>OHCH01000022.1_pt1 | contig 164383 bp, 127 predicted proteins | sample 1566771 | NCBI WGS metagenome assembly OHCH01 (sample SAMEA3879501, study PRJEB24766) | human gut metagenome | biome: human-associated habitat; feature: feces | place: USA | collected 1985/1987
CGATGGTACTGCGTAACAGTGGGAGAGTAGGTAGCCGCCATTTTTAGAGAAGCCCCGCCAGTCATCTTTGACTGGCGGGGATTTCTTGTTTTGGCAGTTTAGGAATTTAAGCACATATCATCCACATACTTCAAATCTTCTGTTCTGCTAAAAAACAAACGACCGGATAATCTTTTACAATACTACTTTTCAGTATTCTTTTCAGCCTCTTTTTCCTTCAAGTTCATTCTTTTCCCTTCTATTTCATTTAAAATCCCATATTCTGCCAAGACTAAATACCCTTTCAAAATTGAACTGCTTTTTCAAAATGGAAAGGTCGGCTCTGCTGTTTTATATTTCTTTCTTCTTTATATGTATTTGATAATCAATGTATTCCAATTTTTTTTAGAGTTTTGGCACGCATTTGGCATAATACATTGCAAGTATTATAATAATAAATATTTAAAAGATTAAAGACATGGAGATAACACTATCATTTGTTTTTTGCCTCTTGAGCGGCTTTGCCTGCTTCTGGCTATTTTGGAAATGTGTAGACTGGTTTGAAAAGATCTAGAAGAGGAAAGGAGAATTAATTATGTACACAGCACTATTTGTATTAGGTATTGCAATCTTCGGTTATTTGATGTATGTACTCATCAGACCCGAAAAGTTTTAAAGTTATACAGTTTAAGGTAAAAGTATGAATACAGAAATTTTAGGTGTGGTCGCACAAGTTGCCTTGATGGTGATTTTGGCTTATCCACTAGGAAGATACATTGCCAAGGTTTATAAAGGAGAGAAAACCTGGTCGGATTTCATGGCTCCTATTGAAAGGGTCATTTATAAAGTATGCGGAATTGACCCTAAAGAAGAAATGAACTGGAAACAGTTCTTGAAAGCATTATTGATATTGAATGCATTTTGGTTCGTATGGGGAATGGTATTGCTGGTTTCGCAAGGATGGTTACCTTTAAATCCGGATGGCAACGGTCCCCAAACGCCGGATCAGGCTTTTAATACCTGTATCAGTTTTATGGTCAACTGTAACTTGCAGCACTATAGTGGTGAAAGCGGATTGACTTATTTCACACAGCTGTTTGTCATTATGCTCTTCCAGTTTATTACCGCTGCAACCGGTATGGCTGCTATGGCTGGTATTATGAAGAGTATGGCTGCCAAGACAACAAAAACAATCGGTAACTTCTGGCATTTTTTGGTAGTGAGCTGTACACGTATCCTGTTACCGCTTTCTTTGATTGTAGGTTTCATCCTGATTCTTCAGGGAACCCCGATGGGATTCGACGGAAAAATGAAGGTAACTACCCTCGAAGGACAGGAACAGATGGTTTCGCAAGGACCTGCGGCTGCCATTGTGCCCATTAAACAATTAGGAACGAATGGAGGCGGTTACTTTGGTGTGAACTCTTCTCATCCGTTGGAAAATCCGACTTATCTTACCAATATGGTGGAGTGCTGGTCTATCTTGATTATTCCGATGGCAATGGTACTTGCATTAGGGTTTTATACTCGTAGAAAGAAACTGGCTTATAGTATTTTCGGAGTGATGCTCTTTGCTTTCCTGGTAGGCGTCTGTATCAATGTCAGTCAGGAAATGGGTGGAAATCCCCGTATCGATGAACTGGGAATTGCGCAGGATAACGGTGCGATGGAAGGTAAGGAAGTTCGTTTGGGTGCCGGAGCTACAGCACTTTGGAGCATTGTGACTACTGTTACTTCCAATGGTTCGGTGAATGGTATGCATGATTCTACTATGCCGTTGTCAGGTATGATGGAGATGCTGAATATGCAGATTAATACCTGGTTCGGCGGTGTAGGCGTAGGTTGGATGAATTATTATACGTTCATTATTATCGCGGTATTTATCAGCGGTTTGATGGTCGGTCGTACCCCGGAATTTCTCGGAAAGAAAGTAGAAGCCCGTGAAATGAAAATAGCTACGATAGTAGCACTGCTTCATCCATTTGTCATATTAGTGTTCACAGCAATCTCAAGTTATATATATGTACATCATCCTGACTTTGTGGAAAGCGAGGGCGGTTGGCTGAACAATCTTGGATTCCACGGCTTGAGTGAGCAGCTTTATGAGTATACATCTTGTGCCGCTAACAATGGTTCCGGCTTTGAAGGACTGGGAGATAATACTTATTTCTGGAACTGGACCTGTGGTATTGTACTTATTCTTAGCCGATTCCTGCCTATTATCGGACAAGTTGCCATTGCCGGCCTGCTGGCTCAGAAGAAGTTCATTCCCGAGAGTGCCGGAACACTGAAGACTGATACGCTGACTTTCGGAATAATGACGTTTGTCGTTATCTTCATTGTGGCTGCTCTGTCCTTCTTCCCGGTACACGCTTTGAGTACAATTGCCGAACATTTAAGTTTGTAATTCTGAATTAGAGAAGATATGAAAAATATGAAATCAGCTTCTTTGTTTCAAAAGGAGCAAGTTATAGAAAGCCTGAAACAATCATTCGTGAAGCTAAACCCGCGACTGATGATAAAGAACCCGATCATGTATACGGTAGAGGTGGCTACAGTGGTCATGTTGTTTGTGACACTTTACTCCATCATCAATCCCTCTCAGGGTTCGTTTGCCTACAACATAGCTGTGTTTATCATTCTGTTTATTACACTGCTGTTTGCCAATTTTGCCGAAGCGATTGCCGAAGCACGGGGAAAAGCGCAAGCCGACAGCCTGCGTAAAACACGGGAAGAGACACCTGCCAAAAAGGTGGAAGGTATTCAAATAGTGACTGTAAGTTCTTCACAACTAAAGAAAGGAGATGTGTTTGTCTGTGAAGCCGGAGACGTGATTCCGTCCGATGGGGAAATAATCGAAGGATTGGCCTCTATCGATGAAAGTGCGATTACAGGTGAGTCTGCTCCGGTGATCCGGGAGGCGGGCGGCGATAAAAGCTCAGTGACGGGAGGTACGAAAGTATTGTCCGATCATATAAAAGTAATGGTGACCACCCAACCGGGAGAAAGTTTTCTGGATAAAATGATTGCACTGGTGGAAGGTGCGTCTCGTCAGAAAACTCCGAATGAGATAGCACTGACTATTCTGCTGGCTGGTTTTACACTTGTCTTTGTCATTGTGTGTGTGACGTTAAAACCGTTTGCCGATTACAGCAATACTGTCATTACCATTGCTTCACTTATTTCTTTGTTTGTGTGTCTGATTCCGACAACAATCGGAGGACTTCTTTCCGCTATCGGTATTGCCGGTATGGACCGTGCACTACGTGCGAATGTGATAACAAAATCGGGTAAGGCAGTGGAAACTGCCGGCGATATTGATACCTTGTTGCTGGATAAGACCGGAACTATCACCATCGGTAATCGTAAAGCTACCCATTTTCACACTGCGCCGGGCATTGATCTGCACGCTTTTGTAGAAAACTGTCTGCTTTCTTCTCTGTCCGATGAAACTCCGGAAGGCAAATCAATCGTAGAACTGGGACGTGAATCAGGTATCCGTATGCGCAGCTTGAATACGACAGGCGCACGAATGATTAAGTTTACAGCCGAAACCAAATGCTCGGGTGTCGATTTGCCGGACGGAACTCAGATTCGTAAAGGGGCTTTTGATGCTATCCGTAAGATTGTGGAAACTGCCGGAAACAAATTCCCCGAAGAAGTGGAAAAGGTGATCGCTGCTATTTCAAGCAATGGTGGTACGCCGTTGGTGGTATGTGTTAATCGGAAAGTGACGGGTGTTATCGAATTGCAGGATATCATCAAACCGGGTATTCAGGAACGTTTCGAACGCTTGCGCAAAATGGGAGTGAAGACAGTGATGGTGACCGGTGATAACCCGCTGACTGCCAAATATATTGCAGAAAAGGCAGGTGTCGATGATTTTATTGCCGAAGCGAAGCCGGAAGATAAAATGGAATATATCAAGAAGGAACAACAGTCCGGCAAACTGGTGGCAATGATGGGGGACGGTACGAATGATGCTCCCGCTTTGGCTCAGGCGAATGTCGGAGTGGCAATGAACAGTGGTACGCAGGCTGCAAAGGAAGCCGGCAATATGGTAGATCTGGATAATGATCCTACTAAACTGATCGAGATTGTGGAAATCGGTAAGCAGTTGCTGATGACCCGTGGAACACTGACTACTTTCTCTATCGCCAACGATGTGGCTAAATATTTTGCCATTGTCCCCGCCTTGTTTATGGTGGCTATCCCCGAACTGGCGGCGTTGAATATCATGCAGTTGCATAGTCCTGAGAGTGCGATCCTTTCGGCAGTCATCTTCAATGCGATTATTATTCCGATCCTGATTCCGTTGGCTTTGCGTGGCGTTCAGTACAAGCCGATAGGTGCAAGTGCTTTGCTTCGCCGGAATCTGCTGATTTACGGTGTAGGTGGTGTGATTGCTCCGTTTATCGGAATTAAACTGATTGATTTATTAGTAGGTTTATTCTTTTAATTAAAAAACAATAGCGATGAAAACTTTATTTAAATCACTAAAGATAACTCTTGTTTTCTGTGTCTTTTTCTCCGTATTCTATATTCTTATTTTGTGGTTGTTTGCACAAGTGGCAGGACCTAATAAGGGAAATGCTGAAGTTGCCACACTGGATGGAAAAGTGGTGGGTGCGGCCAATGTCGGTCAGATGTTTACAAAAGATATTTATTTCTGGGGACGTCCTTCGTGTGCCGGAGACGGTTATGATGCTTCTAGTTCGTCCGGTAGCAACAAAGGACCCACGAATCCCGAATATCTGGCTGAAGTGGAAGCGCGTATCGATACGTTCTTGGTACATCATCCTTATCTGAGCCGTAAAGATGTTCCGGCGGAGATGGTAACGGCGAGTGCTTCTGGCCTCGACCCCAATATTACTCCGCAATGTGCATACGTGCAGATAAAGAGAGTGGCACAGGCACGTGGCCTGACTGAAAACCAAGTGAAAGAAATCGTTGATCAAAGTGTGGAGAAGCCTTTACTCGGAATTTTCGGAACGGAGAAAATAAATGTGCTGAAGCTGAATATAGCACTTGAAGAGAATAAATAACCAAACACTGGGCGGCGTGCCTGTCCGAATCGTTTTAGTTATTTATTGCGGTTCAAATAAACAGGGCTGGACAGGGCGCTGCTCTTTTTTAGAAACATAAAATAAAAAGATAAATATGAAGAGTTTTTTTAGTAAGAAGATTGTTGTAGGAGCATTGGTTGCGGCAACTGTATGCGTATCGGGTATAACGGATGCAAAAGCACAGGAATTTGCTGTGCAGGGAGATATTGTCAGTTCCTATGTCTGGCGGGGAATGTACCAGGGTGGAGGTGCGGCTTTTCAACCCACGCTGGGGTTTGGGTTCGATAATTTTTCTGTTACCGCATGGGGATCTACTAATTTCAGTGGGGGGAATAAAGAACTGGATCTGACTCTTGCCTATAAGTTTGGTAAGGCGGGACCTACGCTGACGGTTGCCGATTTGTGGTGGGAAGGTGAAGGGGCATATAAATATTTTAATTTTAAGAGCCACGAGACGGGACATCATTTTGAGGCGGGATTGGCTTATACGTTGCCCGTAGAGAAGTTTCCCCTGTCCGTAGCGTGGTATACGATGTTTGCCGGAAAAGACAAGAAGCTGAATGATAGCGGAGAACTGAAGCAGAATTATTCCTCCTATCTGGAACTGAACTATCCTTTCAGTGTGAAAAATGTCGATTTAAATGTAACTTGCGGCGCAGTACCGTATAAGGCGGAGGGTATGTACACGAATAGTGGCTTCGCCGTGACTAATGTAGCTTTAAAAGGAATGACAGAGATAAAAATTAATGATAAGTTTTCATTGCCGATATTTGCACAGGCTATATGGAATCCATGTGTTGAAGATGCTTTTTTGGTTTTTGGCGTAACTTTAAGACCATAGATATAAACTCATGAATTTTTATTATGCAGAAACCCGTGGTGATCGTGATGATTACTACGGGTTGAAATAGTTTATAAACAGCAATTAATGAAATGGATATGGATAGAGAACAGAGTGTACAACATTTTTTGGATCTGATCAAGAAGTCTCATCGAGGCAAATTTAAAATCTATATCGGTATGATAGCCGGTGTAGGGAAGTCTTATCGTATGCTTCAGGAGGCTCATGAACTGCTGGAGAATGGGGTGGACGTACAAATCGGCTATATTGAAACTCACGGGCGTGCCGGAACGGAGGCTCTGATGCAGGGGCTGCCTGTGATCCCCCGACGTAAAATTTTCTATAAAGGAAAAGAGTTGGAGGAAATGGATGTGGACGCCATTATCCGCCTTCATCCCGAGATTGTGATTGTGGACGAACTGGCACACACCAATGTGGAAGGCAGTTTGAACGAGAAACGTTGGCAGGATGTGATGACTCTGTTGGATGAGGGGATTAATGTGATTTCCGCAATCAATATCCAGCATATCGAGAGTGTGAATGAAGAAGTGCAGGAGATTACAGGGATCGAGGTGAAAGAACGGGTGCCGGACAGTGTGCTTCAGGAAGCGGATGAAGTGGTGAATATCGACTTGACAGCGGAAGAACTGATCTCGCGTCTGAAAGCAGGAAAGATATACCGTCCGGAAAAGATTCAGACGGCACTGGATAATTTCTTCCGGACCGAGAATATCCTTCAACTGCGGGAACTGGCTCTGAAGGAAGTGGCGCTCCGGGTGGAGAAGAAGGTGGAGAATGAGGTTGTGATGGGTGTCTCGGTCGGAATCAGGCATGAGAAGTTCATGGCTTGTATCAGTAGTCATGAGAAAACACCCAGGAGGATTATCCGGAAGGCGGCACGTCTGGCAACACGATATAATACGACTTTCGTTGCTCTCTATGTGCAGACTCCGAGGGAGAGTATGGACCGGATTGATCTGGCCAGCCAGCGTTATCTGCTGAATCATTTTAAACTGGTGGCAGAACTGGGCGGAGAGGTCATCCAGGTGCAGTCGAAGGATATTCTGGGGAGTATTGTCAAAGTTTGTCGGGACAAGCAAATATCTTCTGTCTGCATGGGAACTCCTAATCTGAGATTTCCTCATGCCATTTGCTCCATACTCGGATATCGAAAGTTTTTGAATAATTTGTCACAAGCTAATGTAGATTTGATTATACTTGCATAATATTAACCGTATGAACGATATGAATATTAAAACAAAACTGATTCTCGGCATCGGGATGCTGGCGGGAATGATTATTTTGCTGGTAACACTTTCTGTTGTGAACCTTCAGTTGCTGACTGCCACAGAACCTGACAGTCCTGCCGCTATGCCGGCATTGGAACGCGCTCTGTTGTGGATTTCCGTTACCGGCGGTATTTGTATATTGACCGGATTGACATTGCTGTATTGGTTGCCCCGAACAATCAGTAAACCCATCAAGGAACTGAAACAAGGGATTCTTGAAATAGCCAATCATAATTATGAAGAACGGCTGGATATGAGAAATAATCAGGAGTTTCGGGAAGTCGCCGAGAGTTTCAACCGTATGGCGGAACGTCTGGCCGAGTATCGGGCAAGTACGTTAGCGGATATTCTTTCTGCCAAGAAATTCATTGAGGCCATCGTGAACAGTATCGACGATCCGATAATCGGTCTGAATATGGATCGTGAGATTTTGTTTATTAATGAGGAAGCACTGAACGTGCTGAATCTGAAAAGAGGTAATGTCATACGTAAATCTGCGGAAGAATTGTCTTTGAAGAATGATCTGCTTCGCCGGCTGATTCGTGAACTGGTGACGCCGGGAGATCAGAAAGAGCCGTTAAAGATATATGCCGATGATAAAGAGAGTTATTTCAAGGCTTCCTATATTCCTATCATAAATACGGATGCAGGGAAGGATGAACCCAGCAAATTAGGGGATGTCATTCTGCTGAAGAATATAACGGAATTCAAGGAACTGGATTCTGCCAAGACTACATTTATTTCGACCATTTCACACGAATTGAAAACTCCGATTGCGGCTATCATGATGAGTCTGCAGCTATTGGAAGATAAACGTGTCGGTGAGCTGAATGATGAACAGGAACAGTTGTCCAAAAGCATCAAGGAAAATAGCGAACGCCTGTTGAGCATTACGGGCGAATTGCTGAATATGACTCAGGTAGAGGCAGGCAAGCTGCAATTAATGCCGAAGATAACGAAGCCCATTGAACTGATAGAATATGCGATTAAAGCTAATCAGGTACAAGCGGATAAGTTCAATATTCAGATAGAAGTAGAGTACCCGGAAGAGAAAATCGGCAAGCTCTTTGTCGATAGTGAAAAGATAGCTTGGGTATTGACTAATTTGCTCAGCAATGCGATTCGTTATTCTAAAGAAAACGGGCGTGTCGTGATTGGTGCCAGGCAGGAAGGAGATATGATCGACCTGTACGTTCAGGATTTCGGTAAAGGCATCGATCCCCGTTACCACAAGAGTATTTTCGACCGTTACTTCCGTGTTCCCGGAACAAAAGTTCAGGGCAGCGGACTCGGTTTGTCTATTTCGAGAGACTTTGTGGAAGCGCATGGCGGTACGCTGACAGTAGAAAGTGAACTGGGAAAAGGAAGTCGGTTTGTGATGCGACTGAAAGCATAAAAGAGAATGTTCGGAAAGTGTCCGAGGCGGTTGCTGTGATAAATAAATGTGGTAGCTGATTTAATTTGAAATGAAACTTTGGGAATCAAGACATTGCAGCGTCTTTTAAAATCTTTATATTTGCAGACTAATTGAAGTTAAAGTCAAATTTATACAATATAATAACTTAAAAGAACTAGAATCAGATGAAACAGGACATGATTGTTATCCTTGACTTGGGTAGTCACGAGAATACGGTATTGGCGCGCGCCATCCGTGCATTAGGAGTTTATAGTGAGATTTATCCTCACGACATCACAGTAGAAGAACTGAAAGCATTGCCCAACGTAAAGGGTATTATTATCAATGGTGGACTGAACAACGTGATCGACGGTGTTGCTATTGACGTGAATCCGTCTATTTATACGATGGGGATTCCTGTTATGGCTGCCGGTCACGATAAAGCGACTTGCGCAGTGAAGCTTCCGGCATTTACAGATGATATCGAGGCTATTAAGGCTGCTATAAAGTCTTTCGTATTTGATACTTGTCAGGCTGAAGCTAACTGGAATATGGCGAACTTTGTCAATGACCAGATCGAGCTGATCAGACGTCAGGTGGGTGATAAGAAAGTATTGCTGGCATTGTCGGGTGGTGTTGACAGCTCAGTGGTAGCTGCTTTACTTTTGAAGGCAATCGGTGAAAATTTGGTATGCGTGCACGTAAATCACGGCTTGATGCGTAAAGGTGAGTCTGAAGATGTTGTTGAAGTATTCAGCAACCAATTGAAAGCAAATCTGGTTTATGTAGATGTAACAGACCGCTTCCTGGATAAATTGGCAGGTGTGGAAGATCCCGAACAGAAACGTAAGATTATCGGTGGTGAGTTTATCCGTGTGTTCGAAGAAGAAGCACGTAAACTGGATGGTATCGATTTCTTAGGTCAGGGTACTATTTATCCGGATATTGTAGAGAGCGGAACGAAGACTGCCAAGATGGTGAAATCTCATCATAATGTAGGCGGTCTGCCTGAAGATCTTAAGTTCCAGCTTGTAGAGCCCTTGCGCCAGTTGTTCAAGGATGAAGTGCGTGCTTGTGGTCTGGAGTTGGGGTTGCCTTATGAGATGGTTTACCGTCAGCCGTTCCCCGGTCCTGGTTTAGGTGTACGTTGTCTGGGTGCTATCACACGCGATCGTCTGGAAGCAGTACGTGAGTCTGACGCCATTTTGCGTGAAGAATTCCAGATTGCCGGCCTGGATAAAAAGGTATGGCAATACTTTACCGTAGTGCCTGACTTTAAATCTGTTGGTGTACGCGATAATGCCCGTTCTTTCGATTGGCCGGTGATTATCCGCGCTGTCAATACGGTAGATGCTATGACAGCTACTATTGAACCGGTAGACTGGCCTATCCTGATGAAAATCACAGACCGTATTCTGAAAGAAGTGAAGAATGTGAATCGTGTTTGCTATGATATGTCGCCGAAACCTAATGCGACTATTGAATGGGAATAAGAGTATAGAGCATTAAATAGAATAGTCCCCGGAAGCTGAATATAAACTTTCGGGGGCTAATTTTTTGCATTTAGCGTCACCTATGGCGTCACCTGCCACCAATTGATGTATAAAAGAAAAAGGCACCCAAGAGTGGAAGCCTCTCAAATGCCTTATTCTTATCAAGTAGCGGGACCCGGGATTGAACCGGGGACCTCATGATTATGAATCTGCGTCTTCCAAAGGCTAAACCTTTGAAAGCTACCAGCAGAGCTACTGAATATAAGTCATTTATGACGATTTGTTTTTTTGCCAAATCTTATATCTGACTTCCAAAATATCTCCTTTTTGATTATTGGTGTAAACCGTAGCGCAAACCAAAATGTAGCGATAAAAAGTTACATTATGGATGCAAATATAAGTATTGTTTGTTTTAAATCAAAAGTGTTAGCTAATGGAGAATACCCGTTGATGTTGAGAATTAGCCAAGGTAAGTTACGTTATTTTAAATCTTTGGGAATTTCAATAAAAGCTTCTTGTTGGAATTTTGATAAGGAAGAACCTAAAAGAAACTATCCTAATCGTGAACAGTTATTGAATATTATGAATCAAACGAGACAAGAATATGTCAATATGATGTTTGAGTTGAAAGCACTTGGTAAAGACTTTACTCCACAATCTTTGGCTGAATACGTGGAGCGAAGTTGTAATAAACAGAATGTGGGAGATTATATTCAATACATCATACAGTATATGACTGCCGAGAAACGGTTAGGTAATGCCAAAGCTTATATTAGTTGTTATAATTCTGTATTGAGATTCGCAGGAAATCTGGATATGCCTTTTACGGACATTGATGTAAATTGGTTGAAACGTTATGAACTTTATCTTCGTAAACGGGGTAATTCTGATAATACGATTGGAATACGAATGCGAGAATTACGTGCTGTTTATAATAAAGCGATAGAAGATAATGTGGTGAATGAAAAGTATTATCCTTTTGCAAAATTCAAAATATCTCATTATCGCAAGGGCAAATGTAAAAGAGCAATTACTAAGGCTGAAATACATAAAATAATGAATATTGATTTGACGGAGATAACGACTTATTATAGCCCTTTGCTTTATTTGACCAAAGATTTATTTTCTTTTAGTTATCTTAGTTGTGGTATGAATATGATTGATATAGCGTATTTGAAGTATTCAGATATTATAAATAATCGAATATGCTTTGTACGGCATAAGACAAAGCAACCTATTACATTTCAACTTTTGCCTCGAGCCATACAAATTGTAGATAAATATAAGAAGCCAAACTTACAGCTGAATGATTATGTTTTTCCAATATTAGACCGTAATTTTCATATTACTGAACAACAGCAATATGACAGAATTAGAAAAGTGATAAAAGGCATGAATAAAGCTCTTAAAAAGATAGGTGCTCATTTGGATATTAGTATTCCTCTGACTACCTATGTGGCGCGCCATTCATTTGCAACAGTATTAAAACGTTCCGGTGTGAATATTGCATTAATAAGCGAGGCAATGGGACATACGAGTTTATCCACAACACAATTTTATCTTGATAGTTTTGAAAATGAACAAGTGGATGAAGCGATGAAAAATTTGCTATAATCCAAAGGGGGTCTGCCTTATATAATAAGGTGGAATTTCTTATTCTCGTTAAAATGGTATCAATGAATTAAATATAATATTAATTCATGTAATTCAAAATAAGGTTTTCTTTGTTATTTGAAAACTTGTCTATACTTTTGCAGTGCAATTCGATAATGAGTTGTGTAAGGGCGGAGAAGGCTTCTCCATATATTATAGTGTGATTCAAAATGAATCATGCAAGGGAGGAATAATTCCTCTATCAGTTTACGTGATTCAAAATGAATCATGGGTGGAGGAAATCCTCCATACACCTTAGTGCTTGAGGCAATAGGCAGTCGTGTTTATCAATGGCTCATTCACTAATAAGAAGTATTAGCATTATCTATTAAATAGATAGCGGCTTCTGCAACTGAGTTTATCTCCGGTTCATGCCGGAATGTCAAACTTGGAATATTACATATCGTACCTTGTGATAGCAAGGGTGGATGAAGTATATTCAATTTGATGTAAACTTGGTTGGAGAAGCCTTTTTTATGCCCATATTTTTATAACTTAAAAAGTGTAAACGAATGAAAAACAATATTAAAAGAAAGGTTTTTACGTGTAAAGCCGTAGAAGCCAGCTTAACTAGTCTTGCAAGATTAGTAAAAAGTGAAAAAGAACTAGAAGAGCTCATTGAGCGGCTAAACATTATCATTCGCCCTATGGGAAACAAGCAGTATGTTTGTGAAGCCGTTTATAGTTATGCATGTGATAACGGTAAGATTATAGAAGAATTTACTACAGGAAAGTGGAAATTCATGATAATGGCTGAACAGGCTGTCAAGAAACAGCCTCATATCCTCCATAAAATTGAAACAGAAGGCTTAAATGTTGACGACATTGATGCTGCCCTAGGTGAAATCAGAGAGAGGTTGGGCTGTAAAGTTTGTAAATTATACAGTAACGGCCTTGAAAACTACATTGTGGAAGGAGATGACTTTATAAGTTATCCAAACACATTTCAACGTATTGGCTGGGCTGTATTGTCTCATGAACTTTATGATTAAAAAAGGAGGAACTATGATACAATTCAACTTTGAAAGTACCACTTCTATTGGTAAACATGAGCCTTATAATAATGTAGCTGCACACGAAGAATTGAAGTCCATGATGTCACGTTCTGACAGACTGAACATCTTCTTCGACATTGATAAGGATGGCTACGAAGTCGTAAAAGTTGAGAGCACATGCGTAAAACGTTTCTCGTATCAGTTGAATGATAAATCCGCAGACTGGCTTCTGAAATACCTTTCGACTGGTAAGAGTGAGGATTTTGAAGTAGAACCGTCCGAAGTTCAAAAGTCAGACCAAGCGAATGGTAATGAGTATCGTAAGAATATGCTCAAACTGTTTGTGGAAAGTAAGGTGAACATGCAATTCACACCGGAGTTCAGAGACAGGAGAGGTCAGCTGACAGCGGTAGTCAATTTTAACTTTGGTAACATCTTCTTCTTTGTAAACCGAGACGAGGACATTGTTTCATACTTGCAAGAGAAAGGACTAATTCATTAACTATAACAAGGAGCAGGGGAAGTGTAAATTTCCTCTCTCCTCTTTAAATTAATATTTATGAAAAAGGAGTATATACCTATAAATAAAATAGCGGGTAATATTCAATATTTATCAGACGTTTTGCCACAAATAGAGGCAAATACTATTCTTTGTAAGACATTGACTGGACTAGGGGCAACTTATTCTGAAATAAAGTCTAAGCGACATTCAATTATTTCTGTTCCTAATGTACCACCTATCGTAGGGAAGTGTAAAGACCCAAAACATAAGAATGACAATTTGTTCGGTGTTAAACAAGGGGTAACAACAGAAGAAATCATTGATTATATTGAAAAGACATTAGCCGCAGGAAAGTTTATCAAATTGATAAGCACTCCCGAAGGATTTATTAAAATCAAACGAGCCTTTGAAGAACTCGAACTTGACATATATAGTCTATGTTTCTTCCTATCTGATGAATGTGACAAGCTGATAAAGGATGTTGATTACAGACACAATATAATATTTCCAATGGATGATTTTTTCAAATTCAGAGAAAAGGCATTTGTTTCAGCCACTCCAATACTACCGAGTGACCCGCGTTTTGAAAGTCAAGGTTTCAAAATAGTAGAAATACAGCCTACTTTTGATTACAAACGTCCTATCAGCATTGTGCAGACCAATAATGTTTTGGAAGCATTGAAGATAATTCTGCCACAGATAAAAGCACAACAAGAGCAACCACGTAGTATTTGTTTCTTTGCCAACAGTGTTGATATGATACACCAGCTAATGAGTAAATTGGGAATTGAAAATGAGTCCGCTGTATTTTGTGCAGAGAAAAGTGTTGAGAAGTTGAAGAAGAAAGGATTTAAACGAGCTTATGAATATTGGAACATTAAGCATAAAATGCCTTATATGTGGTTTACCAGCAGAAACTATACTGCTGTGGATATTGAACTGGAAGAACAACCGGATATAGTCTTTGTCACTGAACCGTATTTTGCAGAATATACAATCATTGACCCATGCACTGATGCGGTACAAGCAATAGGACGATTCAGAAATGGTACTTCTTTTGCTATTCATATTGTCAATACCAACGAAAACTATCCGGTACGCACCAAGGCAGGTATCAAGGAATATCTCAAAGGTTGCAGGGATGCTTACAAGACTATTAAAAATCTCTATGAATGTGCAACATCTTCGGAAAGTCGAGATGCTTATAAAGCTGCATTGGATATACTTCCCTATAATCGGATGCTAAAGGACGGCAAGACCAACTATTTTGCGATTGACAATTTTGTTGATGAAGCATTGGTTAAGTCTGCCTACAATAATATTGATTCAGTAGTGAATCGATACAAAGAAAGCAGCTTATTCTTACCGAAGCTGACCCAACCTCTGTTTTACAAATTTGGCGATAAGGAAAGGTTGAGCCTAATGGATAAGAGCAGTTCTATCAAAGAAAACCGAAAGCGTATCGTTGAATTACTGGAATCGTTGAAGGATGATAGAGACTCTCCATTGGCTCAATCGTTTATCAGTGACATCAGACAAGTTGATGCCTTTATTATTGATGCTTACGATACGGTAGGTAAAGAAATTATTGAAGTAAACAATTATTCATTCAAAAAAATTAAAGAAGCCATGATTATGAAAAATTATGTAGAAAAGACAAGCGGAGTAGAGTTTGTTCGGCTCCTTAAAAACTCATTTAAGACTGGCGAGAAATATACTCGTGAATATATTAAAAAAGAATTGAAACGTTTATATGCATTGGTTAAGACCGCACCTAAGAATGCGATTACAGCCATGACAATTAAGGAGTTCTTTAAGATAGAAGAATGTAAAATCGGAAATAAGAAAGCTCTTAGATTATTAGAATCATTAATTTAGAATAGTACTTTTTTTTGAGAAAGTTTCTTTTATAGGGTATATTTTGAAAAAGTACTCTATGATAAATATTTAATTTTATCGTATCATTAATAAATATGAAGTCTCTGTTGATGAATGTTACCCTTTTATTTATCAATATATCTTCATATCATGATTCTTATAATTGAAGCTCCAGACCATTAATCAGGTTTGGGGCTTTTTATGTATATCCCCCAACTCAAAAATATAGGTACTTTAAAATCATACCCCCACCCCTTTTATTGAGGAAGTGTTTTTTATTTGGACTTTATGCAGTGATAGAGTGAAATATTTGATTTGTCAGTGAGCGTATCAGATGTATATCGTGCATAAGCCCCTTCTGCTACCCAATAATCCCCTCACCAATCATTAGGAAAAATGAAAGGATAACATGAATTGCTATTCAGCCCACAAACGCTTTGAACTTCTGCAATATGCGGACTTATCAGCGATTTGTATATGTCTACATATAAAGATGCACAAAGATAAGTGAATGAATAGTACTTCATGTTAAGCCCTCATTTTGTCCTTAAATACACTATTTACTAATCTATTATTATGCGTATGGAGAATTTAAAGATTTTATTGACGTTTGGAATAATTCTAATTGTGCCAGTAGTCTTAATGCCACAGTTCTTTATTGGATTATTAATACTGATTGTGGCTTGCTTAGCTTTCAGACAGAGGAATTTCTAATATTAACTAAATAAATTACAGATTATGGAATCAACATTACAGATTATGCCAGTACAGAGAACTAGTAGAAACTTTGGTGAATATGCAGAAGAAGCGGTAATAATTGAAGAGCCAGTAAAGCCCAAAAAAGTAAACCACTTTATAGAAGCAAATTCTGTAGAAGTCACTTTAGACCATTTGAGGAATGAGAATGTGATACCAGTTTTCAGCAAGGATAATGAACTGACTATTTCACATCCGCAATTCATTGAAACGGTCTGGGAAGCTGCCAACTCATTCTATAGTGGTGAACAAATCGAGCAGCCAGATATAAGGTGCAGCCATGTGATAAAAGGAAGAAAACCAGAAGCCATTAACAAGCCAAAGAACCTGTTAACGGAAGCTGACACTACCCAATATTACGAAAGATGCGCTTTTGCCATAGATATTCCATCTATCTATGAAGATGTATCTGGCAACAGGCTTAATCTTTCTATAGTTGGCGTTCGTGCCTTGAATAGAGAGAATCTGGCAACCAAGAAAAGCCCAGAGTTATTCAGACTGGCGGTTTCATTCAAGAATCAGGTTTGTTGTAACATGTGCGTTTTCACAGACGGATATAAGGACGACATAAAAGTAATGAGCACAAAGGAACTGTTTAGGGCTACATTGGAACTACTTAATAATTTCAATGCAGCCAAAAACATACATTTGTTGCAAACGCTTGGCGATTCCTACCTGAATGAGCACCAATTTGTGACCTTGCTTGGCAGAATGAGACTTTATCAATGTCTACCACAGGGGTATCAAAAAGCAATTCCACGTATGTTATTTACTGATACACAGGTTAACAATGTGGCTAGGGCTTATATCAATGACGAGAACTTTGGCAGCTTGGGAAATGACTTGTCTATGTGGAAACTTTACAATTTGCTCACAGGTGCAAATAAGAGTAGCTATATAGATTCATTTTTGGATAGAGCCTATAATGCTACAGAACTTGCAACAGGTATTTGTTCCGCTTTACATGGTGATGATAATTATCAGTGGTTTCTTAGTTAGTGGTATTTGAGAATACACAGGATTGTCAAATACAGAAAAAAGGGCATCTATATAATAAAGTATAGGTGTCCTTTCTTTATTCTGTCACTTATTAATAATCAAAGATTCATGTTACTAGCATTATTAATCGTTACATTCTGGATTATAGTTTTCTTTATTGCGTGTGCAATTTCACCTGTTGTATTCTTCTTGATGATTATTTGGACTATATACCAGATTATTACAATGAAGTAGTACATTAAAATACAGAGAAACAAAGGGCATCCATACAGGTGCTCTTTTTATTTATAAACCTCTTAAATATTAAAGAATATGGTAATAGAAGGCAGTCGCGAATACAAGGCTGCGCAAGAACTTGAAAGAGCCTTGAATGATTATGGTTGGAATCCCCAAAGGTTTGCAGAGAGTACAAGGTGTTATCACCGTACACTACAGCAGGAATTAATAAAGACCATTGTGGAGATTATCCGCATGGTTGGTAGTAAGGACTATGGTACAGACCTTAGGAATCAGGCATCACACGAACTTTGTCAACGGATAGTTGACAGTGGCGTATTAGATGAAGCTCACCTACCTTTTATATAGGTTGAATGAAGTAAGGACATTATTTACTTAGTGTCCTTGCTTTATAAAAATGTTCACTTTGATGATTAGTGAATGTTTAGCTAGTAATCAGTAAGTTAGATATTCCAACTCAAAATTAATATTCACTTTTATTAGTTTCACTATAAAACAGAACGTTATGTCACTTAAATATTCAAGTACAACAGCAGATTATCTGCAATGGAGCGAAGCGATGAACTTAATAAGAAAGTTGGCAAGGGACAGTAATTATAAGATGTCACTTCTTATCGCTTTGGGTTGCTTCACAGGTCTAAGAATTTCTGATATTCTTGCTTTAAGGTGGAATCTGATATTAGATGTGGAAGAATTTACCATTACAGAGATTAAGACAGGGAAGCAGAGGACAATTAGGATTAATATGCAGCTACAGCAACATATCAGAGATTGTTACGAGCATATAAATCCAGTTGGCATAAATGCGCCTGTATTGATAAGTCAGAAGGGGACAGTGTACACAGTTCAGAGAATCAATGTCATGCTGAAAGAGATTAAGAAAAAATATAGACTACAAATAGGCAATTTTTCGTGTCATTCTCTTAGAAAGACTTTTGGCAGACAGGTCTACAACATGAATAACGATAATTCAGAGCTTGCACTTGTTAAGCTAATGGAGCTATTCAATCATTTCAGTGTATCAATCACTAAAAGATACTTGGGATTAAGGCAAGAGGAATTATTAAATACCTATGATTATCTTAGCTTCTGATAATTGAGATTTGAGACAGGATAAACCAGAGATTTTTTATTTATGCTCTGAATAGTTCTGTCTCAAATCATCAATATAAATAGGAACGACTGTCAATTATTAATAAGTAATAGTTCTTGGTATTCAACTATAAATTTGTACATTTGTAAAAGTGTCGTTATTATTTTATATGTATAACCTTTATACTAGTGATATGAATTTAAAAGATATACAAGTAAATGAAACCCATGTTTGTGTTTTACGAAGGGAAAAGAACCAGCAGGAATTACGTGTAGATTTTATAGAATTGGTATTTCCATATAACAAACAGTTGAATGAGTTAAAACGAATGTCAGAAAATAGGAATAGAAATGTCTTAGAACTAATTGACTTTGTTGAAAACTCAAAATTGAACGTTCTGATGCAATCTTTTAACTTCTGTGATTGCTTATCTGAACCTTGGCAGGCATGCCCCAATATAACTAAAGTTAAAAGTGAAGATTATATGAAGTTTATAGATGAATATAATCAAAAAATAAAGGAAGCAAAGGATGAGAAAGAAATTGCTGAACAATTTAGAAAAAAACATAACTTTATAAATTCTCAAAAGAACAAATTTTATGAAGATATAAATAAACATATAATACCATATCTTTTAGAGTGTATATATAAGAAACTGGAGGATGATAAGTCAGTACTCGCTTTTTCCCATAGACGTATTGGTTGGTCTAAGCCTGAATTTTGTCTAAATGATGACTTAACAGTTATTTACAAAACCAATTTTGGATATGGTGCTTCTAGTTATTTCTATACAAATATAAGATATAAAGGAATTGATATACTACCTTATTCAGATTGGATTCGATACTATGGAGCAAATAAAAGCGAAATTATACGTTATACACGTAGGCATTTATTAAAAAACGAAGAGTGGATAAAGACCATGCATTTTACAGCGGAACTGTACAACTCTATGATTTTAGAGCCCAATACGTTTATTGAGGATTGGATTATAAGTGAAGTAGATGAAATGGTAAAAGGTTTAGAAGATTTATTAAATAGAAATGATAATTATGAAATTATCAATAGCTACTTCCAACAAAAAAGCTACTTGGCATTAATGGGGCGTGATTTAATACATTTTAAAGGTGAGAGAATCGCAGGAGCGCTAGATTTTATGGATAAATTAAGAGAATTAAAATCTATATATTCTGACATAGAATCTTATATAGAACGCATAATGCAATGTAATTTGGCGATTTACCCCCAATTGAAGAATGAAATTGATTTAATAAATAATGAACTAAGAACTCTAGAAAGGAAGTTACTCCGAATTATTCCACAATGGAATAAACTTAAAAAAGAAAAAGAAGAATATGATATGATTAAACAAGAAATTATTGAAGAATTAAAAAAAAATCCTTTAGATTCAACTGATTATAGAATGTATCATTCTCCTCAATTTGGATTCCTTCGTAAATGGGTATTTGAAGAAATGAAAGTACGTTTTAATAAGCGTTGTCCAGAATATGAAGATTTTTTGAAAGAATATAACCGAATTAATGAAGTATATGACAAATTGAAGAATGAAATACAAACATTGGAAATCTTAGAAACAGATTTTAAGAATTATAGAGATACTATTTATAAGTATTTTATATATACACATCGCTCTGACGAATTAACTGCTTAAAACGTTTATTTTTAATAGAATATTTTGCTTGAAGTTTTGTCTTTTAATCATTCAAGGAATGAATTAACTAAAAGGCAACATTTGAATTTCACTTGCTGCCTTTATTTTTACAGAAGGGTGCAAATTAATGCCCCTCATACACGCTTTTTATTATTTTATCCTATTTATTGAGTATGCTTACAATAGGAACAGTCTTATCAAAACCTGCCTTTGTTGAGTATTTGAATGTCCCAATCTGCTTTGCACATTTTCCTTCAGAAACTTTGATAACTTGGTCGTCATAATACGATTTACCATCCTTACATAACAACAAAACAGTTACCCCTGTTGGAACAGACATATCCCACTCTATTTTTACCTCATTAGCTAAAGCATCACCTGAATCAAGAACTTGAAAGACCTCAAAAGAATTTTCACTAATGCAATCCCCTTCTTTCTCAAAGAATGTCATTCCATTATTTGAAGATTCTCCATTTGATGAATCACCGCTTGAGATAAATGCAGCAATGGCAAACATTAAAACAACGCCAGTAACAACACCTGCAATAAATATTAATACCTTTTTCATAATCTAATTATAAATCTTCACCATTTGCCATATTGTATTCATTATCATAGTACATTGCAATATAATATTTACCAGCAAATTCCTCAATTCTAAACCAAACAGGCTTTTTGAGCATCATATCCACTACAAAAGAAGTAGATGTTTCATAAATATCTTTTTTAATTTCTTCTGTTGGATTAGCCAATTGCTCTTCTGTATATTTGACCAAAAGAGCTGCTCTCAATTTATTTGCAGTCTCAACAGAATCAACAACAAGAGGAGCTTGATAAAAAACAGCTTCATACTTCTTTGAATTTACAGTCATTTCATAAGAAATATCTTCATCGTCAGGAATCGTGTAATCTTTTAATGAAAGATATTTAGAATTTTTCTTAAACTGTTCGCAAAGCCTATTAAATCTTATTTTAATCTCCCCTTTATCTATGGAATTGACATCGCAAGCCATTATTCGATAAACCTTGTTGTTATTTGTTACAACGTGTATATTAACATTCATACCATTGAACTCACCAACTAGAATTCCCTTATTGTGTTGACTGCTAGTATAGCCTTTAGTTTTTAATTTCTGAATCATTTCAGATTTACTTCCGTCAACTGGAATACCTAAAAATTTAGTAACGTCTTGTTGCGCATAAACAAATAATGAAGATATGAGCAACATTGTAATTGATAGTAGTTTTTTCATATTATCAAAATTTACCGTTCTCCAGTTTCTACAAGAACATCAATACTATACATCGAAACGTGAAACTGTAATGCTATCTTTGCCCTTTTGAATAACTTCCCACATTTTGCAACAAGGCAGCACAACGCTTCTGTTTTACTAATTCAATTACAAATATAATAATTCTTAATTATATAAATAATATCTTTTTACGGAAAAAACTTAGATTTAATAGATACATTAATATATGAACGAATAAAAAGGGTACAAATTAATTGCACCCTTAAAAACAGATTCAACTAATTATCTATTATACAAGAAGGCGGCATTTGAACTATCTATCAAATGTCGCCTTTTTAGTTCATTTCCTTCTCTTCTTAACTAATTTATGCTTATTCTTCTTAGCTGAATTTGAGAATAACTGTTCTAGCATTTCCCTTGTAATAGGTAAATATGTGACCTCTGTTAATCTAGTCTCTCTAATCTCTTGTGGTAAATAATGAATTGTGTTATTCTTCTTTGGTGTTACTTGCATATTTGTATGAAAATAAATAGGTTGGTAATTGATTTATCTACAACAAAGGTACTGATAAGAATCAGGTAAATCTAATACAAGATATACATTCAGAATTATTGAGGTATATGCGTGTATATATTCAAAGGAATTTGGGGTGAGATAGCAAGTGGAATAGGTTTTAGAATGGAGATATACTTAATATTTGTAATTGCGTATTCATATTGCGAAACCATAAAGTGTAATGTGTATCGGAACTTGTATTTCTTTATAGTACCTTTTTTAGTGAACGTTAGTTTTATAGACCCTAATGTGAAAAAGTACTATACTTCCTATTAAATAATCATATCGAAATTTACTACTTTGTCTTATTATATATTATCTTTGTTGTGAATAAAATATGTTGAACCTTGCTACATTGAATTTGACGCTAGCGCAAACCATAGCGCAAACCGGAGCTAAAAAAGAAAAAGGCACCCAAGAGTGGAAGCCTCCCAAATGCCTTATTCTTATCAAGTAGCGGGACCCGGGATTGAACCGGGGACCTCATGATTATGAATCATGCGCTCTAACCAGCTGAGCTATCCCGCCATCATTTCTCGATTGCGGGTGCAAAGATAGATATTTTTCTGTAATCTCCAAAACAATTCATAACTTTTTTGTGTTTTTTCTTTAGAACGAGGTTCTCTTTTTCCTATAAATAGGGAGTTTGGGGCCTTGAAAAGAAATAAGTTTTAAATAAAGTGTCTGATTTATGCCACATAATTAGAAAAAAGTATTTATCTTGGCACACGTAAAAACAATTCGAAATTGCTATGAAAAAAGAAAAAATTCATTTGGAGTATTTGTTGAACGCAACATCTAAAAATATTCTTTGGGCAGCTATTAGCACACCGACCGGGTTGGAGGACTGGTTTGCTGATAAAGTAGTATCTGATGATAAAATCGTAGAATTCCATTGGGGGAAGACTGAACAAAGAAATGCCGAAATTATTGCGATCCGTTCTTTCTCATTTATTCGCTTTCGTTGGCAGGATGACGAAAATGAACGCGATTACTTTGAAATCAAAATGACTTATAATGAGCTGACAAGTGACTATGTATTAGAAATTACAGACTTCGCAGAGGCGGACGAAGTTGCTGACATGAAAGAATTGTGGGAGTCGCAAGTGGCGAAATTGAGAAGAACGTGTGGTTTTTAGTTAACTTTCAACTAAAAATTTTCTATGCTACTTTTTTTGTGCTAATTTTGCGTCTTAATTGCACGAACCTATTAAGATGCTACGCATAAAGAAATTAGATATATTTATCGTAAAGAGCTTCCTGATGCTCTTTATAGGTACATTCTTCATCTGTCTCTTCATCTTCATGATGCAGTTTTTGTGGAGATATGTAGACGAGTTAGTCGGAAAGGGATTGGATATGAGTGTGATAGCTCAGTTCTTCTTTTATTCCGCATTGACACTGGTGCCAATATCGTTGCCGTTGGCAATATTGCTGGCTTCTTTAATAACCTTCGGCAACTTTGGCGAACGTTACGAGTTGCTCGCAATGAAAGCTGCGGGTATATCCTTGCTTAAAATTATGCGCCCGCTGGCTTTCTTTGTCTGTGGTTTGGTTGCTGTCTCTTTTTATTTCCAGAATGTCGTGGGGCCTATTGCTCAGACGAAACTATACACACTGATTATTTCGATGAAACAAAAGTCTCCGGAATTGGATATCCCGGAGGGGGTGTTTTATTCGGAAATACCGGATTATAACCTGAAGATAGCCAAGAAGAACCGGAAGACAGGTATGATGTATGATGTGCTGATTTATAATCTGAAAGATGGATTTGAGAACGCACATATTATTTATGCAGATTCCGGACGGATGGAAATGACTGCAGACAAGCAGCATCTCTGGCTGCATTTGTACAGTGGTGATTTATTTGAAAACCTGAGATCACAGAGTATGAAATCTCAGAATGTACCGTATCGTCGGGAAGAATTCCGGGAAAAACATACGATTATTGAGTTTGACTCAGACTTTAATATGGCGGATGCCAGTATTATGAGCAATACATCTGCTGCCAAAGATATGTCGATGCTGCAAGCCTCCATCGACTCAATGAAAATGGTGGGCGATAGTATCGGAAGACAATATTACCGGGAAGTTTCTGAAGGGAATTTCCGTAGCACCTATGGATTGACAAAGGAGGATACGGTCAAGATTATGGAGGCGAATATTACTGAATATAATATCGACAGTCTCTATGAGGTAGCTCCTTTGATGCAGAAGCAGAAGGTGATTTCATCCGCTGCAAGTCGTGCGGAAAACCTGAGCAGTGATATAAACTTCAAGAGTTACACGATGGGTAGCCATGATTATAGTATGCGGAAGCATGAGATAGAGTGGCATAAAAAGATCACTATTTCACTTTCCTGCCTGCTGTTCTTCTTCATTGGTGCCCCATTGGGCGGAATTATCCGTAAAGGAGGACTCGGTATGCCGGTCATCGTTTCGGTGATGGTATTCATCATTTATTATATCATAGATAATACAGGCTATAAGATGGCACGTGACGGCAGATGGGTCGTATGGATGGGAGTGTGGACCAGTAGTGCCGTGCTTGCCCCGTTGGGTGCTTTCCTGACTTACAAATCAAATAAAGACTCTGTAGTGCTCAATGCCGATGCGTATATCAATTGGTTTAAGAAGATTGTCGGTATCCGTAACATACGCCATTTATTCAAGAAAGAGGTGGTGATTCACGATCCGGATTATACTCGCATACCGGGTGATTTGCAGGTACTTACTGACGAGTGCAAAGAGTATATAGCTAAAAATCGCCTGATGAAAGCCCCGAATTATTTTAAGCTGTGGATGTCGGGCGAGAAGGATGATGAGATGATATCTATCAATGAAAAGTTAGAGACACTCATAGAGGAGATGTCCAATACGAAGTCTGTGACTTTGCTGAATACATTAAACAATTATCCGATTATTTCCGTTTCTGCTCATATACGCCCGTTCCACACCTATTGGCTGAATCTGGCTGCCGGGGTTATTTTCCCTATAGGATTATTCTTTTATTTCCGTATCTGGGCATTCCGTGTCCGGTTGGCGAAAGATATGGAACGGATAATAAAAAACAATGAACAAATTCAATTCATCATACAGAATATTAATAAATAAGTGTTATGGAAGAGATTAAAATGGATAGAATAGAAGATGCGATTGCCGATTTCAAAGAAGGCAAGTTTGTCATTGTAGTGGATGATGAAGATCGTGAAAACGAAGGTGATTTAATCATAGCTGCCGAAAAGATAACTCCTGAGAAAGTTAACTTTATGTTGAAACATGCGCGTGGTGTGCTCTGTGCGCCTATCACGGTGTCGCGTTGTAAAGAACTGGATTTGCCGCATCAGGTCAGTGATAATACTTCTGTATTGGGCACTCCTTTTACAGTGACAATTGACAAACTGGAAGGTTGTAGTACCGGAGTTTCTGCTTCCGACCGTGCTGCTACTATTCAGGCGTTGGCCGATCCTGCTTCTACACCGGCTACTTTCGGACGTCCCGGACATATTAATCCGCTGTATGCACAGGAAAAAGGAGTACTTCGTCGTGCCGGACATACAGAAGCTACCATCGATATGGCACGCCTTGCCGGACTTTACCCTGCAGGTGCTCTGATGGAAATAATGAGCGATGACGGTACGATGGCACGTCTGCCGGAACTTCGTGCAATGGCCGATGAACATGGACTGAAACTGATTTCCATTCATGACTTGATTGCTTATCGTCTGAAACAGGAGTCAATCGTAGAAAAAGGCGTTGAGGTAAATATGCCGACCGAACATGGTATGTTCCGTCTGATTCCTTTCCGTCAGAAATCGAATGGACTGGAGCATATGGCTATATTTAAAGGTACATGGAATGAAGACGAACCTATCTTGGTGCGTGTCCATTCATCTTGCGCTACTGGTGATATTCTTGGCTCACACCGTTGTGACTGTGGCGAGCAGTTGCATAAAGCGATGGAAATGATTGAAAAAGAAGGAAAAGGTGTGGTGGTTTATCTGAATCAGGAAGGCCGTGGTATCGGTTTGATGGAAAAGATGAAAGCATATAAACTTCAGGAAGACGGTATGGATACCGTTGACGCAAACCTTTGCTTAGGACACCTGGCAGATGAACGCGACTATGGAGTAGGAGCCCAGATTCTGCGTGAACTGGGAGTGCACAAAATGAAACTTCTGACAAATAATCCCGTGAAACGTGTAGGGCTGGAAGCCTATGGGCTGGAAATTGTAGAAAATGTACCTGTTGAAACAGTTCCTAATCCTTATAATGAGCGATATCTGAGAACAAAGAAAGAAAGAATGGGACATACATTACATTTTAATAAGTAAAATGCCATTTTGTTTTCATATATCGAATATTATCGCTTATTTTGCAACGAATTTCACTCAACAACAATAAAATAGATACAAAATGAATCAATTATCAGATCGTTTGAACAGCTTGTCGCCGTCGGCGACGCTTGCCATGTCGCAAAAGAGCAACGAACTCAAAGCGCAGGGTATTGATGTTATTAACTTAAGTGTAGGAGAACCGGATTTCAATACTCCTGACCACATCAAAGAAGCTGCGAAGAAAGCCATTGATGATAACTTTTCTCGCTACTCTCCGGTACCGGGTTATCCGGCTTTACGCAATGCGATTGTTGAGAAGCTGAAAAAAGAGAACGGTCTTGAATATACTGCTGCTCAGATTTCTTGTGCCAATGGTGCAAAGCAATCTGTATGTAATGCGATCCTGGTATTGGTAAATCCGGGTGATGAAGTAATTGTACCGGCTCCTTACTGGGTGAGCTATCCGGAAATGGTGAAGATGGCAGAAGGTACTCCTGTCATTGTTTCTGCCGGCATCGAACAAGATTTCAAAATTACTCCGGAACAACTGGAAGCAGCTATTACTCCGAAAACAAAAGCATTGATTCTTTGTTCTCCGTCCAACCCCACAGGTTCTGTTTACAGCAAAGAAGAACTGGCTGGACTGGCAGCCGTGCTGGCTAAGTATCCGCAAGTAGTGGTAATTGCTGACGAGATTTACGAACATATCAATTATATCGGTGCACATCAGAGCATTGCTCAGTTACCGGAAATGAAAGAACGTACAGTGATCGTGAACGGTGTATCCAAAGCCTATGCAATGACCGGGTGGAGAATCGGTTTCATTGCTGGTCCGGAATGGATTGTGAAAGCTTGTAACAAGCTTCAGGGACAATACACTTCGGGTCCTTGCTCGGTATCTCAGAAAGCTGCCGAGGCTGCTTACGTAGGTACACAAGAACCGGTGAAAGAAATGCAGAAGGCATTTGAACGTCGTCGTGACCTGATTGTGAAGTTGGCTAAAGAAGTGCCGGGTTTCGAAGTAAACGTACCGCAAGGTGCTTTCTATCTGTTCCCGAAATGTAGCTACTTCTTCGGAAAGAGCAACGGCGAACGTAAAATTGAAAACTCGGACGACCTGGCAATGTACCTGCTTGAAGATGCTCATGTAGCTTGTGTAGGCGGTACTTCCTTTGGTGCTCCTGAATGTATTCGTATGAGCTACGCTACAAGTGATGAAAACATTGTAGAAGCTATCCGTCGAATCAAGGAAGCATTGGCTAAATTGAAATAAGCAATCTTAGAGAATATAGAACGGTAGGCTATCTCCTGAAAAAGAAAGTCTACCGTTTTTTTATGTAATTTCCTTTTGTCCGTAGCGATAAAATAAAAAAAGGCTGCCTTCCGTAGAAAGCAGCCTATACTTTTTTGTAGATTGTATTATTCAGCCGGGTGAATAGCTTCAGACGGGCAAACGTCTGCGCAAGTTCCACAGTCAGTACATACATCTGGGTTGATAGAATAGATATCACCTTCAGAGATAGCTTCTACCGGACACTCGTCGATACAAGTTCCGCAAGCAATACAATCGTCACTAATTACGTAAGCCATTTTTTTAAGATTTAAATTATTAGTACTAATTCGTTCGGCAAAAATAAAGCTTTTATTCATTACTTGGTATGCTTCTTTGATTAAATTGACTTAATTTGTACGTCTTCTAAATAAGCAACCTCCCTATTATGTGCTATATTTTTCGTATTTTTGCAGCCAAATTACTAATATATAGCGATTATGCCTTTAAATTTACCCGATAAGCTTCCTGCAATAGAATTATTGAAGGAAGAGAATATTTTCGTAATTGATACTTCGCGTGCTACGCAACAGGATATTCGTCCGTTGCGGATTGTGATTCTGAACCTGATGCCGTTGAAGATTACAACGGAAACAGACTTGGTGCGGCTGCTCTCGAATACGCCTCTCCAGGTAGAAATCTCGTTTATGAAGATCAAGAGTCATACATCCAAGAATACGCCGATAGAACATATGCAAACGTTCTATACCGACTTCGAGCAAATGCGTAACGAGAAATACGACGGCATGATCATCACCGGTGCTCCTGTGGAACAGATGGACTTCGAGGAGGTGACTTATTGGGAGGAAATTACTGAAATATTTGATTGGGCACGTACGCACGTGACGTCTACCTTATATATATGCTGGGCTGCGCAAGCCGGACTGTATCATCACTACGGAGTTCCCAAGTATCCACTGGACCAGAAAATGTTCGGTATCTTCGAACATCGGGTGCTGGAACCTTTCCATTCTATTTTCCGCGGATTTGACGATTGCTTCTATGTGCCGCATAGCCGCCATACGGAAGTACGCAGGGAAGATATCCTCAAAGTGCCGGAACTGACATTGCTTTCCGAATCGAAAGATGCGGGCGTTTATATGGCTATGGCACGTGGCGGACGTGAGTTCTTCGTGACCGGACACTCGGAATACTCTCCCTATACCTTGGATACGGAATATCGTCGTGATCTGGGTAAAGGACTGCCGATCGAAATTCCCCGTAACTATTACGTAGATGATGATCCGGACAAAGGTCCGTTGGTCCGTTGGCGCGCTCATGCCAACCTTTTGTTCTCCAACTGGCTGAACTACTTTGTTTATCAGGAAACGCCTTACAACATTAATGATATTGAATGATCAAGCAGCGTAAAATAGAACTTCTCGCCCCGGCGAAGAATCTGGAATGTGGTATCGAAGCTATCAATCACGGAGCAGATGCCGTATATATCGGTGCACCTAAATTTGGCGCCCGTGCAGCGGCTGTGAATTCTCTGGAAGATATCGAAGCGTTGGTAAAACATGCTCACTTGTATAATGCCCGTATCTATGTCACAGTCAATACGATTCTGAAAGAAGAAGAGTTGAAAGAGACGGAGGAGATGATCCATGCCCTGTATCGGGTTGGCGTGGATGCCCTGATTGTGCAGGATATGGGAATCACGAAACTGAATCTTCCGCCGATACCTCTTCATGCCAGTACGCAGATGGACAATCGGACACCGGAAAAGGTGAAGTTCCTTTGGGAAGCGGGTTTCCGTCAGGTTGTTCTGGCACGGGAACTGTCGATTCGTGAAATAAGGAAGATACACGAAATTTGTCCCGAAGTTCCGCTGGAAGTATTTGTACACGGGGCGCTTTGCGTAAGCTATAGCGGTCAGTGCTACGTTAGTCAGGCTTGTTTCGGGCGCAGTGCGAATCGGGGAGAGTGTGCGCAGTTTTGCCGCTTGCCTTTCAGTCTTGTCGATTCGGAAGGAAAAGTGATTGTGAAAGACAAGCACTTGCTCTCTTTGAAAGATATGAATCAGAGTGATGAACTGGAACGGTTGCTGGATGCCGGAGCTTCCTCATTCAAAATAGAAGGACGTCTGAAAGATGTGTCTTATGTGAAGAATGTAACGGCTGCCTATCGTCAGAAACTAGATGCTATCTTTGCCCGCCGACCGGAATATGTGCGCGCTTCTTCCGGCACTTGCCGTTTCGACTTTAAACCGCAGCTGGACAAGAGTTTCAGTCGTGGATTTACTCATTACTTCCTGCATGGACGCAGTGAGGATATTTTTTCTTTTGATACTCCGAAATCATTGGGAGAGGAGATGGGTACAATGAAAGAAGCCCGTGGCAACTTTCTGACCGTTGCCGGACTGAAATCATTTAATAACGGAGACGGTGTCTGCTATATTGATGAACAGGGACGTTTGCAGGGATTCCGGATTAATCGGGTGGATGGAAACAAACTTTATCCTCAGGAAATGCCCCGCATCAAGCCCCGTACCAAGCTCTATCGCAACTTCGATCAGGAGTTTGAACGCATACTTTCCCGCAAGTCGGCCGAACGGAAGATTGCCGTTAACATACTGCTTGCAGACAACAACTTCGGTTTCTCTCTGACACTGACGGATGAGGACGATAACAGCGTTACGCTCACTCTGCCTCGTGAGAAAGAGCCGGCTCGGACTCCACAGGCTGATAACTTGAAGACGCAGCTTGCTAAATTGGGAAACACGCCTTTCGAAGCGGAAAAGATCGAAATCTCCTTCTCGGAGAATTGGTTCTTACCGGTTTCTGTTTTGGCGGATTTCCGTCGTCAGGCGATAGAAAAGCTGATTGCTGCCCGACGTATCAATTATCGTCAGGAACTGGCTGTCTGGAAGCCGACTTCACATGATTATCCGCAGGCTGCACTTACTTATTTGGGAAACGTGATGAACACCCGTGCAGCTTCTTTTTATCGGGAACATGGAGTGCAGCAAGTGGCTGAGGCTTATGAAAAGGAACGGGTGGAAGATGCCGTGCTGATGTTCTGCAAACACTGTCTGCGTTATAGCATGGGCTGGTGTCCTATCCATCAGCGAGTGCGCTCGCCTTATAAAGAGCCCTATTATCTGATATCGAATGACGGAAAACGTTTCCGCCTTGAATTCGATTGCAAAAACTGTCAAATGAAAGTAAAAGCGGCACAATGAAACGATTCCCCGGCAGAGATATGCGGAGTTTAACGGAGCTTGTTCTCGGCAGAGATAAGTTTCGTACAGCTTTGTGCTGTTCTGTCGTGGGGATGTTGCTGACTCTGCTGTTCCTTTCATCCTGTCACTATACGCGTCCCGATCTTACTTCCGAGGAACTGTCGGAGAAGACAAGAGATTCTCTGAACTATCTTTATGACCGGCATTATACCTGGAATACGAATCTGGAAGTAACCACCGACTCGGTAACAATGGAGTGCCTGCCCATCAAGGACACCTACATTGCATTGTATAAAGGAGATCGGGTGGTTGTTGCCGAGTTTGCCATTCACCCTGCCGATAGTGTGGACAGTGTCTGGGTAAAGCTGGCGCATACACAAGAGGAGCAGGGGTGGATACGTGAAACAGAATTGAAAGAATCGTTTGTGCCGACGGACAGTATTTCGCAGGCTATCCATTTTTTCAGTGATACGCATGCTTCTTATTTCATGATTATCTTCGCGTTGTTTGTCGGAGTCTATCTGTTTCGCGCTTTCCGCCGGAAGCAGTTGCAGCTGGTCTATTTTAATGATATTGACAGTGTCTATCCGTTGTTTCTTTGCCTGTTGATGGCTTTCAGTGCGACGGTTTACGAATCAATGCAGGTCTTTGTGCCGGATACGTGGGAACATTTCTATTTCAATCCCACCTTATCGCCTTTTAAAGTGCCTTTTATACTTTCAGTCTTTTTGTTGAGCATCTGGTTGTTTCTGATTGTCGCTTTGGCGGTGCTTGATGACCTGTTCCGGCAGTTGACTCCCGCCGCTGCGGTCTTTTATCTGCTGGGACTGATGTCCAGTTGTATTTTCTGCTATTTCTTCTTTATCCTGATGACGCATATTTATATCGGTTATTTGTTCCTTGCATTCTTTATCTGGGTTTTTGCGAAGAAGGTGCATCGGAATATCAGCTATAAGTATCGTTGCGGACATTGTGGGGAGAAGTTGAAGGAGAAAGGTATTTGCCCCCATTGCGGAGCGATTAATGAATAATCTTTTATATCTTGTTTTTATATTCAAATCATACTTCTGAATGATGGAAATCAGACTTACCGAATTGAAAGATCTCCCTTTGGTGATGGAGATTTATGATTATGCCCGTGCTTTTATGCGTGCCAATGGGAATGCAACCCAATGGATTGACGGCTATCCGTCCGAATCATTTATCCGTCAGGAGATAGAAGACGGTCATAGTTTTGTCTGTACGGACGAACAAGGGGAAATATTGGGAACTTTCTGCTTTATATTAGGCGAAGATCCTACTTATCTGAATATTTATGAAGGTGCATGGCTTAATGACGAACCTTACGGTGTCATCCACCGGATGGCTGCCAGCGGTAAAAGGAAAGGCGTATCGGAAGCCTGTCTGAACTGGTGCTTTGAACATTTTGAGAATATCCGTGTGGATACACATCGGGATAACAAAGTTATGCAGCATATTCTGGCGAAATACGGCTTTCAGCGCTGTGGCATCATCTATGTCAAGAACGGGACAGAGCGCATTGCTTATCAAAGAATACTTTAATTGTGCGCTACCTTTCTCATGCAGTCTGTTCATAGATAAGTTGTTAGTCCATATAGATCAAGCATCAGTATTATATGGAGCAAGCGTTGGTTTCCTCGGAGGAAACGCCAGTTCCCTTTAAAAGGAACGGTCGTTTCCATTAAAAGGAACGGCCGTTCCCTCACCGGGAAACGACAGTTTCCATTGCAGGAAATGATAGGAAACTATAAGTTGTTGAGATCTAGCTATATAGAGTTCTGTTGGCAATGTTATAGAGCTCATGTTCATGCCCGTACGGTTTTGAGCTAAATGATAGTCAGCTGACCATTCAGCAGATCAGCGAACAGCTGAACTTCTCGAATCAATCATTCTTCGGGAAGTTCTTTAAGCGCTGTGCTGGTATGTCTCCAAAGGACTATATGAACAGTTGATCTGTTATTTCTTAGAATCGGCAGCGGAGATCTATTCCGAATTGTACGGGACGTCCTTTCTGCATAAATCCTTTGTTCATCGTTTCAAAGTAGAAGGCTGCATAGTCTTTGTCCAGGAAGTTACGTGCCCAGAAGCTGATCATTGCATTCCCTTTTTCAAGATTTGCACGCCAGTTCAGTGTGCCGTAAAAAGATTGGCTAACATCATTCAGTTCCGTCCAGTAGATGCGTCCGGCAGCATTGTAGTTTGCTTGGAATACAACACGGTCGAAGATGGAACGGGAGCTACAGGTGATGGCGTATTCTCCTCCGATATTAAGCGTATGCTTGGGGACGAAGGGAACATATTTGCCGTTGTAGTCAGCTTTTACTGTTAGGTTGCCATCTTTGTCTGCTTCATTTATAATATAGTCGGTAAAGGTGGCGTACGTATATCCGTAACTTGCGTTCAGACTTAGTTCGTTGGTCAGGCTGGCGCGGAGGGATGCTTCTGCACCGTAGCTGTTGCTTTTGCCTGCATTGATTGTGGTACGTCCAAGACCGCTGCCGATAAATTGAGAGAGTTGCTGGTCACGGGTATCCATATAGAAAGCTGCAAGGTCGGCCCAGAGTTTTCCTTCCCACAAAGTGAGATGAGTACCCACCTCATAATTCCATGAATATTCCGGTTTATAGGTGGTTGCATCTTTTACTTCGGGTATAGCAGGCATTTTGTCTCCTATCATTCCTTCAATCAATGTGCTGTATTTTTCGAACTCCGCGCTTTTTTTAATGGCTTCTACCATCGAGTGCGCCTGTTGCCCGGTGATTATATCAGAAAACATTTGGACGTTATAGCCTCCCGAACGGTAACCCTTGGATACTGTAGCGTAAACGTTATTGCCTTTTTTCCATTCGTATTGTAAGGCAAACTTGGGTAATAATTGGACATAATCTTCAGATAGTTTACCATTGTAGGCAGCATCTGCTATCAGGTCTTTGGCGGTAATAACCATAGGGCCCATGGCAAAGTTGAAGTCGAAGTTGAGTGGGTCGCTTGCCGAATTGTACTTCATACTCATCTTTTCGTAGTCCAGACGAAGACCTACAGTGAAGGATAGTCCTTTGGTAAAAAGGTTATTGAAGGTTGATTGATGAAAAATGGCTCCGTTCCATATTGGAGTATCAAAGTTGCCACTGACTCTTAACGTAGGGTTAAGAACACTCATGCTCATCTTAGGTGCTTTATTCCCTAAATTTTCAAAGATGCTGTTGGTATTTCCTTCAATAGTTTCTTTTACCCCGTCTTCTTTGAAGGTAACCGGACCGTCTGTATTCAATGTCTGATAGAATCCAAAGATACCTGTTGTCCATTCCCACTTACGGTTGGGCTTCGATTTAAGCACAATTTCTTCTGAAATAGTATTTAGTTTCTGCTTCTGGGTAAGATTGAATATGTTCTTTTCAGTAAAGTCCTGGTCGAGAAACATTCGGTCTTTCAGATGCTGATAACCGGTAACAGCGCTTAGGATGAAATTCTTGGCTTGATATTCGACATTAAATCCTGCATTCAGCAGGTTACGGTAGTAGTTGCTTCTATCATTATATGCAATCTTTCCGATCATTTCTTCCCGTTCTTCAGTCTTTCCCTTGTTGACGCCTTCCTGGGTGATGCCTGTGTAAAAGTAAGGATATCCTCCTTGGTCACTATATTCGTAGCTGACATTCAAGTCTAGTTTAAGGTTATCTTTCGGCAGATAAATACCTCTGAACCGTCCACCTCCTGCATTGCCTTTGTCTACCCGTTCATTATTGCGTGCAGAGTTTTGATAGAATCCTCCGGTATGTTCGTAGAATCCTCCGGTAGAAAAGGCGAATTGGTCGGATATACGGTGGTAATGTGTTAACGATACATTGTAGTCATTATAAGTTGCTGCTCCCATACGGATATCTGTACCTTGATATGTGAAAGGTGACTTGGTGTGTACCTTGATCAGCCCGCCCATTGTATTACGTCCATACAAAGTTCCTTGCGGACCGCGGAGTACATCAATACGTTCTATGTCGGAGTAGTTGAAATCGAAAGCTGATTTATCAATATAGGGGATGTTGTCTACATAGAGTCCGATAGCCGGTGTGTTGATACGTGAACCAATCCCCCGAATATAGATAGAAGTAGTCAGCTTTGATCCATACTCCGGAATGAAAATATTCGGAATGAGTCCGGATAATCTTTTCACGGAGTTTACTTGGTTAGCCTGCATGTCTTTCTGTGACAATACAGTTGTAGCTGCCGGCAGCTCACGTAGTTTCCGGTTTTCTTTCGGAGTGGCGATCACTACCACTTCTTCGATGTCTACTACTTTAAGAGAATCTTTAGGGAAATCTTCAGCCCATGTTGTTCCTGTCGTCAGGAGTGCGAGGGCAATCATAATATTCTTTGTTTTCATTCGCAGTTAATTTGTCTGGTGCAAAGTAACGGCAAATATATAAGGTAGGCAATCCTCATTTATTAGGATTATGCTTCATTTTTTAAGAAGTCAGATTCGGTCCGCCTCTATGTATCCGTTCATTACTGCATAGATGGTTAATCCTGATACAGACTTGATTCCAAGTTTTTCCGTGATATTTTTCCTGTGGGTGATGACGGTGGTCAGACTGATATTCAGTTTGTCGGCAATTTCTTTGTTGATTAATCCTTTGGTAATCAGAACCAGTACTTCTATCTCACGGGCAGATAAGATTTCCTGATGTACCTCCGGCATGGCAATCGGGGGCATATCTTTTACAGGATAGCCGTTGTGGTGTGCATGTTGATGAAGCTTCAAAAGACTTTTCACCAGTTTCTCTTCGGGTTCGTAGATATTGAGTACAGGCACACCCGACAGTTGGAATTGCGGGCTGTCACTGGCCAGCACAATTGTTTTCCGCTTTCGGGGGAGGAAGAAGGCATTGTGTTCAACATAGATTTGCGCCGAGATGAAGTAATGGGCATACATGTCCGGGGTATCATCCATTAGTTCACTGAAACTATGGAAAGTACGGATAGTTGCCATTGGAATAATTTCTTCCAATATACTTTTCAGTCCGAGACAAGTGAGGGTATTGGACTCGATAATGGCTATTTCAGGTTTGTAGTTCATTTGACCGTAGAATATTTATTAATGATTGATATAATTAGCTACCGCTTCCGCACACCGTTCTCCATCGACTCCTGCCGAAACAATTCCACCTGCATACCCTGCACCTTCTCCGCAGGGAAACAGTCCGCGAACAGTGACGTGCTGTAACGTCTCCTTATCCCGTACGATGCGGACTGGCGAAGAAGTGCGGGTTTCCACACCAATCATCACCGCTTCATTCGTAAGGAAACCGTGACTGGTACGCCCAAACTGCTGAAAACCGAGAGATAATCTTTTGCTGATAAAATTCGGCATCCAAAAATGAAGCGGAGAAGAAATCAGCCCCGGACTGTAGGAAGATTCCGGTAAATCAAAACTTAATTTCTTGCGAGTAAAGTCCAGCATACGTTGCGCCGGTGCCGTTTGGCGCCTGCCACCCTGCAACCAGCATTGACGTTCCAACTCCTCCTGAAAGTGAAGGGGAGTAAGTTGAGTCTTGAGAGTTGAGAGCTGAGAATTGCTCAGCAATGGATTAATGGCTAATAACTGCGCATTTTGTTGCGCAGCCAACTCTCCACTCTCCATTTTCAACTCTCCACTTATAAAATCTTCCGGTTGAATCTCTACCACCATTCCTGAGTTACTCCAACGCGATCCGCGGTTAGAAGGAGACATTCCGTTTACTACAACTTGTTCCGGTCCGCTGGCGGCAGGAACAACGAAACCGCCGGGACACATACAGAAGCTATAAACTCCTCTGCCTTCAGCTTGTGTCACGAAGTTGTATTCGGCAGCAGGAAGGTATTTCCCCCGCCCGTTCTTATTGTGGTATTGTATCTGGTCGATCAGCATAGCCGGATGTTCCAGCCGGACACCGACAGCGATTCCTTTGGCTTCTATCGTAACACCGTTTGCAGCCAGCCAGCGATATACATCCCTTGCGGAATGTCCGGTTGCCAGTATCACAGGACCGAGAAAAGTCTTTCCTGTGTTGGTTTCAATACCTTTGATTTCGTTGTTCTCAATAATCAGTGCATCCATTCTGGTCTGAAAATGCACCTCTCCACCACACTCGATAATCGTATTCCGCATATTCTCAATGACACGCGGGAGTTTGTCTGTCCCAATGTGAGGATGGGCATCGGCCAGTATAGCCGCAGAAGCTCCGTGCTGACAGAATACATTCAGTATCTTGTCTATATTTCCTCTTTTCTTGCTACGGGTGTAAAGTTTTCCATCCGAATAGGCTCCTGCGCCTCCTTCGCCAAAACTATAGTTCGATTCCGGATCTACGGTATGTTCTCTGCTGATTTGTGCCAGATCTTTTTTCCGTTCGCGCACATCTTTTCCCCGTTCTACGATAACCGGACGTAGTCCGAGTTCGATGAGGCGTAAGGCGGCAAACAGTCCGCCGGGACCGGCACCTACTACGATAACCTGTGGCTTGCCTTCCACATTATTATATATAGTGCGTTCGTATTCATCCTCCTTGGGCATCTCATTAATGTATGCCCGTACCTTCAGGTTGACAAAGATAGTCCGTTGACGTGCATCGATGCTCCGTTTCAGTATTCGGGTAGCAGTGATATTACGCAGGTTAATGCCTTTTTCTTTAGATATATATTCTTTCAGTCGCTGTTCGTTTGCTGCGATTTCGGGAAGGATGCGGAGTTGGTATTCTTGTGTCATGGATTTATATTAATTAAAACTTATCCGAAGAGTGCTCTGAATGCCTCTTCCACCTTTCTTACAGGTACTAATTCTATTTTTAGTTTTTGGGTGTCAATCCCTTGCAGGTTATACTTAGGAAGCAGGAACCGTTTGAATCCTAACTTTTCCGCTTCTCCGATTCGCTGCTCTATTCGATTCACGGGGCGTATCTCTCCCGACAGACCGATTTCTCCTGCCATACAGACTTCCGGTTCGACAGCCGCATCCATATTGGAAGAAAGGATGGCACTGATCACTGCCAGGTCAATAGCCGGATCATTCACCTTCAATCCTCCTGCAATATTCAGAAACACATCTTTCTGCGCAAGCTTGAAGCCTACACGCTTTTCGAGAACAGCCAGAAGCATATTCATTCTCCGTATATCGAAGCCGGTTGCCGACCGTTGAGGATTTCCATAGACGGCAGAACTCACCAACGCCTGTGTCTCAATCAGGAACGGGCGTACTCCCTCGATAGCAGAAGCAATCGCTACTCCGCTCATCCCTTCATGATCCTGACTTAACAATAACTCCGAAGGATTGCTGACCTGACGTAATCCGTCCTGACGCATTTCGTAAATACCTAGTTCGGCAGTGCTTCCGAATCGGTTCTTGATGCTTCGCAGAATACGGTACATATAATGCTGGTCTCCTTCAAACTGGAGAACTGTATCTACAATATGCTCCAGTACCTTTGGGCCTGCAATACTGCCTTCTTTATTTATATGTCCGATCAGCAGGACCGGTGTATGCGTTTCCTTGGCAAAACGGAGAATCGATGCCGAACATTCCCTTACCTGGGCAATGCTTCCGGGAGATGATTCAATATTTTCCGTGGAAATAGTCTGTATGGAGTCGATAATGACCAGGTCGGGACTGGTGTTCTTGATATGCACGTAAATCTGTTCAAGTGAAGTTTCACAAACGATCAGACAGTCGCTGGAGACTTCCGAAAGGCGGTCGGCGCGTAGTTTCAGCTGTCGTGCGCTTTCTTCACCGGATACATAGAGAATCTTCTTGTCCGGCATACGCAAGACAGTCTGCATGACGAGTGTCGATTTTCCGATTCCTGGTTCGCCGCCGATCAAAACCAGAGAGCCGGGCACAAGTCCTCCGCCCAATACACGATTCAGTTCGTCGTCGTGCATATTGATGCGCGGCTCATCATCGGCTTCTATTTCGCTGAGGATAACAGGTTTCGCTTTCTGCGTCTCGATGCCCGATACCGGACGGCGGTTAGTCGTTTCTTTCCGTACGATCTCTTCTACATACGTATTCCATTCTCCGCACGACGGACACTTGCCCACCCATTTCGGTGATTCCTGTCCGCAGTTACTGCATACATATACGGTTTTTTCTTTTGCCATTTTCTTTTTCCTTTAATATAAGAACCCGAATGCCCATAACGGAATTTTGTTTCCTGCTGAATATTCTATATCATCTGCGGCTATAAATGCCTTTTTGCTGCCAGCTATCTGTTTTCCGTCCTTACTTTTTCCGCCAACTTCTATTGTGTATTTGCTGTCTATCGTGTAGTCTGCACTACGTGTACAGTATTCTACTCTATGCAGATAAGAAAGTTGGTTCACCATAAATACTTCTCTCAATGTGCCCTTGTTCACATCCTTGAAAGTCAGCGCATAAAGTAAATTGGTATTTTCCATGTATATCTTATCCGGTTTTTGTAGCTTTTTGATAGAGTCATTGTCCGAATAAAGAAGATGAATTAACTTGGCTCTGTCCAAATATTGCAGATAGGCCAGAATGGTGGTACGCGAGAGTTCTGCCAGGGCAGAGAGCTTAGTGATATCCACCATAAACGGAACTTCGGAGGAAAGGATACCTAACAGGCTTTTCAATTTCCGTACATTACTGATATCTACTCCACATTGTTGGGGAAGTTCAATCTCAAGTATCAAATTCGTTATATTCTCGATTCGTGTATAATACTCTGCATTTCCTTCCAGATAAAAAGGATAATACCCATGTTTCAGATAATCCTCAAAATGAGCCAGTGGTCTGCATTGAGAGTTGACCTCATTGCAAATTCCGTCACTGCTCTCCAAGATCTCTTCCAATGTATAGGGGCGGATATGAATCTGATGAAATAACTTCAGATATTCACGGTAAGAGAGTCCTTGCATATTGTATGATATGCATCGGCGTGACAAATCTGCTTCTGCATTCAGAAGTTGAAGTAAGGAGGAGCCTGTGAATACTATTTTCAGTTCGGGAAACTCGTCATATATATTTTTAATCTCCTTGCTCCAGGATGGATATTTATGTACTTCATCCAGAAAGAGACATTTTCCTCCTTTCAGATAAAACTGTTCAGCCAATTCGCTAAGCGTATGTTGAGTGAAATACAGACTATCCAGACTTGTGTATAAGGCGCTCTGACTATCGTTTGCATAATGAAGTTTCAGGTATTGAAGCATTAAAGTCGTTTTCCCGACTCCACGTGCTCCGCGGATGGCAATCAGTCGGTTATCCCAATTGATTGTATCCATTAAGCTCCTGATATAAGTAGTGGAAGTGGCTGTTAGTAACCTTTTATATCTTCTGATTAGTGTATCCATATCCTTATTTGTTTTCTATGGAATACAAAAATAGGCATAATTTGTTCAACGCGCAAAACAAAATCGGATAAAATCTGTTCAACGCATTAAACAAAAGGTCCTTATAGAGTGATCTCACCAGCTATCGACCGATTCATACGATCACGAACCTCATCCGGAGTATATCCGTGTCCCAATAAGAACATCAATTTAGTCACGGCCGATTCTGTCGTACTGTCATATCCGGAGACCACTCCTGCCTGTAGCAGCTGGTACCCCGTTTCGTAACGTTCCATCTCCACCATTCCGGCATTGCACTGGGTTACATTGACAATGACAATCCCCTGCGCACTGGCCTGACAAAGCCTGCGGATAAACCATTCCTTTCGGGGAGCATTGCCGGAACCATACGTTTCGAGTACGACCGCCTTTAATCCTTTGGTCCCTAACATCGTAGCTACTACATTCTCCTGAATGCCGGGGAATAACTTGAGAACCACGATGTTCGTATCCAATAAATAATGTGGCACTAACTCCTGCTTGCTTTTGTTGACATGAATCAGTGCTTGATTATATTTAATGTGAATACCTGCTTCCGCCAATACTGGGTAATTGAATGAGCGGAATGCGTTGAAGTTTTCCGCGTTCATCTTTGTCGTACGGTTTCCCCTCATCAGATGATTCTCAAAGAAGATGCAGACTTCCGGAACGAGTGCTTTCCCCTCCTTATCCTGTGCGGCGGCAATTTCGATACTTGTCATCAGGTTTTCCTTTCCGTCCGTGCGGAGAACCCCTATCGGGAGTTGGGAACCCGTAAGGATCACAGGTTTGTCCAGTCCTTCCAGCATAAAACTCAGGGCGGAGGCTGTATAAGCCATCGTATCCGTTCCGTGCAAAATAACGAAGCCATGATAGAGATCATAGTTCTCATGAATAATGTGTACCAGCTTTCTCCACATATCGGGTTCCATGTCCGAAGAGTCCATCGGAGGGTCAAACTGATAAGTATCAATCGGGAAGTTGAATTTTTGCAATTCGGGGATATGCCTCTGGAGTTGCTCGAAGTTGAAGTTCTCCAATGCGCCTGTTGCGGTGTTTTCAATCATTCCAATTGTCCCACCGGTGTATATTAACAATACGGAAGTATTTAACGGGGTCATATGCTGGTTTTATGCTGTTGTTTTTGCAAATATAATAATATAAACGATATATAAATAGCAAAATGTCATAAAAGTGCAGGGCTTTTATGGGAGGGAAAAGAGACGGGATGTTCTTTTTATCAGAAAAAAACCGAAAAAAGTGATAGATTGAACGTTTTTATTATTACTTTTGCGACACTTATCAAAAACAATGGTAGAAACAGAGACTATGATGAAGTACTATCCACATACAGTCACATCCATGTGTACCATGACCCTTTGGGGTTAATGGATAGTATTTGTGTATCTACGTGATTCACGCCTGTGTAAGTAGGCAAAACTCAATTTTAATTTTTTCGTAAACAACCAATCACCCTGTAATAACTATACTCGAGGGGATTGTATTTAAATATGTATCTTCATGAAAGTAATGAAATTCGGCGGAACGTCCGTAGGTTCCGTGAACAGCATTTTAAGTGTAAAGAGAATTGTAGAGTCGGCCAGTGAGCCGGTAATTGTAGTTGTTTCCGCGTTAGGGGGCATCACTGACAAATTGATTAATACATCGAAGATGGCGGCAGCCGGAGATTCGGCCTACGAAGGAGAATTCCGCGAAATCGTCTATCGTCATGTGGAGATGATTAAAGAAGTGATTCCTGCCGGAGCAGGGCAAGTGGCATTGCAACGTCAGATTGGCGAATTGCTGAATGAGTTGAAAGACATTTTTCAGGGTATCTATCTGATCAGAGACCTTTCCCCGAAAACATCGGATACCATTGTCAGCTATGGCGAACGTCTTTCGTCCATCATCGTTGCCGAACTGATCGATGAGGCAAAATGGTTTGATTCACGTACTTTTATCAAGACTGAAAAGAAGCATAATAAACATACGATTGATGCCGATCTGACTAATCAGTTAGTAAAAGAGGCTTTCCATTCCATTCCGAAAGTGTCGTTGGTCCCCGGATTTATTTCTTCGGATAAGGTGTCGGGAGACGTGACGAATCTCGGTCGTGGTGGTTCGGATTATACGGCTGCCATTATTGCCGCAGCGCTCGATGCCGGCAGTCTGGAGATATGGACCGATGTAGACGGCTTTATGACTGCCGATCCTCGCGTGATCTCAACAGCTTATACTATTTCCGAACTGAGCTATGTGGAAGCAACCGAACTTTGTAACTTCGGTGCGAAAGTTGTTTATCCGCCGACGATCTATCCGGTATGTCATAAGAATATTCCTATTATAATAAAGAACACGTTCAATCCTGACGGAGTGGGGACAGTTATCAAGCAAGAGACTTCCAATCCGCAGAGTAAGGCCATTAAAGGTATTTCCTCTATCAATGATACGAGTCTGATCACTGTTCAGGGGCTGGGTATGGTAGGTGTGATCGGTGTAAACTACCGCATCTTCAAGGCTTTGGCAAAGAATGGAATCAGTGTATTCCTTGTTTCGCAGGCTTCATCAGAGAACAGTACCTCTATCGGTGTTCGGAATGCTGATGCCGATCTGGCTTGTGAAGTGCTGAATGAAGAATTTGCGAAAGAGATCGAGATGGGAGAGATTTCTCCGATCCTTGCAGAGAGAAATCTGGCTACGGTGGCAATCGTTGGCGAGAATATGAAGCATACACCGGGTATAGCAGGTAAGCTCTTCGGTACATTGGGACGTAATGGTATCAATGTAATCGCTTGCGCGCAGGGAGCTTCGGAAACCAACATTTCTTTTGTTGTCGATTCCAAGTCATTGCGTAAATCTCTGAACGTTATCCATGACTCCTTCTTCCTGTCCGAATATCAGGTCTTGAATCTCTTTATCTGCGGTATCGGTACGGTTGGCGGTAGTCTGGTAGAACAGATTCGTTGCCAGCAACAGAAGCTGATGATGGAGAACGGATTGAAGTTGCACGTCGTAGGTATCATCGATGCTGCGAAAGCCATGTTCAGTCGTGAGGGATTTGACCTTGCCAATTTCCGTGAGGAGTTGCAGGAGAAAGGCAAGGATAGTAACTTGCAGACGATCCGTGACGAAATAGTCGGAATGAATATCTTCAACTCCGTATTCGTGGATTGTACGGCAAGCCCCGACATTGCATCACTTTACAAAGACCTTCTGCAGCACAACGTTTCCGTAGTGGCAGCCAATAAGATCGCTGCATCTTCGGCTTACGAGAACTATCGCGAACTGAAAACGATTGCCCGTCAACGGGGTGTGAAGTACTTGTTTGAAACAAACGTAGGTGCGGGACTGCCGATTATCAATACCATCAACGACCTGATTCACAGTGGTGACAAGATACTGAAGATTGAAGCTGTACTTTCGGGTACATTGAACTATATCTTTAATAAGATCAGCGCTGACATTCCTTTCAGCCGCACGATCAAAATGGCACAGGAAGAACGCTATTCCGAACCGGACCCGCGTATCGACCTGAGCGGAAAAGACGTGATCCGCAAACTGGTGATTCTGGCACGTGAAGCCGGATACCGCATCGAGCAGGAAGACGTAGAAAAGAATCTCTTTGTCCCGAACGACTTCTTCGAAGGTTCGCTGGACGACTTCTGGAAACGAGTGCCGAGCCTCGACGCAGACTTCGAAGCCCGTCGTCAGGTATTGGAGAAAGAACATAAACATTGGCGTTTTGTTGCCAAACTGGAAGACGGAAAAGCCTCTGTCGGCCTGCAGGAAGTGGGTGCCAACCATCCGTTCTACGGACTGGAAGGCAGCAACAACATCATCTTGCTGACTACGGAACGCTATAAAGAATATCCGATGATGATTCAAGGATACGGTGCCGGTGCCGGAGTAACGGCTGCGGGAGTATTCGCTGATATCATGAGTATCGCAAACGTTTAAATAAGGGCTATTAAAATGAAGCATATTATTATACTGGGAGACGGAATGGCCGACTGGCCAGTGAAGTCATTGGGGGACAAGACGCTCCTGCAATATGCGAAGACGCCTTATATGGATAAGTTAGCCCGCATGGGACGCAATGGACGTTTGATAACTGTTGCCGAAGGTTTCCATCCGGGTAGTGAGGTTGCCAATATGTCCGTGTTGGGATATAATCTTCCGAAAGTGTACGAAGGACGCGGGCCGCTCGAAGCAGCCAGTATCGGTGTAGACCTGAAACCGGGAGAAATGGCGATGCGTTGTAATCTGATTTGTGTGGAAGGAGATATTCTGAAGAATCACTCTTCCGGACATATATCTACGGAAGAAGCGGATGTACTGATCCAGTATCTGCAAGAGAAGCTGGGGAATGACCGCGTACGCTTCCATACAGGAGTTCAGTATCGTCATCTGCTTGTTATCAAGGGGGGGGATAAAGAACTGGATTGCACCCCTCCGCACGATGTCCCGTTGAAGCCTTTCCGCCCGTTAATGGTGAAACCCTTAGTGCCGGAAGCGCAGGAAACGGCGGACCTTATCAATGATCTTATTCTTAAATCACAGGAACTGCTGAAGAACCATCCGTTGAATCTGAAACGGATGTCGGAAGGCAAGGACCCTGCAAACAGCATCTGGCCCTGGAGCCCCGGCTATCGTCCGCAGATGCCTGCTTTCTCCGAAACCTTTCCGCAAGTAAAGAAAGGAGCAGTTATTTCGGCTGTCGACTTGATTAACGGAATCGGATATTATGCCGGCTTACGCCGCATTGCGGTAGAGGGAGCCACCGGACTGTATAATACAAATTATGAGAATAAAGTAGCTGCCGCTCTGGAAGCACTGAAGACGGACGATTTCGTTTATCTTCATATCGAGGCCAGTGATGAGGCGGGACACGAAGGGGATATCGACCTGAAACTCCTGACGATAGAGAACCTCGACAAACGTGCTGTAGGTCCTATCTACGAAGCAGTGAAGGACTGGGACGAGCCTGTGGCGATTGCCGTATTGCCCGACCATCCTACTCCCTGCGAACTTCGCACCCATACTTCCGACCCTATACCGTTCCTTATCTGGTATCCGGGCATCGAACCGGATGAAGTGCAGACGTATGACGAGATATCGGCTTGCGATGGCAGTTACGGTGTGCTGAAAGAAGATGAGTTTATAAAAGAATTTATGAATCAAAAGAATATCCAATGAAATACTATAGTACAAATAAACAAGCGCCGATGGCTTCTTTGCAGGAGGCTGTAGTAAAAGGGCTTGCCGCCGACAGAGGACTTTTCATGCCAATGACTATCAAGCCTCTTCCCCAAGAATTTTACGATACGATAGATACTTTGTCTTTTCAGGAGATTGCTTATCGGGTAGCCGATGCTTTCTTTGGCGAAGACATCCCCACCGATACACTGAAACAAATAGTGTACGATACATTGAGCTTTGATGTACCGTTGGTGAAAGTGACGGACAACATCTATTCTCTGGAACTTTTCCACGGACCGACTCTGGCTTTCAAAGATGTAGGCGGCCGTTTTATGGCACGTCTGCTGGGCTACTTCATCAAGAAAGAAGGTCAGAAGGATGTGAATGTGCTGGTAGCGACTTCCGGTGATACGGGAAGTGCCGTTGCCAACGGTTTTCTGGGTGTGGAAGGTATTCATGTATATGTACTTTACCCGAAAGGAAAAGTCAGCGAAATACAGGAAAAGCAGTTCACTACTTTGGGACAGAATATTACCGCTCTCGAAGTGGACGGAACGTTTGATGATTGCCAGGCACTGGTAAAAGCTGCTTTCATGGATAAGGAACTGAATGAACATCTGTCACTGACTTCCGCCAATTCTATCAATGTAGCCCGCTTTCTGCCGCAAGCATTCTATTATTTCTATGCTTATGCACAACTGAAACGTGCCGGAAAAGCCGATAATGCCGTGATTTGTGTTCCTAGCGGAAACTTCGGAAACATCACAGCCGGATTGTTCGGCAAAAAGATGGGCTTGCCTGTCAAACGTTTTATTGCTGCCAACAATCGCAACGATATATTCTATCAATACCTGCAAACAGGTAAATATAATCCCCGCCCATCCGTTGCAACCATAGCCAACGCTATGGACGTAGGTGATCCGAGCAACTTTGCCCGTGTGCTTGACTTGTATGGCGGTTCTCATGCAGACATTTCCGCTGAGATCTCGGGAACTACATATACCGACGAGCAGATTCGCGAAACTGTGAAAGAAACCTGGAAGGAACATCATTACCTGCTCGATCCTCATGGAGCTTGCGGTTATCGCGCTTTGCAAGAAGGACTGAAACAAGGCGAAACGGGAGTCTTCCTTGAAACTGCTCATCCTGCTAAATTCCTGGAAACGGTAGAAAGTATCATTGGCGAAGCGGTAGAAATACCTGCCAAGTTGCAGGAATTTATGAAAGGGGAGAAGAAGAGCTTGCAAATGACGAAAGAATTTGCAGACTTCAAGAAGTATTTGCTTTCTGTTTGATTGGGTTTTAAAGCAAGGTATAAAAGAAATAATTATGCAAGATATAGTAAACGGACGCTGTGGTTGGTGTGGAACCGACGAACTGTATGTGAAATATCATGATCAGGAGTGGGGAAATTTGGTGACTGACGACAAGACGCTGTTTGAGTTTCTTGTATTGGAAAGTGCCCAGGCGGGGCTGAGCTGGATAACCATCCTCAGAAAACGGGAGGGTTATCGCAAAGCCTTTTGCGATTTTGATGCCGAACGGGTGGCACAGATGACCGATGAAGATGTTGAACGGTTGATGCACTTTGAAGGCATTGTGAAAAACCGTCTGAAAATCAAATCGACCATTACCAACGCCAGACAATTCCTTGCTATACAAAAGGAGTTCGGTAGTTTTTACGACTACACGCTCTCATTCTTTCCCGACAGAAAGCCCATTGTCAATACCTTTTGTTCATTGAGCGAGATTCCGGCATCTTCTCCCGAATCCGATGCAATGAGTAAGGACATGAAAAAGCGCGGATTCAAATTCTTTGGAACAACGATTTGTTATGCTCACTTACAGGCTTCGGGATTTATCAACGATCACTTGAAGGATTGTATTTGCCGGAAAAAATAAATGACGTGCGGAAATAATTCAAATCTGTTTAGGAATGAACTAAACAGTAGTACACAATAGTAACTCCATTCTCCTCCTTCGGGAAGGAGGAGTGGTCGCAGACCGAGGTGGTAGGAGAAATAATGTTTATACATATTTCTTTGTAAATGACAGGATTATGTATTCACCTACCACCTCCCCCTACGGGTACTCCTCCTTCCCGAAGGAGGAGAATGGAAGATAGAACCGATTATCATTTAGCTCATAACAATACGAAAAGGAATAAATTGCTTTGAGCCGCTCTACTAGAGAATTGAAATATCCAAAATTGCTGTCATCTGTCACCAAATGACAGATAACGCACTGATTATAAACTAATAAAGAGGTGACAGCACAGCGTGACGGCATTGTGATAGCAAAATATGCTGTCACAATGCCGTCACGCTGTGTTATTATATCCTGCTACAATAATATACTGACCTCTTGGAATGATAAGTCAGGAATACCTTAGCTTAGTTAGTTTCCATGCAATGAAACTATAGTTCCAAAGCCTTGAAACCAATAGTTTCAAGCTGAAGAAACTTTAGTTCCAAACTGCAGAAACTAAAGTTTCAAGCGCTGGAAACTCTAGTTCCAAGGCCGTGAAACTAAAGTTTCATTAGGCAAAAAAATAATAGTTCCACAGTAGGAAACTATCAGTAGTAAGGCAGATGAAAGAATATTTTTCCGGAACAGGGATTTAATAAGCAAGGAATACTAAATATTCTCCTGTACAATGAATGGTAAACTCATCTGCTGTTGCTTCATTAAGTGTTCCCTGCCACCAGTTGCTGAAGTCGCTTAGCGGATAAAACAATCCTTCTCCTTTTAATCCTTCAGCTCCAAAATTGATGATAGAGACCTGCTGACCGGGATGTGAGGCAAAACTTTGCGTATCACTCACAGGAATAAATGTCCCGTAATCAGTGACTGTCCGTACTTCCATACCACTTCTCATATACTCCACGAGCAGGCTGATGTTTCCTAATGTATGATCTTCCCGTTTGCCGGTAGCACCTACGATGGCGATTTTCCGTATCCCTTTACTTTGCAGATAATGGACAGCTTTGGTCTGATCATTCGTCTCCTGATCCGAAATTTGAAGGATAATAGAGGAAAAACGCTTTTTATATTCCGGCAGGAGCGAGTCTCCATCGCCTATGATCACGTCGGGAGTATGTCCGCGGGAAATATATTCATTGGCGGCCCCGTCGCAACAAACGACGAATTGGGCTTCTGCCAAAAGACGCAGGGGAAGTTCGTGCGCAGGATATTCACCGTTGGCAAGTATGACGGCTTGGGGTATATAGTGTTCGTTTATCATTGCATGTTCATTATTTTTTTCCATTTAAAGTAGCCAAAGATAGCTATAATGGAGTAAAGTCCGTACAATGCGGAGGTGAAATAGAGATCTTTATAGATATAAAGTCCGCAACAGACGATGTCGACAAGAATCCAGGCAAACCATTGCTCGATGTATTTGCGTGCCAGCATCCACATTCCGACAATGCTCAACGCCGTTGTGAAACTGTCCAGCCACGGAACGTTACTGTCTGTGTATTCGATAAGTATCCGGGCGATGCCGATGAAAGACACGATAAACACAAGGAATAGTGGCAGATAGCATTTCCACGGGGTATGTATAATGGGGAGACTTTTCTTTTCCCCGTGTCCCCACATCCAGAAGAACCATCCGTAGATGGCAGCTATCAGATAGTAGATGTTGATGCCGAAGTCGGCATACAACCCCGCGTCGTAATAAACAAAGATATAAATGGCCGGCATGATGATGCCCGCCAGCCACAGATAGATACTGGCGCGATACTCCAGCCACAGGTAGATAATACCGATAAACGTACCGAATATCTCCAGATAATTCATTTCCATATTTGCTTATTTATTCGTTCTCTACGCCGGCATTACCCGGATCAGATTCTATGGGTATGTTCTCAGCCTGTCATGTTAGGGCACCCCTATTGCGTGAATCGGCGGTAAAATTACGAATTTAGCAGAAGGAAAACAAGGAATCATGTAAAAACAAGTCCTCCGTTGAAAAAACGAAGAGGAGATTTCAGCGGCATTTTTGCAATGCCGTGAAATCTCCTCTTCTCCTCATTTGTCGTGTATTATAAAACTTCTTTTTCTTTGGTCAGTTGCTCTTCATATAGCGTGTTACCGATCGTATATTTGAGGCTGAACTTTTTGGCGGTTGTGTTGTAGGTACTTTCTCCTGAGTCGATAATTACCGGTCCGTTTTCAGCATCCCATGCTTTGATAGAAACTTTCTTCACATCATTAGTGCCTTCCACTATCTGGTCCAAGATGGTCAGTTCTATTGTGTTCGTTTGGATATCGGCCTTTTGGTCACTCTCATTGTTCATAGCATAGAATAGTCTGACAGTGTTGACACCGGTAGGTTTGACTGTTTTAGGCTTTTGAATCGTCTTCGGAGTTTCTCCTTCTAAGGTAGTATGTCCATTCATCTGATAACTGCCCGAATAGTCATTCTTTAATTTTAATAGAACCAGCATTTTACGTCCGGATGCACTTATTGGGTATACTGTTGTACTTTCTATTTCGACAGGGATGACGTATGACTGGTCAATCTTCAGGCTTGCTGTCTTTATCAATACAGGAACTTCGGCGGAAATACCTTCAGCGTGCTTGATTACCGTATTCTCCAAAGAAGGAATAGAATATAAATCAGGATCCAATGATTTATAATATTTGTCTTCATTCAGAACGGTCCAGTACTTTTTATTGTAAATATCTACCAGTTCTTCGTTAATCTTCATTTTTACGTTCACATCTCGATCTAATGCTAATGTACCGGAACTGCTGACCGTGAAATAAGTTTTCACTTCTTCGTTACTGTAGCTTACTTCTGTGGTCCACACACGGTTGTAAGCACCGATCAGGTAGATTTCTTTCTGATATTGTTCTTTGTCAAGCAGGTCTTTTTCACAAGAAGTGATGGAGAACGTTAATAAAGAACAGATCACTAGTTTGTATATTGATCTCATTATATATTCAATTTTATATGATTAATAATCAGTTATATGATGGAAAGGGGAAAGTTACCAATCTCCGAATCCGTCCCATCCTGGATTTTGTTTCAGTTTGGCATTTTTATCCAATACGGCTCTCGGAATAGGATAGAAGTACATCTTCCTGTCAAAGCTGCGTAATGCATACTTATGAACTACATTGACAACAGTATAGAATTGGTCTCTTTCGGTTGTCTTCTTGGTAACGTCCATACCTTGTACCGGTTTGTTTTCTTCTGTTTCTGCTAGTCCCCAACGACGCAGGTCATGATATCTTCTTCCTTCGCACGCAAATTCGATCATACGTTCGCGGATGATTAACTGACGCATCTTCACTTGATCGCTGGCATCGGCAAGGGTGATGCCCGGCAATCCGGCACGGTAACGAATCATGTTGAAGTAGTACATGATTTCCTCCGGATTATACAAAACATGATAAGTGGTGTTATCTGCCGCTTCCGTATATTCCGGTTCTCCTTTCAGTTCATTCAATGCTTCTACATAGTTCAATAGTATTTCCGCATATCTGAATACAGGGAATGTTTTCGGTTTTATTTTAGCACCTGTATGACTGGTACAGTTATCCTCCGGATGGATATATTTCTTTAGAGTATATCCCGTTAAGTTATAGTCTTCGGGATTGGCAGCCTGTTTTGCACAGTTGCCATTCACGTAATATCCTGCTGTAAAGTTAGTCACGTTGGGAGCTTCGGTTCCTGTTACCGAAGTTGCGGGCCAGAAACATTCACAGAATCCGATAGATGCGTAGAAACGCGGTTCGCGGTCCAGATACATTTTGGCAACGGTTGGTCTCAGCTCATATCCTGTGGCGATGGTAGGTACAGTACCCGCTTCTTCATAATAATCAGGTTGTTGCACATAATCTTCTCCATCTTTCATGTAGTAGGCATCTATGAGTTTCTGAGTGATTCCTAAGCCGTTCCATCCTCCCAGTTTCAACGGGAAGGCGATTGAAATGATGTTGTTGTTCAAGGGAGTAGCATAAATAAGTTCAGGGTTTTTCACAGCCAGTGCTTCTCCATTGAACATGTCTATATACGAATGGTAAGGATCGATTCCTCCTACTCCTAACGGAAATTCCGCTTGTGACGCCTGAGAGGATGCATACGTGTTTTCATCGCTGGGTACAGTGTATAATGAGTAAATACCGCTATCGATAATTCTCTTGGAGGCAGCAGCTGATTTCGCCCATTTCACCGGGTCATATTGCTGGGCTATCATGTTTCGTCCGTCGGAAGTGGTCCAGTCGGCATAATATTGATTGCCGTTGTACCACTTGGAAGCTTGGTAAAGCCGGACACGTGACATGAGGGCGGCTGCCGCATATTTGGTAGGACGTTCGAACTGAGTGCTCGGGCGCGTCGGGTCCAGTAGACTGTAAGCTTCTTCGAGGTCTTTGCAGATATATTCCACACATTCATCGTACGTGTTACGTTCGAATGACAAGTTTTCAATGTTTTCATCTACCGACAGCGGCTCTTCGGGAAGGATGACTGCCGGTCCGTAAAGTTCCAACAGATAGAAATAGAAGGAAGCTCTCATGAAATGAGTCAAACCCATAATTTCACGTCTGTCCAATCCTTTCAGGTCTTTGCATTCATCGATGCGGGTGAAGATAGTGTTACACTTACGGATACCTTTGTAGTATTGTCCCCACATGTTGTAGTAAGAATCGTTTTGCGTAATTTTGTCTGCGTACAAGTAGGTACCGGCGTACTCAGCTTTCTGCCATGACAGAAGAACTTCATCTACCGCAGTCTCGTAAGGACCGTAGGAACCGGAAAACAAGTTGCCTTGAGCGGGCATTAATGCCGCAGTTCCCCACACATAACGCTCCAGATAATCTTGTCTGGCAAAGATGGAGTCGAGTGGAGTCAGGTCGTTAAAGTATTCATCAACTGCCAGATAGTTGCATGAAGTCAGCATGAACGGGATGATTCCCAGTGTCGTGCATAGAATATGAAGGCTTTTCTTTAATATCTTTTTCATAATAGTTTTCAATTAGAACGTAGCTGTTAACTGTAAAGAGAAAGTACGCTGTAGCGGATATACGGCGCCGTTTTTAGATGCCTGTCCCGGATCCCATAGTTTCACTGAATCCCATACTGCCAGATTCTGTCCGACAAATTGCAGATTCATATCACTGATGCCCACTGTCCTTAGTACTTTATTCGTTCCGATACGATAGGAAATATCCAATGATTTCCAACGCAGGTAAGAACCATCTGCCAGCCAGAAAGTAGAAGCACGGTTATTGTTCTTATTCTCTCCGTAAGTCAGGCGCGGGAAACGTGCATTCGGGTTTTCTGTAGAAGGATCCCCTGAATACCATGCCGGTGTCCAACGATTCTTCGGGTCGTTTACGATGGATAGAATGTTGCCGACTTCTCCGCCTGAGAAGGGATAGAATCCGGAACCGCCGTATAAGAAGTTAACTTTGGCTGCTCCAGTGAATAAAGCACTGATAGTCCATCTTTTATATCTGTATTCCAGTGCAAAACCGTATTGAATTTGCGGTACATTGGAGTGTGCAATAGGAACAATATCGTCATCGTCAATTTTTCCGTCAGCGTTCACGTCTTTATAGCGGATATCTCCGGGGCGTACTTCGCCGTATGTCTGTTTCGGGCTTCGGTTGATTTCATCCTGATTTTGAAATAAGCCTAATGCAACCAAACCGCGCATAACACCATAATTTACATCGCTATACGATTGGTAAGGGTAGCGCACCGCATCTTGGTCCCAATGTACAACTTTGCTGACAGCATATGTCATGTTGGCACGCACCGTGAAAGAGTTGTCTTCGTTTATTTTCTGGTTCAGGTAAATGTTACCATCTATACCGCTACTGCGCATACGTCCTACGTTGGTATATGGGTTGGTTACGACGCCTACTTCCGAAGGCATCATTTTTCTTTCCTGGAAGATATTATCACGAGTGTCTCTGAAGATATCTACCGTTCCACCTATTTTATCATTGAGAAATTGGAAGTCGATACCCAGGTTATATTTCTTGGCTACCTCCCAGTGTAAGTTGTTGGCTCCGATTTGTTTTTCTGTCAATCCATTGGAACCCCAACGACTACCACCTCCAAAGTTAATCAACGTCAGATATGGGAACCGACGTCCACCACCGATCTGATCGTTACCAACTTCACCATAAGAAGCTCTGATCTTCAAAAAGTTGAGCCATCCTGCATGATTCTGCATAAATTCGTATTGGGTCGGGATCCATCCTAAGGCTATTGCAGGGAACAAACCGAATTGTTTGCCCGGTTCAAAGTTTTCGGAACCGGTGTATCCTACGTTTCCTTCTATCAGATAAGCATCTTTATAAGAGTAAGTGGCTCTGGCAGATAACGCTTGATAACGTTTGGGAATAGATGAAATTTCATCATTTGCTTCGGTGGTTTCGGTGCTTTGCATATAGTAATGTATCAAACCGGTTACACGATGTTCCTGATTGAAAAGTCTTTCATAGGCAAGTTGCGATTCGAAGTAATATCTCCGGTCACTGGCAGCACTCTTGGCGAATTGAATGTTACTGGCTGATACCGTACGTTGTGTCATTAATGAACCGTCATTGTAACGGCCAAAGGCCTTGTATAGGTCCGGCATTTTGGAGCGGACTACGTTGTGTATATTGTTATTGTTATACGAGAACATTCCTCTGGCAGTCAAACCCTTGATCCATTTCCCGAAGTCTTGACGTAAGGTGAAATTGATGTTCATAGTGGTCCGGTTTCCCTTTTTAAATCCGGTATGGTTCAACAATATATATGGTGAGATCTGTTCTCCGTTTTTACCATAAGCAGGAAGCATTCCATTGGAATAACGTAAAGGCACCGTCAGGGGAGTCAGATAGGCTTGTGCGGCCCAGAGTGCGTCATTGTTAGTTCCGAATCCCGGTGCTCTGTCTTCTACAATAGCTCCGTCCATAGCCAATCCCATGATTGTCGATGGAGTTAGGTTCATGTCTACCTTTGCGCGGAAATTATATTTAGCCCATTTGACATTCGTGTTGTATTTGTTAACTTTGTCTTGCTTGAAGATAGCATCTTTGAATGTACCTCCTACACTGACAAAATATCTGGCAACTTTTCCACCACCGGATACATTTAAATAGTGCTGATGATTGATAGTTACATCTTTCAATATCTCTTTTTGCCAGTTAACGTTTGGATATAAGTCATTGTCCAGTCCTGCTTTAATAATCTCCAGTTCTGTCGGGCTATAAAGAGGGTCCATATTGCTTACCACTCGGGCTTCGTTTGCCAAGCTGGCATAATCGTATGCTTCCAGATATTCGGGCATACGGGGGGAATAAGAGAGAGTCATACTGCTTTTCCAGGTTACCTTGGTTCGGCCTTCCTGACCGGAACGGGTCGTTACCAAAACAACGCCATTTGCACCACGTACACCATAAACGGCTGTTGCCGAAGCATCTTTCAAGATAGAGAAGCTCTCAATATCCGACGGGTCGAGGTCGTTGAGGTTTCCTTCAATACCGTCAATCAAAACCAGCGCAGACTGGTTGGCACCAAATGTGCTGATACCGCGAATCCAGAACTCAGAAACATCCTGCCCCGGTTCGCCGCTTCGGTCAACGGCTATAATACCGGGAACCACACCTCCCAGCATATTGGCTACGGAAGTTGACGGAGCACTGATGGCAGCCGGATTGACACTGGTGACAGCACCTACCACGCTGACTTTACGTTGTGTTCCCATACCTACAACAACTACTTCGTCCAATGATTCTGAGTCGGGCTCCAGAGATATACGCATCTTCTTATCGGTTTGAGCAACCACTATTTCTTTGCTCTTATATCCCATAAATGAAACAATCAGCGTTGTTTTTGGAGCTAATGATTTCATACTGAAGTTACCATCCATATCTGTTATAGTTCCGGTTTTTTCTTTCCCTTTAACAGATATGTTTGCACCCGGGAGCGGATCACCATGTTCATCTAACACGATTCCGGCAATTTGAATTGGTTCTTGTTGGGCCCATATCCCTTGTGTTGCATTTCCTGCCAATAGCAGAAAGAAACACAGGGCTAATTTAAAATATAGTGTTTTCATTTCTATTCCTTATTAATTATTCAATAGCAAGTTTTCTGATGCAGTGGTTGTTTTGATCTGCAATGTAAAGAAATTCATTTTTGTCCAAATAGACACCCCAAGGCTGATTGAATTGGGCTTCCAAAGGATCCCCGTCTTTGTATCCTTTCCCGCTACCTGCTATCGTGGTCACGATATTTAACTTGGTGTCAACTTTACGAATCCGATGGTTATTAACATCCGCTATATATAAATTGCCTTCTTTATCAATAGCAATTCCACGCGGCTCATTGAATTGTGCTTCTTGTACATCTCCGTCCCGGAAGCCTGCGCCTGCACCGGGAATATATTCTTCAATGTCTCCGTCTAGAGCTGGCCAACCGTCCGCATCGCGTGTAAGCTTAAAGCGATAAACTGCACTTTTACTATGCAACACACAATAAACATACTTATCAACCGGATTGTAAGCACATAAACCATTGGAGCCTACATTATAGAGTGTACCGATTCGTTTTGCTTTGTTGGGATTTAAGGTTCTTTTATTCTTATCAAAAGGTTGTGTCCACAATTGTCCTGTGTTTTGGCGGTATATCACAAAAGTAGAATCTACAGGGTCGAGAACAACACTATGCATCCATCCTCCGTTGGCTAAAAGCTGTCCCATTTTATCAGCCACCCAGCTCACATTAGCATCGAATAAGAAACAACCGAAGTTGGCATTATCGCATGGACCAAATAGTTGTTTCTTTTCTTTATCGATAAATAAAGGTTGGTCGATTACCATGCCATCCAGTAAAGTGATGGTTTTATTTTGTTCGATGGATGATAAACGCGTTCTTCCATCAGAGTCGAATATGAATACATTGTCATCATTGTCTACAGCTACATACCTTGGAGTATTGAATGTGGTCTCGCCGAGAGTTCCGTCTTTATTGCCACCTTCTTTGGCTTTTCCTACTACTGTAGATACGGAAGAAGTTACAATATATTTGAATGTTTTTTCAGCATTGCTGAGTTCAGCTTCTTTTCCGGCAATCTCCACCCGTACATGGCTTTCCCCTCCGGCTTGCTTGGGCACTTGGGCATAAATAACATCAGGCTTGACACCTAAAACCAATGCCTCCCGTTCATTACCTACTTCATCCTTGAAGTAAACTTTCACTTGGCTTTTGTCTTCTCCGAAATTGGAACCTTTAACAATGAATTTGGTTCGTATGCCACCAGAATCGGGCATAAACTCTGTAAACTTGACTGGTTGATTAGGATCGAAAGCTGTGCTTTTCTTGTCTTCATTACAACCTACTATTAGTAGCAGGAAGCCGAAAACCATCCAGATTAGATTAAATGATTTACGCATGTTTTTCTATAAGATTTTATTAGTTTGAAAAAAGGTCTTTTTAGGCTTTCTATTTAAATAAGGTTTAATAGATTCTAATTGATTTCAATTTGACTTAAGGGCTTTTGGCTTTTTCTCTCATGTGATTAATTGTTTTAAATATTACAGATTCAAAGGTGTAAATGGCTATATATAATTGTGAAGCACACTTTCCGTTCGGTTTTCAGGATACAAACTTAGGGGATTTCAAGGAATCAGGAGCATATGCTTTTATTCATCCATGTATATCTTTTCATTCAAAATTGCTTTTTTTATCATTTGCTTCGCCTTTCTGTTATAATATTGATTATTTTTGTGACACTTAAACTAATATGAATATATAATGAAGCGAACCGTTCGATATACCGTCCTTGTTTTGATTGCTATTATAAATTCTTTAGTTATTACTACTTCTCTCTATGCTGTTCTGCCTTATAATGAACTTCATCAGTTGAATATGAGTAATGGCTTGGTAGATAACATCATTACTTGTATCTATCAAGATCAAGATCGTTTTATGTGGTTTGGATCCAGTAATGGGCTGAGTCGATATGACGGGAAGCAGATTCGCAATTTTAGTGTAGACAATGCGAGGATGTATGTTTCCGATATAAAAGAGACTTCTGATGATAAATTGTGGGTAATAGCTAATGAGTATTTATATTGTTTTGATCGACGGAAAGAGAAATTTGTTCTTCCGTCTTTTCAGGATGGAAAAAAGGCCATTTCTGTAAGTGCTATGGAAATAACGGGGGATTCACTTTTTTGGATAGTAAAAGGCGGACAATTGCAATGCTTGAAACGACATTATAAATTAGTGAAAGGTGACTTACAAATAGAGATGACCGTCGAAGCAGGCTATCCGTTTTTTTTAGATGAGGGGGAATCTTTTTCGAATTTATGTGCTTCACAAGACGGGCATTTCTTGTATTTGGTTACCGATAAGGGAAATTTGTTGTTCTTTGATAAGATTGCAGGTAAAGTGGTCCGGAAGTTCAAATACTCTATTAATCCTAGTGCTAATGCTACTACTATCATGAGTGAAGGGGAATATATTTGGGTTTCTTCTATAGTGGGTGGAGTAACTCGTCTGCATATTCCCACGGGAAGATCTGATTATTATCAGTATAATGAGGATGCCAGGTTGTCTTCTTTATCACATTCAGATGCGTATGGGGTGGTTGCGTTGGATAATGATTCTTACATTGCAGTAACCTGGAATGGATATACTCTGTTAACTCCTGAAGAAAATGATCCTTCTAAGTTGTCGGCAACGCCTTATACGAATACCTCATTTTTGCAGTACCGGAATGTAGAGACAAGAATGATTTCTGTTTATTATGATAAAGAGGGAATACTATGGATCGGAACTAGAGGAGGAGGGATTGTCTATTTTGATTTTAGACAGCATTCTTATATGCAATATCACAGCAAAAAACATAATGAAATCTCTGCTCAGGTAGCTGACAAAGATGGTCGAATTTGGTTGGGCACTTACCATGAAGGAATTATGCGTAGTGACCAGCCTTATGCTAAATCGCGACCGCTGAACTTTTCTCCTGTGGGCAATCAAAAGGAAGTCCCGGTGTTTTGTGCAATCAAAGATTCATGTTCTAATTTATGGTTTGGAAATGCTTCCGGAAACTTGATTTGTTATGACTGGAGTTCCGATTCTTTCCATATATATCCGCTCAATCATTTAGGGAAAAAGGTAAACTCCTATATAGTGGCCTTAATGATTGACTCCCGTTATCGGTTTTGGGTATGCACTTCTGCCGGATTGTACTTATTTGATCATCAGACAGGTCATTTTGAATTATTCTCATTGCGTGAAGCCTTGAAAGAAGATGCAGAGCCATGGGTCACTGCTATTTGTGAAGATAAACAGCGGAATATCTGGATAGGGACAGCAAAAGGTATTGTACGATTATCACAGGTCAATGTTCGTCCATTCAAGATGGTTCATGGATATGAAGAAAAAGAAAATATAGGAGCTCGTGTAGTTAGTGCTTTATTGACTGGTACTGACGGAACTGTATATGTGGGTTATAAAAATGGATTTGGAATCATTCCTGTGGGCGAAGATAGGATAACGTCTTTTTATACAGTAAAAGATGGACTTTGTAATGATTGTATAGATTGTATAGTGGAAGATGAGAAGAAGCGTATTTGGTTGGGGAGTATATCCGGTATCTCAAGATATAGCCGACAACAACATGTCTTCTACAACTATTATATTTCTAGTAGCAATAAATCTGTGATGTTGTTTAAGAATACTTTATTTTGGGGAAATAACAAGAGCTTAACTTATTTTGAACCGGAAATACTGACATCTGCCACCATTGCCAGCAAAACTCTTTTAACTGGATTGGAAGTCGATAATAAGCAAATCAATATAGGTGAGAAGATAAAAGGGCAAGTTGTTTTGGACTCAAATATTGCATCAATTGACCATTTGGAACTGGTCAATGCAAACCGTGATTTCTCTCTCCTTTTCAATAATCTGGCTTTTTCGAAGGATCTGCAAAAATATAGCTATCGGTTATATCCATATCAAAAAGATTGGATTGTTTCTGAAGCGGGTAAGGTCTCGTTTACCAACTTGTCTGCCGGTTATTATATTTTTGAAGTCAAAACATTGTTCCCTAATAATACGGAAGGAGACGTTACTGCATTGCCGATAACAATCCTTCCACATTGGAGCCAGACCGTTTGGTTTCGTTTGCTTTTGATTTTCTCGGTTTTATTTTTGGTTGGTTATATTTTCTATAGTTTGTTGCGGCGGCAACGTCGTTTCAAAAAAATGATTCAATTGAAACATGAACTGACGATTGCAAATTTGGAGAGAAACACAGAACGGCATATACGGGAAGAACGTGAGAATTTTTTTATGAATGCTGCTCATGAGTTAAGAACTCCTCTTACTTTGATACTTGCTCCTATACATGATATAATGAAGTCCATTACCCCATCGGATAATTGGTTTGATTCATTTAGCAGATTGCACAAGAATTGTCTTTCTCTACAGACACTGGTTGATCGTCTGCTATATGTACAGAAGATAGAGGGAGGCATGATAAAACTTCATTTGTCAGAATCGGATATAAAGGAGATTGTTAGCCGGGTGGCTAATCCTTTTCTGCAAATGGCTATGGTCAAGAAGCGGGAATTTTTGGTCCAGGTAGATACAGTGCCTTTGTATTTATGGGTGGATGTGGCGAAAATAGAATCAGCTGTTCAAAATTTGTTATCAAATGCCTTTAAATACACTTCTCAGAATGGACGTATTGAACTGGCTGTGTCAGAGGCGGAAATTGACGGAAGACCTTATTGCCTTGTAACAGTGTCTGATAATGGAGTTGGGATACCTGATGATTTGCAACAGCACGTGTTTGATTCGTTTGTAACAGGGAAACGTATCCCGCAATATTCCACGTCAATAGGTCTTGGATTACATATTGTAAAGCATACGATGGGGTTACATCATGGATTTGTAACGTTGACCAGTCGTGTTGGAGAAGGCAGCCGATTCGTTCTGCACATTCCGATGGGGCTTTCTCATTTTGCGCCGGGGGAATATGAAATGGTACCTGATCCGATGAAGGGGGATTTGTTGGAAGAGTGTCCTGCAGAAGAACGTCCGATGGAAGAAGTAGTAGAAGAAAAGAATGAGACTATGGAAGAGCCCGTTAACAGAGTGAAAAATAATAAGGAATTTTTGTTGATTATAGAGGACCACGATGAGATGAGAGAATATTTATGCAGTCTATTTAAAGAAGATTATAATGTTATTGAGGCTGGAAATGGAGAAGAAGGGGTGGCTATGGCTGATAAATATATACCTAAATTAATCATATCTGATATAATGATGCCTGTTAAAGATGGGTTTGAATGTAGTCGGGAGATTCGTGAAAATAAGCGGACTTTTCATATACCGGTTATCTTTTTAACAGCTAAAGCAGAGGATGCTGACCGGTTGAAAAGTTTACAAATAGGGGTAGATGACTATATAATGAAACCTTTTAATCCAGAGTTATTGAAAGAGAAGGTGAAAGCGTTGATAGAGCAACGTGATCTGCTAAGAAAACTTTATGCGAAAACTCTTATGCTGGATGAAGAGGTACTGGAATCTTCAGAAGATGTTCAGGATGTTTTTATGCCTAAAATGCTTCAGATTATAGAAGAAAATTTATCAAACCGGAATTTTACAATAAAAGTGCTGACGGACAAATTGAATATGAGCCAGCCGACCCTTTATCGCAAAGTTAAGCAGAAAACAGGTTTGTCGATTATAGAGGTGATTCATGGAGTACGGATGAGTAAAGCTGCCTCTATTATCATGAGCGGGCGATATAGCAGTCTGACAGAAGTGGCGGAAATGGTAGGGTATGATTCGATGATTTCCTTCCGTAAGCAGTTCGTTGCACAGTTTGGGGTGCTTCCTTCCAAATATATGGAAGAGAAAATGAGGAAATAAGAAGCCGCGTTCCATGTTGGCGGCTTCTGTCTTGTCTGTTTGAATGATTATTGTTAAAAGCGGAAAGAGACATGGCCCATAACGTTTGTACCCGCTTGCGCAGCGTATCCGGCAGAGTCTATTCTGTGATTCACATCCTTGTCGTAAGAACTGGATGCCCAACCGTTGTTCTCGTATTCTTCGTTGAAGAGGTTGTAGACGGTCACACCCAAAGTTACTTCTTTCACCACCTTTCGGGGTTTGAATGTATAGGCCAGATTTAGGTTGCTCACGAAATACTTATCCAGAGTCAATGCTTCCACTTCTGCATTTGTCATATATTGCTTGCCGACAAATTGGGATTGAAGGGCTGCTTCGAATCCTTGATAGGTAAAAGCAAAACGGTTGTTCAGCAGGAAATCCGGTGAAAAGGCGATGCGAGTACTCTTATGAGAAACGCTTACGACGTCCAGTAAGTTCCAGCCATCGTAAATGGGAATGTTTTCTACAAAATTCTTGATACGGTTTTTGCTCCATGTCGCATTGATATCCCATTGGAACCATTTACAGGGCTTGATACCTAGCATCAGTTCGATTCCCATCCGGTAACTGTCCGGAACGTTTTCTGTCAGTGCTTCACCGATATCGTTCAAAGCTCCGGTGAGGACAAGCTGGTCGGTATAATCCATGTAGTAGAAGTTGGCGCCTGCTGTCAGCCAATGATTGGCGAATGTGTATCCGGCTTCGTAATCGAGCAGCTTTTCTGCTTTCGGATAACTGTCGGGATCACCATCCGTATAATTATTTCTTGTCGGCTCTTTTTGAGCTACGGAGAAAGAAGCGTAGACACGGTGATTGGAGTTGATATTCCAGTTCAGTCCGACTTTCGGGTTGAAAAAGTCGAATTTCTTGTCTACGGCCAGCGGACGCAACGCACTTTTATTCCAGTCGTATTTGTCATTTGCTCCGTCGATGGTGTAGTCGATGTGCCGGTATTGCAGGTCGGCATAGGCACTTAGTCCTCCGGTAAGGTCGTAGCTTGCTTTCAGATAGATGTTACCGTCGGTTTTCTTCGATTGGTTGCGGTAGTATTCATGGTCGGGAGATAGTGCGCCGATGTAGTTCTTTACCCAAGTCACTTTCCCGAAGTTATTGCCCCGATATTGATTGATGCCTCCGCCCAAAGATGCCGTTAGTCGGTGGTTGGTATAATTGAGGGAGAAAACACCCCCGCCAAACTTATTATCCATTTTCTTCTGGCGGACCAGATCGCTTTCCGAAATTTCTTTTCCGTCTGTTGTAAAAGGTTTCAGACCGTATTCTACGAAAGATCTGTCTTCTTTATATTCCTCATAGTAGCCGTCACCTTTGGTGTAGTGCAGAGCTACGTTCAGATTCCATGCGGTGGAGAAAGTATGGTTGAAAAGGAGTTGATAATTCTTTTGCAGATAGTTATCCGTCTGGTCGGCATAATAATGTTTTTCATTATCGTCTCCGGTATATTCGCCGCAAGGGTTATACCGTCTTCCGTGTTCTTTCATTTCTGCTTTAGTAGCATATCCCCAGGCATGATACGTCTTTTCTTTTCCTGCGAATGCGATCAGTTTGACAGACGTATTTTCGGCGAAATATCCCCCTTGCAGATAGTAAGAGTTGAGATTGACGGAGGCACGGTCAATATATCCGTCCGTACCGATGTTGGAAAGTCGGGCATCGAATGTCCAGTGATTGTTCAGCAGTCCGGTTCCCACTTTTACAGTTTCCTTGTGGGTGTTGAAAGAACCATAGGAACCGTTGAACTCGGCATACGGTTTCATGGACGCGCCTTCGGTCTGCATATTGACACTGGCTCCGAAGGCACCGGCGCCGTTGGTCGATGTTCCTGCGCCACGTTGCACTTGCATATCCTTTACGGAAGAAGAGAAGTCGGGCATATTTACCCAGAACAGGTTGTGGCTTTCGGCATCGTTCATCGGGATGCCGTTTACAGTGATATTGATACGCGTGCCGTCAGTGCCTCGTACACGAAGAGTCGTATAGCCGATGCCCGATCCCGCATCCGATGTGGTCAGCGTGGAAGGAGTCATGCTCAGCAGGTAGGGAATATCCTGCCCGAAGTTCACTTTTTTAAGTTCGGCTTTGCCTATATTGGTAAATGCTACGGGAGTTTTTGCTGTAGCACGTGTGGATACTACCTGCACTTCTTGCAGGTTGATTACTTTCAGACTATCCTTTGCACTCGTTTGTGCATGGACAGGGAAGCCTGCGCCCAATAAGGCGACGGCCATCATCATCATTTTTTTCATCTTGTTTATTAATTAGTTCTCTACGCCGGCATTACCCGGTTCAGATTCTATGGGTATGTTCTCAGCCCGTCATGTTAAGGCACCCCTACTTAGTGAATCGTTGGCAAAATTACTGCTTTTGCGGGAGGAAAGCAAAAAAAACTTTTAGATTTGCTAAAAACAATATAACTTTGTAGTTTGTTGAAATATGACAAGTCAGCTATTTATTCATTTTAATATAATTATCAAATTATGCTACTATTATTTCAAGCGACAGCAACACAGCTTGCGGATTCTACACAAATCGTCGCAGATAAATTAATGGAAGAAGCGATAGCCAATGCGGACGGATTGGATAAGCTTTCTCTGATCACCCAGCAATTGGTAGATTTCGGTATCCGTGCCGGAGAACGCATTCTGATTGCAACCCTTGTCTTCATTGTCGGACGGTTCCTGATCTCGATGCTTAACCGATTTGTCGGACGTCTGATGGACAGGAGAAAGGTAGATATAAGCATCAAGACTTTTGTGAAGAGTCTGGTAAATATTCTGCTGACCATTCTGTTGATTATTTCTGTAGTCGGTGCTTTGGGAGTCGAAACAACTTCATTTGCAGCCCTGTTGGCTTCTGCCGGTGTGGCTGTCGGTATGGCGTTGTCCGGTAACTTGCAGAACTTTGCCGGCGGACTGATCGTATTGCTTTTCAAGCCTTATAAGGTAGGAGATTGGATTGAAAGTCAGGGAGTTTCCGGAACGGTCAAGGAAATACAGATATTCCACACCATTCTGACCACCGGAGATAATAAAGTGATTTATATACCGAACGGTGCAATGAGCAGCGGAGTGGTGACAAACTATAATACACAGACAACGCGCCGTGTAGAATGGATTGTTGGCGTGGATTATGGAGAAGATTATAATAAGGTACAGCAGATTGTCCGTGATATACTGACGGCCGACAAGCGTATTCTGACTGACCCTGCCCCGTTTATTGCCCTTCATGCGCTGGATGCCAGCAGTGTGAATGTGGTAGCCCGTGTGTGGGTGAATACGGCAGATTACTGGGGAGTTTATTTTGATATAAACAAGACTATTTATGAAACCTTTAATGAAAAAGGCATCAACTTCCCGTTCCCGCAACTTACCGTGCATCAGGGAAACTGATCACTATACGATATATGCTAAAACGAGAGAGTTTCACTTCGGTGAGACTCTCTCGTTTTATATGAACAAATTGTCTGGTGTGATTGGAAAATTTCTTTTTATTTGATGCCGAAATCCTCAGCAAATTCATATCGGTCTTCTTTGATTCCCAGTACATGATTGATCTTCCTTCTTTTTTCAAGGTCCTTAAAGTAGCTTTCTACGACCTGATAGAGATCAAAATTACTGGTTGATCCTGCGGCAAGATCGAGTGATTCCACCATTTTTTCTACTGCCTGGTGGATTTTCCCTGCGTCTATCAGATGCAGTTCGTTGCTGTGTATTAAATATTTTTCCATAACTGCAATGTTTTAATGTTATATTGTTATAACGTCTCATAGTGATGGAAAGTTCGGTCTTCGAATCTAATATCAGATTTTGGCGAGTGCCTGTTCCAGATCGGCTATCAGGTCATTGATATGTTCCGTTCCGATGGATAGACGCACAGTGCCGGGGTAAATCTCCTGTTCTGCAAGTTCCTGCGCATTAAGTTGCGAGTGTGTGGTACTTGCCGGATGGATGACCAGTGATTTCACATCAGCTACATTGGCCAGCAACGAGAAAATCTCCAGACTGTCGATGAAGCGGTGTGCTTCTTCCTGTCCTCCTTTTACTTCAAACGTAAAGATGGAGCCTGCACCATTCGGGAAATAGCGTTGATAGAGTGCATGATCCGGATGATCGGAGAGTGACGGATGATTGACTTTCTTCACCTTCGGATGATTATTCAGGAAGTTCACCACTTTTAGCGCGTTTTCTACATGACGTTCTACACGCAAAGAAAGTGTTTCCAGCCCTTGCAGCAGGATGAAGGCATTGAACGGACTGATCGTTGCTCCCGTATCCCGTAGCAAAGTGGCACGAATGCGGGTGACGTAAGCAGCCGGACCGGCAGCGTCTACAAAGCGTACTCCGTGGTAACTCGGATCGGGCTCTGTCAACTGCGGGAATTTACCCGAAGCTACCCAGTCGAATTTACCGGAGTCAACGATTACTCCTCCCAAGGAACTGCCATGACCGCCAATGAATTTGGTGGCGGAGTGTACCACAATGTCTGCTCCGTGTTCGATGGGGCGGATTAAGTAGGGAGTGCCGAATGTATTGTCTATAATTAATGGAATTTTGTGGCGGTGAGCAATTTCAGATACCGCTTCTATGTCGATAATATTGGAATTTGGATTTCCGAGTGTTTCGATAAATACGGCTTTGGTGTTCTCCTGAATCGCTTTCTCAAAGTTGGAGAGGTCGCTTGGATCGACGAAAGTGGTGGTAACACCATAGTTGGGCAAAGTATGCGCCAGTAAGTTATAGCTTCCTCCGTAAATTGTTTTGGCAGCTACGATGTGGTCGCCTGCACGAGTTATGTTTTCGAAAGCATAAGTAATGGCGGCGGCACCGGAGGCAACTGCCAGACCTGCTACGCCTCCTTCGAGGACGGCTACACGTTCTTCAAAAACTCCTTGGGTGGAGTTGGTCAGGCGGCCGTAGATATTGCCCGGATCTTGCAAGCCGAAACGTGCGGCTGCATGAGCAGAATTGTGGAATACATAAGAAGTGGTCTGATAAATAGGTACTGCGCGTGCGTCTGTTGCCGGATCTGCTTGTTCCTGTCCTACATGAACCTGTAATGTCTCAAAGTGTAAATTCTTTCTTTCCATAATCGTATGCTTTTTTAAGTTTAATATTCTCTCTTTATTTTCTTGCAAAGTTATGGGATGTAGATATATCGAACAATATATAGTGGAAATATAGAAAATAATGCTATTTTTGTATCGTTATACAGAATAAGGCAACTGCTTTATTCTTAAAAATCACCTGTTAGAAGAATATTTTTCTTATGGATACTTTTGAGAAATTGGATAAAGTGGATTTGCAGATACTCCGTACTTTGCAAGAGAATGCGCGGTTGACGACCAAAGAGTTGGCTGCGCGGGTCAGTCTTTCATCGACTCCTGTTTTCGAGCGCCTTAAACGTTTGGAGAGTGGGGGATATATAAAGAAGTATATCGCTGTGCTGGATGCCGAAAAGCTGAATCAGGGTTTTGTGGTCTTTTGCAGTGTCAAGCTAAGGCGGCTGAACAGGGACATTGCGGCTGAGTTTACCCGAATCATACAGGACATTCCCGAAGTGACCGAATGCTATAATATATCGGGCAGTTACGATTACTTGCTGAAGATCCATGCTCCTAATATGAAATATTATCAGGAGTTTATTCTGAATGTATTGGGAACCATCGATAGCCTGGGTTCGCTGGAAAGTACGTTTGTGATGGCGGAAGTGAAGCACCGATATGGAATACATATTTAGTGGGAAGATTGATGTATTTCCTATTTTTGCGACTCTTTGTTTTCGGCTCAGGTTTCCGGTGGATTGCCGATAATGTCTCTGTATAAGCTGCCGTTATGATCCTTGTATTTTGCGTATTGGTAGAGGCGGACCAGTATATCACTGTAATCAAGAATGGCTGTATTTGATTTCTGTGATAAATTGGTGCCCAGGATACCACTGCCTATGATACCGGGATTATATAATACGGTGTCTTGTCTGATAGAGTTCATTATCAGTTCTGCACAAATATAGTCTTTAATCCTTGCCTCTTCTAGTCGGGTCGTGATGTATGAGTTCAGATGGCTTTTGTCATGTTGAGTCATAAAGCCGTACCATAGTAAACACTTCATCCCTAACTGGGTAGCTTCTATTAATATATCCAGATAGGTTAGGTCCGATGCTCCTTTCTTATCTATCTCATAAGGATCGATATGAATGAAAGAATCTTTGGGGAGTGATGGCAGTAACTTCATGACTCCTTCGAGAGAATCTGTATTATATAGGTGGACGGATGTGTGTAGTTCCGCTTGCTTCGCATAGCGTTCTACATTATCCAAAGCACTCTTTTCTATATCGAAGAATAGAAATTTTTGTGCCTGTCTTCCTAATACCTCCATTGCTAAAGCCGGGGAACCTAAATAGTATCCTTTCTGCATTTCTGCACTTTCTATCTTATAGTAGATAGAGTCTTTTAGAACTTGATTGTCTTCCTCTGCCGTTTTTTCTAAGAAATAGTAAATGCCATATTGCTGTTCCGAAGTCTGCTGCATCGGATAGAAAGCGCAGGCAGAATTTGTTTCTACATAGACTTGTGGATGCTCGTTCCGAAGAACTTCGCAAAGTATCAGATGTTTCAGTACATCAGGCTGTTTGCCGAAATGAGTATAAGATGCCATGATATTAAAGGTTTATAATGACAATATAAATGGTATACAGCAAATATACGGGATAATTTTTAGATCCTTGCATCTGATTTCCAAAATTATCCTGTACATTTGTTATGTGATATGGACCTTATTCTTTGAACGCAATGAAATGGCAACGTTGTAAATAGCTTCGCTTTATATGGATGATGAACAATGGTGAAATCTGTTGTTCAAGTCTTTTGTGGCTAAACAGGTCACCCGATATTTTATTTCAGAAACTATATAAAGAAGCAATTACAATGAATACAAATATTTATCCGCGCACCAATGACCTTCAGACCGTTTATCTGAATGCAGTTATCAATAATCCTCATATAAAGGTTGGTGACTACACCATATACAATGATTTTGTGAATGATCCCGTTCAGTTTGAGAAGAACAATGTTTTATATCATTATCCAGTCAATGGAGACCGGCTGATCATAGGGAAATTCTGTTCGATAGCTTGTGGAGCTAAGTTTCTTTTCAATAGTGCGAATCATACGTTAAATTCTTTATCGAATTATCCGTTTCCTATATTTTTTGAGGAGTGGCAGTTGGATAAGGGAAATATCACTTCGGCATGGGATAATAAAGGGGATATAGTGATTGGAAACGATGTATGGATTGGTTATGAGGCTGTTGTCATGGCGGGCGTACATATTGGCGATGGAGCGATTATTGCGTCGAGGGCAGTAGTCACCAAAGATGTACCTCCTTATACGATAGTAGGCGGGACGCCTGCGAAGAAAATCCGGATGCGTTTTGACGAAGATACGATTGCGCAATTGCAGGAATTGAAATGGTGGGACTGGAGTACTGATAAGATAGCTCATTATTTACCTCATATCATGAATGGGGATGTGGAGGAACTTATGAAATAAAAAGTATCTTTGTCCTCAAATAATATATGTATGAAATTTATAATTGAATCCGGTTCCCTGACCGATATTGACGAACTGGAGAAACTATACGATGAATTGAATGACCATTTATCGGCTACTACCAATTATCCCGGATGGATAAAGGGGATTTATCCGGTTCGTGAAAATGCCGTTGCTGGTGTGAACAATCAGAGTCTGTTTGTTGCCAGATGTGGCGGGAGGATAGCCGGTTCTGTCATTTTAGACCATCAGCCGGAAGAGGCCTATGAGAATATCCGATGGAAAGTAGAGGCAGATTACAGTCGTATTTTTGTAGTACGTACTTTTGTTGTTCATCCATCTTTCCTGCAAATGGGAGTTGGTCGGGCATTGATGGATTTTTCACTGGAACTGGCTGTAAATTCAGGAATGAAATCCATCCGGCTGGACGTCTATGAGAAGAACTTTCCTGCTATCTCATTATACGAAAAATGTGGATTCGAATATATTGATACCGTAGATTTGGGGTTGGGGCATTACGGACTGGATTGGTTCAAGTTGTATGAGAAGGTTATTTGAACTGTTATAATGACATAGAATGGAAGCTCCGATAGGATCTATGAAACATAGATTTTGTGTGAAGCTTCCTTTTTATAGTCTTTCTTTTAAATACTTATTGATGCATCTCCGGTCCCAATTTATCCCTCGCTTCTATTGTCGGCTATCTTCAATCTCATGGCGATTTCTAAAGGCTTTCTGTACTATATTTATTAACTTCGTTGCCTGATATTTATTCGTGCCACTATAGTGGTACGCAAGAGGAACTATAGTTCCCTTTGCGTTCTACTATAGTAGTCCGCAAGGGAAACTGTAGTGGTACGAACTAATTATAGGACTAAAAATATAAATATCAGGGAAGGAACCGGTTAGTTATTCGGGCTTTTTTCATAATGCTTTTAACCGGTTATCGGATTCTGATAATGAGCGTTATAAAACAAGTTTTTCGGTTTAAATTCTGTTTTTTCATTCGAATGATAATACATGATCAACTTGTTTCCGATAGTGTATATTATGCAGGATGATGATATAAAGGTAATTATTAGAATTGATTTCTTATTTATTATATATAGCTTTGTAACTTAAAAAAAACAGAGAAGGTATATTTGAAATAAAAGTTTTACAATAAATAATAGTGTATACAAAATAAATATCCGGCGAATCACTATGTGCAGAATAATCATCTTATTAATTTCATTGATACTATCAGTACAATGTTTTTCACAAACGGAGTTTACTACTTGTCTGTTTGACATATCCAGAAACAAAGTGATACCGATAGCGGTTTATCAGCCGCAGAAAGTAAATTCAAAAACGAAGGTTATCATATTCAGCCACGGCTATGATGGGAATAAAAACAGTAAGTCGAACCGAACCTATTCCTACCTGACACGTTTTCTTTCACAAAAAGGTTTTTATGTGATTAGTATACAACATGAATTGTCCGATGATCCTCTTTTAGCGATGGAAGGCGATCTCATGCAGACCCGTATGTCGAATTGGGAACGAGGAACCGACAATATACTTTTTACAATTCAGGAATTTAAAAACTTAAAACCACAATTGAATTGGAGAGAACTCATCTTGATGGGGCATTCTAATGGAGGGGATATGACAATGCTGTTTGCCACTAAGTACCCGCAGTTGATCAGTAAGGCTATATCTATGGATCATCGCAGAATGATCATGCCCAGAACGTTGAAGCCTCGTCTGTATACATTAAGAGGATGTGACTATGAGGCAGATGCGGGAGTTCTGCCTACCGGACAGGAGCAGGAACAATTCAGAATGAAAGTAGTGAAACTGGATGGAGTTACACATAGCGATATGGGTGAGAATGGAACGACGGAACAGCATGACCTCATCAATCAGCATATCTGCAAATTTCTGACGGAAAGATAACTGAAGCATCATTTCTATTTTATCCGGCAGTTTTAAACCGAAAGCCTATTTTTCTTGTAACTTTGCAGCCGATTTTAGAAAAAGAAGTTTGGAATGAACAATAAATACGAAGAACGGCTGGGAACAGAACGTATGTTACCGCTTGTTTTCAAGATGGCACTTCCGGCAGTGGCTGCACAATTCGTCAATCTGCTTTATAGCATTGTCGACCGTATATACATCGGGCATATTCCGGGAATTGGCACCGATGCGCTGGCGGGTGTAGGGGTGACTACCTCTCTCATTATACTGATTTCTTCTTTTTCGGCAATTGTCGGTGGCGGTGGTGCTCCGCTGGCTGCCATTGCACTCGGACAGGGCGACCGTGTACGAGCCGGAAAGATATTGGGAAACGGGTTTGTTCTGCTGATACTGTTTACTTTGCTGACTTCTGTCATCGCATATACTTTTATGGAACCTATTCTCCTCTTTACAGGAGCTTCGGAAAACACCCTGGAATATGCGGTTGACTATCTTTCCATTTATCTCTTGGGAACGATATTTGTCGAAATATCCACAGGGTTGAATAGCTTTATCAACGCACAGGGACGTCCTGCCATTGCCATGTTTTCAGTTCTGATCGGAGCCTTATTGAACATCATTCTTGATCCTATTTTTATTTTCTGGTTTGACATGGGCGTGAAAGGTGCTGCTTTGGCTACGGTACTTTCCCAAGCGTGCAGTGCGGTGTGGGTGGTAAGTTTCCTTTTTTCCCGACGTGCCTCTCTGCCTTTGGAGAAACGATATATGGGGCTGGACCGGAAAATTATCCTTTCCATATTTGCTTTAGGAGTATCCCCTTTCATTATGGCAAGTACGGAGAGTCTGGTTGGGTTTGTCCTCAATAGTAGTCTGAAGGAGTTCGGAGATATCTACATCAGCGCGTTGACGATTCTGCAAAGTTCGATGCAGTTTGCCAGTGTACCGTTAACCGGATTTGCGCAAGGATTCGTTCCGATCATAAGTTATAACTTCGGGCATGGTGACAAGCAGCGTGTGAAAGCTTGCTTCCGTATTGTATTGGTAACTATGTTTTCCTTCAACTTGATATTGATGCTTTTCATGATTCTTTTCCCTTCGACGGTTGCGTCTGCTTTCACCAGTGATGCAAGACTGATAGAAACCGTACGTTGGACAATGCCCGTTTTCTTGGGTGGCATGACCATCTTCGGCTTGCAACGTGCCTGTCAGAATATGTTCGTTGCATTGGGGCAGGCCCGAATCTCTATCTTCATTGCTCTGTTGCGTAAAGCTATCCTGTTGATTCCGCTGGCGTTAATTTTGCCGAACTTTATGGGAGTAACCGGAGTGTATGCAGCTGAGGCTATATCTGACGCGACTGCGGCCATCTGCTGTACGTTGTTGTTCTTTTGGCAGTTCCCTAAAATTTTGGGAAAGATTAAAGGTAATACTTTGCGTGTGGAGTAATCATTTCTTTATAATTTGTTTTTTACTTCACAGATATGCCCAGCATTACGGTTGTATTCTGACTGTTATTCCAGACCGAATGAGGTATTTCTCCTTTTACCAGAAAAGCTTCATTTTCATTAATAATCTTTTCTTCCTTGTCAAGCAGAACTTTGGCTTGCCCGCTGATCACTATAAATAAATGATTGTGTGGGTGAGTATGCAGCTTGACAGGTCCGCCGCCGTCCGGTTCTAAATAGGCTATTGCGCCGTCTATTATTTCACCACAGTTGCCAAAAAGTTTTTTGGCTAAGAACTTCAAGTGTTCCGGTGGGGTAATAAATCCATCTGATTCATTCATGACTATTTTATTTATGCTATAGTACTGCAAATGTAGTTATTTGATTTGAATTTATGCATTTTCATTCGTAATGATTGTGTGTTGTTGAAGTCTGAATGGAATAAAAATGCGTAACCGATTACGTGTTTTTTGAAAAATACTTGCTTGTATTACTGAAATCCGATATATTTGCGTAATCAATTACGTATTTAATAACGCAAGTAGTAAAGACATGGACTTTTTTAATCAGACGGGGAAATTAGCTATCGGAAGCAGACTACGTATGCTGACCGATAAAATCACGGTAGATGCGGCTGCAATCTACAAAATGTTCGGTGTGGACTTGAAACCCAAGTGGTTTCCTGTCTTCTTTGTTTTATCACGTGGAGAGGCAAAGACAATTACGTCTATTGCTAAAGAGATAGGACACTCGCATCCTTCGGTGAGCAATATCATAAAAGAAATGGTAGCTAAGGGATTGGTGAAAGAGACGAAAGATAAATCCGACGGGAGAAGGAATATGGTAATGCTGTCTGCCAAAGGAAAAAGAATGTCCGACTCTTTTGCGGAGCAATGTATAGATGTTACGTCCGCTATCGAGCAAATAACGCAGCAAACCCGGAACGATCTTTGGAAGGCGATTGAAGAATGGGAGAACCTTCTGTCGGATAAGTCTTTGCTGGAGCGGGTGAAGGATGCGAAGCAGGAGCGTGAAGCTAAGGATATCCAAATAGTATCTTATGAACCATACTATCAATCTGCTTTCCGGACACTTAACGAGGAGTGGATTACTGCTTATTTTCGAATGGAAGAGGCTGACTACAAGGCTTTGGATCATCCGCAAGAATACATTTTGGATAAGGGCGGAGACATTTTGGTAGCCCTTTACAAGGGTGAACCGGTCGGAGTATGTGCTTTGTGTAAGATGGATCATCCGGTCTACGATTATGAGTTGGCCAAACTCGCCGTCAGTCCCAAAGTACAGGGCAAAGGTATCGGAGTGTTGCTTTGTGAAGCTGTCGTGAATAAGGCAAAAGAGTTGGGCGGCAAAAGAATCTTTATAGAGAGCAATACACGTTTGAAACCTGCTATCCATATCTATCACAAGCTGGGATTCAGGGAACTTCCCGAATACCACACGACTTATGAAAGAGGAGATATACAAATGGAATTAACGATAGAAGAGTGAAAATGAAAAAGGCCGATAGTGAATTTATCAAGGGGCGTATTGCCCCTTGCGGACTGCATTGCGGAAAGTGCTTTGCTTTTTCTGACGGAGACATCTCTTATCATAGCAACGAACTCAAAAGGTCACTGGGCAATTTTGATGTGTACGCACAGCGTTTTGTGGACTTGCTTGACGAACCCGTCTTTGCAAAGTATCCGGACTTTAAGGAGTTTTTGAATCACCTGTCCGTAGCGACTTGTCAGGGATGCAGAAAGGAGAAATGCAAGTTGTTTAAAACCTGCAATGTACGTGCATGCAGCGAGGAGAAACAAGTCGATTATTGTTTCCAGTGCAGCCGCTTCCCCTGTGAAAACACTGGTTTCGACGAGCATTTATATAAAAGATTTGTAACTATCAACAAACGGATGCAGGAGATCGGAGTGGAAAAATATTATGAGGAAATCAAAGATATTCCTCGTTACTAGATCGTTAATTCCTCTCTTTATTTCATTTCCTGTGCGTAAATGTTGATGGCTCGCAGTGCCTTTGAAATCTCAGTCGGGGTGATGTCCTGACATTCTATTCTTAATACTTTCTCCCAGTCCTCCATATCTACATTCCATTTGTAGATTTGGGGACATAGGGTGAAAAGAGCCGCGATATGTTTTATATCCCGTGCATTCCTTATTGAGGTTCGGAAAATGAGTATTTGCCTTTCCATAGTTGCTATCAATTACTTTTGTTTACCTCGCAAAGGTAGGCTTAAAAAGGCTTCGATATAGAATTTTTCGACGAATGCCGTGATTACTCATGACGAATTAAGTAATTTGGGAGACTAACTATAGGGCACTTGTATAGTTGTCCTTCTCCATTTCAAATCTTTATCCGGATATGGCGATACCCCATACATCGTCTTTTAGTGCTTGACCCCTTCAAATAAATCGCGGTTGTCTCGTGAACTCTGTGAATTGCGCTTGAAGTCATTGAATGTATAACTGATAGTCAACGTAATTACAGGGAATTTCGGTTGAATCTGTGTGATTGATTGTAAATTGGCTGTCTCAATGTCACTTCTGTAACGGGCAGAATTGAATATATCCCGAAAGGAGAGGGTCGATTGCAGATGAGGACTGAACAACTGCTGACGAATAGCCAGATTGACAAACCAAAAAGAATCCGACCTCCCTTGTGTAGTAACCGAAGGACCCACGAAATTCCCGTCCAGCTGAATACGGGTATTCTTATGAACCCGAAAAAGGTTATTGACTGTAAAGTCATAATTGGTACTCGTTTCCTGTTTTCCTCCCGAATTTATATTATTCATTACCTTATAATAGTAAATATTTCCGTTGACGTCCAGATTCCACCATTTAGTGACTTTCAACTGGGTACTTAGCTCCACGCCTAACGAATAGTCATTGCCCACGTTAGCCATGGAGTCTAATGTAACTCCTGCCTCGTACGGAACACGCAAGCGTTCAATCTTGTCTTTACGCTTTCTGTAGAACAGGCTGGATTGCAAAGTGTGCTCTCCCATAGTCTTTTTGTAATTCAGCTCGAAAGAATGTATGTATTCGGGCCGGATATCCGGATTGCCAATTTCAGCTGTGTAATAATCGCGATAAGTAATGTAAGGCTCCATAAAAAAGAGTTCCGGACGGTTGGTACGGTATGAATAGGCGAATGTCAGCTTCTGTTCGTGCGGCAGCGTGTATCCCAGATGTACGGATGGGAACACCTCAAAACGATTCACCGTGCGGTCCGAACCTTCAATAGAACTTCTCAGCACCTGGTGTGTATGTTCACCTCTCACCCCTATCTGTATGTCAAATGCTTTATAGCTGTCACTTCCCATGACATAAACGGAATGAATACCCCGCTGAAAATAGAAAGTGTTATAGATATCCTCCCGCCAATAAAACTCCTTTTTCTCCGGATTCCAGAATTGCATCGTGTAATCGCCGTCTTCCAGATACGAATGATATTGATACCCGCTTTCCAGCAGACCGGTCTTGCTATAAGGATAGCTGTAGGACAGATTGCCTTGGACTGTCCAGCGTTTTTCGTCTTCCCACGCACGGTGTCCCTGCTGGCGTTGTTCGTTCTTGTCGAAAAGGTCACTCTGGAAATATTCAAGGGGATTGTCTTCATAACCCAGCATAAAGCTGCCGGTTAGGGTATGCCCGTTGTCGTTAAACTTATGGGAGAATCCTGCTTTTCCGATATTGACCGTCGAGTGCAGGTCATATTTGTCGCGGCTAAAATAGTTGGATGGGGCGGATGCTGCGGCGGAATTGGAATGTGTCTCTGTATAATCGAGGTCCCCTTCGCGGGTAAACTTGTCATATACCACCTGCAACTCTGCATTGACGGAGGTTTTGGGAGTAAAAGCGTAATCAATGCCTCCCCGTAGTCCATAGTGATAATTCTTCCCGATTCGCGGACCGTCGGACAGGGAAGTGGTGGTTTTGTCCCCAACAACAGTCGTCTTCCTTTGTTCGAAATCGCTCTTACGGATGGGATTGTTCCAGTGCCCGGCAAGGTGCCACTGTAATTTCTTGTGTTGCTGGGACAACAGGAAATCCAGACCGTTGGAGAGAGCCGTGCTGCCATACGCATTGACTATACCATTGATACCTGCCTGTTTGTTTTTCTTGGTGATGATGTTAATCATTCCTACTTCTCCGTCCGTATCATAGCGTGCCGAAGGCGTAGTAATGATTTCTATGTTCTCTATCTGGGTGGAAGGAATCTGTTGCAGGGCCTGTGAACCGGAATAAAAGCTGGGCTTCCCGTCGATATATACCTTAAATCCGCTGCTTCCGCGAAAGGTAACTTCACCATCCACATCGACCCGGATGGAGGGAGTATTCTCCAGAATATCGACCGCCGTTCCGCCGCTGCTCATGAGATTGTTCGAAGCGTCTATAATCTTTTTGTCCAGCTTGTAGATGACTTGCCTTTTGGCTGCCTGCACCACTACTTCGGCTATACCTACTTCCAAAGGTTGCAGTTCGATAATACCTAAGTCCGTCACTGATTCGGAAGAGGTGATACTAATGGCGCCTTGTGTGTAGATGTCATAGCCGATCAGTCTCACCATTAACGAGTATTCTCCTTTGGCAATACCCGATAAGTGGAAGTCGCCGCTCTCTTTAGTATGGGTAAATGAAGCGGGATCGGTTTCGCCTTTCTTCGTTAGTACGACATCGGCAAACTCTATCGGGTTGCCTGTACCTTTCTCCTGCACTTTTCCTTTGATCTGTACGGGAACCGCCATGAGGCAGTTGAAACTAAACATAAAAAGAATGAGAATAATTGTAGTTTTCATGATCGTGTTGATAGTTTGTTTTATGCTGCAAAGTTAATGAAGTATTTCCGACATTAGAATAAATTGGTTGGCTATATAGCGCTTGTGTCACGGAAAGATACATATTTGTCACGATAAGACATAGAAAAGGCCGGAAATCTGTACCTGTTGTGTTTGATCTATTTTGTGGGATGTAAAAGAATGACTTGTGTGAAGTATGTATTATCTTAGCAGTCTTGGGCAAATGGATAAGAATATGAATACTGTTTATTGATGTGCACTGAAGAAAATGCCTAAAGATAATGAGAGCGGAAGCTATGAAAAAATAGCTTCCTTTTCCTCATTTACTCTGCTTTTCTGTTTGGTTTCCGCTTAATGAGTAGAAGCCGTTCCATATCATTGAATAGTTTTGTGTCTTTTAATTCAAACATGATCCATTTGCCGTCGTGGAAGGTGGTAGCTGCATCATAGATCATCTGTACCTCGTTTGAAAACTGTCCCCGCTGAATTTCGAATTTGGCGCGTTCATCTTTCCCCAAGATAACCATAAATCCCAGGGTCTTTTCCTTCGCATATAAAGCACAGAGGGTTTTATCGCCTTTGCGGTATTTGTATTCATACGTCCACGCTTTGCCACCACGGTTCCAAAGTTGCTCCATTTCGTAGCTCTTCTCGATGCGCTGGCAGAGTGAGTTCCATACATCGTAAAGGTCTGTTCCTATCAGATTCTCTATATCTTCGGAAGCCGGTATTTGAAAAGGTTCTTTCATGGTATTTGCTGTTTAATCAGATATATATGTCGCAAAGATAGGATGATCTTTTAGTAAATCGTTGTCCAATATAGGCATCTTTAGTTATAGTCATTCGAAATCTATTCAAATTTAATCATGTTGGCTAATTGTAAGAAATAGTCGTTTGACCATATCTCAAGGTTTTCAGTATTCTTAATAAAAGGTTCTACATCCTGTTTTACCATTTTTATATCAGTTGAAGCAAGGCGTTCCTTCAGTAAGCGGAGAAACTCTTCTTTATCCACCTCTATACCGTTAAATTCTCGGATACGTTCTTGTAAGTGAATGAAATCTAAATTAATTCCATTTTTTACGTACCATTCAAAATCATACCAATCACGTCCTTTAACTCGGTTATTCCAAGTTCTGAATACTAAAGCATGCATTTTTCCTGCATATAAATCAGGAAGAGTAAAGCAACGTGTCATAAAAGAGAATGGATGTAATAACAGCTTTTGTTCTGTTTGAAACTTCAAAGGAGGTTGTGTATCTACTTCTATTTTTATCTTCAGACTTTTTTCGGTTTGAAATGCAACATCATACACTTCTGTATCGTCTTTAAGAAAAGCAGATTCCACCTTATTGAAATTACGTTTGTCTTTTTTGGTGATTACAATTTCTCTTCCTAACATCTTGAACTCATCTATAATAGAAGGAAAATAGTTTTCTAGTTTGAATGAAGAATCAGTGGTAAGAAGTGAGAAATCCATATCTTCGGAAAATCGGTCTAGTTTGTGGAATATTCTAAGACATGTTCCACCATAAAAAGCTGCCTTGTTGAAAAATCCCCCACGATATAGTCCTGCGAGAGTTATTTGTTGCATCACTTCATATATTGCATTTTGGCGGTCTTTATCACTGATGATTGGATACCGTGAAAGCATCTGTTCAAAAATATTGTTCATTTCTTTATGATTTTAATAATATTGGTAATAGTAGATTTTTTTTTGCCGACTAATGCACATTGCTGAAAGATGTTTGTATCCATTTTGAAGAAGGCATCCATGTCAAAACGTAAATTATCTTCTAGATAAGTCAATATTTCTTTTTGAAATCTCATATTAAGATTTGGTGTGTTCACAATTAAATCACATAAAGCTTTTTCCGGTTGGGCAATTAGAAAAGCTGCATTGTCTTTAATCTCATGTCTGATACCGATTGCAAAATACTCTTTTGTACATTGAGTATATTCAAATTTTCCAAGTGAATTTTTAAATTCTCTCGAATGTTTCGTTGTCATCGATTGTGTGATATACACGCTTTCGGGAATTAATCCATAATAACGTAATGCTGATTCCATAGATACATATGACGGACCATATAGGTGATTTGCTATAAGTTCCATAGATAATAATTTCCCGCTTTTCTTAGGCGAAACCACATACAAACCTTTCTTGAGTCTGATAAGTATACCGGACTTTTCCAATTCACTAATTTTGTTATGTACTGATTTGTGGTCAGGATACATCGATTTCAAAATAGCAAAATCAACGGGTATATTACCAATCTCTGACAATGTATTCATATTCTTTAAATTCTGTTTCAATGCAAATATAGTAAAATTTGGAATAGATAATACTAAAATATTCAATTATCTGTTCGTGATTTAGCTATTATTCATTAATTACACCATAATTATATGGGTTTTCTATCTCAGTAGAAGTTCGAAGAAGTTTTATTTTCATCAGCATTTCAATCTCTTTTTTTAATTCTCATTGCACTCTTTCAATTATAGCCATGAGATTTAAAATTAAGATGTAAAGACATATTTCATACTTCACTCCAAATATAGTTTTAAATTTTAATCTATTTGTTGGGAAAAATTAAATGCTCTGAAGGGCGTTTATGTGCATTGTACAAAAAGTTGTATATCAGATGGTTATGAAATCTTGTTTTTGGTTTAAAACCAACGGGGCGTTCCTTTTAAACCAACGCCTCGTTTCTTTAAAACCAAGAGGACATTTCTCGGTGAGAAATGGAGTATTGGTTAAAAACTAGCTTCAAATCCGGAGTGAACATTCAAATATTTCAAATACAGTATTTGTTGATTTAAGTAAGGTGATGTAACTATTTGTTGTATTCAAGCAGGAAAAAAGATAATTGCTTTAGCATGAAGTAAATAAATTCCAAAGATTTTACTTACATTTGTTTCTATAAATAAAATGTAAGTGAAAAACATGAGAAAACAATTATCAGTATCGCTTCTTTGCTGCCTTCTTGTTTCGGCTACGTCATTGGCTCAAAGCTGGAAACCTTATGAACAGACTGCGAAGGGGAAGACTTACGAAGCATCCGATTGTGTGACATTGTTGGATAGCACATTGGTATCTGTCCAGCCTACAGGACAAGGGTCGTTTGCTGTATGCAAAGTGATAAAGGTACAGACTCCGAGGGGAGCAGTGGATAATCGGGTGATTAAATACGATTATGACCCTTTGACTGCTTATGCCGAATTTAAACGTGTAACCATCCATCGTGCCAATGGAAAAGTTGATGAACTTGATGTCAGGAAAACCTGTGATTATGCTGCTCCTGCCCGTGCCATTTATTGGGGCGCAAGACAAATCATGATTGAAGTGGGCGCCTTGCAGCCGGGTGATATTGTGGATTACGAAATAGCCAAGAAAGGCTTTACCTATGCGTTGCTTGCAGCAGGTAATGAAGATGAGTCACGCTTTATTCCGCCTATGCGCGGACAGTTTTATGATATTGTTCCTTTTTGGAGCAGCACTCCTACTGTACGTAAAGTTTATGTAGTAAGCATTCCGATGGAGAAGGAACTTCAGTTTCAGTTCTATCAGGGTGAGTGCGCATCATCCATGCGTTATGAAGACGGTCGCAAGAAATATAGCTTTGCGATGGATGATATGATGCCTTTCGCTAAAGAGCCAAACATGGTAGACCTTTTCGATGCAGCTCCCAAACTGATGATGTCTTCCACTCCCCAGTGGAAAGACAAGTCGTTGTGGTTCAATAAAGTGAATGAAGATTATGGTAGTTTTGATCCATTGCCCGAAGCACAGAAAAAAGTAGATGAACTGATAAAAGGCAAGAAGACCGAAATGGAAAAAATAGCTGTGCTGACTCATTGGGTGGCAGATAACATCCGCTATTCCGGCATCTCGATGGGAAAAGGAGAAGGATTTACACTTCATAATACTAAAATGAATTATACTGATCGTTGCGGAGTCTGCAAAGATATAGCAGGTACACTGATTTCGTTCTTGCGCATGGCTGGTTTCGAAGCCTATCCTGCCATGACGATGGCAGGCAGTCGGGTAGAAAGTATTCCTGCCGACCATTTTAATCATTGTGTGGCAGTGGTGAAACTGAGCAATGGAACATATATGCCTCTTGATCCGACATGGGTTCCTTTCTGCCGCGAGTTATGGAGCAGTGCCGAACAGCAGCAGAACTATCTGCCGGGTGTACCCGAAGGTTCTGATTTGTGTATCACTCCGGTTTCGGCTCCCGAAAACCATTATGTACGTATCAAAGCCGACAACCGCTTGGAAGCAGATGGTACACTATGCGGTACTTTTACCCTTACAGCCGAAGGACAGAGTGACAGCAATATCCGTCGCATCTTTACCACCGGCTTTCAGAGCGAATGGAAAAGCACGATGGAACGTCAGCTGTTGGCCATCTCTCCCAAAGCCAGATTGTTGAGCGTAGACTATGGAAAAAATCCCAAAGACTATCAGGCTGCACCTATTAAAATCACTTTTCGTTATGAAATACCCGATTATGCCTTGAAAGGAGAGGGCGAGATGTTTTTCCGTCCGATGGTGATGAATAACCTTTATAATCAGGTACGATCTTATATGTGGATCGATACTTCGGTAGAAAACCGCAAGTATGGTTTCAAAGATGCTTGTTCCCGTTTGGTCGAACTGGATGAAACGGTTCAGCTTCCGGCAGGATACAAGCTGGTGAGTGCGGTCAAGGATGAAACCATGCAAGGAGTGGGAGCCGATTTTGAAGGTTCGTTGGTACAGAAAGGAAATAAAGTGTTGCTCCACAATCGATTGGCTTTGAAGAAGCGTGTTTATGAGGCTTCTGATTGGGAAAGTTTCCGCAATGCTGTGAATGCCCACAAGGCGTATGGTGAATATTTGGTGATTAAAAAGTAGAGCAGAATGAAAAATACATATTATTATATAGTTACGCTGGCGATGCTGATTCTGGCATTTCCGGTGAAAGCGGCATCCGAAGCTGAATTTGGGAAATTGAGCAAAGCTTATATGTTACACGCTGACGGGAGTCAGGAAATGCGTGTGCAAAAAGAGCTGACTTTGTTTACTCATGCAGCGATGAACCGTGTGTATGGAGAGAGTTTTATCATTTACAATCCGGAGTTTCAGACACTGAAGATACACGATTCTTATACTCGTCAGAAAGACGGTACTATTGTGAAGACTCCCGAAAATGCGTTCGTTGAGGTACTTCCTTCCGCAGCGGCAGATGCTCCGGCTTATAATGGTCTGAAAGAGATGGTAGTCGTTCATACGGGACTGGAATTGGGAGCTACCATTTATTTGGACTACTCCGTCGTTACCCGTCCGGGATATCTGCCCGAACTGGATGTGTGCGAGCAGGTGGAAGAGCTTTCCCCAATCAGGGAATATGTGTTTTCGCTGTCAGTGCCCGAAAGCAAACCTCTGCATTATGAATGGTTGAATGGAAAAGCTGCTCCGGTTGTAAAAACTGCGGGTGGTATGAAAACAGTGACCTGGACACTGAAAAATGTGCAGCCGCGTCCTTATTCACTTGACGTCTCTTTGCCGGCAGGTAATGTACAGGCTGTTGTGGCGTCCACTTATGCTTCAAAGGCTGATGCACTGAAAGTGATAAAACAACAACTGGAAAGTAATGGAAAGGATGTTTCCGAATTGGCACAGAAGCTGACTGCCAGTGCACAAACCACAGAACAAAAAAAGGAGTTACTCACTGCTTATGTAGAAGGATTGGGGAATTGCCGTCTGACCCTGTCGCAAACCGGATACCGTTTGCGTCCGGCTTCCGAAGTGATCCGTTCGGCATACGGAACTGAAGCGGAGAAGGCTGCTTTGTTGGCTGCCTTGCAACAGGCGATAGGCATCCGTGCGGAGATAAAAGCGGCTTTTCCTAAAACAGAAGATAAAGATGCAGCCGGACTTGCTGCTGTCAGCGGATTGTTTCTCTTTGATAAAGGGATTGCCGATATACAGGATTTTGTTTCTGTAGTTGATCTGAATGCTCAGCCGATAATTTTAGAGAAGGTTTCTCATGTTATTTCACGAACTGACACATTGCGGGTGAGCGATAAAACCGGAAAGGTCTTGGCTGATGGTTATCGGAAATTCGACTTACCGCAGGCTCGCGGTGGATGGGCAAGCTATGACGGGCGTGTGACGGCTCTGAATACAACTCGTCCCGTTAACCTGCTTTTGCGGTATTTGCCCGATGAGGCTTATACCTATATCGTAAAGACTGATGAAAGAATGAAACCAGTGGTTGTGCCGACTAACAAAAAGATTGAAAATGCTGTCGGTATCATGGAAGTTACAGTGAAAAAGGCGGAGGATGAAATAAAGATAATCCGTACATTGAAACTGAAAAAACAATTGATAACTTCGGCTGAATATCCGGCGTATTATCGCTTGATGGCGGAATGGATGGACACCAATGACAATAGCCTGTTGTTTCAACCTGCGAAGTAAATCTGATAAGCATATTGTTCGGATGGGACTGCCATTCTGAACAAATCAAAGAGGATGTGTCGAAACCTTCATAAATTAAAATCATCTTCGCTACAACTATCTGTGGCGAGGATGATTTCGTTAAAAGGGAAGTCTTGACACATCCTCTTCGTTTTTTATCCGGTAAGGCAGATGATCCTCTAAAGAGGTTTTATCGGAATACAAATATCCACAATGTGTTTATTCTCCGGATGTGTCCGGTGACTGTTATGATATAACTCATAAGTACATCCATCTCCTTGCTGATACCCACTTTCCGTAAACCACTTGCACATTGTGTTCCATGCTTTCTCGAAATCTTCAGTACCCAATTCAAAATGTCCGACAGCATATTTCCCACCGGGAATGACGAGATTACCGATTTCACCTTCTCCTTTTATGTCTCCTTCCACGATGATACAAGCACTCTGACGCACTTTACTCAATTCCGTTACCGAAGGATCATCATGTGTGACGGTTGCCGATTTCGTAACATTCGGAATATACAGACCACGAGGTTCTGCCCATTTGATAAGTTTCTCATACGCTTTTACAATCTCTTTGAATGCTCCCATATGCCGGCAATAAACGGCTTTCATATCCGGCATCTCTTTTACTTCGATTTTTGTTTCCATAAAATATGATATTTTAAATTTGACACTGCAAAGTTGGGGAGATAATACATATTTTGGTGTCAAATTCTTGCTAACTATCTTGTGAATTTTATCCTTACACTGTATTTGCAGAAGTCTTTTTATGTGTGAAAGATGGAGTAAATATAGCAGTTTTTGGCGGATTATTCTTGTTTCATGAGGTATCTGTCTATCTTTGCAGTATAAACGGTTTGTTTAATTTATAACACTGACGATTATGAAGTTACTGGTTTTTCTTGCTAAAGGCTTTGAGACGATTGAATTTAGTGGTTTCATTGATGTGATGGGATGGGCGAAAACAGATTTTGGCTGTGATGTTGAGGTGGTAACAGGTGGTTTTAACGAGAAAGTCATCAGTTCTTTTAATATCCCCGTTTTGGTAGATAAGACGATTGATGAGATATCCGTTGATGACTATGATGCTCTTGCCATCCCCGGAGGTTTTGAAGTTTTCGGCTTTTATGAAGAGGCTTATGAAGAAAAGCTTTTAAATCTGATTCGTCAGTTTGATGCCCGGAAGAAATGGATTGCAACAGTTTGTGTAGGTGCTTTGCCTGTCGGTAAAAGTGGTGTGCTGAAAGATAGAAAGGCGACTACTTATCATCTTGGAGGAGCAGTCAAGCAAAAGGTTCTTCAAAGTTTCGGAGCAATAATCGTCAATGAACCGATAGTGGTGGACGACAATATAATCACTTCTTATGGTCCTCAAACCGCTTCGGGAGTAGCCCTTCTTTTATTGGAGAAACTGACTTCTCATCGTGAAATGTCTTTGGTAAAAGAGGCTATGGGATTCTGAAAATAAAACCGGAGAAGCATGAAAATAAGTATTGCGCAAATTGAACCAGTCAAAGGTGATATTGAACGGAACCTGGCCAGACATCTGCTGTTTATAGAAGCAGCCTTGGAAAAGAAGGCGGATTTTATCATGTTTCCCGAATTATCGTTGACCGGTTATGAACCGGAACTGGCGGAAGAACTGGCTACTGATGCCGGTGATGAACGGTTGGCTCCCTTACAGGTGATAAGTGATAAAAATAAGATTGTTATAGGTGTGGGACTTCCTACTATAAATGGCAATGATATATTTATCAGCATGATCATTTTTCAACCGTATCAGGAAAGAATAACCTATTCGAAACAATACTTATACCCAACGGAAGAGGGAATATTCACAGCCGGCAATACACCTTGTGTGTTATCTTTTGATAAAGATAATATTATTGCACCTGCGATCTGTTATGAATTGTCTAATGGCGGACACGTAGAATATGCGCATCAGAGGAATGCAACAATCTATATGGCGAGCGTCCTTAATTCTGTAAATGGAGTGGATGCCGATATTGAGAAACTCTCGAAAATAGCGGAAACATATAAGATGCTGACCTTTATGGCTAATTATATCGGAGAATCCGGAGGTTATATGTGTGCGGGAAAATCATCCATATGGGATCAGAAAGGAGGATTGATCGCGCAGCTTGACAGCAATACGGAAGGATTATTGACTTATGATACAATGACTCAATCTGCTGAAATAACAGAGATAAGAAAATATTAATCTTCTTATCTCTGTCCTCTACTATATCATATAGCAAACAGGCTGCTAAATCAGTTCGTGAATTTCCTGAATATGGAGATTCAGATGATCTAAATATCCTTCTATCATTTCTTTTAAAGTGACTTTTGTCCCTTCGAAGTCACACCAATAACTATCTAGCTTTGTTTGATCTACCGACTTTATTACCTGAATGATATGCAGATTAAAGAATTTCCATAACTGAATCAGATTATTCCAGTCCGTATGCTGATAATTCTGCAAGGCTATCCACAGATCATTATCCTGCCGATAATCAGGAAAGAAAAGCAGGTCCTTACTGTATTGCAACCTGATCATCCGTTGATGATTGTTTGAGGCGGAATCAATCAAATGTCCGAGAATTTGTTTGATAGTACGATTCTGCCTGTTACGTTTTTGTGTGATTGTCTCTTCCGGCAGGCTGGTTAATACTTTTTCTTCTGTTTTTATAACATTATAAATCCCTTCTGTTATTGGGGAAAAATCAAACTCTGGCATAATTTCTCTCTTTCTGTTTTAAAGTCTCTTTTGCACAACTGCGCAATAATGCAAATATAGACAAATGAATGAAATATATGTGGAATTACATTCTATAAAAGCAAACTTGTTTGTTATTCTGATTGTTAGGAGAACATCTTTTCCATATAACCTTTATATTTGCATGATATTAGAACCAACAATTATATAAAAAAGATATGAGAACAGTATTGGCAGCATTAGGAGTTTTGTGTTTCATGGGAAGTTGTTCGTCAGGTATGACAAGTTCAAAAGGCATTGTTTGTGATGCGACCATGAATACAGTGGCGATTGTTACAGACAAGAATGATACTCTTTCATTCAGTACGATGAACGCAAATAAAGAAGAAGTCGATGGCTTGCTTCTGAATGATACTTTGGAAGTATTCTATACCGGTAAATATACACCGGGGATGCAGGCCTCAAAATTAGTCCAGTATCCGCAATCTCCCAAACTTGGAGGCGATCGGGATGAACACGGTTGTATCGGCTCTGCCGGATATGTATGGTGTGAAGTGCAGCAAGACTGCATCCGGTTGTTTGAAAAAGGTATCCGGACAGAAGCTGTGGATGGAGGCACTGCCTCTGCTTTTATAGTGTTCAGCCCCGATTCCACACGTCTGGAACTTTTCTTCTCTGATGAACAACCGAATGAGGTTCTGGAAAGACGTGGCTTGCCTTCGGGAGGTTATGCATGGAACGTGGAGGATGATGATACGAAAAATGTACGGTTTATAGACGGATTGTGGACAATCAGTCAGAGAGATAAGGTTATTTATCGTGAGAAAAAGACGAAAGCCGGAGAATAATTCCGGCTTTTATTGCTGTTTATTTATTACTTTTATCTGATAAAAGTATAGCCGAATCGTACTCAACAATGTCTTTTTACGACTGTAGTGCTAAAAAATGTGATAATCTAATAGTAATGGAATAAAAAAGGAGGGATACTGTAACTTTTAATTCTGATTTTTATTATATTTGTATAGCCGTTGAAAGGTGCGTTCATTGAGACTAAATATCGAAAAGCGTTCAGCTTTTTTACGTAGTAACGAAACTACCAATTTCTTTTACCCTCAGGGTAAATATTACAACACGTAAAAATGACTGAACGCCTACGTTTGTTATACATATACTTTGCGTGGGCGTTCTTCTCATTTGTGTTGTAGGGATTGGTAGTTCCTGTTGCTACATTTGGGAAGAAAAGGCTCACGTTTTTTTTATATCTATTCTTGACATAACATTCAAAACATATGAAAAGATCTTCATTTTGGGTTTTATCGTAAAAGTGCGTTGCTTTTTTAACGAGTTAGCTTTCCTTTTTATTAATTTAAAAAAAGACTACTATGGATAAGAAAATCGTAGGTGCCAACGCAGGCAAAGTATGGCACGCCCTTAATGAAGCTGATGGAATTTCGATTCCCGAACTTGCCCGGAAAGTAAATCTGAGTGTGGAAAGTACAGCTCTGGCAGTCGGTTGGCTGGCTCGTGAAAACAAGGTCGTGATTGAACGCAAGAATGGATTAATTGAAATTTATAATGAAGGTCATTTTGCTTTCTCTTTTGGATAAGTTTAATGATTAAAAACTGGTTAGGTTAAATAATGAAAGAAGCTCTCGATAGAAAACGGAATCCGGTGATATTGAAAGCTTCTTTCTGTTATATCCTTATTGCATACTACTGAAAAATCTGTATTTTTGTCAGAAGTAATGGCTTCTGATGCACAGAAAACAGCTTTAATCAATCATCAAAGTATGGAAAAGAAAACTAAAACAATTCGTTTGATTTACCCGCAGTGGCAAGGTGCCAGTATCGTCCCGTTGATTCCGGAAGTGAAAAATCCCGATGATGCTTCGCGAGGATATTTTCTGGGTGCGCAGTTACTGAACTTTCTTGCACCGGACAGTGGTCAGGAGACTCTTACTGTACCTGTCTCCATTGAACTGGAAGATCGTCAAGTGACAGACGGAGTGCTTGACCGTGATATAATCGTTCGTCAGACAAGGACTGCACTGGATATGTTGCGGGTCAGCAATCCCGATAAAATAGTAACTCTTGGCGGAGAATGCTCAGTCAGTGTAGTACCGTTCACTTATCTTGCCGAAAAGTATGATAATGACGTTGCTGTGATATGGATTGATGCACATCCTGATATAACATTGCCCGGTGATGTTTATCCCGGTTATCATGCAATGGCGGTAACAGCATGTATGGGTTACGGAGACAAAAGGATTCTGGAAGAATTACCCGCTAAGATTTCTCCGTCCAAGATTTTATTGGTTGGATTACGCAATTGGGAGCGTGACGAGATAAAGGAGCGGCAGCAACAGTATGGAATAAAGCATTTATCTCCGCAAAATGTTGCTCAAAACAGTGATGCCATTAAATCTTGGCTGAAAGCGTGTGGAGCGTCAAAAGTCGTCATTCATTTCGATATGGATGCGCTCGATCCTGCTGAAATTATCGCAGCGGTTGGTACTGATCCGGATGGAATGAAGATGGAAGAAGTCATACGGGTGATCAATGACATTGCAGCAGAAAAAGAATTGGTTGGACTGACTATTGCCGAGCCGATGCCTCGTACGGCTATTCGAATAAAGAATATGCTGAATCAGTTGCCTTTGCTGAAATAAAGAAAGAGTGAGAGGAAATTATTTCTTCTCACTCCGTTATGATAACTACTTTATTTCTTTGTCAGAAACTTCTTGCTCAACCACTTTCTTACAGGCTCGTCATACAGTTTCAGGCAAAGGTAAGCCAACACAATGCTTCCGAAGAAAACACATAAGGCTACCGGCCATGACTGGGAGAAAGTGATATGTGGCTCTTTGCTCCATAACCAGGCATAGAACAGATACATGAAAGGATAATGTATGATATATACCGGATAAGATATATCTCCCAGGAATTTACAGATTTTGGCTGTACCTTTATCCGTCGTTTTTCCCGAAGCACCCAGATAGACAAGTAGCGGGAAAATAAGAATGGTGCATATAGCATCGTAAATACCGTTCATCCACTGCGAAGTATGACCGCCAACGTACGGCATGGAAAGTAAAACGAGAGTTGCTACGCTGCATATCCAGAAAGCACCTTTGATATGGACAGGTTTAAAGATGCGTGACATCAATAATCCGATAGAGAATGCGAACAGCATACGTAGAAAACCTCCGATCAGGTTATAGTCGATCATCGACCAGCCTACTCCCAGATGATAGTTGCCGGAAAGATTGAATATTGAGAAGGAAGCCAATCCGATTCCTGCTATCACAACGAGTATCGTAAGTGCTTTGGTAGACAGTCGGCGAATAAATAGGGCATACAAAATATTACCGATATACTCGAAGAACAAAGACCAGCTGGGACCATTCAAAGGGTACATCTCGCCGTTTCCACGGACCTCGGGACCCGTGCCCGGAACAGCCGGAATCAGGAAAAGATTGAGAAGCATAGCCACCATTACCATTGATATGGAAACACGGGTACCGTCCCACTGCTCGCAGCCTTGTATGCAAAATGTGATAGCACCCAAAACGGCTCCCATAACAACCATCGGATGCAGACGGATTAACCTGCGTTTGAAAAACTCTTTTTGGGTCATCGTTGTTTTCCAGCGGTCATCATAAGCATAGCCGATAACGAAGCCCGAGAGAATAAAGAAGAAATCGACAGCCAGATACCCATGATTGAATTTTTGGTCTATGGGACTTGTAGCAAAACCTTCGAATACATGATACCATATCACCAAAAGAGCCGCAACCCCTCGCAGTCCGTCAAGGAGTACGTAATGGGGTTTAGAGTCTGCAAATGCAGAGGAAGAGATTTTTTGCATGTTTTAAGTTATTGTTCAAATTAGTATTAGTCATTGAAGAAGCCGCAAAAATACGGAATTTATAAGTTTAAAAATTTGTCCTGCATCAAAATCTTGCCGTGTATGGGAATTATTTGTATGCTCTGAGGCGGCTGAGTGTTGATAGTGTGATGCCCAGATAAGAGGCGATATATCCCAATTGTATCCGCTGGCACATTTGAGGAAACTGAAGTTTGAATGCTTCATATCTTTCTTTTGCAGACAGGGTGAGGCGGTCTTTGTGCGAACGGTGCAGGCGTCTGTATTCGTTTTGATGAATCACTCTTCCCCAGTTTGCCAGTTCGATATTGGTCTGAAACAGCCGGAGCAGATCGGTTAGTGATATTCTGTATGCGACGACGTCCTCAAGCGTTTCCACAAATTCTTCACTCATCTTATTATAATACAATTCATCCATGCTGAAGACGATCGCTCCTTCGCACGCAAAGGAAGTCGTTATTTCCTCTCCGTTTACCAGCCAGAAAGAGCGGGTCATTCCTTCTTCAATAAAATAAGCCGATTTGCAAAATTTGTCAGCCTCTATCAGTTGATGTCTCTTTGGAAAATGACATAATACTGTATTTTCTTTTAGTATTTGTATCGTTTCATCCGAAATGGGATACAAAGAGTTCATCTTATCTATAATGTTTCTCATAAAGTAGCCTTAATAATTTTCTGTCAAGTGCAAAAATAGGAAAAACAATTCTGCCTACAATAGATGCCGGTGAAAAAGGGGGTGTTTTATCGGTTCGTTCACTAAGGAGGAGAGAAACCGGAGAGTGGGAACTGCTGCTGAAAGACAAAGAAGGTACACTTCATTCTTTGGTGAAATGTACCTTCTTTGATATCGGGAAGAGGCTAAACACGTGAATATAGCCAGCTTATTCCGGAAATGGTATACATCAATTGACGTTGCTTACCTTGGATTCTGCTGTATATTCGGATTGGCATCTATCTCGCTTTGTGGAATAGGCAGAGCTATTCTCAGATCGGTAGCTTCTATCTTTTGTGCGTTAGACGCTTTTAAAGTCTCAAGATGCCAGCTGCCCTTGCGTTCAATAGCCAGACCATTGCGCAAGTAGTCATAGAAGACTTCCCCTTCGCCAACCAGTTCCTTTCGGCGCTCCTTAAGAATCCTGTCCAGAGTAAAAGTCTCCGTTGATACTTGCTGACTGGTATCCGTGGTACGGCGGCTGATGATGTCATTCAGATAACCTTGTGCTTCTTCAAGATCCGTTCCTTTTTTCAGTCCCGCTTCAGCCGCGTTCAGATAGACTTCAGAAAGGCGGATGATGCAAATGTTATTAGTTTTGGGATCATCTCCGGTCTTGCCGGGGAACTTGGCAAGATAGACTTTCTCGTGCATGGCGGCAGCCGGAAGTCCGGTGTTGTTTTCGATGACAGATTCCTTCGTCAGGCAGTGGCGTACATCCTTGGGGTCTTCATTCAGCAGGTTCAGGAAATCTTCCGACAAGATCAGATTATTCCAGTCGACCGTTGCTTCGTTGGCATAAACCATCGGAGCGCCCTCACCGCCCGTACCTCCTGAAGGTTCGGATAAAGTGATGTAAAGTTCGAATAATGATTCGGACTGGAAATCCTGTCCCCATACATTGGGATATTCCTCATAGCTGTAAAGCTGATAACGTCCGCCGTTGTTTTTGATGACGTCCGTAGCGGCATCATAAGCCTTCTGATATTCACCCATATTCAGATAGACTCTTGACAGTAATGCCTGAGCTGCCCAGTAGTTTATATAGCCATTGGATGTCTCTTGTCTCAATTCGGACAGTGCATTGCTCATGTCGCTGACTACCTGTTCGTAGCATTGCGCTACAGTGCTGCGTGACGGTTTATGTGTGGGATCGGAAGGGGAGGTCTCGATGGGTACTCCCAATGAAGCCCCCTTGTCATTCGTATAAGGCATTCCGAACAACCGGGTCAGGTTGAAGAGGGAAAGTCCCCGCATCACCAGTGCTTCGGACTTGATGCGGTTCAATTCTTTAGTATCACTGCTTTGAATACTGCCCGACTCTATTTTCTGTATCAGATTATTTGTCTGTCGTATTACTTTATAAACAGTATTCCACGGCAGTACAATATTCAGATTATCGGAAGCGAGCACATTGTATTCGTAGTAGGGAGATACACGTTTTCCGTCTCCTTTGGTGATACGTGCCTGTACATCGGTGGCACGGCAATCGCCGTAATACCAATAGTTGTCTCCGTAGTAGCTATGGCCGGATGCCAGACGATAAATTCCGTTCAGAGCGATCTGGGCATCGTCCAGTGTTACGATGGCCTGTCCGGTTTCTACCGAGCTGGTGGTGTTAAGGTCTAGCCAGTCTGCCGAGCAGGAGCTGTTCAGTAGAGCCATTGCTGTAAGTATGTATATATGAATTCGTTTCATTATGTTGTTTATTTAGTTAGAATGATAGGGATGTTAGAATGATAATTGAGCTCCGAAACTGAAAGTACGCATGGCGGGAGCCTCACAAAAGACTTCACCGTTAACGGGTGTTTCGGGGTCATACTGTTTCCATTTGGCCCAGGTCAGCAGATTATTTCCCGAGAAATATACCCGTACTTTGTCAATCATCAGCTTTTGAGTCCACTGGTTGGGCAGTGTGAAGCCGAGGGTAAAGTTTTTCAGGCGTAAATGATCGGTACTGTGGATATAGCGGGACGAGTTGGTGGAAGTAGCCGGTTCACCATATACGAAACGTGGGGTATCCGTCTGATCTCCGGGCTTTTGCCAACGGTTCATCATGTATGCGGGCAAGTTGTATCGTGAACTGTAGATGGAACTGCTGCCGTTTTCAATATAAGTTCCCAGTTTGTCGAACGAGTAACCGCCCAGTGAATAAGTCAGTGTAAAGGTCAGGTCTATCCATTTGTAATTCAGAATATTGGTGAATCCTCCCGATACTTTGGGAGTAGCGGTCTTGTACGGAATGGATTCTGCTTTGGCAGCATCGGTGGTGAGTTCCCGATTGTAGCTTCCGTCCTCATTTTTTGTATTCAGATAATATTGGGCAGAACCGGTCAGCGGGTCTACTCCGGCAAACTCTTTTACATAAAACGTATGATAGGGGAGTCCCACTTTATGGATGAACCATGTTCCCTCAATCGTCTGGTCTAATAGTCCGTTGAGTGAAACGATCTTATTCCGGTTATGGCTCAGGTTGAAAACACTGGTCCAGTTAAAGTCGTTGGAAACAACATTCAGCGTACGCAATTCAAACTCTACTCCCTTGTTGTTCAGGCGTCCGATGTTGCTTAAATAACTGGTAAATCCGGTAGTGGCGCTGATGGGGAGACTGTAAAGCAAGTCTTTGGTATCCCGGTTGTAATATTCCAGACTCGCAAAAATACGATTGATAAATGAAAGGTCGATACCCAGATTCAGGCTGTAATTCTTTTCCCATGTCAACAGATCATTGGGTTGTGCCGATTCATACGATCCGGCTGCCTCCATGTAGTTTTCTCCATAACTGTACAATCCTTTGTAGCCGTAGTATGAACCGGGCTGATTTCCGTTTACACCATACGAGGCACGTATCTTGACATCACTCAAAACCGGCTTTACGGCTTTCATGAAATTCTCGTTGCCTAAATGCCACATACCCGACACAGACCAGAAATTTCCCCAGCGGTTGTTGGGTGAAAGACGTGAACTTCCGTCGCGACGGTAACTTCCGGCGATGTAGTAACGGTCGTCATAGTCATAATTCAGTCGTGATAGATAAGAAATCATCCGATAGGCTTGGGTGGCAGACTTGAAACTGTTCAATACGGCGGCATTATCCGGTTCTGTCAGTTTATCACTGGGCAGTTTGGACTTTTCGCCCGAAGCGTGGTCTGTCTGGTAGCTTTCTATTTCATAAGCCGCCAATACATCGAGATGATGTTTGCGGGCGAAAGTACGCACATAGTTCAGTGAGGTCGATGAGATCAGTTTGCCGTATTCAATGAAGCCTTTGGCTGTCTGGGCGTCGCTTCCGCTTTTAGGACCTGCCGAGCTCAGAGGGTTATAGTAGCGTGAATCCTTCTGGATAGTATAATCATAGCTTAATGTCTCTTTCAGTTTGAGACCTTTGATTGGCTCTATCGCTGCGTAACCGGTTGAAAACATACGTGTCATACGCACACGGTTGTAATCGGTGAGTATGTCGCGCAACGGGTTCAGGCTGGTGCCGTCATAAGCTCCTACGTAGTTTCCTTCTTCATCACGCACCATCATGGAAGGGGTCATGGTCATGGCTACGCACAGGAAAGGGTTAATAGATGATCCGCGTTCCTCATTCATTTCCTGATTCATTTGCGAGAACATCATATTTGCTCCTACTTCCCCGTATTTGCCGACTTTCTGCGTCATGTTCAAGCGTGCTGAGTAACGGTCCAGACTGGAGTTTTTGGCCAATCCTTCCTGATTGTTGTAGCCGAGCGAGGCATAGAATGTAGAACGGTCGTTACCGCCGGAGACGGAAGCTTCATAACTCTGATGCATAGCGGTGCGGAGCAGCTCTTTTCGCCAGTCCGTGTATCCCATGGCCGGCTTGTACGCATATGAGCCGATATTGGAACTGGCATATTCAGTCGGAGACTCCATACCATTGTCTGTTGCGTAGTTCAGCAATCCTTCATAGAGCAGTTCTTCCCGTTGGTCACCGTTGAGGGTAGGGCGGAAGTCGACAGCCGCATGAGAGAAGCCGCCAGATACGTTCAAATCCACGCGTACCTTTCCGGTATTTCCTTTTTTAGTCGTAATCAATATGACGCCATTGGCGGCGCGGGAACCATACAGGGAAGCCGCTGCCGCATCTTTGATTACAGTTACGTTTTCAATATCCGACGGATTCAGCGTACTCATTATATTGGTCTTGGAATTGTTCATATATGCTGCATCAGGACCACCGGAACTCATACTCCCGGAAGTAACCGGCACTCCATCTATGACAAACAAAGGTTCTTGTGAAGCGTTGAACGATCCCATTCCTCTGATGCGAATACTTTGGTTGGCGCCCGGTTGACCGGAACTGCTGGTTATTTGTACACCGGTAGTCATACCTTGCAACTTTTGCTCAACGCTCATCACGGGTACTTCTTTCAGCATATCTGTACGCAGCGTATTGGCCGATCCTGTGAACGAGGATTTGGAGAAATTACCATACCCTGTTACTACTACCTCGTCAATATCCATCGTTTCGGGGATCAGTACTATTTTGAGTTCTTTCTCTTTGCGGGGGACGCGTATTTCCTGTGTCTTCATTCCCACATAGGATACGACCAGCAGCTTGGTTCCGGTTTCCACGGACAATTGAAACTGACCGTTGGTATCGGTAATCACTCCTTTGGTGGGATTCCCCTTTACACTGACGGTGGCACCGATAAGTGGTTCATTATCCTCTGATGATATAACAACACCGGATATGTTCAGTTGCTGAGCGGACGCATACGAAATACTCAACAAACAAAACAGTAAGCTAAAACATAATGTTAACCTTTGATTAATCTTCATATTTTTATATTTAAAAATACATTTGCTATAAAGTCGATACAAAGGATATACCAATAGGATATAAAGAAATGCTGAAAAGATAAGATACAGATTAACAGCGGAGTTGAAAAAAACGATATTATTGGGGAGGTGTGGAAAAAATGTGGAAAGGTGTGGAAAATATCCCCAATCATTGGTACGATAAATAGCATGGCTATATGGATTATCGTACCGATAATGATTGGGGATATAGATATTCACTGTGTAGGCAGCATTCGCTCCTATGTTCAGATAAACGTCAGTTTCTGCGGTAATTCAGATAAACTTCTGCTATAGGCATGATAAACGTAGTGTTCAAACAAGTTAATCTAATCGGCAGATGGATTTACAGAATTACTTAAAGTTCACACTTTGGCATCCGCTGCCCTCCGATGTAAAGTCCCTTCACTTTTAGGTTCATGATTCCTGAAAATGTTGAAGATGGATGTGCTATCGGTTTTACAAAATAGATGTTTTTCATCACAAAATTTTGTATCATCTGGTTGTTGTCTACCATAGTTTGGATAAGAGCCCATTTATTTCCCGGTTTCCAGAACGAACAATTTTTAATTTCGATCTTTTCATATAAAGGCCAAGAAGTGGAACTATTGTAGTTCACGAATCGGATGTCTCCACTACCATTTCTGCCGACTATTGCATGATAATTATCAAAATAGAAGCCTTTTAGTAGTCTGCCGCACGTGTCGGTTTCAGGATTGTTGCTCTTGGTATTGATTCCTGCGCGTATACAGTGGGCTAAGCGTGTCCATCCGATGGCATTGCTAATACGGATGTTCTCGGTATCGGAGTTGCTCCAGTTGAGGCGATCTTTGTTGTAGACACCTGCAGCCGCGAAAGTATTTCGTATTTCTGCCGGATTTGCGTCCGTATTGGTTAAATTGATGGATTTGTTTTCAGTGTAGGTGCGTCTCGGAAATTCATTCGAGGGATTATAATGACCAGTTGCAAACGCATCGTCATTTCCTAAAGTAATGGAGCCATTGACTGTGATGTTCTTGCCACTTGAAAGATTGAGTCCGTCAATCCATCCATGATTGTAGGGAGAAAGGCCTTTTATGTTGTTCAGATTAATGTCCACGACATCATGTGTTTCCCAATTCCATTGCTGAGAATCTCGCATATATGTATCATTAAATGTGATGTTGTTTGATTTCTTTATCACTACACCACCTTGATGTGGGGTGTTTTTTGCGTCTTTTCTGTCGGTTGAGAAAGAGAGGCAGCCTTGCCCATCATGTATGCCACGACCGGAAATTGTTATATAGCTGGAGTAGGCAATGTATATTGCAGGCTCGATAGCTTCTCTACATTCTTTCTGACGGTTTATCATGAGTGCATTTTCGTCGGTATAAACGAAAAGAGGTTTTCCACCATTGTTGGCGTCTCCGTTCCAGTTGTGTATTTTAAGTCCCGACCAGAGATAGACACCGGCGGGGATGTATAGTGTATTGAGTTCGGGTGTATTTTTGATTTTTTCCAAAGCCGCTTGTAGTGCATCAGAGAGGTCGTTGCTGTCTCTTGCTCTTAAGTTGGGGAAGGCTACTCTTTTGCTTGTATATGAGACGAACCGACCTGCTTCGTGATTCCAGGTGAATAATCTTCCATCATTAAGACTAGCGTCTGTAACGCTCCCCGCAGGGCGGCAGATCTGTCCGACTGAGTCCGTAATTGGATTTTTTCGCAGATAGTTTTCAGAAAACGTCTTGAAATTAAGTACATTGGGGGCAGAAAGCGAGGGTTGCTTTGCTGGTTCCTCCAGAGGGTCGTTTATAAGCGTAAGTTGCGGGTTAGTTGTGGAGGCATCTTGCGGATCATCCCCGTTGATAATCACTATGGCATATGGCAAGTCTTTCACCATTTCGAATGTGAGTGTTTTTCTGTCAGCACTGATCGCAAGCGCCTTTTGTGGATAAAAGCGCACTGGGTGGATAGTAACACTGTTGATCTCGGTCCCTCCTATGATATTGATCTCAATTTTAGGTGTCAAGCTGTTTGAGGCAAAGCGGGCAACATCCATATTATGCCCTTGATTTCCGTTAACAGTATTGTCGTAACGGATGGCAGGTACACTAACATTTGCGACTTTCACACCAAATCGTGCGGATATAACGTCATTTCTTACATGTGAAGGGTAGGCTACTCCGCTCGGTCCTGTGGCTGGGATGGTAAATGGTGTGTATGCATGTACGATATTGTTTTGTGCATACAAAGGTACTTCTGTCAATAAGAATAACATTACTGTCAGAATGTTGCAAAATAAAAAATTTCTATTCATAAAATTATTTATATAATAACTATTATTTATTTCAAATTATAGGTTTACAAAGAACGGAATTTTTTTTGAGAGTAATTAGGCTGAAAAGACACAGGGGGTATCCTTTTGCGTTGCATTGCTTAAAAAAAAGAATTATGATTCAAATTAACCTATAAAATGCAATAAATAATCCCGAAGGAGTGAGTTTTATTCAACCTTGCATTATAAAGTTGAAAAATAGAAGGGCAAAGAATCTGTAAGAGCGGTTTCACTGAACGATACAAAACATGTATTTGTCGGATGAACTTTATTTTATCATAAACATATTAGCATTTGTTTTAAAACATCCTATACAGTAAGGAGTTATCTCTCTATCTTTGTTTGCTTGTCGATATGAAAATCAATTACTGAAGATTTCTCACAAAACCGAACTGTTTGGGTTATTGACAGAGAATTCAGGAGAATTTTTTATATGGTGGAGTGATAATCTTGAAATGGAATATTTGCAGGCATCCAAATATACCATACCTTCTGCTGATCGAAGTTGGGACGGTTGGAGCAATCTTATGGGGTATATGCAACTATACATAATATTAATCTTTAAAAGAGTCTGGTATCAATGAAGTTTGCTGAATATTGACCTTTGTGTTGGCACGGATGGTGTTTATTGTTTAAAGCCGACTATGATAATCATAATATAAAGAGATATAGTATGAGATAAAAAAACATTTTATGGTATAATTTGAATAATATAACACCATGATAGGAAATATACTACTTTTTGCTTCAATATGAATGAAGGAGCTACATCTAAATTAGTCATTTTTGCTCCCATAAATTCCTAATAAAGAAGTTAAATGAGAAGAATAATTTGCTTACAGTTATTGATATGGTTGGGCTTTTTTTCACTGGTAGCTCAAACATTGAATATTTATCCTATTCCCAAAGAGTTGATCTATAGCAAGCATAATGATGACTTTACAGTTTCAGTACGTTTACCCGGAAAAGAGTGGCAGGATCTATATGAGTATCGTGTTTTGGTAGATATGGATAACCCACAACCGGCCTCGATGGTGCAATTTGACTTCTCCGGCAGGGTGGAACTTCGCATAAGACCTAATAATCAAATGATTCATAAAGTAAAGATACGCCCCTTGTCAAAAGGGATTGAGTATACAGTACGTGAAAATATGATTTATTTCTCTTTGGATAAACCCGGAAAGTTCTCGATAGAGATTAATGAAAATAGAGTAAACAACCTGCATGTATTCGCTAACGAACCAGAGACAGAAGTGCCCAATCCAGATGATCCTGGAGTGGTCTATTTTGCTCCCGGATTTCACCGTCCAAAAGATTTGCCGGGAAATGCATTTACTATATCTTCCAATACTACTGTTTATCTAGCTCCCGGGGCAGTTGTGAATGGAAAGTTTATCTGTAATAATGTTGAAAATGTAAGATTTATAGGCCGGGGATATATTGATAATCCGGTACGTGGATTTGAGTTTACGCATAGTAAGAATATAGAGATAAATGGTATTACAGTTATCAATCCTGATCACTATACCGTATTGGGAGGAGAAGTAGACGGATTGAAGATTAATAACCTGAAAGCGTTCAGTTGCAAGGGGTGGAGCGATGGCATTGACCTTATGAGCTGCAAAAATGTAGAGATTAAAGATATATTTATGCGAAACTCTGATGATTGCATAGCTCTTTATGCACATCGCTGGACATATTATGGGAATGTAAAAAATATAAAGGTATCTGACGCTATTTTATGGGCCGATGTGGCACATCCGATAAATATCGGAGGGCATGGTAAGGGAAACATTTTAGAGGATATTACTTTCTCAAATATAAATATACTACAGCATGATGAAGATGACAGGTTATATCAAGGCTGTCTTTCTATCAATGTGGCTGATGATAATGTTGTTCAGAATGTAAACTTTGAAAATATTTGGATTGATAATATTGAAGAAGGTCAGCTTTTTAATTTTAGGGTATTATATAATCCAAAGTATAGCGTATCACCCGGAGGTGGTATTCAAAATATTAAAGTCAAAAATATATATTATACTGGATATGGGGAAAATCCGTCAATAATTGAAGGGTATAGTAAGGAGCGTTTAATAAACAACATTACTTTTGAGAATATAATAATTAATGGAAAACAAGCCGGTATACTAGAAGATGCCAATATAAAAGTTGGAAAGTATGTTGAAAACCTAACGTTTCGGTAAGTCAATTTTCATGAATAAAAAATCAGTTATATATAATGAGAACAATTTATTTATTTTTTAGCTTCTTCATACTATCTATATTTTCTGTTTTTGGATCTATAGTAGATGTAGAGAAAACGCATATAAGAATAACCTCCCCTGATAGTTTGATACATTTTCATTTTTATCAGCGGATGGATTCTGACGAACAATATCATCTTTATTATTCCATATCGTACAAAGATAAAGTGATCATAAAAGAATCCCGAATGGGATTAGAACTTGATAATAAGGTCTGGGAAATGGCACTCGCAGAAGATATTCAACGAAAAGACAGATGGTATTACGATTTGATTTTTCGTACCGTCGAATATAAGAATTGTAGGAATAACTGGAAACCTCTTTATGGTGAACGTGGCTTGATTACAGATAATTGGAATGGTGCTCTTCTTAAATTTGAAAAGAGTAATAATTCGGGTTATTCCATGGATATTGAAATTCGAGTCTATAATGAAGGAGTTGCTTTCCGTTATCTTTTTCCTGAACATCCGAATGCTATTTACCATAAAGTCATAGCTGATGATACGGAATATACCTTCGAAAAGGGGGCACAGACTTGGTGTGCTTCGTGGGCACAGGGAATTTATAAGCAATTAAGCATACCCGAATGGAAAGGAATTTATGAACGTCCTATGACGATAGGGTTACCCAATGGATTATGGGTTTCTATAGCGGATGCTGATGTAGCTGATTGGTGTTTAAGCCGCTTTAAAAAAAATATTCAGAAACAAAATACAATATCAACGGATATGTATGATGTGGTTGATGTTGTGACTCCTGGAAAGACACCATGGAAAGCTATCTTGATAGCGGAAACATCAGGTAAGTTGCTTGATAATAATGATATGATCCTGAATCTGAATCAAGATTGCACACTTGATTTTAGTTGGGTGAAACCCGGCAAGATTCTGCGGGAAATAACGTTAACTACTGAAAATGCCATTGAGTGTATTGATTTCTGTGTGGAACACAATCTCCAATATATTTTATTTGATGGAGGCTGGTATGGTCATGCTACTACATTTCGGGCGGATGCGAGCTATGTGTCTGTACCAATTGATCTAGCAAAAGTGATTGCATATGGTAAGGAAAGAGGAATAGGTGTCTGGTTATATGTTAACCAACACGCTTTACAAAAACATGCAAAGACACTATTTCCTCTCTATAGGGAGTGGGGTATAGTAGGTTTAAAGTTCGGATTTGTACAATATGCAACCCACCGATGGTCAGTCTGGATGCATGATTTAGTTAAATTGGCCGCTGAAAATCAGCTTATGGTAAATATACACGATGAATATCGTCCCTCAGGTTTTAGCAGAACTTATCCTAACTTGTTGACCCAGGAAGGGATTCGGGGAAATGAAGAGTTTCCGGATGCAACTCATAATACCATACTACCATTTACCCGTTTGATTTCCGGTGCTGCGGACTATACTATTTGTTACTATGATAAACGGCTGAAAACAACACACGCTCATCAATTAGCAGCGTCAGTAATTTTTTATAGTCCGTTGCAAACATTATTTTGGTATGATAAGCCTTCTTTTTATAATAATGAGCCTGAAATTACTTTTTTTGAAAATTTGCCAACAGTATTCGATGATTCAACTGTGCTTTTGGGAGAACCGGGTAAACAAGTTTTTATGGCACGCCGGAAAAAAGATGATTGGTTTGTTGGCGGTATTACCAATAATAACGGTTCTAACGAGATAATTACATTAAACTTCTTAGAGCCGGATAAAACTTATTTGGCAATTGTGTACACCGATGATGAGAATGAGAGGACCTCAACTCATGTTAAATGTTCCAGTTTTCTAACGGATTCGTCACAACAAATGAAATTTAAATTAAAACCTAGTGGTGGAGTGGCTATTCATTTTGTTCCGGTGATGAGAGGTGAACGGATTAAATATAAGAAATATAAGGGGCAATGGTTGTGATATATAGTACGATTTTGCTCATGAATAGGAATATCCCATTTTTTGTGCTAAAATGTCCTTGTGTTTTTTTATCAGATGACTCATATTTGCAGTGACTAATTAAAGTGATGTTATGAAAAGCATGGAAACGAAAGCATATTCGATAATTGAAGAAGCGTATAAAGAATATTATCCGGTTATATACCGATATGTTAGATGCCGTATAAAATGTAAATATGAAGTTGAAGATCTAGTGCAAGACGTTTTTATGCGTTTGTTGGATTATGACAATATGCTTCAAAAATCTACCATTCAGTCTTTTCTTTTCACTATCGCACGTAATCTTGTGACAGACTATTTGCGCTGTTATTATAGAAAACAGGAAATGATATCATGCGCCTATGAAAATGCTATTGAATTTACTTGTGGACCTGAAGAAGAAATCATTGTTAAAGATTTACTTTTCATGGAAAAAATGAGGTTAAGTGTATTTCCGCAACAACGTCAAAGGGTTTATTCCATGAGCCGATTTGAGGAAAAAACACTAAGTGAAATTTCAAAAGAACTTCAATTGAGCATGAGTACAGTAGAAAATCATCTGTTTATAGGCAGAAAAATTATGCGTAATTATATTCGAATGTGCATTTAAGTGAATATATAATGCATCAATATGATTGGTGCGATAGTAATTTATTGCATCGTGTATAGTAATTGTTTAAATGTTGGACTGACAAAATCATTTATACAGGGAACGTGAAGGTATTCTTGCATATATGATTTAGTATATTTTAATTTTATACAGTCAATTTAAAATTAGTGTTAATTAATATTTTGTTAAACATCAATCTTGTACAATGAAGAAAAAGATTTTAAAATGCTGTATGGTAAGTGCCCTGCTTCTTACTTCTACTGTGTATGCACAGCAGATTCAGAATATACGGGGTATGGTTGCCGATACTGATGGAAAGCCCTTATCAGGGGTGGTAGTCCAAGTGCCGGGGACGAAAAAGCAAGCATTAACGGACGTGGACGGCTATTTTGATTTACCGATTACAGAGGGAACGAAACTTAGTTTCTCTCATCCTGATTTTTACTCTCAGGAGACATGTTACAAGAAAAAAGGACGTTTCATTGTCCAGATGGCTTCACGTGCGATGCCCGGTCCGGAAGATAAAGAGATAGTGGTCGACCGTTTACGGGGGACTTCTAAGAAAGGAGAATTGACAGAAACAATTGGTTTTATAAATGGGACGTCAGTTACATCCACTCCTACTTATAATTTTTTAGGGGCTATACAAGGAAGGATGCCGGGGCTGAATATTTATCGTCAAGGTGGTGATATGCCAGCTGCTTATGGATGGAAAGTACGTAATTCACGTACGAATTTATTTTTAGTGGATGGAATTGAACGTGACTTTTACACTATGGACCCAGATCAAATCGAAAGCGTACAGGTGTTGAAAGATGGACTTTCTACCGTGATGCTGGGACAACGTTCTGCTGCAGGTGTCATTAATGTGATAACAAAGAAAGGTAACGTAGGTCGTCCTAGGTTTTCATTTACTGCCGAAACAGGTTTTGAAAAAGCGTTAAAGCTGCCGGATTTGCTTGGAGCCGTAGATTATATAACATTAGTGAACGAGGCCTATGCTAACGATCTCCGTGAACCGGGAGCTTATATTGAGGCCTATAATCCGGCAATTATAGAGAAATACCGGAATAAGGAGAATCCTTACCTTTATCCTGATGTGGACTGGTATGATGAGTTGTTAAATAATACAGCTCCTGTTCATCGCTACAACTTTAATGTATCTGGAGCTACGAATAGCTTTAATTACTTTGTAGATCTTGACTGGTATCGTGAGAATGGTTTTTTTAAAACAAATGATGCGAATAGTTACAATACCAATGCACAGACTAACCGATTTTCTGTACGCTCTAATTTAGGCGTCAAAGTAACTTCAACAACTTTTATGCAGATTAATCTGGCTGGACGCCAAGAACGTTATAATCAACCTGCTGCAGGCACCCGGTCATTTTATAGTAATATACTTACTACACGTCCTAATCGTTATCCTGTTTATAATCCGGATGGATCTTATGGTTCGTATAAGGATTCGAAGGCAAATCAGAATTTGAAAGGTCTGTTATATGACAATGGTCATCAGTTTAAAGACAGCCGTCATATGTCTTTTGATTTGACGATCAAGCAAAATATGGATTTTTTGCTTGATGGTCTTTATTTGGAAGCTACTGGTTCTTATTATTCTGCGACTTCATATCTTACTACTCGTAGTAAAGAGTTTGCAGCTTATTTATATAAAGAAGATGGTTCTTATCAGCAGGTAGGTGAAGATAAGGACCAAGGTAACTCTGGAAATAAAGACCAGCGTTATCGTATTACTTTCTTGAAGGGAGCGGTTGGCTATGATCATTCATTCGGTAAACATAGAGTGGCTGCTTTGTTTGTAGCCGATCTGAATCAAATCCAAGATCAAAATGTACAGAAGGGATATTTGAGAAATTATACAAATTATTCCGGTCGAATGAATTACAACTATGATGATCGCTATTTGGCTGAGGCTGTATATACTCGCGGTGGATATAACTGGTTGGCTCCGGGCAACCGTTGGGCCGATTACTGGGGTATGGGAGCTGCATGGAACGGACATAATGAATCATTTGTGAAAGAATTGAATATCTTTAGTACACTGAAGCCACGTATTTCTTATGCAGTAACAGGGCAGGCTATATGTGATTATGCTGAATATAAACAGTCCTATAGCACCTCTAAGGTTCATGTGTATGGTGGTCCTTTTGATAATAAATGGACAGAGGAGAACAAAACAGCTTCGCGGCTTAATCCGGAAATAGCTAAGAAATTAAATGTAGGTATTGATTTGGGATTTCTCAATGATCGCCTAGCCTTTACATTTGATTATTATCAGAATAAGTTTTCTGACGTGGTGGCTACTTCTGAAATCAAGACGGCGATTCTTGGCAATGTTTACCCACGTTCTAATTGTGAAAAATATTCTTATACAGGTACGGAAATGGTACTTACTTGGCAAGATCGTATAAGAAATTTCAATTACTTCATTAATGGTAATTTAAGTTTTGAACAATCTAAATTCGAATATTCTCCGCAACTACCGAAGGCTTATCCGTGGATGAGTCGATTAGGAGATCCGGTAGGAATGACCTATGGATATGTGGCTGATGGAATTTTCCAAAGTCAGGAAGAAATCGATGCTTATGATGCTTTCTTGCCATCTGCTGTGAAGAGTACGATTATGCCGGGGGATATTCGTTATAAGGATTTGAATGGTGACCATATTATTGATATTCACGACCAGACCAATTTAGGTTCAAAGAAGGCTAAGGGATATTATGGTATTTCTGCTGGATTTAATTATAGAGGATTTGATTTTTCTGTATTTGCGCAGGGAACTCTCAATCGCCAAGTGTATTTGAACGGTGACTTTATGGACGGTTCAGGAAAAAGCGGCGAGGGTGCTATTACTTCTTATGTTTTAGGACGTTGGACTCCCGACAATCATACTAACACTCATACTCGCGTATGGTATGGTAGTAATAATAACAACAGGCAGACTTCCTCATTTTGGATATATGACGCAGATTATTTTCGCTTGAAAAACGTAGAAATTGGTTATACGTTGCCTACATTGTTGACACGCAAATTAGGTATTCCTTCCGTACGCATCTATGCACAAGGCATGAATCTGCTGACGGCTTCTGAGATTTTTGATGTACGCAATGATATTGATCCTGAAATATGGGGCGGCAGTTTCCCTATGACACGTACTATTAACTTTGGTATAAGCATAAAACTATAAAAGATGAAACGATATATACATATTTTAATTGGTGTATTGACTGTGTTCGGTGTCTTTTTTACCTCATGTGAGGATATGGAAAACGAACCGCTTGAAATTCAGTCGGATATTTATGTGTGGGACGAGGATGATTATACGGGTGAAAACGCAAAACAATGGTTAAACTTTATTTACTCGTTTATACCTGCAGGTATGGACCGTTTTAATGGACAACCTATGGAGGTATTGACTGATGATGCAATTCCAACCGACAGGGCCAATGCTAACTGGTCGGTAATAAATTCTGGATATTCAACTACTAATATGTTTCCTTTAGAGCATAGAAAAGCGGATACATATGGTGAAAGTTGGACATTGCTTTACAAGGCAATTCGTTATTGTAATATATTTTTGCAGAATTATGAGAAAGTGCCTTGGTCGGATTGGGAAGAGGCATCTTATCACGCCAATGAGGCTCGTGCTTTGAGGGCATATTTTTATTGGCTCTTGGTACGTACTTACGGAGGAGTCCCTTTGATTTATGACAAAGTGTTTACGATGGATAGCCCTGAACTACGTACATTACAAAGAAATAGCTTTGCAGAATGTGTCCAATACATTAAGGATGAAATAGATGCGGTGAAAGATAACTTACGTCTCTATTCAGATATTGGTGAGCGTAAATCACCTGATGAAAAAAAGAATAGCTTTGCCGAGGGAATAGACAGCAATTGGAAACATGTACGTAAGTGGGGCTTGTTGGGACTTGAAGCCCGTATGTTGCTATATGCTGCAAGTCCATTGGTTAATGGTACGGGTAATGCGGCAGAACCTTGGCTGGGTTATCCCGAAAATGATCCTAACAGATGGAAAGAAGCAGCGGATATTTGCCGCACAATCATTAATACGAATCAGTTTATACTTGAAAAGGATCGTACACGATTGAGTCGTACAACAATCAATGGGGAAGTATTGTGGATGAAAAAAGGGCAGGATGGTAACGCTCTCTATGCTGATAATTGGGGATATAAAAATTCACCTATGAGTTTTAAAGATATGGGAACTTGGGCGGGTAATGGTCGTCCTTGTCGTGGTCAAACTAGCCCTACACAAGAATTGGTAGATGCATTTCCAATGAAGAATGGAAAATCTATTGATGAAGCAAAAGAGAGTGGCGAGTATAATCCGCAAGATCCTTATAAAAATCGTGATCCACGTCTTACGCAAACTGTGTTTTATCACAATAGTCGTTGGTTGAGAGCAAATGTAGATGTTTCAGAAGGTGGGAAAGACAATAATTCCATAGAGCCGACGCAGGAAGCGACTCGGACGAAGACCGGTTATTATCTGAAGAGACATTTAGCCGAAAATGAAGAAGACACCCAATTTGGTAAAACTAATTTCCACTCTTCGATAGTTTCTTCTTGGCCGGTGGTACGTTATGCTGATATTTTATTGATGTATGCAGAGGCACAAACCGAATATTTGAATAAAGCACAAGGAGCAAGTATTATCAATGATGAATTGGTGTATAAGTCGATTGAAATGGTACGTCAGCGCGCAGGACTTAATCCTTATACTTTGAAAAGAGGAATGAGTTATGATCAACTCATTAAATTGATACGTAATGAACGCCGTTGTGAGTTTGCTTTTGAGGAAAGCCGTTTTTGGGATATTCGTCGGTGGAAAATTGCTAACGACGTTTACTCCAAACCATTGCATGGCGTGAGGATAACTAAAAAAGAAGATGGAACTTTTCATTATGATTATAATATGGAGGTAGCAAAACCTTACTGGGACGATCGTATGTATCGTCTTCCGATAGATCATAATGAAGTTTTATTTAATCCGAATATAGTACAAAACCCGGGTTACTAATTTGTAAACAGAATATTTATGAAAGTTAAGAATATCATACTATTCTTGTTGTTCCTCTTCCTGGGAGCAACAATCTACGCCCAAAATACGGTAGTTAGGGGTAAGGTTCTGGACGAGAATGGCGAGCCGCTAGTAGGTGCTACCGTGCAGGAAACAGAAAATAAAGCAAATGGCACTATTGTAGATGTAAATGGTGATTTTGTTCTGAAAGTGAAGAGTTTGAATGGGAAACTTACCGTTTCTTATGTAGGTTATCACACTTTGGAGGAATCCATGGGTAATCGATCTTTTATAAAGTTGGTTTTGGCACCGGACTCAAAGGGGTTGGATGAAGTTGTGATTTTGGGTTACGGCCAGCAAAAACGTATTACTATGACTGGTGCTGCAAGCAGTATTAAAGCAGAGGAGATTAAACGTGTACCTGTGGGTAGTATAAACAATGTGTTGGCTGGGCGCTTGCCGGGTTTTTTCTCCGTGCAACGTAGTGGTCAACCGGGAGCCGATGCTGCAGACTTTTTTATTCGTGGAAGTAATTCATTGAATGGCGACAGAAAGCCTTTGATAATTGTAGATGATATAGAATATTCGTACGAGCAATTGGCACAAATCAGTGCTAATGAAATTGAGAGTATTACGATTCTAAAAGATGCTTCTACTACTGCTGTTTATGGATTGAAAGGTGCCAATGGTGTATTGGTTATAAAGACTATTCGCGGACAGGAAGGCAAACCTACCATTAACTTTACAGCTGAAGGTGGTATTAATAGGGCCATTAAAATGCCTACAATTCTTGACGCTTATACAACGGCATCCCTTTATAATGAAGCGCAGTTAAATGATGCATATGGGCTGAGTGAGCAACCGGTTCTTCAGTTTTCTCCTAGCGATTTGGAGTTTTATCGCAATGGTCTTGATCCTTATGGTCATCCTAATGTAGACTGGGTAAATACGGTGCTTGCCAAACAATCTTCTTCCGCACGTTTTTCCGTAGATATACGTGGTGGTAACAAGTTTGTGAAATATTTCACATCTTTGGCATATTATACTCAAGGCGGTATGATGAAACATTATGCTCCTATTCAGCCTGGTGAAGATGTTGATAACAACTATTATTACCGGCGCTATAATTTCCGTTCTAATTTGGATTTTACACCGACTAAGACTACAAGTATTCGCTTGGACTTGAACGGGCGTTTTGAGACACAGAACACTCCTGCCGGTTCAGTAAAAGGTTCGCTTTTTGATGAGATTAAGAATTACAGCATATTGACTCCCTATGCAATGCCATTGACTCTGCCTAATGGTAAGCCTTCGTATGCCACTCATCCTGGTGTGGATACTTCAAATCCGGTAAATCCAATTGCCCGTTATGCCAATTGTGGTTACAAGCGTTATTATAAGAATAATTTTAATGTATTGTTGAGTGCCGAACAAAAACTTGATTTCATTACCGAAGGATTATCGGCAATGGCTACAGTTTCATATGCCGGTAACTTTAATGAAAGACGTGAATTGACACGTAGTGTAGATCTTCCCGCTTATTTGTATGATCCGGACAATAATTCTTATATTGCCCGCGGAGGAGGTTCTAAAAAATTTCCGACTTATTCACTAGGTGGAAATGATGATACCTTTAACTATAAGGTTACTTATCAGGGTAGATTGAATTATGATCACACTTTCAATGCGACACACCATCTTTACATGTTGTATCTTATCAGTCGCCAGTCATACATAAATCAAAAGAATTTGTCGGACAATGACCAAAGTATGACATGGCGTTTGGGATATGATTTTAAACATCGCTATATGGTGGAATTCAATGTCGCTTATAATGGTAATGACCGTTTTGTCGGAAAGAAAAAGTTTGGCTGGTTCCCGGCTGTTTCGGTAGGTTGGAACCTGTCGGAAGAGACGTTTTTCAAGAGTGCTTTCCCGTTCTTCGACTTGTTCAAGTTGCGTGCCTCTTACGGTCTGGTCGGTAGCGATAATTCTTTTGGAAAAGATAAAAATACAACGGATGTCATTTGGAAAGGGGGAGGTAATCCCTGGGGAAATACGACAACTGAGGGAGAACTGGTGTATGTCGATGCCACCTGGGAGAAAGAACGTAAGCTTGATGTTGGTTTGGATATGAATATGATTGATGGACGCTTGCGCTTTACGATAGATTACTTTCGTAACCAGCGTTATGATCAGCTGATTGCAAGTGGTGACATACCTGCTATTATCGGACAAACACTACCCAAACGCAATATCGGTAAATCCGAGAATTCAGGTTTTGACGGTGAATTGAATTATCGTGGTTCTATAGGTGATTTTAGTTACAATGTGGGTACTACTTTTTCTTATGCTAAAAATAAGGTGGTATATGTTAGTGAAGCACCGGCTTACCCTTATCAGGCACAAACCGGACATCGTATAGGCACGAAGTTGGGATTGAAGTGCGTTGGCTTTTATCAACAAGAGGATTTTGATGAAAATGGTAAGTTGAAAGAAGGTATTCCGGCTCCAGCTTGGGCAAGCAATTTGCAACCCGGTGATTTACGCTATGCTGATTTGAATGGTGATAATTTTATCACTGATGCTGATAAAACATATATATCTAAGCCCGATACGCCTACTTGTACCTATGGTATTACTCTTGGAGGTAGCTGGAAAGGATTATCGTTTAATATGTTGTGGCAAGGAGCATTCGATTATGCTATTCCTAATATGGGAGGTAATCTTATACCTTTTGTCAACAATATGCAAGAATTGATGCTTGAACGCTGGACTCCGCAAAATACGAATGCTCGTTTTCCACGTTTGGGAATTACTACTTGGGAAAATAATAATTATAATACCCATCTTTCTGATTTCTGGTATTTGGATGCTTCGTATATTCGTCTGAGAAGTGCGGAAATTGCCTATCAGTTGCCACAGGACTGGCTGCGAAAAACTACAAAAGATATAGTGAAAGCAGTGCGCTTGTATGTTACCGGTTACAATCTGCTCAACTTTTCTAATCTGACGAAGCTGAGTATGGACCCTGAAAATACGAGCAGTTCGGTTTATCCTACACAGGCAAGTTATATGTTTGGAGTTCAATGTGCATTTTAAGAAATAATAATATGAGACTGAAATATATCACAAAGTTTTTTTTAGTTGCTGCTTGCGGACTTGTCACTTTTGCAGCATGCAGTGATGAGTATCTTGATAAGAAAGTAGACGTTTCTGAAACGCAAGAGAAGGTCTATTCGGACAGTGCGAAAGTTGCAGGTGTTGTCAATGGCTTTTACGGTCAAATCGGCTATTCCCATAGTTATAAACGGTTCGGGCAGTGTGGTCTTGATTTTCCTGCCAAAGAACTGGAGGCAAGAGGGGCGGAACTAAGCATGGGTATGTACTTAGCTCAAGGAACGGTCAATGTTAATAATGCGGGAAACGATGCGTGGAACAATACGTATAATAAATGGCGCGCTATCAACATTTTCATGAACAATTACAATGAGGGGAAGGTAGCGGCTATTCTGAGTTCAGACCCGAATAAACCGGGTGAGACCCTTACTAAGGCCACCATTGAATATTGGAAAGGACAGGCTTTCTTTCTTCGTGCATGGTTTATAGCCACGATGATAAAACATTATGGTGGAATTCCTTTGATTGAAGACCGGGTGTATACTGAAAATGATAAGATCGATGTGCCTCGATCTACATATGGAGAAAGTGTTAAGTATGCAGTAGACCAGTGTGACAGTGCTTTCTATTATTTGGAGCGTTCGGGACATATTTACAGTCAGGGGACTGTTAATCCTGTAGGAAGCATTCATGGGAAAAGCGAAGGGCGTGCATGCGGTATGGCGGCTCTGGCTTTGAAGGCGCGTATTCTTCTGTATGCGGCAAGTCCGTTAGTGAATTGTAAACGTGAAGATGATCCGAACTTGCTGGTTTCTTATGGAGATTACGATGCAGCTCGTTGGAAGACTGCTTATGATGCAGTTAAAAGATTTATAGACCTTAATAATGCTAATTCATGGTATGAGCTACGTCCCGGTCAAAAAGACAACACTACAGCGGCCAAAAGCTGGTGGCCTCGGTTCTATTATGCGTTTATGCATGATGCTGTTACGAATAAAGAACCTATATTTTGCGATTTTCTTTCGAATGAACAAGGTGACAGCCAGAATCGTGTAGCATTGGATGCTTATTATTCTCCTAATTCACGTATATCACGATTTGCTAATTTGAATAAGCTTACAGGCTTTCCTACACAGGAACTAGTAGATGCTTTCCCTATGGCTGATGGTTTTCCGATTCGTGATAGCCGGAGTAAGTATACATACGAGGATGGTGATGATATGTATCTGAATCGTGATCCGCGTTTGAAGGCAACAGTATCTTATAATGGTGCTTATCGTATGATGAATGCTTATAAGGATGCGTTAATGAGGACATATACTGGTGACATGGTGACAACCGGGAATCCTGATGAGACAAGTGCTATAAAAGATGGTATTTATCAGCCAAATGCGACAACTACAGGATACTATCGCATGAAATTTATTTTGGATAATGGTGGCTTGGAAACCTACGACTATCGCCCGACTATCCTGATGCGTTATGCGGAGATTTTATTGATTGCTGCAGAAACTGCTAATGAATTGGTTGCAGACGGAGCATTGGCTCCGGAAGAATCAAAGGAGTATATTCGTATGATTCGCCAACGTGCTGAGATAGAAGAAGGAGAATCTAATAAATACGGTGTTATGGATGACATCAAAAAAGAAGATATGCGCAAGCTGATTCAGACAGAGCGTCAGATAGAACTGGCGTTTGAAGAACATCGCTATTGGGATGTACGCCGTTGGAAGATTGCAAAAGAAGTGTTGGGCGGTCCTAGTCATGGAATGGAGATTACGCGCAGGGTACTTGATGATGGAGGCGAAAGCTTTAGTTATCGTCGTATAGAGGTGCTGAACCATGTATGGGATGATCGGCTGTATTGGTGGCCCGTTCCACAAAGTGAAATGTCAAAGTCTGGCGCATTGATTCAGAATCCCGGGTATTAATGTTAATAAATAAAAAATAAAGAAACATGAAATCTATAAACTATATATTGATAGTTGCCTTGATGTTACTGTTTCACGGTTGCGTGCAAGGCGAAGGCATGGTTTCCGGGGAAGGGGAAACGTATAAGATAAAGGCTGACCTTCAAACAAAAGGGGAGGTAGAAGGCTTTTATGACAAAGGAACAGGAACATTGACGTTGCTTGTGTCGTGGACCGATCTGTTTGTAAAAGGAGAAGATGAGATAGTCGGTGTTAAGATTTACAAGGGAGCGCAACACAATGGAGCGATTCGTTTTCTAAAATATTTGAATAATAATCCCACTAATGAAGCTGGCATAAGTTTTGTTATTTCTTCTTATCAGGGGCTATCAGCTGCTGAAGAACAAGCTTTATTGGCAGGCGAACTTTATTTGGCTATTTCTACGGAAAAGCATCCTGATGGCATTGTTTCCGGACAGATTACAACTTCTGTTTATGAACAGTTGAATTCACATAAGATAAAGAAAATCAAACTACAGGATGATGCTACGGAATTTCGGGTGAAGATGGGTACTACAGCTAAATTGCCGCTTTTAGTTATACCTTATTATGCTGCGAATCCGGCGGTGAAGTATGAATCATTGAATACAGATGTGTTTACAGTAGACAGTGAAGGTATGATTAGTGGCTTGAAACCGGGAGTTGGAAAAGTAAAAGTAACTTCTACGGACGGGACAAATATTGTAGCCACTTTTGATATTAAGATAACTAGTCCGGAAACGGTTAGTGATATAATCTTTGCCGACTCGGATAATTTGTTTATTATTAAGGGTGAGGAACCACTGCAACTGGTATGGTCGGTATTACCTGAAACAGCAGTAAATAAATCTGTTAAATTCATTTCGTCTGATGAATCCATAGCTACGGTTGATGCGGAAGGACGTGTTACGGCACTTTCGTCAGGTACGGTAACTATCACAGCAATGGCGGCTGATGGTGCTGGAACTTCGTCTACCTGTGTGGTGAAAGTTTATGGCACTTTCCGAATGCTTGATCGTGCAAAATGGACGGCAACAGCTACTTCCTGGCAAGTGAACAATGAGCCTTGGAAGGCTATTGACGGAGATGGTACCTCTTCTTCCTTGTGGCACAATATATGGAACAATGGTACAGGAAATGGTAATTTACCGCAGGCGTTGGTGATTGATATGGGTGATGAGGAACGAGTTTCACAATTAGAATTGGATAGGCGGAATGACAACAATACAGCGGACGTTCACACGGTGGAAATATACGTTGGCATGGATGCCGATACAGCTCCATTGGTCGGAACGATCGTTTTTGGTGATTCAAGCAACAAAGAGATTACAGGACGTGTATCTTTTGAACCTATGCAAGCTCGTTATTTGAAACTGGTGTTTACTAAGAGTAATCGAGGAAAATCTGTCAGTGCGGCTGAGGTCAGAGCTTATTTGCTGGAATAAAAGGAATTGTTTTTCAGGATGTAGAGAGGAATGTCATCATTCAACATTAGGGTTTGAACTTGTAATTTGAAACTTGACTATCCTTTTTGACAAGACAAGAGCCATATCGCAACTTAAATAGAGTTCGGTATGGCTCTTTAATGTTATTTATCGTGTCACAGTCCGGGATATTTTCCGTTTTAAAGAAATAATACGCCCATCCTCAGAAACTCCTTGCACGAGAATTGTATAGGGTGTATCGCTATCTGAGGTATAAAAATCAAAAGAAGCTTCTCCATTATCAGTTATAGGTACACAGGGATTCCAATAGAGAGTCGACCGGTTATCTTCCGATACAGAACTTTGCTTCTCTTCGGTATCATAACAGACCGGATAAAAACGTTTTAACCGCTGATACCCCAAAGGGGATACACGTACTACGTTCCTTACAAGTTCGGGGCGTGTTATTTCTCCCCGTTTTGTCATGATCAGAATGGCCCCGTTTGCTCCTTTCATTCCAAAAACTGCTGCTGACGCATCTTTTATGACTTCTATTTCATCTATTTCATCAATGTTTATATTCCTCACATCTTCAAATGTAGTAGGGATGTCATCCAGGAAAAACAGTTCATTTTTAATCCCACTCAGCATTACACTATCCCCGCTTATATATACTCCGGGAAATCTTTCCAACATGTCCGTCAACGATCTCGGATGGGGAGTCATTAATTCTTCCGCTGTTTTTACCCTTCCCATAAAAGAATGATATACTGATTTACCTATCTTCTTTACAGAATCTGCTTTTACAATGACTTCGTCCAACTGATAACTGTTCATTGCCTGGGCCAAGGAATCAAACCGTTCCTGGTTTTCATTCCGATAAGCATAAGATTTAGCTGAGTTAGTGTTATGGTTGACAACAGAATGTTTGAATGGATAGAATACTTCCGGTTCCACTATCGGCTGGATTGATTTATTACCTCTCTTGCCTGTTGCTCTTATGAGAAAAGTAGAGCCTTCGGGAAAATCAAACCCGGTAAAACAGAATCTACCCAAAGAGTCTGTATGTTGTTTGGCGCTAAAAAGAGATTCTATGCCAAAAATCGAAACTTCAGCATCTGTTTTTGCTTTGCGGCTATAAAAATCATAAGCGATTCCTTTTATTTCAGGAGATACATCAAAACGACCGCCCGGATGTTGATAATTACCGTTTAATAAATTCTTGAGATTGTAGCGTGGCCACTGCTGCCGGTCAGCAGACAAATCGGATTCCCATAGTAAATATGGAGCGATCATGCGGAGACTATCCAAACATACACTGGCATCATCCGTCACCGATACGGAAAAATTCCCTTTCAAAGGTTTTCCTGTCTCATCAAGCAGCTTCATGACAACGTTAACCTGTTCTCTGCGACTATAAGTTGGTTTATCTGTCGTAAACTTTATATCTGGACCTTTTCTTTCATTCGTACACAATAAATGTTGATCTAGAAGATGTAACCGGTCATCCAGTAATAATGTTTGGACTACACCTGCCGGAAAGGTACTGATATCAAATAAATAGCGTTCACGTTCTTTTTCGAGGGCTTCAGCATAAAATACGATTCCACGGCAATGCATGGCCAAATATAACTTTTCTCCTCGTGATAATTTAGCTAAAACGACCGGAGATAAAGCTACTGACAGAATATCATTTTGGTGATTTAAGTCGAACAATGATGCTGTAACATCCTGCTGTTCATCTTTTATCTTCAATGTTTCAGATATATTTCCTGTAATGACCGGATTTATCACTGGCAATTCGACGTCAAACAGGCAATCCTGATTCAGATTCTCCATAAAACGAGTATAAGCACATAAATGGTAGCTACTCTGCGGAGCAGATATGGGAATTGGCATATAACCGCAATAAATAGAGTCACTCAAACAAACTCTAACCCGATGAATAACCGAATCCAACTGATTGATAAGTTCTACATAGACACATCGACTCACAGTTGCAGGAATGTGTGTAGCTGCATCGACCACATGCGCACGAAACCAAATTGTATCTCCTGCAATATAAGCAGATTTATCTGTATGGAGATAAAGTTTCTCTTGCGGAAATAGCATCAATTGATCTTTAAAGCGATCTTGAATGGAATCAACCAGTGAGGATTGTGCCATACAGGGCAGCAACATTCCGGCATATAGAATGGTAGGAACGATTATTTTTATTGTTTTCATATTATTCTAGCAAACGGAAAATCTCTCACGACACCATTACAGATACAGACCAGCTAATAAATATAGAAAAATAGCAGTACAGGAAATTACCCTTTATTCTTTTCCCTGTATTGGCTGGGTGTCATTTGGAATTCCTCTTTAAAGTGTGAATTAAAATATTTTAAGGTGTTGAAACCTACCATGTAAGAGATTTCATTTATGTTATATTGACTGTTGGTTAGTAATTGCGCCGCCCTTTTTAAACGGATGGACCGGATAAATTGGAGTGGCGTTAAATCGACAATAGATTGCAACTTCCGGTTCAAATGAGTCTTACTCAGTCCCAGGTCCTTACTTAAATCTTCAATCGAATATTCCGGATTGTCGATGTTCTCTTCTACGAAGTGTAGAGCTTTTCTTACCAATTCCTCATCAAGAGATGTGGTAGTTATGCTGCTAGGAGTTATTTCGATAGTTTTATGGAATAACATTTTCCTGTTTTCCTGTTGCTCAATTAGTTTCTTTATTCGTATACACAATAGCTCGAAACTGAATGGCTTGGAAATATAAGAATCAGCACCGGCCTCATAACCTTCCATTTTTGATTCGTCCGAAGTACGGGCCGTTAGTAGGATGAAAGGAGTGTGAGAAGTTTGTATATTGGATTTAACGCGTTGACACAATTCGATCCCGTCCATTTTGGGCATCATCAAATCGGAGATGATTAAATCCGGATATTCCGATAGTATCAATTTTTCAGCTTCTTCTCCATTCGAAGCATCAATGACACGATAGCATTCACTAAGTTGCTCGGTTAAGTAATTGCGGAACTCGTCGTTGTCTTCAACAACAAGGAGTTTTTTTCTATCGTCTTTTTCTTTTGTGTCGGGTATGATGTCGTTTATTTCATTCTTTTCTTCTTTTTCTTCCTGATGATTTTTATCATTGCTTTTAGGCAAATCAACCGGTATATACACTGTAAAAGTACTGCCGATGTTAATTTGGCTGCTCACTGCTATATCTCCGTTATGTAATCTGGCGTATTCTTTAACCAGATGCAGGCCAATACCGCTTCCAGCTGGTGCATTATCGTCTTTTATCTGGTAGAAGCGTTCAAATATATGAGGCAAGTCTTTTTCGTCGATGCCACATCCGGTATCGCTTACTTCTATCATGATGTATTCTTTATCGTTTCTGTCTGCTTTATTCACAGTAAGTTGTATATGCCCATTTTGTGGAGTGAATTTAAATGCGTTAGACAACAAGTTATTAATGATTTTATACATCATATCATGATCGTAATTGATCAGGAGATAATCAACCGATGTTTCTAGGGTGAAATCGATATTTTTAGTAGTGGATAACTCTTTGAATTGTAGATATATATCTTTTATGAATTGTATTATGTTTCCTGTCTTGAATAAAACTTTCTCCCCTTTTATTTCCAGTTTTCTGAAGTCCAGAAGCTGATTAACCAGACTAAGCAGCAGGTGTGCATTTTGATAGATGGAATCCAGCTTCTTCTTCAATACCATATCGCTCTGCTGTTTTATTAACGTTTCGAGAGGAGTTAATATTAATGTTAAAGGAGTGCGGAATTCATGACTGATATTGGTGAAGAATTGAAATTTCATTAGGTCCAGTTTTATTTTCTGTTCCTGTTCATATATCTCTTTTTCCTTGAGTATTTTTTTCTGCGTCCGTCTTTGATATCGTTTTAGAATGTAAATAAAGATAGCTATGCTCAATATGATATAAATGATTATAGCATAAGAAGTAGCCCAAAACGGAGGAGTAATTATAATGGTTAATTCGTAGGGTATTTCTCCCCATACTTTATCATTATTGGCTGTATATACAATGAAATTATATTTTCCCGGGCGGAGGCCGGTGTAAGTAGCCTTGCCCAGTTCATTGCCTGAAATTTCATTCCAATCTTCATCAAAATTCTTGAGCATGTATTTATAGTATGTCTGTGATGGATTAACATAATTCATACCTGCGAACTCAAATGTAATGAAATTCTGATTGTATTTAAGGGTTATTTGCTTGGTTTTATTTATGGGTTCTTTTAATATGATTTTTCCATTATACTTTTCTTCTTCTTTTATGAGGGAATTGAAGATTCTGAATGTTGTTAATACAGGTTTGTTTTTACTATTATTGTAGATGATTTTGTTGGGATCAAAATAATTAAATCCATGTGCTCCTCCAAAATATAATGTGCCGTCTTTGGTTTTAAGAGCTGAATGATCATAGAATTTTCCCCATTGTAATCCATCTGAAATTCCGAAATTTACTATCGAAAAGTTATAAGTATCATTAGATTGAATGGGGGCGATTTTGCAAATGCCGTTCAGTGTTGAAGCCCATATTACTCCATTGTCGTCTTCAAGCAGGGAGGATATTTCATTATTAGGTAGTCCTTCAGTGACGGTGAGCTTATATAATTTGGTTTTGTCCCAAACTCTGATGCCATCTTCGGTAGCAAACCATTCAAGTCCCCTGGTGTCTTTTAATATCCCGAAATATTTAATGTTCTGTTCAAAATCGGGATTGTCAGTTCCGGGAATATACAAGCTGTCTTGTTTGGTATTGTAATAGTAGATACCTTTATCTCCTAGTGCAGCGAATGTTTCATCGTTAATTGGATAGAGGTGATAGATTAGGGTATAGTCTTTTATTTCCGGATATTTATCGGCTAACATATATAGCATTTTTCCACTAACCGGATCGATTTGTCCTACACCGCCTGTCACACTGGCCCAGAATCGGCCGTCTGTATCTTCATAGATGCATCTTGAAATATTTTGGTTCGGATCTTTCTCCAGATTGATTGATGACCTGAGATATTGTCTTATTTGCTTTCCTTCTATACAAAAGAATCCACCCAGATAAGTTCCTACCCATATTCTGCCGCTATGGTCTTTCCTGATAGAGAGACACAGGTCGTTGATTTGTTCTTTAAACAATCGTTCCACTTTCTTTGATTCCGGGTAGAAACGATATAAACCGTCTCCAGAGCCAATTAAGACAGTACCGTCTTCTTCTTCCAGGAAACAGCGTATGGTTTCGTTAGTAATTTGTGTTCCGGTATTAATGGTCTGAATTAGCTGAAACTTTTGCATGCTGGGGTGATAGTAACATAATCCCTGAAAAAGTGTACCTATCCATATGCCATTATTAGGATCTATAAAGAGTGTGTAGATGTCATTGTCCTGTATTCCCCCGTTTATGAGACGCATGCCTGGCAGGTGAGTAACTTCGAATGTTTTGCCGTCAATATATCTTAATCCGGATTTGGAAGTTCCTACCCATACATTTCCGTCGTTATCCATGTCCATGCAGGTGAAAAAATTGGATATGCCTTTAATCGTGGCAACTTCTTTCCAGTCTCTGTTTATCCTGTGGTGAAAGTAAACAGCATTGTTATACATCAGCCAGATATTCCCCACAGAGTCAGGATGAATATATATTCTATCGGTAAAGTCGCCTATGATATTCAAAAAACGGGTTTCCTGAAAAATAAATTCGTGAGAGGTATAGTCCCAACAGCGTATTAATCCGCTGCTATATACAATCCAACAGAGATTTTTGTACTGGGTCAGTTCCATCGGGATTCCGTATAGCCTGGTGAAATCACTCTGACCGTCTTCTATCGTAATAAGTTTGCTTTGGGTTGTATCGTAAAAGGTAAATGTATTATCTTCTGTCAGAAACCAGTAGTTCTTGGAATCGTCAATAAAGAGATTCTTCAGATGTTTGGTAATACCCAATGTGGCTAATTCTTCCGATATATTGTAGTTGAATTTGTTGGTATTCAGGTCAAGAAGCAACAGATATCCGAGTTCTTTCATCCATATTCTCCCTTGATTGTCATAATATTCTTTGGTGGGGCGATTATAATTCCATACGTATTTCTGCTTTTTATCATAATGGAAGTATTCAAAGGTCGTTCCATTATAGATGTTCATTATAGAAGCGGTTCTGACAGCAATACGTCCGTCGGGGGTGATGCTCAATCCACGTATCTGATTATCGGACAGGCCATCGACGATATCAATTAGACGGAATTTATATTGATTGATAGCAAAACTGCTTATGCTTAAAAGCAATACTAGGATGGATGACAGATATCTCATTATTAATAGGAATTGGTTTTTCTACTACAAAGAAAACAAAAAAAACGGTATATTCATAGTACTCATTGCCTCATGAGGTAGTACAATTTGAACTATTTCCTTAGCCGGGAACATTACTGTTTATCGAATCGATCAGTTTATGATTCTATATGACATAGGGTTAATTTTATTTATCCGTATCTTTGTAAGTGCTAAAATGCTGTAATCGTTGCTTTAATCATTAAACTCAGGGATGTATTTATGACATTAAAAACAAGAATTTATTTATTATGCTCTTTTCTTTTGGTCGGCTGTAATCAGCCCAAAGAGAAAGTTGAGACTCAAATGACGGAAATTAACAACCCTATCCTTCCGGGATATTTTGCAGATCCTTCGCTGGTGCAGTATGAAGGTAAGTTTTATCTCTATGCGACGGTCGATCCGTGGGGAGCGGATTTTCTGCCGTGCTGGGTTTCCGAGGATTTCCGGAACTGGACGTTTCATCGGTTGAACTGGCCTACGAAAGCGGCTTGTACATCTGCTCTCTCCCATAAAAACATGGTATGGGCGCCTTCTGTTATTCAAAAAGGAGATATGTTTTATATGTATGTATCTGTGGGGTCAGAGGTCTGGTGTGGTAAAGCTGCCCATCCGCTTGGTCCATGGGAAAACGTGTTGGGAGATAAACCCATGATATCGTTTGATACCACTCGCTATTATCATGTAATAGATGCTGAAGCCTTTATTGATAATGATGGAAAAGCCTATCTTTATTGGGGATCCGGTTGGGGATGGACTAACGGTCATTGTTTCGGAGCCCGGCTGAATGACGATATGGCTTCTTTTGCGACAGAACCGGTGGAAGTAACGCCTGCGCACTATTTTGAAGCTCCGTATATGCTGAAACATAACGGTAAATACTATCTGACTTATTCGGAGGGAAAAACAATTGATGATACTTACAAGGTATGTTATGCTGTAGGCGATCATCCATTTGGTACGTTTGAAGAAGCTGGGAATAGTCCAATCCTGACTACAAATAAAGAATTGAAAGTTTATGGTCCTGGTCACCACACCCTGTTTACTTACGATAACAAAACCTATATGTTGTACCATCGGCATCGTTGGCCGTTTTTAAATGATGGGTCGGCCTTCCGTCAGACTTGTTTGAGTGAACTCACTTTCAATGATCCGGAAAATGAAATTAATAATATTGTGCCGCATCATGCCCAGTTATTCCCCGATCTAAACAAGGATGACAGGCAATTCATAAAAGTGGATGAAATCTTATCAAGTTCGGAGCGGAATAAAGACTTTATGGCGAAAAATGTATTGGATGGCAGCTATGCTACACGTTGGGAAGCAACAGATGGCGAAGAAGATTCCTATTTATCAGCCATTTTTAAGGATAGTGCATATATCGATACCATGGAGATTCGTTTTGAATATCCTTGGAAGAGGTATTTCATAAAGGTTGAAACTGCTGATGATAAAAACAACTGGGTGGCAGTTGCAGATCATACGGCCGAGGGAATTGAGGGGTCACCCGTTCATATTCCGATTTCCAAGGTATGCAAATCGGTAAAAATTTCCTTTTTAAATAAACCCGGAGCGGCAAAACCCTCAGTGTGGGAGTTGCTCTTTTACTAAACTTTTCATTGCTATGAGATTAAGAAAAATATGGTTACTTTGTAATTTGGTATGCATTATTCCCGGTGCTTTCGCCCAACAGTTTATTCATCCTGGAGTACTCCACTCCGAAAAATCATTGGAGCGGATAAAGCGTTTAGTTGATCAGAAAGCCCAACCGGCTTATGGTTCGTATGAAATTCTCGCAAAGCTACCGGAAGCCAGGGCCGACTATCAGATGAAAGGACCTTTCGAAATAATAAGCCGGGATGGAAAGTATGGTTACACCAAAGGACCTAGTGAACGTGATTTTAATTCCGCCTATTACAATGCCCTTCTTTGGAAGATAACCGGAAAGAAAGCCCATGCGGACAAATCCATGGAAATTATCAGAGCTTATGCTCGTACCGTTCGGCAGATACCGCCTACTAATGATGCTCCGCTTTGTGCGGGATTGCAGGGATTTATACTGGTTAATGCGGCTGAGATTATGCGCTACACTTATATGGAGACTCATTATCCGAATGGTTGGAGTGAGCAGGATACAGAGTGTGTAGAGGCTATGTTCCGAAAGGTGTTTCAGCCGGTTTTAAGCAAATTCTTTCAAACGGCCCCCTATACTAATGGTAATTGGGGAATTGCGGTAGCTAAAGCGCAGCTTTCTTTCGGGGTATTTTTGAATGACCGTAAGCTCTATGATGATGCAATTGACTTCTTTTATCATGGAAAAGATAACGGAAGTCTGCCTAATTATATTGCCGAAAGCGGGCAATCGCAGGAAGCCGGTCGGGACCAACAGCATGTAATGCTTGGTGTCAGTTGCTTTGCTGATATGGCGGAAGTGGCCTGGACACAAGGTGATGATTTGTATGGTGCTTTGGATAACCGCATTATGAAAGGATATGAATACATTGCCAAATCAAATCTGGGGTACGATGTTCCCTTTGTTAAATGGAAAGATATAACCGGAAAATATTCACATCTTTCTACTTTTGGAAAAGAGGGCATGGGGCGTTTCCGTTCGGTTTTTGAGATAGCCTATAATCATTATGTGCTGCGAAAAGGGCTGGAAATGCCCTATACGAAAATCGTTTTAGGTCTTGTACGTCCAGAGGGACCGGGTTTTACTTGCGACAATACCGGTTTGGGCAGTCTGCTTTATTATTTGGGTGATGATTTGAATACCGGAAAAGACAGAGGAAGGATAGAAGAAGATCTTACCCAGTTGAAAGCATGGAACTTCTCTACAGCCTCATATCGGGCAGTCAACGGAGTGATGTCATTGGTCTCTTCGGGGGTTAAACTACAGAAACGTGTTCAGTACGATTCTTCTGCCTATCCCAATATAGTGGTAAAAGCTCCTGGTATTCCGGCATCGGCAAATAAGAAATGGTTAACTTTATCTTATAGTATAAGTGCGGCGCCGGAGTCTTGGGAATTTGATTCGGACAAAGCAATGAAAGTGGGTGAGGATATATATGTATTTAAAATAACAGATGTCCGGTCAAAAAATGGATACTCATTCTCTAAGGCTTTAACGAATGCAACCATGACTCTGGATTTTGGCGATACTTGTGGTGAACCTGTGGTAATTGAATGGGTACGTTCACTTACCAATGCGGAGTTGCAGTCTGTTCAGTAAAACAATCACAAAATATATATATATATGAAAAGTCGGTTTAGAATAAGAAAATTCACTTTAGCACGGTTAATACTCCTTTCGCTAGGTTTAATGAATACATTTGCCGCTTTTTCAAAAAGTAAGGATGTTACTTTTTTAGTGAATGGTGTGTCTTGTCAATTGGAGCAAGGTGTTTTGAAGGTTGAATTTGTCACTTCGGATATTGTGAGAGTACAATATACGGGGGAAAATGTATTTAAGGGGAATAGCACAGGTATTTGTATGCCTCATGTTACCCGACCTGTCCGTTTTACCTCTGGTAAGGAGATTGATAGTTGTGTCTTAAAATCGGATAGCCTGATTGTTAAGATTAATTTAAATACTGGTTTTATCTCTTATTTAAATACGGATGGTTCCTTATTGCTTCGGGAAGACGGCAAGCTGCCGAGAGTTGGAGAAAAGAAGGTGATGGAGCATGTCGTATACGACGAACAATCCAAACGTATTGAGAAAACAGCGGATGGAGATAAGGAAGTGAAAAATATTCTTCGTCGTGATACCATAGGTTATACCTGGAAGTACAGGATAAATTTCGACTGGCAGCCTTTAGAGGCTTTATATGGATTTGGCTCACATATGGAGGATTATATGAACCTTCGGGGAAAGGAACTCTATTTGTGCCAGCATAATCTGAAGGCAATGGTTCCGGTGCTGGTATCGACCAACGGGTACGGTTTGTTGTTCGATGCGGGTTGCGGGATGGTATTCAAAGACAATTCGGAAGGCAGTTATGTGGAACTGGAAGCAGCCAAGGAGATTGACTATTACTTTATGAAAGGCCGGACGTTGGATGGGGTAGTGGCTAATTACCGTTTGCTGACAGGTGCATCACCCATGATGCCTCTTCATCTTTTCGGATATATTCAGTCGAAAGAACGGTACGTCAGTTCCGATGATCTGATCAATACTTTAAAAGAATATCGCCAAAGGCAGATTCCTATTGATATGATTGTGCAGGACTGGAACTACTGGCCCAGAGGTCAATGGGGACGAATGAGTATGGACCCGAAACATTATCCTGATAAAAAGAAACTGGCAGATGAAATTCATTCTTTGCACGCCAGATTAATGGTTTCAATATGGCCTAATGCCATGAATTGTCCTCAACACGCTGATTTTAAACAGAAGAATCTACTTCTGCATTCTTCGGCTATTTACGATGCTTTTAATCCGTTGGCAAGGAAGTTGTATTGGAGCTATGCGAAGAATGAGTTTTTTGATAATGGTTTCGATGCTTGGTGGTGTGATGCTTCTGAACCATTGGATGCTGACTGGACTCATATGGGTGATCATTATGGAGATGATAGTCACAAGCGTCGCTGGGAGTTAAATACCAAACTACTGAGCGATGTATTGGGAGCGGAACGAAGTCAGCTGTATTCTTTATATCATGCAATGGGGATTTATGAGAATCAGCGTGCTACAAGTTCAGACAAGCGTGTGGTTAATTTGACTCGCTCCAGTTATGCCGGGCAGCAGCGTTACTCTACTATTACATGGAATGGCGATACCTATGCTTCCTGGAACTCTTTTGCCCGGATGATTCCGGCGGGACTGAACTTTATGGCTACGGGATGTCCTTATTGGACAGTCGATATTGGTGCTTTCTTTACTAAAAAAGGTGGTCAATGGTTCAGGAAGGGGGATTATAATAAAGGAGTGGCTGATATGGGATATCGTGAGTTGTATACCCGTATGTTTCAATATGGCGCATTCTTGCCTGTATTTCGTAGCCATGGTACCGATACTCCCCGTGAGGTGTGGCGTTTTGGCAAACCCGGTGAGCCCTTTTACGACAGTTTGATTCAAATGATTCATTTGCGGTATCGCTTATTACCTTATATTTATTCTTTGGCGGGAAAAGTTCATACCGATAATTATACGATAACCAGAGCGCTTGCTTTTGATTTTGCTTCGGACACGCAGATTGCTGATTTGAAGGATGAATTTATGTTTGGTCCTGCTTTCCTGGTTGCTCCCGTCACAACTCCGATGTATTATTCGGTTGACTCCCAGCCATTGGAGAATGTAGCCAAAACACGGCAAGTATATTTGCCCGATGGTGCGAACTGGATTGATTTTTGGACAGGCAAGAAATATAAAGGCGGACAAAGGGTTACTATGGAAGCGACAATCGACCGTATTCCTTTGCTGGTTCGTCAGGGGGCCATCGTTCCAATGGGGCCGGTTGTGCAATATACATCGGAAAAGAAAGATGCAGCTTGGGAAATACGGATTTATCCGGGAGCGGATTCTTCGTTTACGGTGTATGAAGATGAAGGCGATAATTATAATTATGAGAAGGGAGCTTGTTCGAATTTTGAAATAAAATGGGATGACAAAAAGAAATTGTTGACCATTTCCGACCGTAAAGGTAATTATCCGGGAATGACCCAATGCCGGAATTTGAGATTGGTGAAGGTTGACAAGAATGCCGGAATAGGAGTGGAGGAAAGTACTGGCGGAAAGATTGTTAAATATGAAGGTAAACAGTTGAAAATAAGAATGAAATAGTAATTGAGAAGCATAAATAACTAAGTTGCTAAGAAGGGTACACTTCAATTTGTGTGTGAAGTGTACCCTTCATGCATATTAACCAAGATGTTTTCCGATCATTTTTTAATATCCCGGATTTTGATACTCACTGCCGTTGATAATGGTAGCGGTAAAGGTCGTAGAAATGGGACGTAAAGCATAATTCCCTATATCTCTATAAGAGTATTACGCAAAATCCGTTTGGTGGGTCATTCCTGACATCCAAATGGATTTTTTTATTTATGGTTTCTGTATATAAGAGTCTATAAAGGCAATTGGGGTAACTGTCGGAATTTGACATAAGGATTCTTTAGAATTCCCTCTCCAATGATTTGATAGTGGTTTTGCTCTCATGCTCCAACAATTTGTCTGTATCCCTTTATTCATCGAAGTTTCAGCGATTAGAGATCCGATGATAGCAGTGTGAGAGCAAGTGTTTGCTCTCACACTGCTTGTCTAAGTCACAAGCAAACTCCTACTTTTTCACAAGCAACTTTTACCTCGTCGTTTCCTCTATTGGAAATGCGCGTTTCCTGCCTTGGAACTGTCGTTCCCTTATAAGGAAACGACAGTTCCCCAAGCAGGAAACTGGTACTTAACTTATATGATTGGAGTGACTTGACCACAGCAAATGTTTCAATTAACCTGTTCTTTCAGGAAGCAATAAATCATTTATAGGTCAATAAAAGCTGAGTTATCAACTATTAAGACCTGAGTTGTTAGCTATTAACACCTGATTTATCAATTATTAATGACTGATATATCAATTATTAACAGTTGATATGTTTGATATAATATGTTGTAAATCAAAGTGTTATATCAAGGGGGGATGCGTAATGCACTGATACGGAGTGAGAGCAAGAGGTTGCTCTCACTCTGCCACCACACTTACTACCACACCGGAAACATCGATGAATAAAGGGATGCAAGTGAATTGTTAGAGCATGAGAGTAAAACTGCTATCAATTTACTGTGAGGGTGCTGCCTAGGTGTCATATAGATAAATATAAGAATTCTATATGTTTGGTGATATGTGACTAGTTTTTCAAATTCAAAGGATATTACAACCTTATTTTTTATTTGGATAAATAATAATAATTGCCTGTGGCAGGAAGAGCCAGAAACCGGAGACTGGTTCAATAATGCAACCGATTACAGTAAGTAGTAAAATAGAGTAACCTAAAAATACGGGTGCCGGTTTTTGTTCTTTTTTGATATAATATTGGAGTGTTTGCCCCAAAAGGATAAGTATTACTCCACAAATCAAGAACCAAAAGGCGAATCCTTGACTATAATTCTCTCCAATAGAATTTACCAATCCATTTCTGAGCATTTCCGAAAAAGCATCTTTTCCGATAAATAGTGCATAAATCGTATGAATGATTCCTGTCGCTGTTAAAAATGTCCCACTATATTTCCAAAGTTTCATGTTTTTATTATTTATACTTGGTTAATGCTGCAAATATAAAGGATAGTAAGACATGGGTATTGGATGAATTCGACTTTTTTATTTTGTATAAATGATAGTAGTCTCATTATCGGGTGGCAATGATAAAAAGAAATTTGGAGTACTACCGGATAACTTTTTCATTTCTCTTGATAAATGAGAGGCATCATAATATCCGGCTTTTACTGCTACTGATAAAAGGTTGTCGAATGATTCGTTCCTCAATATTTTAATCGCATTCTTGAATTTTACTATACTATTATATTTTTGAGGAGTGAAACCTGTATGTAACTTGAATTTTCGTTCAAAATGTCGCTGGCAAAGATTAACTTCGTTCATTAAATGGCTTATGGATATCTTGCCTTCATGCGCATTAATTTGATTCACAGCATATGCGATTTGTGTATCCATTGTATGGCTGCTTTTATATAGGTGCTCTTTCAAATAGCGTTCTATTAAATTAATCTTGCACTGAATACTCTGTTCTTCGAATAACCTTTCAGCAAAAGAATCGCTGAAAATAGTATCTAAGTCATTCACACTTAACCTTATATTTGTCAATTCGCTGAGAGAAATTTTCATAAAACGGGATAGTCCGCATGGACGAAAGCGAACTCCAAATGTATTGATAGTACCTGATGATGTTATTAATGCTGAACAGATATCCATGGGACCAATAAAATAAGAATGATAAGGCTGCATTTTAATACCATGATTAACAGTGTTTTCTAATATAAACATAAAGTCCGTACATCCATCTGTAGATAGTTTTATTTGCATACCTTGTTCTGTTTGGCCTTTGAATTCCCAATATCTATCAACGTAGGGAGCAAGTATATGGCATGGTAAGTATTCTTTGTACATATTTAGAAAGGGTATCTGTTGAAAAACGATCTGATAGTACAAATATAAGCAATTGTATAGGATTCCTATTGTACGATTTCGACATTTGTATTTGTTTTAGATTCTTTATAATAGGAAATTCAGGTCCTTATTGTACTGCTTTCGGGTAGTTGTGAAAATGGGCATTGATTCTTTTTCTGTTTTTGCGGAGAAGTAAGCTGTGAATATTCAATTAGGTTTTACCATATTCCTTTAACTTTTAGTTAAGTCTGGTAAAATAAAGAAAGAGTTTCGAATTCATCTATGTGTTTGTTTAATCTTTGGCTTTTCGGAAATTTCTTCATAATATGTGATTTGAAGTAAATGGTATAAATATAGGGAGGATATAATTTAAACCGTTTTTCCTAAGTTGTAATTTTGTTTAATGACAATGCTATTAGACCAGTGAACTTTGAAAATTATTATCTTTGTTGTCTCATGTAATGATATGGGTTTAGTATAGAATGGTAAATGTTATAATATGTGATTGACAGATGGATATTGAGAAATTAGCTACATCAGCCGTTACTGGATATATTTCTAAGACCGATTACTTGTCTCCTTTTATAAATGAAGGGGATAAGGAACCATCATGGGATGGTAATATTTACGTCTTTAATAATCGTTCTAAGAGCAAATGCTATTTAATGGGGAAGGTTGCTGTTCAAGTAAAAGGAACATATGTCGGAAAGCCTGTACTCAAAACTCACTATAAATATCGTGTGGAACTTTCTGATTTAAAGAACTATGAGATTCATGGTGTAGCTTATTTTGTAGTTTACATTGACCACGAAAGAGAACCTCATATTTTTTATAATTTGCTACATCCTGTTGATATTGAAAGAATTCTAAATAGAAGTGTTGGTAAAAAAGGTACTAATCTTGAGTTTAAAGAAGTACCTTCTATTCATGATATAACTTCGGTCTTGATAAATTTTATTGATGATTGTAACAAGCAGTCAAGCTTTGTAGCAAGTCCTAATTTTGAGTTATTGGAGTTAGATGAAATACAATTCAAACAACTTTCTGTTAGTTTTTCTGTAAGTTGTAATGAAAACAAAGTGTCTTCATTGTTTAAGTATATGTTTTCTAATGAAGTGTTTTTGTATGAGAAGTCTCCATTAGCAGGTTATCCGGATAGACCTATTGATAAAGTTTTGATTCAGGCTTTTAGTACTAATCACAATGATAATGTATCTATTGATGATGAAGTCTTTTTTACGACTTTTACCTCAAAATATACTAAAGCTTTTCAAGAAATCTCTTTTGGTCAATGCATTAGTATTATAATAAATCAAGATAATACATATTCGTATAATGTAAATTTAAAAGGTTCGATAAAAGAGCAAATACATACTTTGGAATTTCTGCTAAAGTTATCAAAGTCTTTATCTTTTAATTTAGGAAAGATCAAATTGCATATAAATGAAAATTGTTTTGATGTTTTAGGAATGGAGGAACAATATAACTATTTGCAGAGTATTTTGCAAGTTCTAAACTCTTTAAATGTGCAGGAGGATTTAATAATTGATTATGATAACTTTGATGACTGTTATGAAAGTGCGCTGGCTGTCTTGATAAAGGTGATAGTAAATAAACTTCCATATATCAATTCAAAATGGGCGAATATTCAGCGTGTAAATATGCGGATTTTCAATCTTTATCTGCCGTTGGTATTTATAAAAGGTCTCAATGGAGAGCCTGATCGCTTTGTTCATGAGCTGACACAAGATGTAGAATTAACAATGCAATATAAGAGTAAGAATATTAGGATGCCTCAGTGCATCTTATTTAGTATACGTGACTATGAATATATTTCTTCAATATATTATGATACTATTTTTAATGAGTTAACAAGTTATGGAAGTCATGAGATATTAGATGGGAGAATAAACCAAGCACTTTTAAATATGCTTTCTGCCTTTGATAAGACTTGTAATAAGAAGTTGTTAGATAAAGCTATAGAATTGTCTGAATGGATATATTCAAACTGTATATCATTACCAATGGAAATTAAATTGATAAACAAGCTACAAGCAATCAAAAGAAAACGATCCTTAAATATGGAAGAGCTAGCAGAACTTGAAGTTTTGAGCATACAAAAAAATGATGCAGAGGTTAACACTGCAATATATTTGCTCTTAGAGAATGTTGAAAAGGCAAATATATATTACAAGCAAATAGAAAAAAAGAAAGCTTTTAAGAGTTTTCCTATATTTAAATTCATGAATAAACTAGCTATTTATTAAGGATGTCTATGCATCTGAATTAAGTGACCAAAGGTCAGTGGTTTTCTCTATTTCGTAATATTGGTATATCCCTTCCTTCACACCATTAATACGAGGAAACTCCCTGTCAACATCCAATTCATCTACGGCACCTGTACTGATTTTACCATCAACAGACATTAACATAAAGAGGGTGGTAATTGGTTTTATTTTTCTAATATTGTTCATTTTATAATAGATTCAGGAATTTGTCATTTTTTGCGAATCCTTTGTTAATCCAGTAGGTAGACGATTCCGGCATAATCGGCGGGAATATCATCGATGCTGTAATTGGGCAATACCGTGAACCCACCGCATGACACAACGGGAGCTTTTGTCACCGACACTGTTTTAACCACGTACTTACTCTCGATATCAGGTCCACAACCGTAATTCAGGTAGGGAGCAATGTACGCTCCTTCCCAATCGGCAAAGTCTTTGAGTAGTATAAATAGAATCTCTTGTTTCATTATTCATTGTATTTTAGATAATTTATTTTAATCATTTATACCATGTTTATACGGGCAGACATTTCGGCATTGCCAGCAACGAAGTTCCAATACACCTTTTACGGTAATATAGCAAACTTTCCGGCATCCTTTTTGACTAAAATTGTTTTCGTCAGTGAGTGCTCCCGAAGGACAAAGATCGACGCATAGGTTGCAGTTGTTGCAAACCTGGTATGTCGCCAATGGATCGGGCTCTAATTCCAACGAGGTTACTACTGCCGTAAACCAAAGCAGATTCCCGTACTTATTATTGGTAAGCAGGTAGTTGCGAGCTATAACTCCAAGCCCGGCAAGTTCGGAGCATGTTTAAGTGACACACGCGAGCGGAAATGTCCATCTACGAATTTACCGCTAAGAGAGACTATTGACACGGCTTTGTGTTTGAGTCCTTTGAGTTCGGCTGCTACATCCGCAGCAACCTTATCCATCTTTTTAACTGCCTCATTGCGTATATCCGTATATGTTCGTATATCCTGTTCGAGAATATCTTTGGGTAAAACCATTCCAAGAGAGATGACTGACTTAGCCGTTGGCATAACATCGGTTGGGTGATATCCTTTCGGAGCATTTACAAACCGTTCGACCGAGGCAACTCCCACCAGATCAGCTCCAAACGAGCGACATAACTTTTTAATCTCTTTATTTGTCATTTTTTTTGCAGTTGTATTATATTAAATAATCCCCAGTGCTATTGCGATAGAACTAGGACCATTGATTACCCCATGTAGAAATACTCCTGTCCATGTGTTCTGTGTCTTTTGTACCACATAAGGCTCTATATACAATAGCGGTAATAACATAACAAGTAGTTGCCAACCAAACGCTATATGAAAAATTGCCCAACCAGTGCCATGTAATATCCACGTTTTGTCTTCGAAAGTCTTTTCTTGCCGAGGTAACAACACACCTCTCCAAAAGAACTCTTCGCCTCCGATATTGAGCAACCAATATGGCAACCATGCAAGCAATAGCCAATATCTTCCCGGTGAAAGCGGATCCAAAGTCATAAACGACGGAGTATGGTTGAAATCCGAAAAAAGGACTTGCATCGCAATCATAATTCCACTTGTCAAGAGTCCGATTACCACCAACGCCAGAAGTGAATAACGCCAATCTCTACGAGTCATAGGTCTGAATCGTAGTCGCTCCACAAAGGTCTCTTTTGTGAATTTGCCCCCTTCTTTGCGAAGCATCATCACGCCGGTAATAATAAGTGGAGTGAAAACTCCAAGCCCTCCGCAAATAAACCAGAAGATAATGGACTCCAATCCGGCAACTTCCGAAAGAAACGGAATGCATAAGTGGGTTATCACCCCCATAAGCATGGCTGCCGATACGAATATCAGTGTCGATGGCATTAATCTCAATGGTTTCATTTGTATTCTATTGCTTATTATTTACAAAATTTCTTATTTTCAATCGACAGAATGTTCGGCAAAGAATAATCCTTTCCGATTTAAATCCAATTTCTTCATTTGGAGAATAATACAAGTCTCTTCGAAAGGAACGATAATCAAGAATGGTAATATAAACCATAGGAAAGAGAAGCTACCCATAAAAATATAAATAAAAGGAATACAGTATATTAATAAGCCTACTATTTTATTCCCGATAGTATGAATTGCACCAAGTTGATAGAACTTGCGGTACATAATCCCGATATTAGCTCCACGAAGTAAGGCTACAGGCGTCAAAAATGGTATAAAGTCGGCTAATGCATTAAAATCCCATAAACAAAGCATAATGATTACTACCGTATACATAATAAGATCTGCAAGAGAGTCTAGTTTTGCTCCCCTAGTACTTTGCAGGTTCATTCTACGTGCTACATAACCATCAAGTATATCACTAAGTCCACATAAGGAATAGAGTATCATAAATCCATAGTAGTTACTTACAAATAGTAATAGACTCAATGACAGTGGAATTCTAATTAGACTTAGTATATTAGGAATATATCTCATGCAAATGTAATTTTTATCAAAGCTGGTTCTCATATAGTCAACCTCTGTATCTACTTCGTTATTTGCCCCATACTCTACAACTCTATTTCATAAATACGTGATTGCTCTTCCCATGGATGATAACCATCTCCAATATATCGAAAACCATACTTCTCGTAATATCCAACATGAGTGGTGCTCAGATATAAACTCCTGAATCCAAATTTCCGAGCATCCTCTTTGGCTTTTTCTATAAGCATTTGCGCATAGTTATTACCCCTATGATTTTCGTCAATAAATAAGGCGCAGAGCCACGGATATAAATCCATTCGGCTGATAAAGTCATTGGTAATAAGTCCCGCACATCCGATAAATTCGCCCTCTTTTTCCAGGACGTACCACTGAGGCAGTGGATGTAGAGCATCTACACAATGGCTTATACAATCGCTATATAGAATTGGCGCCATTTTGTTCCAACATTGCTGTAAATACGCTATAATTTGTTGGGTGTATTGAGGTTGTTCTCTTACTGATATTATATTCATAATGTTGTCTATTATATGTTCCTTTTTCTATTTGCAGCAATTATAACTAATGCTTGCGGCAAAAACAGCCAAAAACCGGAAATCGGCTCTATGATACATCCAACCACAGCGAAGGCTAAAATGCAATACCCCAAAACCAGAGGTGCAGGTTTCTGCTCTTTTTTGATATAGTATTGGAGTGTTAGCCCCCAAAGAATAAGTATAATCCCACATACTAAAAACCAAAGGGCGAAAGCACGGCTGTAACTGTCATCTGTGGAGTTTATTAATCCATCTTTTATCATGTCCGTAAAGTCCTCTTTCCCAAGTAATAGTGCATATACTGTATGGATTACTCCTGTTATAACAAGAAATGTCCCACTGTATTTCCAAAGTTTCATATTTTTATTCATTGTCATAGATAATATTTTATTAATGTGCTTTTATAGTCTTTATTACTTTCTCTTTTTCTTATAGTTCTGATGGAGTTGTGTTTGCCAAATTTTTAGCTTCTTTTACAAAATGGGAAAAGTCGGTATATCCCAATTCGTCGTATAAATCATAACTACCATTTGCACGATAGTTTTTCAATGCAGTTTTAAAGCGTAAAGCTTTAAAGCATTGTTTGGGTGATATACCTAATACTTCTTTGAAATATCTATTGAGTGTAGGATTTGACACCCCAACTTCCTTGCTTACTGTGTTCAATTTGTAATTACGGTTATTATTGATATAGTAAATTGCTTTTATTACAGTATTGAGTTTGAAATCAGAACTAAAGATTTTCATATTACTTAAAAGCCAATTCTCTACAAACTGAACTCGCTCGGCAAAAGAGCTTCTCAATTTTAGTTCGTCTATTACTTTTTGATTTAGATACTTTTGCAGCGACAAATGATTGTCCACCAAAGTTGAAATATCTTTAGACAAACAGGAGTACAAAACTCCCGGCTTGAATTTTATTGAAAATTCATGGGTTCCGGGAGCGTGTATTACAGTGATCGCTTCTGTTAAGCTACCAGATATCTTATCCCCCGATGTATCAATTATACCATGTTCACGATGTACTTTGAATGTCTGACTACTATCGGAAATATAAATTGAAACTAAGATATTAGCATTGGGCAAAGCCACAAGTGAAAATGGAGTTATAGAATTGTTAGGAGTACATATTTCAAAATAATACTCAACAATATCCTTTAATTCAAAACAAGGATATTTAATCTCTACCTGTTCTTCATCTTCAAATATGACTTTACTCTTTACCATGTTTATTTAGTTAGGTGATATAATACCTGAATACCAAGCCCGAATGTCATCATTCGCTCTTTTTTGTTGGTTAATAGCTGTTGTGTCCAATCAAGCAATCCACCGTCAGCAATTTCAATAGTATTGCCGCCGATCACTATTTGCTGCTTTATTCTGAAACCATGGTAATAGTTATTATCATGTTCCGGTGCTATAACCAAGACCTCAAGATTACTATTCTTTTCCCGGACATACGATATTGATTCCATTATAAGCGGGCTTTGACTGTCATAACCTTTGCATGGAATAATCTCATAATATATTTTTTCCACACCGTAACTTTTACATATTTCATACGATGTAGTTAAATGTTTTAATAGTTCTTCTTTCTCAAAATTAAAGCTACCAGTATCTCTACCACACGAAATAAGGGCGAGAACAGTAAAATGAGGAGTGAAATTAGGATTATTAAATACCTGTGTCCTTATTACTCGTGAAATGTTACTGTAATTGTAAGTTTTGTTATCTAATTCTCCTTTTTTCTTTAACGATGCGTAATGTAATGCTATTGCATTCGTCGGGTCTGCCTGTACTTCTGTGTTTCTTAAAGAAGTAAGGACTTTTTTCTGATCTACTGTTGCTATAATACTACTTGTCCCAAACTGAGCGACCGGGGAAAGTTCTATGGGTTCAAATCCTCTACCTGCTATTAATTTATAGCACCGTAATTCATTTTCTTTATATTTTAAAACATCTTCTAATAAGGCGGGCTTAACAAGCTTGTTGCCCTCATATTTACTTAGTAAAGACGAGGGAGTTTCCTGCTGAACACGCTTGTTAAAAACGTCCAGTAAAACAGTGTTCAGTTCCGACCCGCTTAATTCATCGGACAACACTTTAGCTATATCCTGCAAATCTAACTTACTAATAATGTGATCGCCTATATCTTTTTTCATTTTTTTCTAATACTATATAAATATTCATCAACTATTTGTCCCTCTTTTATAACTGAGGACTTAATAATGTCTTCCTTTTCAAAACCTGTTTTTATTATGTAATCGTATCATTTTAATATGCTTATTGTTTTTTGCAAAGGTAATCTCATATGTCATATTAATAAGTGTAAAAATGAATCAATCTGCTAATTCTTTTTTAATAGCCTAATCATTAATCAAATTGTTCTAATAGTTAATCCTGAATTTTATCTTTTAGTTCTTTTTTTAATTCTGATGGAATATCATTCCAGTGTAAGTTTAATAGAGCTCCTTCTAAAGAATAGAGATAATAGCACACAGGTATAGTCTTTTCAGGATGTTGTTCACGTATCTTTATAAAAGCTTTGACAGAGGTTGTTTCTGCAAGATCGGCTAAAGTGAATATACCAATTTCATTAAGGTATTTCTCAATAGTTGCACCTATGTTCTTCGCATTTCTTAAATTGTTGTCTATTTTTGATTTCATTTTTACTATGGATTACGTAATATATATCTTCTTTCTACAAATATCGGTAATATTTTATCATTTCGGCAATACTTATTCTACAATGATTCAATAGATCGCTTTAAACATCTGATCGGTACCCAACCTTCCTTGGTTGAATTTTCTTTTCGACACCATAACCAACCATTTAGGCATCTTGAGCCGATTACTATCTCGTCTTGATTTACTAGTAACCCTAAGTTCAAGTTATAAATGCGACAGTTGATTGAGAATATCGTGTAGAAATATAATTTTAGAGAGAAGAAGATGAAAAAAACTCATCTTTCTTCTCCCTTGGAAAAAAAGTTTCTATCTTACTCCCTCAATCTCCTACCAAATCAGTCGTATGATGAAACAGTTTACCGAATTACAAAGATACGAATTGCAAGCGTATCTGCAAGCAGGAATAAAAAAAGATGAAATAGCTCATAAACTGGGCGTCCATCGCAGTAGTTTATATCGTGAACTTCGTCGTAATAAATGGAACCCCTCAGACGTATACGATGCAGCCTATGCCCAGTATCGTTATGAGCTTCGTAAAGAGCAACGCGTCCATTCGAAAAAGTTTACGACATATATGGAAGCTAGAACTGAGACCATGCTTGTTCAACTTGATTATAGCCCTGTGTGTCCCATTGTCCATAGAAGTTCCTGCTGCTGTTAATATCGATATATGCTTAAAGTGAGAAAATAGATTGGTCAATAGACTTCTCATATATTGTTTTGTACCATTCTTAGCTAATTCCTCAGTTGTCCTTATCTCTTCGATAGGTCTTTTTTGCTCAATGCCATTAATGTACCAATAGTCTTCATTAAAACTAATGCTTTGATTTCTTGATATATACAAGTATTTCATATCGGATAACCTTTATTATTCTACAAATTTGTTAAGTTCTTCTTCAACTTCCTCAATTGTTGGCAATTTACTTTTCAGATTATCAGGAAGTAACTCCTTTACATTAAACTCGCTAACCCCAATTGGAGAGGATATATTTTGCAATGCATATTCTACTTCAATCCTATCTTTATCTCGACAGAGTAGCATCCCTATGGTCGGATTATCATATTCTCCTCTTAGCGTGTTGTTGATAAGGTTTTGATAGAAGTTTAGCTGTCCCAAGTGTTCAGGTTTAAAGTTTCCATTTTTAAGCTCTATAACTACGTAAGCTCTCAAAGGTATATGATAGAACAAGAGGTCGCAGAAATACTCCTTGTTGTTCAAGTTCAAACAATATTGCTCCCCTACAAATGCAAACCCTTTACCTAATTCAAGAAGAAACTGAGTAATGTGAGTTACAAGTTGTTTTTCTATATCTCGTTCTCGTGCTTTTTGAGATACAGACACAAAATCAAACCAATACGGGTCTTTTACTACTTCCTGTGCCATATCCGCTGTTAGGGCTGGTAAGGTCTGCGAGAAGTTTGTTTGTCCTTGTCCGTAATGTTCGTAGAATTGTTGCTTGAACTGATTTTCTAAAATGCTTCTGCTCCAACTATTAGATAGAGTTTGATGTGCATAGAATAATGCTTCTTCTATATTTTGAGCTTTACTAATTATCACCTTTTGATGTCCCCAAGGAATATCAAAGATAATCTTATAATTATCAGCTATTTGTAATTGTCCCTCAACTTGGGGGACAATTGAGCTATTGGGCGAAATATGCATTTGCCCTGCATAAAACTCATAGAAATTCTTACTGTAATATAGGTTCTGACGGGAAAAGCCCTGCATGTCAGGAAACTCATTGCGCAAGTCTACTGAAAGCTTATTTATTACCTTGTCACCCCAATTCTGTTCTTTCAGTTTTTGAGAGATCATTTGTCCCAACCGCCAATAAAAGTGTATCAACTCTGTATTGGCTGTTTTTATCATTCGTATTTTGGTAGAACGAATTTGCTGTTTGATGGCTTTTAGCCACTCTATATATTCGCTATCTATTGCGTTTATAGGATAATCCTTCATGTAACTATGTTTTTTGCAAAGGTAAATAAATTTATGATAGTATGTTTTTGAAATACATTCTTTTAGCACGGTTTAGATGAAAGTCATGAAACGGTCTTGAAGTATTTCTCTGAATTAAAAAGTATTGCATTTGTGCTTGATACCGGAAATCTGTATCTATTAATATTGTATAATTTGTATCTGTATAACAGCTAAAAATGAAAATATCCCGTACTTGCTCCAATCGCTTTGAAGCAAATTCCTTATTGCATATCCGGTTTATTTCGTCCTTGTCAAGATAGCCTCTTTCTATATACTCGAATTTCAGCTTGTAATGGGCGAACGGGTCTGCGGTTATCAATCCTGTGCCTTGCGCAAAGTTCACCACTGTACGGAAACGCTGTATGAACTTCATTGCCGTATTGGGTGAACAGTCGTGGTTCTTTATTATATACAGGTAGAAGTTCTCAATAAAAACTTTGTTGATTTTGCGTATAGGCAAATCCGATACACGATATTCGTCTTTCAGGAATTGGGTCAGGCGTAACTTTGTCAGTTCGTATCTGCTATACGTTTTTTGGGTGGCTTCTCCTGCTTCGACCTTTTTCTTGTACTGGTCGTTGTGTTGCTCGAAAAAGGAAATGATAGTCAGTGCTTCTTCCTCTTTTCCCAAAAGTGCATTTTTCACGCTTTCGGGGGTAACATAGCTGTCACGCATTAACTGGTTGTGGAAGTGTGAACGGATATTGGCTTTGATGTCGTCCAGCATGGAGTTCAGCCTTTGTATTTCCATAGTTTTACCTACGGCTCTGCCGGATTGCCAGTTAGTTTCTAAGACCTCTAACTTGGTATTGAATTGGGTTTGTTTGCCGTCGATTGTGATACGGGCATGAATGGGTACTAAACCATTCTTTTTCATCTTGTCTTTTTTCAGGTAAAACAATACGCAGAAAGTACTTTTTTCATTCTTCATAATCTCACTTTTTTTAGATTGCAAAACTAATTTTAATCCTTGATAATGAGATAAATGGAATATAGACAAATCCCGTCAAAAGTAAGCCATTTTCCGACAATCGTACCCCCTAATCGTTTTTTGGGGTAGGGGGTACGATTTGGATACTGAGGCTGTGTCTTTTCGTGCCCTTTTTTTGTCTTTCAAGCAAGACTAAAACATAAAAAAAAAGTCCCGCAATATCTTGATATTGTGGGACTTGTCTGTTTTTTGTCGCCTTTTGGCTTTGTTCCTATGTGATCCGCCTGGGATTCTCCTAAGAGAGTTACCACGCTGATATTTAAAACTTTATATTTTTAGCTTCAAGCATATCCCATGATTTATCCCACTAATTTACTACGTGCTTTTGCGGTAGTTTGCTCATGGAGAATACTGAAGGCAAAGATAGCAAGTATTGTTGCTATTGCAAAATTTAGAAGGTCTTTTATGATTGTTGGTAGGCTAATATTCTGTATTTTCAATTTTATTAAATGATAAAAGAATAATGTTGATTATGAGATATAAGCGGATGTTTGGGGTTCAAAATAGTTTGCAGATAATTAAACAGTATATTATTGTGTGCAATTTAGTTTTTTTTTGTAAGTTTGTGTTTTAATACATTTAAAATGAACCTTATGAGTAAAACTGTGATATTAGGTGCAGGTGTAGATTCTCTTAGTGGTATAGCAATGCCGCTAACAAGTGAACTAATACCTCAAATAAGTGATTTTGTACAAACTGAAATTGGAAAGCGGATTGATGAAAAGCTCCGTCTTTTACTGCCCCGTTTAAGATTTAGTTTTGAATCTTTTGTAAAAAGATCTATAGATAAGCTGGCAGATGAATTTAGAAGAGAGATTGATACTATCACAACTAATATAGAACACGAGTTGGAAACAAATCACTCTTTGTCTAACCCAGATAGAAAAATGGGAGAACTTGTCAATCGTTTATTACGAAAAATAAAATACATACAAGAGGGTGCTGAATTTGACGAAGAAACAGAGGACTTAATTCAGGAAGTATTGGGAAGGAGGATTGAAGATGAAGCCATTATTGATATAAAGAAGCTGTCTTTTACAGATACATTTAAATCCATATTGCAATATGTTTTAGAGCAGAGTGTCAGAAATTCAACAAATCCGATATTGAGGCATGTCTACAAAAACCTATTAGATATAGAAGATTTGATGGTAAAATATTTTATTGGATTCTATACAAGGAAAGATAGTGATATAAAAACGTATGTATATATATCTTGGATGTTATGGGCTTTTCTGAAGGAAAAAGAAAAACAGGTTTTTAATGATGAAACTAATCATTTACCTTTTTATTCTCAACTTCAAGATGATTGGAATATTATTACATTCAACTATACTTCTTTTGCAAGACAAAAGGTTGCTAACTCAAAATATTTTCATGGTAGCTTATTCGATTATATTAATATGTATAATAGAACTATGATGTCTTTTGAGGAAAATGATTATTATAATACTGATACATTTGAGCTTTTTGAACGCATAGCTACACCTAATATTGATTTCACTGAAAGTTCTAAAAAAATAGTTGTTCCAGCAATACTTCCCCCATTAAGGATAAAGCCTGTTTTATCAAGCAGATTTATTTCTACATGGTATGAATCAGCACAACAAATTATCCATTCTGATAAAATTATTATTGCTGGATATTCTTTTTCAAATACAGACGAACATTTTAATGATATATTGAGAGGTTGTCGAGATAAAAATATTTATATTATAGATCCAAATATTGATCTATTGATTAATAACCTTCACTCGATATGGTCATATAGACGTGATGATTTCTCTTTGACAAGTATTCAAAATAAAGAAACGTTGAAAGCTGGTTCTTTAAGTTTAATAAAAGCATCTGCAGATGAAATCATTTTGGGTAATTTGTAAATACATTACATGTCTCATTCTTATATGGGTTATAATTTCTTTTGTTGTTGCTACAGGGTGGCATCCTTTCTTTAAACCAGAAAGTTTAGATCATTTGGGCTCTTTTTTAGGAGGTTTTTTTACATTTATTGGAATATATTTCTTGTATAAAACATTGATAAGCCAAGAAAAAGCTATTACGAAGCAAAAAGAAGAATTTCTAATTCAAAGCTTTGAAAGTAAATTGATAGAGCGCATTAAGTTTAATAGAGAGATTGTTGATAATTTGTCGTATAGAATTCCATATCTTGTAGAAGAATCCTATATGGCTAAAAATCGAGTATTTGAGTTGTATTTTGAACAGATTTATGAAGCTATAAAAATCGTAAAAGACAAATTATCGGAAATTAGTATAGAGGAAATTTATTCTACAGAAGATAATTTAGAAAAAGATCGTGCTATATGGAAAGACAGTATTAAGGAAAGAACAATTATAAATATTGCATACTTAATTGTTTTTTTAGGGGTAAACAAATCTGGTTATCATTTATTAAAAGATCAATATTTAAAGAAATACTCAACCACAGTAATACTACCTCTTTTGAATCTTTTTTCCATAAAACCTGCCAAATGGGATTTAAGATATAGTGAGTTCTATTTAACACCTCCTGCTAATCCAACAAAAAAAGCGGAAATAAAGGAACAAAGCAACAAATACTATGCTGGCTTTCATAATGAACTTGGACATTATTTTAGAACATTGTTTCATATTTCAAAATATGTAAATTCACAATCAATGCTTAATTATAATAGCAAATATGATTACATGAAAATGCTAAGAGGACTATTTTCCAACTATGAAGAGGCAGTATTATTTTGTAACTCAATATCAGACTTTGGCGTTCAATGGGAGGCTCTTCCTAATTCTACAAGTGATATAAACAATTCATTTATAACCAAATATAATCTTATTAAAAATTTATCTCCAGATTTTATTGATGTGGTAAATATACGCCAGTTTTATCCCAATGTCATATATGAAGGTTTTGATTTTATTTCGCATGAACGATTGGAACTAGAGAAGCTTTATACTTAGCTGCTTTTCTCTGATAAACTTTGCATATATGGAAAGAATAAATAAGAAATTTAGCAAAATCCGTAGGGCTTGGCATTGACGTTTCAGTCTTGGAATATACCTTTGTGTTCAGAGAAAGAAAGGATTAATTAATTTATTCCATTGAAAAAATGATATATTAGATTGGCTACTATTATTGCGTAGTTCTCGCCATCTATGGTGTAGAAACCTAACTTTTGGGCAAATGAACCGCTTTTGTCGTTGGCGCACTCGATGCCGATATGATTAAAACTATACTTTTGGGCTATGCCAGTCAAGAATCGGATAAGGTGCGTTCCGTGTCCTATTCGTTCTTTGCTAAAACCCAATCGGGCAATAATCAGACAATCAGGTGGAAATCGGCTTTCTACCTTTCTGATACGCAAATACAAATCTACTCGGCTATTCCTACGGGTGGTAATAATGTTATCCACCGTCAGTCTAACGAGTGATTTGCGATATTTGAAACGCTCCATCAGGTAGCGATATCGGCTCTTAGTTCCTCGTATTCAATCATCGTCTTATCCCTTTCTTCTTTTTGCGTTTCTGTGTCTGTAATTCTTCCGCCAGTGTCGCGTCATAATTATTGCCATCTCCCAGTGAAAAAATAGATAACAAAGAATCACCTCCATTATTATTTGGCTGATTGTAAGCGTGTTTATTTTCTTGTTTGCTATCAAGATTGCAAGAAATTATGTTTTCTTTCTCACTGGATTGTAATACTTCTTTTTTCTTTTCGTCAGTAAAATATTGTTTCGGTTCTTGTAATTCCTGTTCTTGCATTTTCAGTTTATCGTCAATGCTTCCGTTCTTCATTGTGTTGGAATACTCAAAGGATTCAGATAATTGACGGTCGTAACCAAATAACTTATCAAAGCCCTGTTCTGCCTGTTGGAAGAGGTTTACACGGTCAAAACCACCCGTTACCGTCCCTTTCTTTGTATTCTTGTGGTTGGTTAGTGGTGATAATTTTTTCTTATTAGATTGGTCTTTTCGGCTCACAATCAAATGACAGTGCATGTTTAGTTTATTGTCGGAACGGCTACGGTCAAAGTGTATCTTCCCGTAAAATTTTATATCCGCTTCGGATAGCCCTTTGTTGAAGTTCTTGGCATATTCAGGAATAAAGACTTCCCGAATATACCGTTTCATAGCTTCGGCTTTCTCCTGCTCGGTATTTCCCATTGCCTGAAGCTCCTTTTCCGATGGGCTGACATGGATAGCATAAAACTTAGCATCCGTTTTCAGGAGTTGCCCAATATTGGTGTCTATCTCTTTTACGACTTTTGATTTATAGATATTGTCATCTGTCAGATTGAAAAAGCTTTCTGTATAGATACCCTTTTCCATTCGTTCTAAATCTTCATGCTCTAAATAATTTGCGAGTTGCCGGCTACTTCCAGCATTATTATATGTACCGTTTGATGGCGGGGCAAAGTCGATGTGCATAATCCTATATATTTATCAGATTGATGATTTCAGCTTTCAGGTTCTCTTTACGTTTGCTATCCATCACACCACAAGTGGAAAGTTCTGAATAGAGTTGTATCAAGTGAAGCAACTTTTTATAATCCCGTTGTTGTATCTGATAAAGTGCATTAATCTGTTTGGACTGATTGTTTATCACATCGGCATGATTGCCGAACTGCTCACTTAACTTTTTAAGTACGGCTGTTTGTCTCTCTTGATTGGCTTCCAGTTGAGAGAGAATAAGAGTTTCTAAAGTTTTGCCGATAACATCAAAACGCAAAGCAATAGAATTTGTAGCCCGTATCATGGGATTCAGTTGTTCTTCCTCGTAGTGACGAATGAACCGAATAATATCATCCTGCCTCTTATTTATTTTCGCCAGTTCCGATTTTACGGATTCAGGGGCTTCGGATGGGTTGATATGTGCCTTATCTATATACCCGAACGCCAACTTTACAACTTCACTCTTTTTCAGTGAATAGCGTTTGCATATCTTCTCTACCAAAGTTGCCGTTTCCTTGTCTATGGAAATGGTAGTGAATATTGTTTTTCGACTGCTATTTGGCATAGTAATTACTTTTTTATAGAAATATAAATAGATAAATACCTGATTATAAGTATTGCAGAGGAAATGCTTATTACAGGTGTCATTACAGCGTGTTCTTGTAACACGCTAAAGCCGAAGGCTTTGCCCCGCAGGGCAAGAGGGACGAACAGGACTTGTCCAGTTCCCTCTTGCTCAATTTAGCGAAATGAGCGAAGCCGGAAGGCGTAGCTGTTTCTACTAAATTGGGGTGGTAGTATAGAGGAATAGCCTAAATATAGACTTCTTTTCTCTGCTACATTTTGCTTTCAAGATTTATTCTCTAATTGATTAGCTTTTTCAAACTGCTTGTAAGTTTGAGAGTCGGCACGTTCACGAACAAAAGCCCGAATATCGTTCGCTCGATAGTAGGTTTTCTTTCCGATGGTAAAGTAGGGTAGTTGTCCGCTCACTCTGTAACGTTGGAGAGTTCGGAACGATACTTTCAGGAGAAAAGCCAAATCTTGGTTATCTAACAGCTTCTCATTATCATCGAGAACATTGTCCGTATTGATAAGTGACTTTAGGTCTTTACCTATTTCGATCAGTTTCTTGGAAAGCTGCTCCATCCACTTCTCGAAGTTTTCATTGTCTATATACATTTTGCTCCATTTTTAGTTCAACATTATTGTTTTCAATCGATTGATGAAGCAAAGTTCGGCAAATAGATGCAAATAAGTTAGGGGAGTAGATATACTACACCCCTAACAATTATTGATAAGTATCTGATTTATAGATAGCCTTTCTTTTTGCTTTCTTCGAAAATGGCTTTACGAAGTAAATCCAAAAACTCCGTGCGTTTATTGGCTTTCCGGCAAATTACATTCTCGTGTTTTTTGTGGATGTCCCCCAACTTGATATTGAACAGGTATTCAAAAGCTCGTCCAATTTCCGTAAGTGGTGATTTTGTTCCATTGTGGGTTACAACTCTTTCAGATAGGAATATTCCGCTAACAAGTTCCATGATTTCTACAAGATATGTTTCATCAGTAAGATATAGAGGTGAACGTAAAAAAATATTTTCCCGATTTTGGAACTGAACCGGATATTTGATTCGCCATTTTACAATGCATATTTCATTATTTATCAGCTCTATTGCTTCATCAAGAAGTAATAGAAAAGCATTTTTTTCCCTGCTCAAATTGTACTCGATACGATTTGAGCCTATTTACTCCAAAGGAAAAATAGCGCAATAATACTGCATAATCCTGTTCGTTTATACTAAAATTGGCTAAATGTATAGCCAATTCCTCAATAGCTTCTGCAAATTCAGATACAGAAATTTTACGTTGCGAGTATTCCGACAATAGACGGAAAAATCTCTGTTCTAATAATTGTTTCATACTTACCTCATTCTAATGTTTATAGGATTTTCCTTATTGTAAAGAACTGATTTAGCCTTGAAGGCATAGAATAAGGTTAATATCGTCGATAGTAAGTCTGCCACCATTGGCGTATACAGCACGCCACGCAGCCCCCAATAAGTAGGCAGTATCAATATGATAGGAATAAATATAATTCCTTGCCTACTGACATTGAGCAGGAGGCTATGCAGACCCATGCCGGCGGACATGTAGAACGCAGCATAGACGAATTGAAAACCTAGTGTAAAGAACATGATTGTATTGATATTCAATGCTTCTACTGCTATTTTCTGCATGTTCACATCTTCCCCAAACCATCCGATAATAGAAGTTGAAAATGAGAAGATAACAACAGTCCATAGGATGCAATAGGAAGTGGTAAGTACGAGCGACCACCGTATAGCTTGCTTTAGTCTTGGATAGTTTCCCGCACTATAATTATATCCGGCAATGGGCTGAAATCCTTTGACGAATCCGTAAACTATATTTGACCCAAGTGTGACTATTTTTAGAACGATGCCTATGGCGGCAACAGCTTCATTGCCATACTTGGCACTTGCTTTCTGCATCAAACTAATAGACATAGCCTGAAAAACTTGCAGGAAGAGCATTGCTATCCCGATTTTTAAGACTTCGGCATAAATGGCTAAAGTTGGCTTAAACAACCGTGGAGATACCTTGATGATAGTTTTCCGGCTATAATGCCAACAATATATGAGGGCTGTTATTAGTTGGGAAGCAATGTTTGCATACGCCGATCCATTCACTCCTAAACCAAAGATATAGATAAATAAGGGCACAAGTCCCATATTGACGACAGCGCCCGTAATCATTGCCGTAGCAGAGACTTTGGAAGCCCCTTGCGACACGAAAATATTCGCTGATGCCACATTGAAAACTCCTATTGCGCAGCAGACGGTGAATAGACGTCCATATCCAATCGCAATGTTAATACTTGCATCGTCCGCACCCATATAACAGAGGATTCGGTGTATGAACAAGTTGCAGAATGTCATGATGAAAATGCCTGACATAAACGCTGTCAACACGGAAACGGAAGCCACAACGCTTGCTTCATCCAGCTTCTTTTTTCCCAACAGTCGGGAGACAAATACTCCACCGCCTACACCGAAAGTCAGTCCGACCCCCGTAAATATTAACGCAAAAGGGAAAACAATGGAAACAGCTGCGATAGGAATCGTACCTAAATGAGATACCCAGAATGTATCTGCAATATTGTAAACTGCCATGATTAACATGGAAATGACCATTGGCAACCCCATTTTAACAAGGGACTTCATCATGTTTCCATCTCGTAAAACATTGATTGTAGCTGAATTATTTTTCATCATAACCTTTACACCTTTTTTGGGGTGCAAAGGTAATATGGGAATAATGGAGAAATTGTGTATAAATTCGACATTAACGCTTGCGGCGATGCACCTCCGAAGCGTTTGAACTCACGTATCAAATGACTGTGGTCATAATATCCGCAGTCCAAGGCGACCGAAAACAGACTTTCATTAGGATGAAGCCTCAAGTATTTCTCGGATAAAGAAAATCGAGTGATGCTACTGAACATCTTCGGCGTCATTCCCGTCAGATTCTTAAACTGTCTTTCAAATTGGCGTTGGCTCAAACAGACCTTATCCAACAGTTCATTAACGGGAACCATACCATTTGTCATTCGTATGTATTCTGCCACATAGATGAATTGTTTATCAATATTGTTCAGACAATTCAGTTTTCCCAGCAGATATTCTTCTATATAATTCAGTCGTTCTATTTCATCTTCTTTTTCAGCCAATCGTTCCGAATTAAAATCTGCAAAAAGCGACAAGAACAGACTTGTGTCTACTCGGCAATTATTAAATTCATATACAGGTACTTTTGTGTAAGCGGAGATGGCACATGGACGAAAGCGCACACCTATCATCCGGTCTGCCCTCTCATGCACCACATTGGAAAATGTTGTCTTTGTACCAATGATATAGGGAATGAAAGGCTTTATGATGTCTACTTCATTCTCTGCCAAATTAAACAGCACATTTATGCCCCCATCAGGTAGGATACGTAAAGTCTGTCTACCCGATAAACTCTCGTCCGTAGCCCAATAAGTTTCAATATATGGCGCAAGTAATATGTTTGGTTTATATTCTCTGTACATTTATACAATTGGCTAATTGGGAATATTGATAACGAAGATAGGGATTTTCAACAAAAAGGAAGTCTTTTTACAAGAAATTTAATTCATACTCGTAAGTTAGTTGAAATGTTACAGATTCAAGGGGGCATAGGTTGATAGCAAATATCAATATATTCAATTCGTATCTCCTTAAATATTAGCTACTATTTTGATCATTTTAGAGGTTTGTCAATCTTTGTATTATGAGTTTCAAATAGTAGAGAAATAAGGCTGATTAAAGAATTGCGCTCGTTGCTATATCGTTACCCATTATTATACTCTTCTTTTTCAAAAGTCTATTATTCAGTAGATTAAATTCACATTTCTTGTTTACTAGAATTTACTTTGCATAGTTGTTTTTTCATCCACTTCAGATGGATTAGTGAGTAAATAGATAGACAATGCTAACCACTTCATACCACTTCCGGACAGTTTTGAAAACGGCTCTTGATTCTTCTTTCATTTGCTGGTGAATTTTAATCAACACGTTTTATAAACTATTTAAAATTAAAAGCATGGAAGTAGTAACCATTGAAAAGAGAACCTTTTCATATGTCTGCGAACGGTTCACCGAGTTTGCCAAACGAATAGAAAGCTTGTGCAGCGCTCATGTCCAGAAAGTAGAAAACTGGCTAGATAGTCAGGAAGTATGCCTGTTGTTGGGCTTTAGCAAGCGAACGCTGCAATATTACCGAAGCAGTGGACGGCTGGCTTATTCTCAAATTGGGAGCAAGATTTATTATAAGTCTTCCGATATTGAAAGAATTATTGCGGACAGTGAAACACAAAATCAATCACCCAAACAAATTATGCCTTATGAAAAGAACTAAAGAAGATTACCCGTCCTTCAACCTGTTTTCTATTGTCGGCACATGGGAAAGCGTTAATCTGAATCCTACGATAATCATTTATCGGAGCGATAAAGAGTACCTTCTTTCTATTATATATGTATCGGAAACCACTAAACAGGCTTCACCCGCTACTTATGAGATACAGCAAGATGGTAGCCAGTATTTTATTGCCATTGCGTCTAAACGGCTCTATATAGATTATGATTCGGCAAAAGATATACTTAGTATTTCATCGTTGGGTGACTATCTGCGCAACTAATCAGCCATCTAGCCATCTTGAAATCAATATTTCAATAAAACAATCTTTCAATCATGGAACTAATAAATAAAGATACCCCACAAGTCAAAGAATTTATTTCTTCGCTTGATTCGATGCTGAACGGCATTGAGTCTATAGTCAAGCATTACAAGCCCCACCTGAACGGGGAACGCTTTCTTTCTAACAATGAGGTTTCCAAAAAACTGAATGTCAGTTTGCGAACCCTGCAAGAGTGGAGAGATACAGGGCTGATCCCCTTTATTCAGATAAAAGGAAAAATCATCTATCGTCAAAGCGATATTGATAAGCTGCTCCAAAAGCACTACTTTGAAAGCTGGAAGGAATAGCCTTTCAACCCCGAAAACATTGTTTTTCGGAATTTAATTTGAATCATTGACTTTTCCAGTGAAGTATTTAGTCTGTGCAAGTCTTTGGATAAAAATACGCTCGGAATGAAATGAAGAGGAAGATTTTTATTCAAACCGAAGGCTCGGACTTGAACAGGCTAAATGCGGAACTTACCTTTGTCAATGCTTCATATTGAGTTTTGGAAAACTTACCTTAAAAGAAAAGGATTGAGAAAATGAAATTCATTCTTCCCAATCCTTTTTCTATATTGCCTATTACCTTTATTATATAGTTAATTCTGATAAACAGCTATTTACTTTTTGCATATCCTTGAAAATATTCTGATCCAATACCCTTGCATAGTGTTTTGTTACGCTTGTATCTGCATGACCTAACATCTTAGCAACATTCTCCATACTCACGCCATTTGCAAGGCAAATGCTTGTGGCGTAGCTATGACGGGCGGTATGTGTGCTAAGATTTTTATGAATTCCGCACACATCGGCAATTTCCTTCAAATAACTGTTCATGCGTTGATTACACAATACAGGTAAAAGTTTTCCGGTACATTCTGCCACGTTTTTATACTTTTCAAGTATAGAAGCTGCCACAGGCAACACAGGAATGTTGCACATGATTTTTGTCTTTTGGCGGTTCTTTCTTATCCAAAGTTCCCCTTTGTTGTCTTTTACCAAGTGTTCGGGCGATAAGTCTTTCACATCGCTGAACGCCAAACCGGTAAAAATGCAAAAGACAAAAACGTCCCGTACCTGTTCTACTCGCTTAATGGTGAACTCTTTGGCAAGAATAATTTTAATCTCATCCATCGTTAGAAATTCAGGATCGGTTTCTTCCAGTTTGAAGCGGTAGTAGGCAAATGGATCTTTCTTTATCCAGTCGTTTTCTAAAGCAATGCGGATAATCTTCTTCAAGTTCTTTAGTCGGGTGATAGCAGAGTTCTGCGCACAACCTTTTTCAATCTTCAAGAAAGCATCGAACTTAGAAATAAAGTTAGCTTCCAAGTTATTCAGAGCAATATCCGATAGCTGATATTCTTTCTTAATGAATTCTTCCAAATATCGGGTAGTGGTTTCATACCGTTGAACGGTCTTACTAACGAAGTCTTTACCGATTAACTCACGGCTTTGTTCGTTATGCTCTCTGAATACCTGCAATAGCGTTTTGCTATCTTCATCCACACCATAATATAGCTTTCTCATAAGATCGACTGTAATAGTCTTACCTGCTGATTCCAGTTCTCTATAAATTTGGTGTATGCGGGAGCGTGTGATTTCTAAGTAGTGGTTCAGTTCCACCGACATACGGTCTTTGCCTTTTGAATTCTCTTTTGCCTGATTCCATAGATTTACAGGACAACTTCTTTTTACTAAAACATCTACCATACAGCCGTTTACAGTGATTCTCATGCATACGGGTGCTTCTCCATTCTTTAATAATCTGGCTTTCTTGATAAAGAATAGCACATTGAAGGTTTTTCTAGCCATTTTTACATCGTTTTTAGAGTTACAAAACTATGTATTCTCTTCCAAAGTACGACCATGCAAAAAGCTATGAATCAGTGAGAAAGAAGCTAAATCGTGGGACTTTTTTCAGCCCGATTTATGTACCACGATTTGCACACCAACAATATGCTTGAAACGGCTATTTTCTGCTACCTGCCAGAAAAAAGAAATCCCTGATAATGTCTGATTATCAGGGAATTGCTTGGTTTTTCTTTTGTTTTCAGTGATCCGCCTGGGGCTCGAACCCAGGACCCCAACATTAAAAGTGTTGTGCTCTACCTGCTGAGCTAGCGAATCAATCCTTATTTGCGAATCAGTTATTTCCTGATTGCGGGTGCAAAGGTAGTTACTTTTATTTAATTTGCAAGTGTTTCGTAGAAAAAAGTTCCAATTATTTTTCCTCTTTATCGCTTGTTTCTTGATTATCAGTAGTTTCTACTTCATCATATTTTATTCTTTCTTTGTTGATAATAAAGCGTTGATAGTAGGAAAGCATCAAAGTGGTCAGAGGCAAGGCAATGATCATACCCAGCATTCCCATTAATGAACCCCAGATAGAAAGGGATAAAAGGATGATGGCGGGATTCAGTCCCGTAATCTTTCCCATGATTTTGGGGACGAGGAAAGTATCCTGTATAATTTGGACGATAGCGAAGACTGCCAGTGCGCATGCTATAATAATCCAGAAATTCTCTCCCGTATCGGCAGCTTTAAGGATCGCCAATAGGACCGTAGGGAGGAAACCGATGATTTGCAGGTAAGGAACCATATTAAGCGCTCCAATGAAAAGCCCTAGAGCGATAGCCATCGGAAAATCGATAATAAGGAAGCCTATACTGAACAGAATCCCCACACAAAAGGCAACCAGTGCCTGACCACGGAAATACCGATTCATGCCGTCCTGTACATCATGTACGAGGTTGGATGCGAAGGTACGATACTTGTTGGGCAGCAGATGCAGCCATCCTTCGGCTATGACTTCATAATCCAGCAATATAAAGATTACATATAATAATATGATAAAGGAGGCGAGAATGCTGAACAGGATATTGAGCGACTCCGCAAGCAGGGCCCACACTCTGGGCACCGTATCTTTGATGGCTGCAAGAATATTCTCTTCGCTTAATATACGGTTGAGCGCCTGAAGATCAATATTCTCATGAATGAATTCGGAAAGATTCTTGGGTACATTATTCCCGGCTCCATTGGTGAGGTAGGTTACCAGTAAGTCATTCATCCTGCCTATTTCCGAAACCATGGGAGGCACCAACAAATAGAATAAGGATATTCCGACAAGAGTAATCAGAAACAAGGCGCAGAAGATAGAAACAATACGGCTCTTTAACCGTAGCTTATACTGGAAAAACTTGACTAACGGATAAACCATGTAGGCGATCAACCAGGCTATAAAGAAAGGTAATAACACTCCGCTGAGCCGTTCCACAAGCATTAGTATCCCTACCACCAGTACACATCCGATGGAACCACGTATAAAACTGTCGAATGTTATCTTCTTTCTTTCCATATATGTTTTAAATAGAGTTTATATCTTCTGTCCGTCCTCTCCCCGTGCACGGAGGTAGCACTCCCTGCAAAGCGGCTCGTATTCGGCTGTCTCTCCTAAAAGTACCTGCTTGTCATTCTTGACGGTACGATGAGAGAAAGATGCCAGATCACCGCACTTCACGCAGATAGCATGAACCTTGGAGACCTCGTCGGCAATGGCACATAATTGAGGCATCGGTCCGAAGGGATTCCCTTTGAAGTCCATATCCAATCCAGCGATGATGACACGGATGCCGTTATTGGCAAGCTGTCTGCATACGTCAATCAGTCCGTCATCAAAGAACTGTGCTTCGTCGATGCCTACTACATCTATTTCAGAAGTGAACAACAGGATACTTGCCGATGAATCGATAGGGGTGGATGCGATGGAATGACTGTCGTGTGATACCACGTCTTCTTCCGAATAACGGGTGTCGATGGCCGGTTTGAATATCTCTACACGCTGGCGTGCGAACTTGGCTCTCTTCATTCTGCGAATCAATTCTTCCGTCTTTCCGGAGAACATTGAACCGCAGATTACCTCTATTCTACCTCTTCTTCTGGTCTCTTGTATGTGGTCTTCTGAAAATAATACCATGTGATTTTCGTGCTTTCTTGATTAAATAAATGAATGGACAAAAGTAAACAATTCGATGTACAAGAACTGTTAAATTATCCATTATTTTAAGTTATTGCATAAATTATTCCTACATTCGCACCATAATAACAATGGATGGAAATGAAACAGAAGCTATTAACAGATATTGAGCTGGATGTTCATGAGCTGAAGCTACTCATGAATACGTTTTCTAAGGAGCCGACTCAGACTTTGTCTGAACTGTTGAAACGGAGCATCCTACGTATGCAGGAGCGTTTGGAACAGTTGTCGGAAGAGATAAGTGCTGTGCCGGTGGAAGCCTCGTCTTCTCCTGTAGCGGAAGCGGAAATAGAAGCCCCCATTGTTGAAGAACAAGCCCCTGTAATAGAGGAAATCGAATATCCGGTGATAGAAGAACCGGTTGTGGAAGAGAATGAAGCGACGACGCCGGGAGAAGATGAACCTGTGATAGTACAGGAACTGCAGACTGCTGTGGAAGAAACAGTAATTGAGGAACCTGTTGTCGAAGACGAAATGGAAGAGAAAGAAGCGGAAGATGAGTCGGAAGACGACGAATCGCTTCTGATAAAGGAGCCGAAAGCTGCCGTATTGGGCGAAAGCATAAAGATGGCTGCCGGATTACGTCATTCCATCAGCTTGAATGATTCTTTCCGTTTCTCACGTGAGATATTCGGCGGAGACCCCGAACTGATGAATCGTGTTATCGAGCAGATATCAGTCATGAGTTCTTATAAGACTGCCGTGGCATTTCTTGCCTCGAAAGTCAGCGTAAACGAAGAGAATGAGGCGATGGCCGACTTTCTGGAGTTGCTAAAAAAGTATTTTAATCAATCAGCATAAAAGTTTATGGGAAAGTTATATGTAGTACCTACGCCGGTAGGAAATCTGGAGGACATGACCTTTCGGGCAATCAAGGTGCTGAAAGAGGTCGATCTGATTTTGGCAGAGGATACACGTACTTCCGGTATTTTGCTGAAACACTTTGAAATAAAGAATGCAATGCAATCTCACCACAAATTTAATGAACATAAAACGGTGGAAAGTGTTGTTAATAGAATAAAGGCAGGTGAAACCGTGGCATTGATTTCGGATGCCGGAACACCCGGGATTTCTGATCCGGGATTTTTGGTAGTCCGCGAATGTGTGCGCAACGGTATCGAAGTGCAATGTTTGCCGGGAGCGACAGCTTTTGTTCCGGCATTGGTAGCATCGGGACTGCCGAATGAAAAGTTCTGTTTCGAAGGGTTCCTCCCTCAGAAGAAAGGACGACAGACACGACTGAAGGCATTGGCAGAAGAACATCGTACTATGGTGTTTTATGAATCGCCTCACCGCTTGTTGAAAACGTTGACACAGTTTGCCGAATATTTCGGCACTGAACGTCAGGCAACCGTGTCTCGCGAAATTTCCAAACTTCACGAAGAAACCGTTCGGGGAAGTTTGGCGGAATTGATAGAACACTTTACCGCTACCGAGCCCCGGGGCGAGATTGTGATAGTATTAGCAGGAATAGACGATTAAAATAACTTCATTTAAAAACGTAAAACGTAAACGTATGAAAAAGTTAGCAGTTTTATTTATGTGCGCAGCCATGTTGGCTTCGTGTGACTTTAAAGGTGGAAGCAAAGACCTTAAGGCTGAAAATGACTCTCTTTTAATGGAATTGACACAGCGTAACGCTGAATTGGATGATATGATGGGAACTTTCAATGAAGTGCAGGAAGGATTCCGTAAGATCAATGCTGCCGAAAGCCGTGTGGACTTGCAGCGTGGTACTATTACCGAAAATTCAGCCAGTGCCAAGCAACAGATTGCTTCTGACATTGAATTCATCTCCAAGCAAATGGAAGAAAACAAAGCTCAGATTGCAAAACTGGAAGCTCAGCTGAAAAACAGTAAGTACAACTCTACTCAGATGAAGAAAGCTGTAGAAGCTCTGACTGCTGAATTGAAAGCTAAACAACAACGTATCGAAGAACTTCAGACTGAACTGGCATCTAAGAACATTCGTATCCAGGAACTGGATGCAGCTGTCAGCGACCTGTCTGCTGCCAAAGAATCTTTGGCTGCCGAAAACGAAGCGAAAGCTAAAACCGTTGCCGAACAGGATAAGAGTCTGAATGCCGCATGGTTCGTATTCGGAACAAAATCAGAGTTGAAAGCCCAGAAGATTCTTCAGAGCGGTGACGTGCTGAAGAGCGCTGATTTCAACAAGGATTATTTTACTCAGATCGATATCCGTACAACAAAAGAAATCAAGTTGTACTCCAAACGTGCTGAGTTGTTGACTACTCATCCGACAGGTTCTTATGAACTGGTGAAAGATGACAAAGGTCAGCTGACTTTGAAAATTACTAATCCTGCCGAATTCTGGAGCGTATCCAGATACTTGGTTATTCAGGTAAAATAAGGTAGACATACCTGGTTAGAATTGCCAATGTGCTGATTCCTGAATTCAAGAAATTAGCACATTGGCTTTTTTATTTCTCATATTATATATATCACGGAGCCAATGAAATATAAAAATCTCTTTTTTGACCTGGATGACACCATCTGGGCTTTCTCACGAAATGCACGCGACACCTTTGAAGAAGTATATCAGAAATATTCATTTGACCGCTATTTTGACTCGTTCGAGCATTATTACACACTGTATCAACGACGCAATACCGAACTCTGGCTTGAATATGGAGAGGGAAAGGTGACGAAGGAGGAACTGAACCGCCAGCGTTTCTTTTATCCCTTACAGGCAGTAGGAGTGGAGGATGAGGCTTTGGCTGAGCGTTTCTCGGAAGATTTCTTTGCCATTATTCCTACCAAAAGCGGTCTGATGCCCCATGCCAAAGAAGTGTTGGAGTATCTTGCGCCGCAATATAATCTGTATATCCTTTCCAATGGTTTCCGCGAACTGCAGTCGCGCAAGATGCGTTCGGCAGGAGTAGATCGTTATTTTAAGAAGATCATTCTTTCGGAGGACCTCGGCGTATTGAAGCCCTGGCCCGAAATCTTTCATTTTGCTTTATCTGCCACCCAGTCTGAGTTACGCGAATCGTTAATGATCGGTGACAGTTGGGAAGCCGATATTACCGGAGCGCATGGGGTAGGGATGCATCAGGCTTTCTATGATGTGACGGAACGAACCGCTTTTCCTTTTCAGCCTACCTATCATATCCATTCACTGAAAGAATTAATGAATTTATTGTAGGTTTTATGGATTAAGTCGTATTTTTGTTGCATCTAATAAATGTATAAAATACGATAACATCATGGATAGTACGCTTCTGCCATTTGCCTTACTTTGTTTTACTTCGTTCTTTACGCTGACCAATCCTTTGGGGACAATGCCGGTCTTTCTGACCATGACACACGGAATGACAGATAAGGAGCGACAGACTATTGTGCGCCGTGCCACCATCGTGTCGTTTATAACGTTGATGGTGTTTGTCTTTGCCGGGCAGTTCCTTTTCAAATTCTTCGGTATCTCTACCAATGGTTTCCGTATTGCCGGTGGAGTAATAATCTTTAAGATTGGTTTTGATATGCTTCAGGCACGGTATACTCCGATGAAACTTAAAGACGAAGAGATTAAAACCTATGCCGATGACATCTCCATTACTCCTCTTGGAATTCCGATGTTGTGTGGTCCCGGGGCTATCGCTAACGCCATCGTTTTGATGCAGGACTCTCATACTTACGCCATGAAAGGTATATTGATCGGAACAATCGCTTTGATTTATCTGCTGACGTTCTTCATTCTCCGTGCTTCCACCCGACTGGTGAAAGTACTGGGAGAGACCGGAAATAATGTGATGATGCGTTTGATGGGATTGATTCTGATGGTAATTGCAGTGGAATGCTTTGTGAGTGGAGCGAAGCCGATATTGGCGGATATTGTGAGAGAAGGGCTGAGCGGTATCTGCAAGTAGAAGTCTGTATTGTGGGGAGGAACGGATAAGATTACACTCATGTGTAAATTCGGAAATGGAAAATAAAAAGCGAGCCCGTTTAACTGCTTAAAGTTAAACGGGCTCGTTATTAAAATAGTTTCAGTGTATTAGTAGCCTTCGTTTTGTTTCAGCTTACCGTTAGATACATTGATCTCGGAAACCGGAATAGGCATTACGGTACGATAGTCGTCATAGTTGATCGGACCGGCCGGAACCTGGGCATTCGTTACTGCCTTTTTGTTTCTCCATGTATCCCAGGCGTTATGACCTTCACCATAAAGTTCCAGTCTGCGTTCTGTCAGAATATCATCGATAGTAACAGAAGCAACGTCTTCATAGTCGGCTATTCTTTGCTTACGCAAGTCATTGATATAGCTGGCAGGATCAGCACCACCTGCTTTTAATGCAGCTTCTGCGGCGATCAGATATACTTCGGACAGGCGGATTACTTTCGGATTATTTACATATATTTCTCCGTCGCGTCCCGGATACTTCTGGATATACCAGCCTTCGTTATCTCCACCGTCGCTTTCTTCAGCAATCAGAGTGCTGCGAACATCTTCCGGACGTTCTTGAAGGAAAGTTTTGAATCCCTCGGTGATACCGGCTTCTGCATAACCTTCGGCATGTGTGTAGAATCCGAGAGAGTTACGTTGTGCATTGTAGAGTGAAGTAATCAGGAACTCGAAAATGCTTTCACTACTTCCAACTTTGGTCCATACTATTTCGTATTCATCTCTGGTGTACAGCTTGTATGGAGATTTTTCGATTACATATTTGGCGTCCTCAAGTGCTTTACTGTTCTCATTCATGTAGAGATATGCACGGGCTCTCAGTGCACGGGCTCCCCAATAGTCGATATGACCGGCAGTTACTACCTTGCTGGTTTCTGGGAGATTATCCAATGCAGTCTTCAAGTCATCCAGGATGGTTTCGTAAGTTTTCGCAATAGTAGCTCTTTCTGCTGTATATCCGGATTCGAAAACTTCTGTAGACAATACGATACCTGGATCGCTGGCCTGTGCATTACAAGGAAGTTTAGCGAACAAGCGGGCCAAGTCAAAGTGGAAAAGTGCCCGCAAAGCATACAATTCGCCTACCTGAACATCAACTTCAGCTCCTTCCAGACCGGATTTCTTAACTCCCTCCAAAACTTTGTTTATTCTTGCCAGAGAAAGATAAAAGCGTTTGTAGAAATAGTATGAATCAGAACTGTTCTTAGTAGCCTGGTAGGCATATACATCAACTGTTTGCTTATTGCTACCGATGGCTTTGAAGTCGCTACCTCTTTGGTCGGCGTACAAGAAGAAATCACCTGCGTAGCTGCCACGTGGATTAGTTCCCGCGTCTATAGAAGAAGTCTGAGACTCATAAACACCGTTAACTGCAAACTGTAAATCTTCAAGAGTCTTAATAGCACCTTCTGAAGGCCATTCACTGGAAGGCACTTTGTCGAAAGTATCGCATGAGGATACTGCCAACGTCAGTAATAGAATGGGTAAATATATTTTTTTCATTATTCAGTCTGTTTATAGATTATAATTTGATATTAATGCCGAATACACAGCTTCTCAATGCCGGTGTATCTGCCTGACGATAACCATTGATCGCTACATCCGGGTCAATGTTTTTAGTCTTCGACCACAACATAGCCAGATTGTTTGCTCTGAAGTAGATGCGGAAGTTGGAAATGTGCTTCTTCAATACCGGCAGAGTATATCCTACTGTCATTTCTCTCAGACGAATATTGTCAGTCGATTTGATTGTGCGGCTTGAGAATCTGTCCCAACGATAAGGGTTAGCGTAGATAGGCATCGGGTTGTCTACTTTATCACCCGGATTTTTCCAGTAGTTTCCGGCTACATCTTCTGACAGGTTCATGGAACCGATTCTTACGCCATCATGATGAGAGAAATATCCCGGATAATCGAACATGTCACCACCAAACTGATAAGTGATCAGGAATGACAGGTCAAAGTCTTTGTATGTGAAAGTGTTGCTGAATCCACCGATAACATCAGGCAATGCTTTTCCTACAATTCCCTTACCTGCTTCGGAGTAGTCATTTACCACTCCCTTTGAGTGATCTTCAGGATCTAACCAGAATTCTCCCAAACCTGTTTCAGGATTTACACCTTTCCATTCGGGCAGATAGAATGTATACATTGACTCTCCCTCACGGTGCAGATACATTTCTCCGTCTCCATACTGGATATCTTTTCCTTCAGGAAGTTTGTCTACCAATGCACGTTGGTAAGTCAGGTTGAAGTTTGAAGTCCATGTAAAGTTCTTGTTGCTGATATTTTTAGAATTGAGTTCCAATTCGAAACCGTCGTTCTTCAATGCACCCAGATTTTCCCAACGGGAGTCAAAGCCGGTGATTAATGAAGTAGGTACTTCGAACAGCAAATCCGTAGTCTTCTTATTGTAATATTCCAGAGACAGATTTACGCGGTCGTACATATTCCATTCAATTCCCATATTGAAGTTCTTGGATTTTTCCCAGCTTAATTTGTCGTTTGCCATTCTTGACCAGTAAATAGCAGGAGCACTTCCGTATCCGGAACCTGTATACAGGTCCATGTAACCATAGTAATCTGAGGGCAAGTTACCGTTTGTACCATAAGATGCTTTGATCTTGAAGTCGGTAAATAACGGCATATCTTGCATAAATCCTTCTTTACTCATTCTCCATGCACCGGATACAGACCAGAAACTAGCCCAACGATTGTCTTCACTCAAACGTGACGAACCATCACGACGGAAACTGGCAGAAAGATAATACTTGTTATCATAGTTATAATTGCCACTTGCGAAATATGACATCATGCCGGCTCCCAAGGTTGAACTTGCAGCTTGGTCCGGTTGTCCGTTGGCCAATTCGGGATAGTGGCTTGAATAACGTTTGGCAACAGTTACAATCTGTAGCAGGTCTCTGTTTTCAACTTCGAAACCGGCCATCAAGTTCAGATTGTGCATATCTTTAAAAGTATCCGTGTAGTTTAATGTAGAAGAGCTGGTAGCTACGCGGCTTTCGAAGGTATAACGAGAACCCATTCCGCTGACGGAACCACCGTTAACGCTGTTGCGATCCCAATATTCAAAGTGCTTGTTGTCTACATAGTCATAACCAAAGATAGAGTTAAGTGATAACTTATCACAGAATTTGATTGTTACATCTGCATTGGTCATGCTACGGAACATTTTGGTCTGAATCCACTCCAGAGCTGTATCGCTGTCTTTACCACCTAGCATCAGATGCGGGTTGGTAACTTTACCCCATGCTGCATTTTTATTATATGAACCATCTTCATTCTTTACCGGAGCAGTCGGGTCCATTGCGAATAAAATACCTATCGGAGAAGAAGTACCCATTCCTTGAGCCTGGTCTCCCTGATCGCGGAAACCATCTTGCGATGTAGCGGCTATCATTTGCTTGAGAGCTACGTTCAGCCAGTTATTTACTTTGTGATTAACGTTCAGACGACCGGAGATACGTTCGAAGTCACTACCAAGAACGATACCCTCGCTCTTATTGTAGCCAACTCCGGCATAGAACTGAGTCTTTGACGAACCGCCGTTGATAGATACCTGGTGATCTTGAGTGAAAGCAGTACGATAGATTTCTTTCTTCCAGTTCGTATTTACTTTACCGGATGGGTCATGGATAAAGTCAGCAACAGTAGCCGGTGAGTCGAGCAGAGGAATGAACATATCACCTCCGTTATCGATGTTGTTCAATGCTGCTTGTTTGCTATCTGTTATTCCGTAAGTAACCAGACAGTTGGCTAATGATTCGCGAGTGTAGTCAATCAAGTCGGCTGATCCCATCATATTGAAAGCATTTACAGCCATCTTGTTCCAGCCTACTTCACCTGAATAGCTGACATTCGTTTTTCCTTCTTTACCTTTCTTTGTGGTAATGATGATAACACCGTTTGCGGCACGTGAACCGTACAATGAAGCAGCAGCGGCATCTTTCAGAACAGTCATGCTCTCAATGTCTTCAGGATTCAGTGTACTCAATACGCTTTGAGTCTTACCGTAGTAGTTCATGTCGTCATCAGCCTTTGTTACGACACCGTCAATAACATACAACGGGCTTTTAGAAGCACTGATAGAACCGACACCGCGAATGTTGATTTCGGCCATAGATCCTGGGTCACCAGTTGCTGAGGCTGTGCGCACACCTGCCATTTTACCGGACAATGCCTTGTCAAAAGATTCTTTGGAACCGGAAACGATTTTATCTGCCTTAATGACAGCAGCTGATCCTGTGAATGAAGACTTCTTCGCAGTACCATAAGCCACAACAATAACCTCATCAAGATTTTGTGCATCTGATTTCAGTGTAACTTTCACCATTGGCTTGATTGCCACTTCTTGTGTTTGCATACCAATATACGAAATCTGCAAAGTCTTTGCAGAACTTGGTACGTTCGCCAAATTAAAATTACCATCGATGTCTGTGATTGTACCTTGAGTAGTACCTTTTACCAACACAGAGGCTCCAACAACTGGTTGCCCATCTTCTTCAGAAATCACAACGCCTGTGACTTTCTGAGTCTGAGCAGTTACTAGGCTTATGCCCACAAAAAGGCATGCCAATAACAGCATTAATTTTCTTTTCATAAATTCTCTCTTAAAGTTCAACTTTACATTAATTGTCTCTATACTCTAACAAGTTGCAAAATTATTAATAAATATGAAACTAACAATTAATTTGATAAAAAAAGGTTGTATATATAACATATTGTTATTTATAACATCGAAAATATGCTGATAAACATCTTTATTTGCTATAAATATTGTGATTTATCAAGCATGGAATGTCACTTTGTGAATGCAAAGTGTAGTAATTAACATTCTATTTGCTTGTTTTTGGATATAAAACTACCCTGCAAACGTTTCTTTTTGATTTATTATGAAGAAATGACGATAAAAAAATAGCATTTAAATTAAAGTTATGTAAATACTTAATTATTGAATTTTAATTTTTGCAGAAATTAATGCAGGTTCAACCTTAATTATAGCACAGAACTTAGTTTATTTTGTTCTTAGTATTAACTAAAAGACAATAGAATGAAGAAGATTAGTTACAGCCTTGTGTTTAACAGAAAAAAGAAGCTGAACAAAAAAGGAATGGCATTGGTACAAGTAGAAGCTTACTTAAACAGGAGAAAAATGTACTTCTCAACCAGGGTGTACCTCAAACCAGACCAGTGGGACGTAAAACGTAGAATGGTAAAGAACCATCCTAATTCAGATGCATTAAATCGAATGCTATATGATTTTATAGCTGACATTGAGCAGAAAGAATTGGGATTATGGCAACAGAGAAGATCGATATCCTTGGATTCGTTGAAAGACTCTATTGAAAAACCGGAAAATAATGGGAATTCATTTCTGACCTTTTTTAAAGAGGAAGTCAGCAACTCTTCTTTAAAAGAAAGCACCAGGCAGAACCATCTTTCCACTTTAGAATTGCTGCAAGAGTATAAAAAGGACATTGTATTCACAGATTTGACTTTCGAATTTGTGTCTTCATTTGATAACTATCTGCAGTCCAAAGGGTATCATCTCAATACCATTGCCAAGCATATGAAGCATTTAAAACGATATGTGAATGTGGCAATAAATAAGGAATACATGGATATTCAGAAGTATGCTTTCAGGAAATATAAAATCAAAAGCATAGAAGGAAGTCATACGCACTTGTCGCCGGAAGAGCTGAATAAAATGGAGGAAGTGAATCTGGAAGGGAAGTTTACGAAGTTTCAAAAATCAAAGGATGCCTTTTTATTTTGTTGCTATGCCGGTTTGCGGTACTCTGATTTTATAAATCTGACTGCCGCGAATATTGTTGAACTCCATCAGGAGACGTGGCTGATTTACAAATCTGTTAAAACAGGTATTGATGTGCGCCTTCCTTTATATTTATTATTTGAAGGTAAAGGACTGCGGGTGTTGGAGAACTACAAAGACGATTTAAACGGATTCTTCAAGCTGAAAGATAACTCTAATGTGAATAAAGACTTGAATGCATTAGCCAAGCTGGCAGAAATAGACAAACGGATATCATTCCATACAGCCCGACATACAAACGCCACCTTATTAATATATAGTGGTGCAAATATAACGACTGTACAAAAGCTGCTGGGACACAAAAGTGTGAAGACAACTCAGGTATATGCAAATATCATGGACATGACTATTGTGCATGACCTTGAGAAAGCAGCCTATTCAAAATTAGCTAATAGACCAAAAAGCTAGGCAGTGATTGTCTGGAAATGTCCTGTTTTTAAGATTGGTTTCAACAGAGTTGATTCAAAATCTAACAATATGGCAGAAATAATGCATAAATCAATGTAAGAATATGCAATTTACAAATGATTTGTCGCATATAAATGACTGTAATATACATAAAAAGTGCAATGTCAGGACTCTTTCCTTTTAAAGGAACGATCCGTTCCTTTAAAAGGAACAGATCGTTACTCACCGAGGAACATCTAATTGCTTTAAAAGGAAGAGCCAAAAGTAGTTTTAATTTCTAATTCTGTTCTAACTGATAGACTTTCCTGTCACAGGGAAATATATCATATCGAAACTAAATATTTCTTTTATATTCAAAGGTGCAAGCTGATATAAGTAATCATATAGCACAAGGAAACAAAAAACGGACAGATGTATTTCATCCGTAGATCTGCTGTTTTAAAATCCTGCCGATTTTTGTCATTCTCCCAAGCAGGTTCTGCATATTTTGAATTATACCATAACTAAATATGCTTTTCTTCAGATTTGATCTTTTTCTACTATCACGCCCAAAAAGTAATCATTCATTATGATTGGTGGTGAGAAATATTCGGGAAATATAAAAATAGTATCCAATAATAATACCTCATATAAATAAAATAAAGACATAACTTTCTTATAATGAATGAACTAAATGATTGAAATGGATAGAAACAGGGTATCATTCGTTAAAGAAAAGGGTAGTTATAATGCTGATAAATAATTGATTATCACGTTTATATATGGATACAATAACATATATGACGATTAGGTTTATATTTCTCATTATTATAATAATCAACACTTTATATAAAGAATTAGTTCTGCAAAGACTTTGCAAATTTCGTACATCGGTATGCAAACTCAAGAAGTAG
>OHCH01000024.1_pt1 | contig 157302 bp, 161 predicted proteins | sample 1566771 | NCBI WGS metagenome assembly OHCH01 (sample SAMEA3879501, study PRJEB24766) | human gut metagenome | biome: human-associated habitat; feature: feces | place: USA | collected 1985/1987
TTAATCCGTATCCATGTTCTCCGGGATTATCATATGTATTATTCATACCGGAAAATGTATTCTCGATTTTAATAACTATCATTCCTATGGAATAATTAATATCTATCTCAAGTATCTTTTTCTCAGCTTGTTTTAATGCGTTTAACGCATTGTCAAGCAGGTTTCCAAGAATTACTGTTAAATCAAATGAATCGACCTGCAACTCTTCAGGTAAAACAACGTTACAAGAAAAGTCCACTCCATATTCCTGAGCTATCGCCAATTTATAATTCAGTAAACAATCAAAATCAACATTCCCCGTGCTTACAAACTCTTTTTCCGCTGTGATTTTTTCGCTCATTTCGTCGATGTAATTTACAGCTTTTTGACAATTGTCGTTTACTAAATCATATTTCAATTTCAGCAAATGGTTTTTCATATCATGCTTCAATAAGCGTATCTGCTTTTGTGATTCATTCATTATAATCAGCTGATTCTGATATGCTTTATTTGACGATGCAATTTCATTAAACATAATCTGAAACTGCATATTCTCTATGTATCTATCGTATAAATAAAAATTCAAGAAATTTATAACAAGCAGTATCAACGAAATAATAAAACATCTGACATTGAATTCTGGTCCTGAGAGCTCTGCAATAACGATTGTACCAATAGAGATTATTATAAGAAAGATCACATACCCGGAATTAACGATAACCTTCTCTTTTCTGTTGAAATAATGTCTGAACAAAAAAACTAATCCAAGAAATGAAATACTTTGAGGCGTGTTTGATTTTAATAGCATTGATTCCGGGAATATGCAAAATAACATCCAATCCAAAATCATACCTACTGCGCAAACGCCAATTGTAAGAAATATATACGTTTGTATCGATTTTCGGTATTGCAGCATTATCATAAACATAGGCAATATATTACTGATCAAATTCAGCATCATGCTATCCATAAAAAGGTACACGCCGCAGTTTATCAGATAGTAAACATAATACGTCAAGAGCTCCGCATATTTAGGCAGCTTGCTCTTACCCAAAACCGCAGTAAAAAGTATATATACCGCATACATATGTACCGCATTAGAAATTAAATACACTATTGGCTGCATTTACGCTCCTCCAATCTTATCAGATAAGACATCCATTACACTATTACGATATCCGTCGCTGATCTTTAGCTTTGTTCCGTTTGATAATACAACAGTTTCAAAATCGGTATTAACGATATGATTAATATTAACCGCCAAGCCACGTTTTACGACAACCATATCATTCTTCATTTCATTGGTTACAGCGTCACTAAATTTATGATAACATATTATAACACCGTTTGACGTAATTAGTTTCAGCTTTTTTCTTTCGCTTTGTATATAAATGATCTCGCTGATAGCTATTTTATGTTTCATATTTTCCAATGTATATGTAAAAAACATACTGCTATTGGCATAATATTTAATGAATTTAGAAATGCACGGATATAATCGTTCTTTCTTTACGGGTTTAACGATGAAATCAAAAGGCTGAACAGAAAACAACTCCATTGCGTATGAATCTTTAGCCGAGATAAAAATTATCTGAGTTCTTATATCTCCCATTCCCAATCTGATTTTTTTGCTAAGATTTACACCATTCATATTGGGAAATTCAATATCCAAAAAGATTAAATGATAGTTCACTGAAGATTGAACTCTTTCAAATAAATCTTCGCATGATAAAAATATATCAACTTTAAAATCCAAATTGTATTTGAACTGATATTCTATCAATAATTGTTTCAAATGTTCACACACATATTTTTCATCATCAACTATTGCTATTTTTATCATAAAGCTCACCTGCCTTAATTGACATTATACCAATTATTTTACGTAAAATCAATACATAATCTGTTAAAACTATGGTATAATATATTAATATAGGCAGCAAAAACTTTCGCAAATTCTGTACATTTAAGCAAAGCGCTTGAAAATACAGGAAAAATAAAGGCTTTCAGGTTATTGCGGCAGGAAATATGACGGCTTAATACTTTTTTTATGAAACAAGGTTTAAGTTTTCAACGCAGCGCTTCTTTATTTCAATATCGGAGTGCATATAGCGATTAAGCGTAATCTGAACGCTTGAATGTCCCAGTAACTCGCTTACCGTCTTCGCATCAAAACCATTCTCTATGCAAACCGTGGCATATGTGTGACGCAGTAAATGAAAATTCGCTTCTCGCACACCGCACTGCTTCAATACTGATTTGAATCTGTTCTGCATAGTTCTTGGCTCGACAGGCTTTGATGTTCCGGTCAGCAAATAACCATTATTGCATGGGGTGTTCTTTAAAATATTTATCAGAAAGTTCGGAATAGGAATTGCTCTCTCGGAGCTTCTGCTTTTTGGTAAGCCGACAATTACTTTTGTTTTGCTGCTGCCGGTAGTATCCGAAACACGTTGAACAGTCTTTGTGATGAAGATTACGCCATTTTGAATATCAATATCTTCCGCCGTGACAGCACAAAGCTCGCCAATACGCATTCCCGTGTACATAGCAAGCAGTATTCCGACATTTGTTTTGTTCAAGTCGTTCATAAGATATGATTGAAGGCTGCTGCGTTCATCTCTATTAAAAACCATTGCAGCTTTTGTATTCTCCTTTGGCATGATAACATTTCTCATAGGATTTTTGTATCCGTATTCGCTTTCGGCATACTTTGCGACGGAACGAAGCAAAACAATATTATCACGAATCGTTTTAGACGACAAGCCTCCCTTGCCATTGGATTTTCCGTTTTTCAAAAGATACTCGATAAAAGCGTTGATCTTGACCGAATTAAGCTCGCTGTATTTTGTTTTCTTGAAGTACGGAAGTATATGTTTATTTATATTCCTTTCATAGCAGCAGTAGCTTGAACGCTTTACACGAAGCTTCGCACAAGAAAGCCATTCTGCACAAATTTCCGAAAGAGTTTTAGCGCATGATATAGTATTGTATTTTTCTATTGAGGTATAAGCCGAGAGCATTTTATCTTTTAATTCAGCAAGGTCTTTTGAATAAAAATACCTATACTTTAAGCTTCCATTGTCGTTACGACCAAAAGGAATACGACCCTCAAAGCGACCGTCCTTTCTCTTGTAAATATTAAGTGCGTTCCTCATTTTTTCATCCTCCTCATACTAAAAAACTGACGGCTGAAAATCTTTGTCAGCCTGATTTTTTTAGATTTTTTCTTCAATTTTTAAAATAATGTCTTTACAAATGGATTTTGGTGTGATATAATGTGATTAACTTTTCATCAAATCTATCAATTTCAAGACCAAAATTACTCTTAAAATCCTTTCGCAAATGTACAGAATTTGCGAAACAAAAACGGCGGATCCGGATGCTATGAAGCACGAATCCGCCGTTTTCTATTGCATTGTAATATTATTCTCATCTTTTACGCCCAACTCCTGCTTTTTCTTTAGAATCATTTGCCTTAGCTTCCTGTCAACCATCTGCTTAACCGGCTTATACTTCTGCACATAGTCCTCTTCAATACACCTGCTAAGATTAACAAACAGACCAATCACCGTATTTGCAATCATAGCGTTTCCAAAGTGTGTCTTACCATCAATCGACGTATATATCTCAACATCAGAATCATAGATATTAGGCACTATCAGTTCAGGGTCTTGAACCACTACATCGACCATAGGGCTATCCATATCAAGCACAGTCCTGATTATCATATTCCGCACAGGCTGAAAAACCTTATTGTCGGTAAGCGCAGGCAGTTCTTTTTCCTTTTGCGTATAGGTCTTGCACTTCAACCGCTCCAAGTCACACCACTTTTCATAGAGCTGTTGTATATTTTCATCTTTTGCAAGCTCCGAAAATATATTGTTTACCGTTTCCTTGACCTCCGGTGGAAGATATCCATACACTTTTTTGCCTTTAACTTTTTGTAGCTGCGAATTCAGTTTAAGAACAAGATTTTCAAGCTGCGGATCATCAAAACCGCCTTGTTGAATTTTTCTGACGATACTTTCAAACTCTGTTCTGGATACAGCTTTCAATTCGTCACGGCTTAACGTCTGCTCCTGATATATTGACTGCAAATTGTCATGGAATACGTCGTTTGCAAAAGCTGAACGTATCTGATCTATACCCTTAGTAGTTAAAAATCCCTGCTTTGGATTTGTTGAATACACAAGCAGATGTATATGCGGATGATGAGTTGTGTCATGGAATGCGGCATACCATTTCAGATTGCAAAGCGGTATACGCTGAGCTTTTGCAATATCGGAAATATGCCTTTTCACAAGATCGCGCCACACTTCCGAATTATCATATCCAAGACGAATAGCGTCCTCACGTCGGAGCGAAACAACGTGCGACCAGACATTGCCTTTGTGATTTGCTATTTCGTTAGCTACTCTATCAAGAATGATCGGTTCATCTTTTTCATTAAACAAACCGTGCGAACCTCTTTTCTGAACTCCCGGTCGCATAGCCATATAGCCCACAAAATTCTGCCGATTTCCGATGATGTCGGCGTTACGCTCAATGATCGTACTGATAAGCTCAGATGCGTTTTCTACGGTAGAATCAGCGATATAGTCCCCATACTCAAGGTATCTTTTGGCTTCGGGAAAATCGATCAGCAAATCATCTATAAGCTCTTTCTGATTTTTTGTAGCATTATCATTTCTGTCAATAGTGTTTTGATCACGGACTTCAACTGTTTCACGGGTTGCAATGTACTTTGTGTAGTTTCTGCGCTTGTTTTTAATTTTCTGATTTCCGCTTTTCAGATAGCGGCTTGTGACAATCAACTGTGATAGCGCCAACACATATCACCTCCGTTTTAATTTGATTTAATCTGACCGCTGATACCTAACCGCCTTCTCAAAATTAATGATACCATTGATCCTTCTGACTTCGTCCGTACACATAGCCCGAAGTTTTATCATCGTATCATCGTCAATGTCATGCACAGCCGCAAGCATATGTGTAATCGCGCCAAGCTCCACTGCAATTTTAAACATGGCACGGGACAGCCTCTGTTCCGTGCCTTTTACAATTCCCTCCGTGAGCGTTGCAAGCTGCGGAGCAAGATAATCCACAAGCTCCGGTTTGTTCTGCAAAAGATAACCGCAGTAAAATCTGATTGCCTTTTCCATAAACTCCGTGCGTGACGAGCAGTTATCCGACTTGTATAAAATATCAACCGTTTTCATTGTTTCAGGAAAAACATACAATGGAAACTTGATTTTTTCTGCTGTGACACCATCGTTTTCATCTGTAATATCGGTGTTTTTCTTTAATTTTTGTACTTTTGACTCCATGATTTTCGCAAACCTCCTTTTTTGACTCCATTTTATCAAGGCTTGTAAAACCTCGCAAAATCGGCGAGCTTTGCTCGTCCGATGTGAATGTTTTGGCGGCTTTGACGCCAAAACTTTAACCAGCAATATATTAAATGCCCCTCAAACCCACCCGAAATCATCTGATTTCTACCATTCTCAAACTCTGCGATAAGACTTGTTCTTAACGCTCGACAAAATGCCCAAAATTCGCTCCGACCGTTGTTAGGGTAAAGTTATCCCACCGACCTCCGAACCTCGCCACACAAGGCGACACGGCGCGAACTGCGGCGAATTACTGCTCGGACTGCTTTTCCGGTTCGGCAGAAGCAGGATTCTTCGGCTTTCTCGCAGGCTTTCTGTCCGACATCATATCAATAAAATCTCTCACATTCTGCGGAACGACCTTGCCGTAAAGCTGATCCGCATACTTTTCAAGTTCCGCCGCAAGAGTTGTGTTTTTCTGCTCCAGATACATTTCTATCGCAGACAGCTTTTCCTCATTGACCGATATTGAAATTGACTTCTTCAAAGCAACATTCCTCCCATCTCAAAATCCCCCGACTCATCTTCTTCAAGTTCTTCATCAGAAAATTCTTCGCTGATATCTTCTGTAAGCTGCTGTTCCGACTTAACAGTAATAGCAGAATACAGTTCCTGACCCCTGCCTGAGATCGCTCCGTAGGAAGTGATCTCGCCCTCCTTGCGTCCCAGAACACTTTGACCAAAGTCGTGCAAGTCTATATCTTCCAGAACAGAATTATCAAAGTTTGTAGGAAGATTTTTCGCCAGATAAGCCTTGCCGAACTCGCTTTCATCGGAAATAAACATATCAAATTCGTACTCCGACAGATGTTCAATGCAGTCCATAGTATCGGAAATATCACATATTTCCTCGCTCTCTGTGACCGCTTTCAGTTTTACAAAATCGTGATTTGAAAGTTCTGACAGCCTTTGAGCAAGAACATTCAGTTCGTCAATTCTGCGCATATCGCCAAACGATTCCTCTGTGATCGAAGGAATAGCCGACTGAAAATCATAATAGACCATGTCCTGAACTCTGCCTATGCAAAGGTCTTTTGCAATGTCGTTCAGATTTTCTTTATCGCAAGGCAGGGACAGCCATTGGGCAAACTGCTCGGTGGATTCATCATTTGCCGGCGCAGGCGCGATCAGCAGACGGAAAAAGCACTTATCCGGCTCGCCGATCTCAATATTCATATCCGGTCTCTCATAGCAGGACGGTACACAGTAATAGCTGTCCGCAAACATACCGCCGTCACGCTCGCACATAATTTGTCCGATATGCTCACGGTCGAGCAGTTCCAACATCTCATCGGAACAGTCCTCCAATTCACACAGCATATCGTTCTCAATTGCCATTTCGCCGAGTTCGTGATAATCTTCGCAAGGGAAAGCAGGAACAGAATCCAGACCGTATGTCATCAAAAGCATATCGTCAAAGCTGCTTTCGGGATTGGCTTTCAGCAGACTTTTAAACGCCTCTGCCTCCGGATATTCCAGCTTTTCATACCTTTCGGCGAACAGGTTAAGCTTGTAAATATCCGCTGAAAATTCTTTACCACACAGGCTTTGCGGCAGCTCTGTGTTTCCAAATTCGGACAGTCTGAACAAAACCTCGCGGCTCTGAAACTTTCTCAGCCTGTCAAGCGTATCACGTATTTCAAATACACTCATTGGGAAGTCCTTTGCTAAAGTATAATTGCCGTCTTTTAAATATATTTTCATTTAACATCACTCCGTTTCTTCATTTGATTCTTCTGTATTTTCTTCCGTCACATTATTGATTTCATTAATGGCGTTTAGAACCTCCTGCGGATAATCCACTCCCTCATAGGTGCACCAGCTTGTCCAGCTGCCATTTGAAACAGGCTCTTTAGTGACATATCCAAGAGTTTCTGAACTGTAGACGACTTCGCCGTTGCCGACATATATCCCGTGCTGACTTCCGTCAAACAGTCCTATTCCTGCGACGTCCGGCATAGTATCAAGACCGCCTTGCTCCGTGTAAACTAGCGTATCGTAATCGAAACCGAACATTTTGTCCGTAGGGTTGTAATTCAGATACCCAAGCATAAGTCCTGCGTTATCTGCGTATCTGATGCGGTCAGTGTCGTTTCTTTCGCCGATAAAACCATTCATATATCCCCAGCCTGAGACATACGCATTCTCCGCCCAAGCCGCGAGATCGGAACAATTTTTAGTAGTGCCGTCCGTAAACATATACTCGTTAATGGTACTGTTCATCACCCAAGTGTAGCTCCGCATATATTCGTCGTAGTCTATTTCCAAACCATAGGTTGAATTTATCGCCGCAATTAAATCACTGTCGTTAGGAGCAGCGGCGAACAGATTTGCATATGATTCGGCATTGAAATTCTGAACCCCGTCGAAGTATGACATATATATCAGCTGCGCCTTTATGGTCTGAGAGCGAACTCCTGCGCCTGTCATAGCGTCCTCGATTGCCTGACCGCTGTTTTGGATTTCGGTTATTTTTGCCTGCTGCTCGCTGTCAAGTCCTGCTATTATTGCGGACTCATTAAACAGACTTTTGTCTATTTCCGGCGGCTCAACTTCCATACTTCCCATGCTTGAAAGTACAGCTACGGGCAAACACATCAAGCCGATAAACCCAACGACGATACTCCCGATCAGCACAAACAGCTTGCCTCGTTTCTTTTCGTCACCAAGAATGTAAATGGCTATCTTTTTAAGAGCCGCCGCTACTGTTGCCGACATTATGACACCTCACGGACTTCAAATTCCGTAAACACACTCTGAGTTCTCATCTCCATACTATGCATATATTCGAGAGCTCCAAGCTCTGTGGAAAACAAAACGGGTTCGCCATTTTTCTGACGAACCCAATCCTCAAATATATTTCTGCTGTTTTCGGCATAGCGAGTTTTCCATATGCCGTATTTTTTCTTCTGCATTTTTATCATACCTCCCATTGTAGTCAAACTAAAATTTCACGCTTATTGCGAACAGTTTTATCTTCCACCAGCCGAACCGAACAGCTCCGCCTTGTAAGCCGGAGCAATGACCTGTAGTAAATATCTCTCATTACCGCACCGATACAGACAAGTACCACGTTCTGGGTATTTGATAAGGCTGTATTCCGATTCTTCAAGCTGCAACGTATCAATAAACGCAGTCGGCGAAATATTACCGGGATTGAACAGAAAATGATGTGACGGAATGGAAAACAAAGGCTTTGTAAACTCCTTGATCTCAGGCAGCAGAAAGTCCTCGATATTTTGCGAAGCTAATATGAAAGAGGATTCTTTTTTACGCACACGCTTCATACCGTTGCGAATATATTCGATTGCCGTCATGTTGGTCAAAAAGAGGTAGAGCTCGTCAACTGCCGCAACAGTATTTCCTCGCCCTAAAAGCTGATTGCTCATATAACTGAGAATGTTGAACAGCAGAGTATCTTTCAACCTCTTGTTGGTGTCCATAAGACCTTTCACTCCGAAACAGATAAACTCGCCGTCCTTGATATTTGTGTGTCCGTTGAAATATTTTGACTCGGCACCCTTACACATACTGTGTAATCCTAAACAGATATTCTGCAGCATTTCTTCCGTGTATAGGTGCTTTTTATCGTGATCGAATGCCATAAATTCCTTTTCTATGAGTTCGTAGAGGTCACTCATAATCGGATAATCCTCGCTGTTCAGCGTACTGAAATCCGTGAAATCATCAATACCGAATCTTGCGTAGAGCTTCATCAGCATAATTTCTATCGTATCGACTTCGGCGTCTGTGAAATCCTTGTACGCTCTGAAAAAGTCCTTTAAATACGATATATGCTGAGATAAACGTGTAACTTTTCTGAACGCTTCGGGTGAATCGGATTCCAATCTATCGCCGTCGCCCCATGCTTTCGGTTCAAGCGGATTGATCATATTCTCACCCGACATCATATCGATATATGTTCCACCCAGGTTTGAACATAAGTCCTCATACTCATGTTCGGGGTCTAAGACTAACACGCTTTTCCCCGCCTCACGCTGATTGCACAGCAAAAGTTTCATCAAGTACGACTTACCCTGACCGCTGTTTCCGAGTATAAGGATGTTGGAATTAGTCTTGTCCTCGGTACGTCTGTCGAAATCCACAAGAACATTGCTGCCGTACTTATCTCTGCCGATATAGAAGCCGTTTTCATCGGTCTTTCCTGAGTAATTTAGAGGATAAAGATTAGCAACACTTGAAGCAGGAAGAACACGTTCAAACTGGCTTGCGAACACATTATTGCCCGTCGGCAAAACCGATAAAAAGCCCTCTTTCTGACGGAGGAGCAGACGGTCTACGCTGATTTTTGAACGGGTAAGCTCCATTTGTATATCCGCCTGTAATTCTTTCAGCTTTTCCTCACTTGTTGCTTTCAGTTCAATAAATACAGCCGTATGCAGGAGCGGTTCTTTATTGCGGCGAAGTTCACTCAAAAGCTCCACCACATCATTTATGTTATCCTGAGCCTTTATGCTCTCGTTCACATCGTTTGTGGTGGTCATCATATGATTTTTCCGCATTGCCTGCTGAACAATTTTCCTCTGTTCCATGCTTGTCACAAGGCGGTTGTAAATGCGAAGCGTTACTCCGTTTCTGTCGGCAAGGTGGGCGAGTATAGCAGTTTCTTCTGTACTTGTCGGATATTCCGTAACCGCCCAGCAGGACTTATAGAAGTTTCCGCAGATATAGTGGTCAGTGTAAAACTTGATTATTCCCGGAACAGTGCGGTCAAAAAAGTCCTTTGTGCTGATAATTTCAAGCCGTTCGTCCGTCAGATTTTTCTTTTTTCGTAAATTAATTCTCATGCAATTCCTCCAAATCAAATTCGGTTTCTCCCTCAATATCGGGGATATCCTCACCCGATATGCTTGTCCCGAAGTACAGTGCAAGCATACGTTTGATGTCAGACTTGCCCATTCGTTTTGCCGCAAATCCGTGTTCTGAGATAGCCTTATCCACTCGATTGATGATGTTAAAAATCTGCTCGTCTTTTTCACGCCTGAACCGCACCGCAAAAATAAACTGTCTTGCCGAGGACATCTCTACCTGAATCTCGTCAAGAAAATCATAGTCCGCCTGCAGCAGTTTTCTGACCGCCTCGTTCTGCTCGGTCTGCAAACGCTTTTTGACGTACATCTTGTTTGTATCAAAACACTCGCAAGAGTCCAAAGCAAGAATTTCAAAGTCCGGTATCGTGCTTAACAGCATCATCAAATGATGTATCTTCACGTCAATATTAGCCGCTGAAAGCACTGAAATATTGGTGGGTTCTACGCTGAAAAACGCAAGCTCGGCTTTGTCGGTCTTTATACCGAAACGAGTAAAGCGTTCAAGACCTATCAAGCCCTGAACGCTGTTTTTGTTCTTTGTCATTTAATCTTTCCTCCATAAATACAATTGCTGTGAAGTCAGAAAAAACTTCACAGCGTTAAAAATATAGTCCATAATTGCAGTTTCGTCGACCCGAAGAGAGAGAAACGCAAAGCAGGCGGTCGCAGCAAAGGGCAGGACGTTCCAGAAGTTCACCAGAATCACAACCGACAGAATTATCCCGCCGCAGATTATGATAAAATCCCGAACGCTCCAGAACCACAGCTTTACGTTCGCCTTCAGGTTTTCGGGGTAGATGTAGGTTTTCATTTTGCTCCCCCTTTCAGCATTCCGACCGCCTTAGCCCCCATACTCATCGTATGACTAACGCTCATCATATTAACCTTCACACTAGTATCCAGTCCGAACATCTGCGCAATTCTCGGAACTTCCGCCGCCGACAGACAAATTCCCACCGCCAGCAGAGCATGCTGAGTGTAGGTCAGCAGTCCGAGATACAGTATCGTGGTCTGTAAAAAGGCAGTAAGACAAGTGGCTATGACCTGCTTGCACCAGCTGAAAAATCCGTCTGTGTAGCCTCTGGGAACTCCGAACAGATACAGACTTCCCACAGCTATCTGGCACAGCATTATGCCGCCACGCTTGATGTTTGAAAACACTACCTTGACTGTGCAATAGCCGAAAAGTATGATAAAAAACAGGCTGAACAGCGAAACGTCCGAAGCAAGGGCAATAATTACGGAAAGTCCCGTGCCTGCCACCGACGATGATGTAGCCCCTATAAAACCGCCCAGCAGTTCATGGGAGAAAGTGCCCTGCATCGCCACACAGAATGCGTACAGCCTTTGCGGAACAACAGTCACCAGACTTGCCGCCATAAAGCCTTTCAGCACGTTCAGACAGGTGTTTTTGATGTTTGCCTGCCCCGATTCGTAGGCTATTGCCGTATCGAATACCGCCACAATAAGTCCGCAGACAAACAGCATCCAGGCAAGGCTGTGGAACAATGCTATGAACGACTGCACCCACGACAGAGCGAATATATTGCTTGTGCTTTTGTTTATGAATTCAAATAAGTCGGCAACTGCGCCGTAAATGAGGTTGAATAGCCAGGAAAACATTATGTCCCATATTTCGTCGGTAATTGCGTCCACCGCCGAGCCTACCGTGCTGTCCCAAAGGCTTGATATCCCGTCTCCGATCCAGTCTATGGCGTCGCCGATCCAATCAAACATTCATGTCACCTCGATTTCCCGTTGGAGTGATCTCTCCCTTGATCTTATACAATGAACTTCTCCGTCCGCCTTGTGTGTGGTATCTTGCTTCACGTTCCAGCAAACCGTTTTCTTCAAGCTCGTTAAACGCCCGAAATACCGTGCATCTGGACAGGTTCAAATCCTCCGCAATTCGACCTACGGAGGGATAGCATTCGCCGTTTTTGTCAGCTCGTCCGCACAGATAGCAGTAAACGGACACAGCCTTGTGGCTTAGTCCTAAGTCGTAAATTCTTCTCGGTAGTATCAATTTGCATCAACTCCCATTCGTTTTAATACTGGTTTTCTTTTTCGGAGGCTCATCCTCGAATTCTTCGTCTTCCGTTATCTCAAATTCCGTTGGAAGAGCCGCTTTTTTCTTCTGCGGATATTTGACCTCAATGTCCTTTATCAGCTCGTCACGCTCCTTGTAGGAAACCGCCCTTGCAGTCTTGTCCGGCAGGCGGTATTCATCCTCAAATTTTATGCCCCATTTGAAGAACAGCTTTAGCTTACTTATCATTGGGTGAGTTCCCGTTTTCATAACAATAAACTGACCTTTGGGCATAGACTTTAATTCATCCACAGTCATCAACGGTCTGCCTATCATCTGCAGCGATTGGGATTTATCCCTGCCGTGCGAAACAGAACCGCTTAACACTGTCTGTTCGCCGAGGGATTTTGACAGAACCTCCGCACTCTGACTGTTTGGGGCAAAACCGCCGAAAACCGTGAGCTGGGTGTTGTCCGTAATGATCTCCATACCCTGTTTTCCGTAATTCTGTTCAAGCTGTGCAAAGGACTGAATTACCGCAATAATACTAATTTTTCGGCTTCTACCTGCGGAGAACATAGCCTCCATACCCTCAATTTTAGGGAAAGTTCCCAGTTCGTCACAATAGAACATTACACGGTTCGGAAGTGCGCCGCCATGCTCATCGGCTATAACTAAAATTTCACGGTATAACTGTTGAATTAAAAGCGATACCATAAAATATTTGCTCGTATCTTCTTCGGGAAGAACGATAAAGATAGCAGACTTTTCATTGCAGAACTTCTCAGCGTCTATCGCCGTTCCAAAACACAGCATTTGTTCAAGTTCAGAATCTAGAAAACTGTTGAGCCTTGAAAGTGCAGTCGACATTACCGACAGCATAGACTGGTCAGACGCATTCAGAGCCGCTCCTGCAAGCCATTTGGCTTTGTGTTCGCTTGGGAGCTTGTCCATAAGCTTTGTAAAATACATCTTAGGCTTTGCTTTCGGCGCAGGCTGATACTTTGCCAAAAGGTCTTGTATTAGCTTGAAAACCGAAACAATATGCCTTTCGTTTTTGTCGCCAAACTCCGCTAAAAGCAGGATAACCGAGGCAAGCAAGCCCTCCGCTGCGTCATAGAAAAATGCGTTCTGACCATAGTTTGAGCTGTCACCTCCGCCGATATTTATAATAGTTTTTGCTGCGATTTTTGCGTACTTTTCAGCCTTTGCCTTTGCTGAAAGGTCGGTTTTATCAGACAGATAAATATCCATATACTTGTTGACAAGATGCAGAATATTGTTCTCGTCCGAGCGTGTGGGATTTCTCAGATCAAGCACAGAAACATTGTAGCCGTAATACTTTTTGGCGATAGTTCCGTAATTTCTCGCCACATCTCCCTTTGTGTCTGTCGACAAAAAACTCATTCCACTTGCACAAGCCAGTTCTAAATTTGGATACAAGAAGTAAGCGGTTTTTCCCACACCAGCTGCGCCGATCATAAGAGTATGCACATCACCGTCATCCACAAGAGCAACAGTCTTTTTGCCGTGCGTTCGGCAGGCTACAACAGTTCCTTGAACAGTCGGCAGATTTTCACCTTTACGCCATTTCTCAGGCTCAAATGGCAAAGGGATAAAAGTCTGCTTTATCTCCGATTTAGTCGCCCACCTCGCAGTTCCATGCTGACCGTCACCGACCTTTTTTGCCTTTATTCCGTTAAGCGACTTGTTGTCAAGCAGATTTACAACCACTAAAAAGGCGATAAAAGCTACAACAAGTGCTCCTATGAAAATCATTTGTTTTTCATTCAAAATTTCATCTCCGATCTGTATAAAATATTCTATCTTTTGTATTTAATAAGATAGTTAGTTTGTTTTATTCAAGGTATTGCGCTGTGAGGCGGAGGGTATCGCATTACCCGAATTCCATACAAGGTTCGGGTTCGGAAACGATATCTATATCCTCGGTCTGCTCCTGAATGGGAGCGCTTAAAGTTTCCTCAACCGATAATCTGACGGCATTATCCGCAAGCTGATACAGCAATTTTGCTGTATTTATCGACTGCTCACGGGTACGGGCTGTCTGTTTCAGATCACACAAAACCTCCTGTACACAGTCCTGCAAATCCCTTTGTTTCTGCGCCTTTTTGCCCTTGCCGGTGTAAGGCTTATACTCCGCTTTAAGTTTACATCTCAGCTTGTCAAACATCGTATTTTCGCTGTTTTCTGCAACAAAAAATGCCGAGCCTGCAAGCGCATACTCGGCGAGATAGTTGTATTGTCCGTTTTTGAACGTTGCATAGATCTGCGAGGTCAGCTTATCGGGGCGGCATTTGAGATACCCCAGTTCGCTCACTTCTTTCAGATATTCTTCTTTTCGCTTATGCGGAACAGCAGGAAGAGGTTCAACGCCGTTCTTCGCTTTCAGACATTCGTTCCAGTCCTTAAACTCAGGCGAAAGTCGTTTAACGTTTGGATATCCGTTCTCCGCAAGAATATCTTTTAATCGGTCAACAGCCTCAATTCCTCCCTCATCGTTATCTACACACAATATTATTTCATTCAGATTGGAATGGCTCTTCAACCCCGTTAAAACGGCATTTTCATACACTCCGTTCATTGCGATGTAGCTGTGTTTCTGCCAGCCTTTCGGGTACAGCGTTAGAAAACTCATCATATCGATGGGAGCCTCAAACACAAACAGCTTTTCCGACTTGCCAAAGTGAGAAAAGCTGTACCGAGTATCCGAACCCTCGCAGGTTATGCGGAATGCATTCCCAAAAGAATTAGTTGAACGCTTGTGAGCCTGACGTGGAACTCCGTTTTCATCAACGCCTACGAACACCGCATTGTGGTGTTCCTTGTCCTCGTAAAGCGTGTGCTGTTTTGCAAAATGCGAGATAATGTTTGGATCAATAAACCGCTGTTTTATGAGGTAGGCATAAACTCTATGCATATTTGCGTTTGCCTCGGGAAGTCTGAACTCTTTCTTTTCTTCCTTTGCAATAGCTTTCGGCGGACTGTGGGACAGCGGAGTGATAGTCTGACCGAGCAGTTCCTGTACCGCCGTCTGAAAGTCCATATCATAGAATTCCTGCATGAATTTTATTGCTCCGCCGCCCACCTGATTTTTATGGTCAAACCAAGTCGAGCCACGTAGCGTTATGCTGTCGTGCTTGCCAGAACTGTCGTAGTAAATGAGCTTATGCTCTCTGCCGACACGCTCCAATTTCTCGCCACGCATTCTCAGGAATTCTTCAAGGTTTACGCTGTTGGCAAGGACTTTTTGTTCGTCTGTGAATGGGATATATGGCAATTTATCACCAACTCTCTATCGTTAATACTTCACGTTATTCGCAAACTTACTCATCAGCCCCGAAAAGCTCTGTCTTTCCATCATATCCGAACTGAGAACTGCACCCGAAACCACAGTTAGCTTGTTCTCCGAAAGCACAGCGTAGGTTTCCGTGTACCCGAACTGCGTCGCCATACCGTCAGACTTCTGAACAGAGCCGTACCGCTGATACTTGCCCTTAGAAACAACACTGCTTGTCATTCGGTAACTCGAAACAAAGTCATCTTCGGTGATACCGTTCATCTGAGCAGCAGTTTGACTAAAGTAATGATCCCCTAAATTTTCAAGGATATATTCCATATCGTAAGGAAGACCGCTTTTACTCAGATCAATACACATCACCTCAACAGAACCACCTCCGTTTGTGCCTTTAAGCGTTATCTTCTGCATACCATTTGAATTATCAATTTCATTATCAAAAGAACAGCCTTTCATAGCTTCCGTTACCAATTCACTTGTATCCACAAAGGATATATCGGAATCGAAAAATTCGGCAATAAAGGTGTCCGTTTTTATCTTTTCATCCTCCGAAGAGGCAGCCGAGTCATATATGGACTCGGCTGTGGTAGTCGTAGTTTCCGTAACAGCATTCTGGATCGGCGGACTAATCGTTCCGCAAGCTGTCATTGTCAGCATAAACGCTGCTAAAATTGCAGTCATTACTTTTGCTTTCATATTCATTTTCCCCCTATCAGATTATGCTCCAGATGTACAGCGGACAGGTCAGAGAAAAGATCAAACAGCCGAAAATGATAGCGATCGGCGTCCATTCAAGCTGACCGTGTTTTCGATAGTCGAGATATGCGAGACCTATCTTAACAAACAGCAAAACCGCAAGAATTACGTCAATTACGGGGAACACAACGTTGTTTACAACCGACACCACCTGCGACCTTGCGGTAGTCCATGTGCTTTGGACTGCTCCCGCAACATCGCCGGAAGCGTAAGCTGTAGTCGACATCATTGTTGCAAAGCAGAGTGTGCTTGCAATCGCTGCAATAACTTTCTTTTTCAACTTCATTCCACATCACTCTCCTCGATAATTTTTCCTACCAGAATAGTACGGCTGTTACCCTCCGCACTTGTACAAGTGGATAACATAAGCAAATGGTCACTTTCGGTTACTTCAATCTCCTTGTAAATACTTGCATAGTTTCTGAGCTGATTATCCCATTCATTAAAATTCGGAGCAGCAAGATAAAGTCCGCTTGTATCGGAAGTTCTTGCAACCGCAAAGAAATCTATAAGCCTGACATCGTTCTCAGTGGTCAGCCAGCCGTAGCTGTGATTCATGAAATATTCCTCGTTTTCGTAATTCGGAATATCCGCAAACATCGTTCCGTTTCCCATATTGTGACCGTAGATCACGCTATTAAAGTCAGAAAAATCGCTTGAACAGCGATAGTCCATAAACAGTGATCCTGCATACAAATATGAGCCGTCCACCGCCCTGCGCGTGTAATATTCGTTATCTCCCGACTGCATGATCGGATAATCTATATTCGTATCTGGAATATACAGCCAACCCACAGAATCGTCATGCTCGTTGGAAAGCTGACGTACCTGTTCGGTCAGTTCTTCTTTGGTATCCTCGGGAACTCTGTCGGCGGAAGGCTTGCTTTTTTCAATATCGACCGCTTCGTCAAGCGTTTCTCTCGCTATCGGCGTGGGAGCATAGATCAGAATATCACGCCAATTGATTTTCTGAGCCACATCGTTTTTTACCAGAAGATAAATTCCACCTCCGAGGAGGGCGGCTGCGGTCACAGCCGCAATTGTGCGAATAACTTTTTTATTCATGCTTTTTTCCTTTCTTTGTGATGATAAGAATGGCAATGATCACGCTTGCAGCTCCGAGCATTGCAAAAGCTGCAAAATCACTGTGGTTATCGCCTGTATACGGAGTAGTCGTTTTAGGTGTAAGCTCGTCATACATAATGACTTCGGTCACGCTACCGTCAGCGTTTACTGTGAACTTGATTTCATTTGCTATCTCATAGCCCTCCGGTGCGATAGTTTCTTTCAGCGTGTACTCCTTGCCTGCGATCAGCTTTCCTTCGATGAAATGCGGTTCGCTTGATGAAACCCATTCCTCAACAACATTTCCGTCCCTGTCTATAACCTGAAGCTTTGCACCGGGCAGTTCCTCACCTGTGGTGATATCCTGCTTGGAAATCTGTACCTTTGTTGTGTCGTCGATCATTACAACGAGTGGATTGCCGTTCTCCGAAGTCGCTGTGGCTTCAACGTTTTCTACGGTAACATTGCCGTAAACGTCAACTGTAAACTTAATATCCGTAGCAATCACATATCCGTCGGGAGCCGCAATTTCCTTGAGCGTGTAATCTCCGGCAGGAAGTTCGGTTACAACATGATTTGTGCCGTCGGAAGTCCACTCATCAACGATTTCTCCGTTAGCATTTTCAAGCTGCATCTCTGCTCCGATAAGCTCCTCGCCGTAGACATCAATCTTAGACAATTCAACGGTAATAGGCTTGTTAATTGTACGAACCGTGATAGTTTCGCCGTCCTCGCAAACAGTTACGGGATAGCTTTCATCACTGAGAATATATCCTGTGGGAGCTTCGATTTCATGAACCACATACTCGCCGTAGGGGATCTCATCAAACTTAAAATATCCGTTTTTATCGGAAACAGCGGTCATATATGCGCTTTCAGAAGTAAATTCGGCAGTATCAACTGCAAACAGTCCGAACAGAGCGTTTTCAAGAGGTTCTTCGCTCTCGTTCACCTTGATACCCTCGATTTTTCCGCGTTTCAATTCATTTACGAACTGACCGCAGTCGATTGAAACTGTAGTTACTTCCTGTCCCATATACTCAAATGTCACAAGATATTTTTCGCCGTTTAAAACGTAGTGTTCATCAGTTGCAATTTCCTGAACATAATACTTGCCGAATGGGATTTTTTCAGCAATGACAGCAGTCATATTTTCGTCAAGTGAAACCTCAGAAATGAGACCGTCCGCAGGAATTACAGTACCGTCTGCCGCCGTAATATCTTCTGCTGCAAACAATTCGAAGCTTACGCTTGTATAGCAGTCCTTGCCGTAAATGCCAAACAGCTCGTCGTTCTCCATAACCTTTGAGAGACTGATCTCAACGTCCTGATAATCATTGACAAATGACGTATTTACGGTATCAAGCACTGCGATTTCCTGTCCTGCATAGGTCAGTTCAACAAACAGTGATTCCGTATTCTGAACATAGCCAAACGGTGCAGAAACCTCCTTGATTTCGTAATTGCCAAGATAAAGCAGATCGCTTTCCGCATAGCCGTTTTCATCGGTTGTAATTTCAGCCACAACATCGCCTGCGTTGGCTCTGATTGTGCCGTCAAGCGTAACGATATCCTCCGAAGCGATCACCTGAAATACTGCGCCGGAAAGATTTCCGCTTGCAAACACGGGAGTGTAGGTGGTCGGATTTACTGTCATCTCGCCGTTTTCATCCGTGTAAGCGGAGGACGCCATAGCAACGGTTTTAAAAATATCACCTGTTTTCTGAACCGAAATTCTGCCTTTCTGAGCGGTGTTTTCTTTGTGAAATTTAATGACTGTCAAAGCATTTTCTTCCTCTGCGTTATCAGCAGAAACTGTGAAGGGCACGGGTGTGCTGTCCAGAACATAACCCACAGGAGCCTGAACCTCAACAAGAGAATATTCGCCGTAGAGAAGAACCTCGGGAGTGATGAGGTATCCCTCGTTGTTTGTGTAAAATACATCGATAGTTGTGGGAGTAGGATAGCTGAAAGTCATAGAAATCTTCTGACCGTTTGAATCATAGATCTCAAAGCCTGCGCCCTCATAAGGAATTGTTTTTCCTGTTTCGGAATCGACCTTTACCACCTTAACATAGCTTTCAAACTCTGCATTGTTGATAAGATAGCGGTAGGTCTGTCCGTTCTCGCTGATGTTGACATCGAAGTCAGCAATAAACTCAGTACCCTCCCAGCCGACTGTCTGATGCACAGTGTAAACGCCGTATGGCATATCCTTTGTCTGTGCAAAGCCGTTTTCATCGCAAGTCAGATGATCACGCTCTGTTTCAGCAGCATTTCCATAACTGCCTGCGCTCTTGAGATAAACCTCAAATTCAGCGCCGACTTCGGGCGTTTCGATCTGAGTCGAGCCGTCGTCCGTATGCTTGATGACTGAGATATTGCCCTTTATTACGTCCTCAGTCACAGTCATAGAAATGAGATTACTTTCAATTGTGTATTTTTCCGGCTCTGCGCCTACGGAATGAACAGTCATATCAAGCAGATATCCCTCGGAGGGAGAAATCTCCTGAACTGTGTAATTTCCGCAGACATACTCTTTTGATTTGAAATATCCATTTTCATCTGTGGTGTAGGTGTCAATCAGTTCGCCGTCACGGTAAATGCCGTAAACTGCTCCTGCAAGAGTACCGTCGCCCTGTGCGGAAACTGTTTCGGAATCCTGCTTTGTTACTTGGGCGGTAAACTTTTTGAGAACGTTTTTGAATGTCTTGGTTGTAGTTGCGTCAGCAGTAAGAGTTGCTGTCTGATCCGCAGGAACAACATATTTTACGGGTACATTTTTTTCAGAAATCGTGTAAACAATTTTCTCGTTATTGCTGTCGTAAACGGGAATATCGGAAAGAATTGCGATACCGTCAGAACCTGTTTTTATGCTGTAAGTCTTGCCGTTACCTGTTACAGTAAATTCTCTGCCGCCGTTCTCTCCGTCCTCCGACTGTTTATTGATCTTGATTGAACCTGTTTTAAGTTCATTGTTGAAATTGACATTGACAGTCAGATCAACATTTCCGCTCGTCAGCGTAACGTTCTGCGCTTTCGGAGTTTCATATCTCGTATCTACGTTGATTTCGGATACGGTGTAGACAATTGCTTTACCTGTGGACATATCATAAACTCTTAGATCGTCAAAGGTTGCAATTCCGTTTGCATTGGTTTTGGCAGTTTCAGAGAGCGATTTTCCATTGTATGAATAGGTGATTTTAAACTCCCTGCCGCTGATGATTCCGTCCTCTGCGGTTTTGTTAATTTTAATTGTTCCTGTTTTGAAATCCTCTGTCACCTTGTTTTTTCCTGCTTTGATTGTATAAACAGTAGGATCAATAGAATAACCTGTAGGAGCTTTTAATTCCTTTGCGTAATAAGTGCTGTCGGGAAGTTGAATTTTACCTGTGCCGTCAGCGCCTATGGCGATTTCGCCAACCTTTTTTGTGCAGGACTTGTCACTGTAGATTCCGTATACCGCTGTGGAATTGTCAACACTTGATTTTCCTACAAGATTACCGTCCGTATTGTACTTATCGATCTCAAAGGTAACATCAGTTTTTGTGATCCTGAAAGCGTACATATTCATCGCAGTCGCAGTTTTACCGTCGGTATTGTTGTTAATGACAACACCCTGAGATCCGTTGGACTCGATCCTCCAATGAGTACCTCCTGCGCCTGTGCCGTCGCCGACTGTGGAGCTTGTTATGAGCGATTCGGAAACTCCGATAGATTTCAGATAAGAAACAACGTCGGAACGGCTGTCAAATTCGCCCATATATATCCATGCGTGGTCGATACCGCCGGGATTCTCCGCCACAACAACCGAACCGGGAGTGATCGTCGAACCGTCGGAGCATTCCCAATACGGGCGGTCGGTAGTCTTGATATTTGTCTTTTCCACGCCAACCTTAGAGGTTACGCCATTGTAGGTGATCGTACAGCTGTCGCTGACAGTCAGCCAGTGAGCAGTATCAACGGGCACAGGGTTATTCCACGAAAAACCGCTTGTAGAATAGCCGAGCTGTGTGAGCGTGTAGTACACAAGTCCCGAACAGTCGATACCAAGGTTGTTGATCGTCTGCACCGACAGCGGAGTGTACTGTCCCTGATTGTATGCGTACCAATAGCCCTTATTGCCAAAGGTATACGGCGAGCCGAGAAGAGTTGCAGCTTTTGCTACAACCGTATCCGCTGATGGAAAAGCTGAATTTTCCGTTGACGTACTTGCCGCATTCGCTGTGATAACTCCGCTCATAGATGAGCCCAGCATAGAAAAAACGCAAAGTCCTGCCATGAACCCTGCGCTGAGTTTCTTTAATATCTTTGATTTAATTTTAAACATATATTGCATTTCTCCTTTGATTTTGCGCAAATAAAGAGAGTCGGAGAAATCCGACTCTCTTTATTGCATATTTGTTGTTTACTTAATTAGTAAGCAGATTCGCTTACCGAAATATCAATTGTAATATCACTTTCATCAAATATCCGGGTAATATCACCGTATTTATCTGATTTTAAAAATCTGCCGCCTTGTGTGTCGAACACATACCATGCTCCGTCCACATTTACCAGATTTGCCATGTGTCCATACCAGTCATCGGGGGAGAAAAACGCATACCGACATTCAAGCCCAATCCCCTTGCAGGCATACATTGTTGCCACTGAGAACACTTGACAATTTCCGCTGACATTATTCTGAATCCAATTATACACGGCTTCGGCTTTTCCATAATCAGAACCATCGTGACTCAATCCTGCACCGATGTTGTAATATTCATCGGTCGTTCTTCCGAGCGAATTTACATAATTCAGAACACTTTGCAGGTTTGTTGTATCTTCAATTACAACTTCAGGCGGTTCAGTCTGCGGTACTGTAGTCTGCGGCTTAGTTGTTGTAGTAGTCGGCGGATTCGTTACCGAAGGCTTTGCCGTTGTTAACGGAGGAGAGGGGGTATTATTCTGTTCCGCTCCGTTATTACTCTGAGGATCATTTGACGGCGAATTATCGGGCTGCGGATTATTCTGTGCAGGCTGGTAGTTATTTTCCTGACCGTTATTATTCTGACCCTGATTAGAATTTCCGTTCGCATTTGAAGAACCAGATTTCTTGGTCGTAGTTACTGTGATATCTGTCGGTTTTGAAGTCTCGGATACCGTCTGCGAACTCTTTCTCGTAGTAGTTGTGGTTTCACTTGTATCCTTTTCTTCCTTTCCAGATGTTACTGCGGAGCCTGTGACCGTTGATGTTTGACAAGCAAAATCCAAAAAACTGACAAGCAAAACGCAAAAAAGTGATGAAATGTTTCAACAAAACGAAACACTCATCACTTTTTTTGAATTATCGAGAATTTTTGAAACGTATTTTTTACAGCTCTAAAATGTCATTTAAATCGCATTTTAAAAATCTGCAAATCAGCTCAAGATGTGAAAATTTGAAACCGACAGCGATGTTATTGCAAAGCTGTGAGATTGTGGACGGTCTGATGCCTGTCGCCTGCGCAAGTTCAGCCTGAGTAATGCCCCTGGAATTAAGCAAAGCCCTTAATTTTACTCTCATGATTACCTCCGGTATGTTTTTTACAACATAAATAACGAAATCCGTTATTTATTCTCTAAAAAAAATACTAGAAATTTGTGATTATTACCTCTTTGAAATCACCTGATGAAAGACTGTTATTGCGGGTGACCGCCTGAATATTGTAGTCTTTATACAGGTCTCTCACATACTTGTCATCGTTGTACGACAGTACAAATCTGCCCTTGATCTGGTGAAGAACTCTGCAGAGCCGCTCATGGTCATCCTCGGTAAATTTAACAGTGTAATGCCGCTCTGTCTTGTGGTATGGAGGGTCGCAGTAGAATAAAGCTTTCTCACGGTCGTATACCTTGATAAGATCCTCAAAATCTTTGTTTTCGATCACTACTCCATCCAGTCTTGCCTCGATATCTGCGAAATTATCTGTGTTAAGCCGCTTTTTGTTGCAGCCGAACGTTCTCAGACTTGCTCCGAAGCCTGTCTTGACAAGCACATAGAACATAGCAGCCCGCTGAATGTCTGTAAATCCGGTTACAGATATGCGCTCACGGCAGTCAAGGAACATTTCCCGGCTGTTTAAATAGTATTTTATCTCCTTTTTAAGCTCATCAGAATGATATTTTAAGCATCTGAAAAAGTTGACCAAATCACTGTTGGCGTCATTATAGATCTCTAGATCAGCGTGTTTGCCTTTTGCAAAAAGTATAGACCCGCCTCCGCCGAATACATCGATAAATCTGTTGTAGCTTTCAGTAGGCGGGAAAGACTTGATGATCTTACTTTTAAGCTGGCTCTTTCCACCAATCCATGGTATTGGACTTTTCATAAATATGACCTCCTTTTAATATAGTATACAGCTCCGAGCGGATTGCCCGGAGCTGTTACTTTTAAATCTTTTTAAGCCAATCAGCAACAACATAATAATGCTTGCGACCAAGCTTGATTTTTCTCCAGTAGTGACCGTGATGAAATTCATAAAAATCATCAGCGACTTTTACCGGAGTATTATCTTCGAGAACGCCAACGATCGTTCCGGCGGTGAAGTTGCAATCGCTCCTGTAATTAAGCCTAGTGACTGTCACCATTTGGCTGTATGATGTTTCTTTTGTATCCATAAGCTACTCCTTTACTTTATCGTTGCAGACAGCTTTTTAATAAATTTAGTCCCCGCAATACCGTTCTGAGTATAGCCCCACTTTTTCAACAGAGCATTGACCGCCTTTAGGGTACCGTCTCCGAACGTGCCGTTGTTGTCAAGTTTGTACCCTGCCAGCATAAGGAGCTGTTTCAGTGCAAGAACTCCATCGGATTTATCACCTTTCTTAAAGCCCGAACTGTCAAGTACCTTAGACGTGCTTGTGTTAGTAGCCTTAAACCCGTTAAGCCCCTTAGCCTTTATCACAGATGGGTAATCCACATAGCAGTAATCCATGTCTACCGGCACGGAAACACCGCTGACCTTGCCCGTTGAACTGTACTGCCACATACCGTATGTGCCGCCGTAGTTGCACTTGCTGTTGTATTCTGCAATCCACAGTGCATAGCGTCTTGCGACATCATTTGTTATGTAAGTCTGGAGCGGACTGCGGCTGATATACAGACCTGCGAAGTAGCCTGCTTCCTCCAGCGCAGTGCAAAAAGTTTTTACCATGTCGGAGCATACCGTTTTACCGCGTGCAAAAGCTTTCTGCCACTCCAGATCAAAGTAAATCGGGTATTCAAAAGTTTTGCCCTTGATGTAATCGAGACAAAGAACTGCGTCCTGTTTCGCACCGGATACCGTTGTCTGCCATGTATAGTAATATGCACCGACGTCAAGCCCAGCTGCCTTTGCATTTTTGTAATGCGTTTCAAAAAGCGGGTCTTTTACTACACAGTTCTTCGTGTGATCCCAGTTATTGCATCTGATAATAACAAAACTGTAGCCCGCCGCTTTGACCTTTGCGAAATCTACGTTTGTCTGATACATAGAAACATCAATGCCTTTAATTGTCGCTGCCATGATAATTATCCTCCTTGTTATTTTTATAGTTTTTCTGATACTGCGTGCCGAAATAGAACGATATCACCACAGTAAACACCGTGATGAACTGCTCTGCTGAAATCGTGCGGCGCAGTGCCAGCACGCAAAACACCGCTGTCAACAATATCGTCACGATAGACTTGACGTCTATAAGCTTTGCAAATTTCTGTTTCATATCTTGCTTACTCCTTTATCTCAAAAGCAAATCTGCTTAACAGATATTTCTTATTATTGAGCAGTATAGTTTGTGTAGGTACAGCGTAGTCACAATAAGTATTGCTATCTGATATACCCTGTATATGAGAAAGTATATGATATACATTTGTAAAACCTTTGTTTTGACTGGTAGAAACTACAGGAGTAAGTGATGTTACTGACTTTTGTTGACAAAAATACCTATAAGGTGTAGACAGTACGGACATTCCGTTTGTAAAAACAGCATATTTGTCAATAGTATTAGTAGCACAACTTGTTGTCATGCCTATTTCAGTTTCTCCTGTTTCATAATTAGTTATTTCGCCAATTATTATATTTATATTAGGTCTACTAGCTGTGTTATTGTCTATACCTATAGCAACTAAATCACTTTGCTTATAAATAATCCATCTTCTTTTATCGCTTTTATAATTTGTTATGCTAACACACGGGCAAGTCAATGCTTCAGTTCTTAGGTCACACCAACCGTGTGCCGCAGTATCAGTAAATTGACCCCTTAAAAACAGTTCATCTGTTACCCAAAGCTGAAAGGTGGCATCTTTGGTATCAATACTCGCATTATCGCCCTCGAACACAACTTTCTTAAAGTCATAGACCTCGATAAGCTTCTTGACTAATCCTCTTAGTCCGTCTGTTCCCTCATATATTTTCATCTTCGACCGCCTCCGCTATGCCTATTATACCTATATTTCCGTACGCTTCTCCCACTGACACACCCACAAGGCTCTGTCCGCTCGCCATATCGGGTATAGTGTCGATAATATCCATATTGCCGTTGAAGTCCTCGATGCTGAACCTGTCCGTCCTGTCGGGCTTTTTAAGTCCGAGATTTTCCGTGAAACTAGCCAACTATACTTCCCCCTTCCGCATTTTTGCCAACTATGAGATAGTACACCTTGAAAGCGTATGTGCCGCCCTGGTCTGAGGTGTGTTCAAGGTATGCCTCCCAGTCGATGTCCCTGCCGTTGCTTGCGACTTTGTATTGAAAACTCTGCGACTTGAAGTGCTTTTTGCCCCAGTCACACACCATAAACACCGCAGGGTTAGTGACCCCCGAGGGTATCATTCCTGTGCGTGTATTGTATGACCACTGAGAGCCGTTGTCGGCGTTGACCTTCATATTCACCGTGAAAGACCCCCACCGCATATACAGCGGGTAGAGCCTGTTCACAAGGCTTACTATCTGCGCCGCTGTCTTTGCACGAAACACCGCTGTACCGCCGTCTAAAAGCTCGTCCGTCTGTTCGCCCGAGTACCGCAGCTCATACTCCTCCTCGCCCACTATTTCTTCAAGAGCTGCCACCCTCGCCGTGAGCTGCTGGATAAGCTCCTCGGTGGTGGGCGTTGTCTGACCTGTGTCCGCTGTATCGGCAGTATTCTCCGCCTGCGTATCAGCTACAGTTGTTATCTCGTTCTCGTCCATAATCTCGCCTCCTAAAGCTGTTCTTCCACCGACAGACCCACCGCAGAAATATCGGCTGAAAGTCCGCCGTCAAAATTGAATCCTATGTTAGTTATTGGTATATCGTAGCTTTCGCCGCTTTCGCTGACGTATGTTATCACGTCACCAACGTCAAATCGGGGGTCGCCAAGGCGGTGAAAAAGCTCCGTTGTATACCACGAAAAGCCGCCTATCCTATGCCACAATGACCGCAGCAGCGACATTGTCATATATGGATTTTCAAACTCCAGCACACGCCCTGCCGAGCCTGTGGTATTGCCCAGCCGCAGAGTTTCGCTGTCGCTGACCTTACAGACAATACCTGCCAAAACATTCGGACGTTCTCCCAGTGTTGGCAGGTCGATAGTGTTGTTGTCCAGTATCTTCACGCTCGAGCCGTACCATTTGCGGACGTATCTGCCGTATCGGTCAACAAAACCGAACTCGCCTTGTGCCGAAGCTATGTAACTGAGCATCTGCCGCATTGTGGTGTCTTTGGGTATAGAGCTTATTTTGAAGTCGAAGTTTGCAGTTTTCAGCCTTATGTGACCCTTGCCGTAAAGCCTTGCACCGCCCTTTACACGGAGCTTTGCAGGGATGGTGTAGTCGTTGCCGTTTTGCAGTCCAAGCTGCTTGCATATGTCGTCCTCGACAGCCTTTGACCACGCAGGTAGCTTGACCTTTGGCACATAGGTCTTGTCGGAGAAGTAAAGCCTATCCGCAAAAGTGACCTCAGTATTTCCGCCCGACTTTTTCGATTTCACGCAGGTGAACCGCCCCAGAGGTATTCTCTCTCCGTCAAGCACCTCTCCAAGCTTGCTTATCTGCTCCACTGTCAGCTTTGAAAGTTCTGCGTAGGTGTAGGCTTCTAGGGTGGAGTAGGTGGTCACGCCTGTGAGGTCTGCAAGGTACAGGGACAGGTCATACTCTTTGCCGAGGAAACGTGTTTCAGCATCGTTTATCTGTAATGCCCAAGACTGTGAGCACACTGCACCAAGCTCTATGTCGTCACTGAGGCTCGTTGACTGCACGTCACTGGTAGCGGACATTATGTTGTCCCCCATTATTACGCTCTCGTCGTTTTCAAGCCACATACGCCATGTGCGGCAGTAGCTTTCGATGCGTGAGGAGACGGTTGTACTTGTTGTATACATATATCCGCCTCCTACTGCATGATAAGGTCAACAGCAACGCCTTTGCAAAACTGCCGCTTTTCGTCCCAGCCGAATATTTCATAGCTTGGATCTCCTGCATAGACCCTTATTTTGATTTCATTAAAAGTCTCGTCCAAAAGTGTGGCGTTAAAAAATGGGCTATCAACATTTGAGATATACTTATTTATCTGTGCAGTCTGCTCGCCTGTGAGATGATACCATTTAATAGTGACCGTTTTCTTTATAGCCCTGATGTCTCCGACCATAAGACAATTAGCGGTGCGCCCTGCATTGCCCGACCAGATTTTATTGTTACAAAAAGTAATTTCAGCAGGAGTGGCTACCGTTTCTTCTTCAAATTTCAATCCATTTGATTTCATAGTATCCCTCCTATACTTTTATCGGCGATTTGCCGTTGCGCTTGATAAAATCATTTATATCGTCAATAACGATCTGTGACAGCACTCTGCCCTTTACTTCGATTGGTATCGTTACGCTTATTTTCTGATTGCCTACAGCTCCGCCGTAAACAGCAAGCGCCTCAAACAAAGCCTGCTTGATCGTATCCAGCGGAGCTTCGATGTTTGTGCCGCGTTTCTGGTCGCCGAGAACCGCAAGAAACTCGGAGTTCGGCGGAATTACCGCGCCGGTGGCGAGCATTGGAATCTGAGGAACTGGTATAGGGTCATAGTCCCAAAACTCATCAAATGGTGTAAAGCCTGCTATTTCAATATCACGAATATCATTAAGTATGCCATTAAGAAAATCCAGTGGAGTAGAAATAACTTTATTTATTCCGCCAATTATGCCGTTTACAACCGTTGTGAATACTCCTGTTATACCCTCTTTGATACCGTCAAAAATTTTGCCACCAGTCGAAAATACGTCCTTAACTGCTTGCCAAGCCTTTGAAAATATATCTTTAAACCAATCAGCTACCTTAATAAACGGTGATTTTATTGCAGTCCACAAATCCCTGAAAAATTGTGCTGTAGCCGAAAACGCCGATTTTATATTTGTCCACGCAGTTGTAAATATATCTCCAAACCAACTTCCTACTGCAGAAAAAATGTCTTTGATTCCTGTCCACAGATTTGAGAACCAACCTATAACGGCATTCCAGACAGACAAAATACCGTCCCAAGCTGCTTGGAAAATTCCCGTAAACCATTCTGCCACGACGGCAAATACATCTTTTATGCCTTGCCATATTCCGGCGAAAAAGTCTTTAATTGATGTCCAGACCTCTGTTACCCAGTCTACAAATTGCTGTATTGTCATTTTAAAGCTGTCCCACAAATCAATAAAAAACTGTTTTACTGTTTCCCAATTTTTGTACAGCAATACGCCGATAGCGATAAGCGCACCGATTCCTAGACATACAAGTGTGATTGGACTCGTCAAAAAATTAACTGCTACACCAAGTGCAGTAATTAACGGTGTCAATACACTTGTTCCTGCCGCCAATGCGGCAAATGCACTTACTACGCCTTGAATTATTCCGGATATTGCAAATGCCGATCCCAAAGTCCCAACTACAACAGCAAAATTTTCGACAGCAGTCTGATGATTCTTTATCCAGTCACTAACCCCATTTAAGGCTGATGTAATACCTTTCAACGCGCCTACTATAATACCTCCGGTCCATGTTGCAATAGGCTTCAAAAATTTATCCCACAGCCATTTACCCATAGGTTTTAACGCTGAAATTGCTGAATCAAGAACTTTTATAGCTGCTGCCAGCAAATTAAGAAATGTTGGTATCAAAGTACTTATAGTCCATGATGCCATAGGGAGCAAAATATTATCCCAGAACCATTCGATACCGTCAAATATGTCGGCAGTTAAAGGCTTTAATGCGGATGTTACATTTTCAAATGATGTAATGAGCGGTGAGAAGTCAATGTTCTGCGCCCATTCAACAGTGTCTGCCGTTATGTTTTCAATTGTGTCGAGTATATCATTAAAAATATCAAGAATGTCCTGAATAATTTTTGTACCACTGCTATCAGACCAAGCGGAGGAAAAATTGCGTGACACATATCCGATTGTATTATTAATGTTTGTCCATATACCGAGTAAATGTTCAGAAATTTGTTCGCCCGTTCCGTTACTCCAAACATCGGTGAATGATCCGCCTATGCTTTTGATAACACTCCATACACCCTCGAAAGCAAATCTCATACTATCTGTTACCTTGACTCCATTTTTATCCCAAGCTTGTTTAAATGGCGTAAAAATAGTATTAAAAGATGATTTTACCCAATAAAAAAAATCTTTAAGCTTTTTATCGGCATCAGATGTATCAACATCTACAGTAGTGGAAATCGTATTGCCGCTTAGAGTACCGACCACTGGCGATGCATTTGTATCAGATGAGGAACTGTTGTCCGCCAGCTTATTTATCTGATCAAAGCTTGCAAGTGCATTTTCTTGAGCCTCGACAGTAGCTTCAGCCGATGTTGCCATATCGGAATATTTTTCCGCCGCCTGCGAAGAACTTTCAGCAACTCCATCTGTTGTATTCATCAGTTTAATTCCAAACACCTCAGAAAGTGCTTTAACTGCTGAATTAGCAACAGCTGTCAAACTTTGCAATTCCGCTGTTATGTTTTTTACAACTGTTACAGCACCAGAAAGAACAGGCTGTCCTATTACAGCAAGCAACTGTTTCCAAGACTCTTTCAGATTACCGATGACATTTTCCCAGCCGTCTGCTTCTCGCGCGGCTTGTCCCTCCGCTCCAGAAAGAGCATTTGCATCCTTGACCATTTGCAATAGTGTAAGTTGCTTCTGAGCTTCGGATAATTCCATAAATGATTTTCCATAGAGTTTATTAGCCGCTGTGTTTCGCGTAGTTTCTGTACAACTCAAACCCAAAGCAGCATCGTTTTCAAAGTTGCCTTTCAAGAACGATTTTAGGCTTTCTGCAGTATCTTCAAGGCTTCGATCGTAATATGCCGCACTGTCTGCTGTTACCTGCAACGCTTCTTCCATCATTTTTAGAGCACTAACTGAATCCATACCCGTAGTTTTAGCAAAAGCATAAATAGATGTGCCTACATTTTGAAGTCTTGTCTGAAGAATGCTACTGTTATCAGCTACACTTTTCATAGCATTATCTGCAGCAGATTTTAAAGTTCCAAAAGTCTGTTGCATTTGAGAATTTGCAGCATTTATATCTGCAGCAGCTTCAAGAGCTTCTTTTCCACTGAACACAGTACCAAGTGCTGCACCCATTTTTAAAACTATATTTCGGAGATTATTAAGCTGGTTACCTAAACTGTTTATACCTTTGGAAAATCCTTTTGTATCTATTTTTGTATCGAAATTAAGTCTGCCGTCAATTGCCAATTATATCAGCCTCCTTTCTTGACAAAATCCTCCATACGCTGTATAATGAAAAAAAATACATAATGGGAGGAAATGTTATGTTTTGCTTTAAATGCGGCGCAGAAATATCCGATGAATCAGATTTCTGCATGAAATGTGGAACTGAAATTCTGCATCACAATAAAACCGAAGTTGAAGAAGTCAACTCGATTTCAACTATACCTATGAATGCCACAATAAAATCGGCTTTTGTGTCAACTATAATAGTTTCGGAAACGGAGATCTCATACAAAAGTGGGCTCAAAAGCGAAACTATAAAAGTATCCGACATATCAGATATTAGATATACAGCCGGAACTCCTTCCGAGAACGGTCGCTTGTTTATAACAGCAAACGGAAAATCATATAACGTAATGTTTTTCTTTAACAATAATAAAAAAATTGCTGAGTTATGTGGTTACTTCTCCGCACTTAGCAATAATACTTTTATACCGATGGAAGTAACCACATCAACTTCATCACAAACAGGCGAAACACAACATGAAGAAAAAACGTTATCAAAACGTCAGCGTATAAAGGAAAACAAGAAAAACGGTATTGCTTGCTGTCCTAAATGTGGAAGTACTTCGCTTACGGCAAACAAAAAAGGCTTTGGAGTCGGAAAAGCAGTCATAGGAACTGCTGTTGCCGGTCCAATAGGTCTTGTTTCCGGAAACAAAGGAGCAAAAAAAGTTCGTATAACTTGCCTTAACTGCGGTAATCAGTGGTGGGCGTAATAAAAAAGTCAGTCCAAACGGGCTGACTTTTTTTATAACAGATTATTTATAAAATCAAGTTCATCCTGTTCCTCTGCTGTAAGCTTCACCTTAATATCAATAAGTTCTTTGTTGTTCCGGTAAAAGTCCTGTTCTCCTTTACTAAGTTTTTTATTGTGTGCAAGCTTATAGCGTATATTTATAACATTACTGTATAAACCCTCACCAATCTCATTAAAAAGGCCTAAAACCGTCCACCAATGCATATAATCAATTTCACGAATTTCCTTTCCTGCTACCTTATTGAGAGCTGGAAAAATAATCCCTTCATCCTGATCCCAGTTTATCAACGGTTTAGGTTGACGTTTAGATTTTGGCATATCTCCGCCGTCAAGAAACCATTTGGCTTGTTCTGCCGCTTCGTAAAGATCCGAGTTAGGTATCTGATCGTGATGCTTGTACAACAGTTGTATACATCCATATGTTTTGGCTTTGTCATTAAGCGTATCGTCATTGCACATAGAAAAAATCAGCAAAGCTACGCGATAATCACTATATATTGAATATATTTTACCGTTGACTGTCAAAGCTTTAGGCAATGCACCTATCATTTTGTTTCACCAACAATGGTATTGCGCTGTGACGCATAGGAATTAAGTTTCTCCTGTGATTTCTTTCTTTCCTCCACAGAACATTCATTTATGTACGCGAAGATGCACTGCATAAAATTCATAAATATTGGTTGACCTCCGGCAGGCGAAAGACATGAATCAGTTCCGAATACTATTAATGAAATATCATAACCAAAGATCTCATTTATAAGATCCTTCACCGCCATATCAAGTTTGTCCACACTATCAGCGGCAAGTTTCAGCTTTTCAAAGTCCGGATTATTCTCATCAAGATTCTGCAGATCATTGATAGAGTTCATATCGATATCTCCGTATCTACTGCGTATATTCTCATATTTCTCATCAAAGCCTGAAATTCGGTTAATAAACTGAGTATCTGTTGGATTAATACGGATTATTTTATCCGGATTCCCATTTAATTCGATATTTTTGTATCCGTCGTCAAAACTAAGCTTAATTGTTTCTGACATAAAAAACACTCCTTAGAAAAGAGGGGCTTAGTCGCCCCTCAAATTATCCTTTAGCCAGCGGCGTAAATGTCACCACTTTATTTGCGATTGTTACAGTACCCTTAATACGATTGCCGCAGGGTTGGATATTAAACGGTATGTTGACACCGCCCTGCGGTCCGCCATATGACTGCGGCTTAACGATGCAATCTTCCATCCATGCATCGTAAGGACCTTCGGTCTTATCGATAAGCACCTCAAGATATTTGCTCTTGCAGTCGTCGCCAACAAGACGATCCAACGCAATAGATTTGATCTTTTCGTAAATCGCATCTTCTGTATTTGCGTAGTAGGTTTCAACAGACAAACTAGGTTCGTAACCGTTGTCATTTACATCTGTTTCATCAAGGATATTCTTAACAGTCGCGGTATCCGGTCCCAAATCCATAGACATATCCTCAATGTTTTTGCCGATCAGGAACCATGACGGAGTTTCTCCGCCAAAAGTGGAATCCAACAAATGCATAAGATGACTTCTTTTAAGCTTTTTTATTCCTGTAGCTGCCATTTATATTTCCTCCTCAAATGTAAAATGTATCTGTATCTGATACAATCCTCTGTCTCCGTCCTCATCCAGAGCAAGCAGTATGCCATTATCAGCGGATATACTGATAGGTTCAAAATTTCCTGCAAGTTCTGGATAATTCCGGCTACTGTTCTGTTTTTCAATCCAGAAGATAAAATCCTCCGTAAAAGCTGATGCATTGAGCCTTGACAGATCATCGGCTGTGTACTCTCTGCTCTGGAGCAAAGCATTGTACTGCCATGTCTGATTTCCGCACACGTCCTCACTGAGTTTTACAAGACCTGATGTCTGTATACTGTAATTAACAGGTTCAGACTCAGTCTGGTCTATGTGCAGATCAATATCTCCAAGATTGGGATACTGTAACACATATTCTTTCATAGCCTCCAAAAGGCTTTTATTTTGCTCCGGCAATTCGTTTCACTCCTTTGATTATTCCGGACAGATGATCGGGTTTCATACGCTCGAACCATAGTCTGCCTCGCTTGCCCCCAAGGTTAAGCCCCTGCTTGCCCATACCTTTGTTATCGTAATAATTTTTGCGGGCGTATGGTGTGTTGTAATGCACCATGCCTGATCCAACTACCGTTGATGTAATACCGGACTGTTTAAGCTTACCGGTAAGCATTGGCACATAACTATCACAGCAACGTAATACTTCGCTGTCGATATACTTCTGTACTCGGCCGTCTTTTTGCAGACCACGCCTCGCAAACAGTTCATTTTCGGGGGCGACCGTGAGAGTTACTTTAATACTGTTATTACTCATTTAGCCGTCACCTCAGTGTGCCGCATTATGGGACTGCCGTAATCCTTGCGCTCTACAGTACTGATTTTGAGCGGGCTTACAGCCTTAAGCAACTCTGCCACAGAGGCTGTCACGTCAAAATCAATATCGCCCTTTGCAATATAGTCGGACTTATCGACTACAGCCAACAACGGCAGATGTATCAACGCCCGGTCAACATCGGTCTTGCCCGTCTTTGCAATGTTTTCGGCTTCGGTGTCCTGCCACCAGCACGGATAATGCTGTGTAATAAATGCACCGTCGGGCTGTTTGTGCCAGACGGTGCATTTTGTATTATATCTCATTTATATCCACCCCACAGACCTGAGATTAAGGTATCTGGAGGCGGTCTTGATCAGCTCATCGGCGACAGCAGTCTGAGTGGTCGAATAACTTATCGAATAATCTCCGACCTTTTCGGAGGCTATCTGTTTATCCGGCTGTGCGGAGTACATGATCTCTGCACAAGCACAGCAGGCTTTGGCAAGGCTGATCTCGTCGGTCTCGGCAAAGCTCAGACTGTCGAGATATTCCGATGCACGCTCCGCAAAATAAGGATAATCCGTTTCGGAAATCTTATTGCCATGAAAATCAGCAGTGTAAAACGTGTAATCAGCATAAGCCATAGCCTACACCTCCGTTTCGCTTGTCGTATCCTCTACCGCAACTGCATCGACGATTTCCTGAATGATTGCGTCCTTCTTGCTTGCCGACCCGAGGTCAATGCCAAGTTCGGCGGCATAAGCTTTTAGTTCAGGGACTGTCATGCTCTTATAATCAATGACATTTTCATTTTCGCGATAGTCGGCAGGCGGTTCTATTGTTATTGGCTTCTCGTTAAAAGTCAATCCTACTGTCTTTGCCATAACGACACCTCCTATGCCTTGTGGTGCAGATAAATACCTGCCGCCTTGTTTTCGTACACATCAGCCAGACCATAAGCACGGAAGAAGAACAGCCAGCTGTCATCCGTCTGATTTTCCTCCGGCGTAACGACCTTGTTTACCGTGTGCTTAGGATACTGGATAACCGCCGACTTCTGGATTATCATAAAGTTTATATCCTTTGCGGTTGTCGCCTTAGCAAAACCGCCTGCCGTTTCATCGACGCCCTCTGATTTTGTCGTGCCGTCCTTAAGATCGATCGCAGTGTAAAATCTGCTCTGAGGCACTTTTACGATCTTAGCAAAGCCGTCAAGTACAGCCTTTGACTTTGTGGTGTCCACATTGATAGCAAGGTTATACAGAGTAGGAGTGATGTACAGAATACGGTTTTCCGGCGATACTTCGTCTTCGTCCATTTTGTTCTGTGCAGTGATCAGAGCGGTAAGGACATCATTACCCGATGAAAGTGTTGCTCCTGCAGAAACCTTAGATATGCCTGTTGTACCTGCATAGGTCGCGAACCTGAATGCGTCCTGTTCGGGAGCAACCTTGACGCGGATAAACTCTGAGGACAGTCTGCCGAAAGCAAGTCCTGCAGTCTCCTCATTGTCCATATTGTCAACGCTGAATTTACGACCTCTGTCGTAATTAAAGGTAACAGTCTCGTTTGTAAGAGTAACGTCGCCCTTTACATAGCCACTGTTTCTGGAGTAGTCCGCCAGACCGTCCATAGAGATCTTAGGGATTATGATCTCATTTGCGTTTGCGCCCGCTTTAACAAGAGTAGGATCGCTGTCGAGATCGGCGGTCAAAGATGCCTGCTTGTAAACCTCGTCAAGCAGTGCGATGTAGGTTTTAAATTTTGTAATTGCGTTTGCCATAATATTTTACCTCCGTAAAATTACTTAGTCGCAGGCAGACCCATTACGGCTCTTGCCTGTGCGTCTGATGTTGTTTCTGTTGCCGAACCGTGGTCAAGACCGGTGTCTATCCTTGCGGTAGGCTCATCACCATCCGCAAAGAGAAATGCTTTGTCGGCCTTAAGCTTGTCAAGCTGTTCGGTAAGACCTGTGATCTTGCCGTCATCGTCAAGCTTGAGGAGCGACGAGTCAAGCTGAGACTTGACAATGTCCACATCTCTTGCTTTTGCTCCGGCAAGGGACAGTTCCAGAGCCTTGTCAAGCTTAAGTGCGGCAATATCTGCATTGTACTTGCTTTCCCAGTCGGACGCCGCTTTCTTAAGTCCTTCAATGTCCTCGCCGTCAAATGCTTTGACCTTATCAGTAAGCTCTGAGATCGTGCCTTTTGCCGTTTCCAGTTCTGCGTTAAGGTCTGTGTACTTCTGCTGTTCTGCGGTCAGCTCCGCTGTGTGCTGTTCAAGCACCTTGTTTGCCTGCTCCTCGGTAATACCGAGAGCTGTTAAATCTTTCAGTTCCATAGGGATTTTTCCTCCTTAATTTTGAGTATAAAATTTATCTCCTCGCAAGCGGCTCGGATTTTTGCTCCGCAAAAACGAGGATAAATAAAACGCCCTTGAAAGAGCGTTTTACTATCGTTAAAATGCAGTTTTAATCATCTGATAAATCTACAAGGCATTTAATAACCAAACAAATACCTTTTATTATTGTGAAGACCCATGCGGCTACATAACAGCCAACGGGGATTTGCCCTGTATCGAGGGCGTAAAGCAATATAAGGGCTGAAAGCATAAATTATCAGCTCCTTTTTGCAAAATTAAAAGCCCCCAGTAGCTGGGAGCTTATTCATTATGAATTTGAAAATAAACCTTATCATAAATATCCAATGCTTTATATCCGAAATCTGTCATATTATTCTGATTTTCGTCCATGCCATAAACAACTGATATGTTGCTAATTATGCATTGAAACATAGAAACATCTTTATTATTTATTTCTATCTGACTTGTTTCGGGGAAGAGCTTGTATGGGTATTCCAAATCTTCAAAATCGCCATATTTGACAAGCATTTCATATTCATCTTTTTTGAAATTGAATATCATAATAATACACCTCACTTTGGATTACATTGAATAAGCACGCCCGTTTCAGGATTTATGGATACTGCACATTTATCTGTAACAAATAGCTGAGATATTTTAGGTTTACCATCTTCATCATATAAAATGTTACCGTTTTTATCCCTGCTAATTTTGGGTTTCATTGCTTTACCATTGGTCAAAGCATCCTGAATATCTTGAAGTTCAACGCCAAGACGTTTCTTACCCGTATCAGGATCTTTGATTACACCAATAACACGTTCAATGAAATGATCCGATTGCCCAGTTATTTCAATACCGTTAGTTGTAGTTAAACCAACAAGACTGTTGTTAATCTCATTGTGCAACTTCTTATAATGATCGTAACCTACAAGCGGAGAAATTTTTCCCTTTTTTACAGAAGTAATATATGCATTCATCAATTTGTACTCAGGAGAGTTATTATACTTCATATTTTCAAAAATGTCAAGGCTTTTCGGCGGATTTTCTATGCCGTAGCTTTTCATTTGCTTAACAAAGTAACGATTATTCCCATATACCGCTTTCTGCGAAACACTCTTGTTAAATCCAACAACCCGAACTCTGTCCTTTTCGGGATAAAGATCGTTCGTATCGCAAAACTCAGACAGCCGTTTTTCCTTAGTTTTCAGTATAGCCGAGTGGCGTTCAAACTGATTTTGCAGTCTCCGTTTAAGCACCTCGTCTTCCGTCTCAGAGATAGCACCGTCATATGCAGCTAAACGTCTTTTTGTAGCTCGTATAGACCGCTCCATAGCACGCTGTTTCTGCGATAATTCATACTGTCTGTTGTTTTCGGTCACGTCAACAGGGAGATTAGCACGTTCGGAAATTCCCTCGAAAAACGGATAAAAATCATGTCGGCAGTTCCAGCCTTTCAAGCCGTCACCCGTTCCGTAGCCTGTGGCGGTGCTGAGTTTAGGGTATTTTTTAGATTTGCCCGAAATGCTGTAAACCTTGCCTTGCCATAAAGCGTGTGAGGGACGCGCGCCCATGTGTGCGGTGACCTCAACCAGATCGCAGTCCATTTCTGCGGCAAGATCAAGCTGCATCTGACCTGCGGTCTGACTTATGCCCGTCATTACCGCACGCCGCACTGCAACGTCTGCCCAGTCGGTCTTACCCGATGGATAAGTTACAGTCGCAATACCTTGTTTAGCAAGCTCGACAACTGCGTCGTAAATAGCATCCTGATATGTAAAAGCACCGCTTTGTACCTTTAACCATGCCTTGTCCATAAGATGAGTAACAGTTGCCTGCGAGGACTCTACCATGGACTTACACAGATTTTTTGTCATACCATTTGCATTTTTAACGCCTGCCTTAAGCGTGTTGGATAATGCCACCGACCTCAGAGCGGCGGAGCAGTCCTTGCCGTAAGTTCTGTATATCTTGGCGTCGTTGTTGATTGCCTCCTTACAGGCATCGGTGTACAGCTTTGATATCTGCCGCTTTGATTTGCCTGTAAATTCTGTAAGCATAGCAGTGATCTCTTTTGTAGACATCTTCAGCTGGCTTGCTTTGTACAACTGCCATTCCGCCGAGGGAGTAAGATAGTCCGCTTTAACAAGCTTTTTGGCAATAGACTTGATTATATCAGTCTGTACCTCGCTTACAAGATCAATCAAGTCATCTGGCAGTTTTTGTAACGTCTGAGGGGTAAGCATTACTCCTCACCGTCCTCAAAGCCCATAAGCTCATCGTCGGTAGGTTCACCGTCTGCAAGACGTGCCTTTGCCTCCTCTTCCGATTCGCCGTACCATTTAACACGGTATTCCCACTTCTGCATTAAACCTGCTGTGACATCATCTTTGTCACGTTGTCGCTCGGCATTTTCGTCTACCAGTGGACTTTGGTCAAAGACTATGGATATATGTGCGTCCTCCTTGACCTGTGCGTCGATAAAGCTGTGGCCTATCCAGAGGAGCGTTTTAACAAGACCATGCAAAAAGCTCTCAACTTTTATAAAATGCTTGTGTGCGTTTTGGATCAAGTCCTGCTTGTCGCCTGTGTACTGGGTAGCAGTTACTATAGAGCCTGCATTAAACTGATAATGCTTAGTACCAAATCCCACCTTAAAGCTGAGATAATCAAGCTGTGCCTGTATACCCGCCGTATTGTCTGCAACTCTCAGATCGGGATTATGCTCCTGCACCATACTCTTACCCGTGCCATCGTCCATAGTCTCGCCGATATAATAAAACAGTTGTTGATTTACCTCATCGGGAGCAACCTTTTTATCTCCAGACATATCTTCAAGCATATTTTTGTTTAAAAACACTTTTTTCTGTCCCAACCAAAAATCAGAGTTAAGATTATTATATGCAAGATCAACTCCCTTCAAGTTGTCAATCGCTCCGGCAAAAACCGCACAGCCCATCCCATTATTGCCGTTAATGGGATTAACGATAGCAGGTTTGCATATGGTAAACCAAGGCTTGTCTGATCCTGTATGCATTATTCTTGCAACACCGTCCGGCAGAGGTTCTTCGCTCAACAGCGATTTATCTTTTATTCCAAAGATGTGATTTTCTATGACATATTCGCCTTTTTCCAGACGGTGTATCTCAAGATACAGCTTGTTGCTGCCTTTTGTACAGATATCGGAGCAAAACGCTGCTTCGGTGATAATGCCGTTGTCCGATGATAGGACTATTATCCTATCCGCCTCAAGGTAATTTAGATCTATCCATGCGTCCAGTGACGGCAGAAGTCTGCCGTCTGAGCTTACCACAGCATTTTTAAGACGTATCACAACGGCACAAGTGCCGGAATACATCATTTTTTCCATAAGGTCGTTAGCCTGATCCCAGAAGTTGTTGCTGCCGAACACTCCGCCGTTGTCGGTATCGCCAACGATGAACTTTTCCGAGTATTCATCATCTACTTTTACAAACGTTTTGTCGTTTATTAATATGCTTGCCCAGTCCTCGCACACCTTTTTGGCCATTTTCATGGTATACATATCACGACTCTTGCGTTTTTCTCCGTTTTCAAAAGTTATCCTATGAAATGGTTCATGAAAACCCTTCCACCAGTCTTTCCATACGGATATATTATTATAATAGTCGGTCGAAATGTTATAGCCGAAGTTATTATTCAGCCAGTTTATTATCTCACTGTTCAAATGTTTTCACCTCCTGCCAGCGTTAGCGGCTTGATAAATTTGCTAAAGCTGTACTCCAGAGCGTCGGCGGTATCTATATCGCAAGTACCGTCGTCAAGACGCTCATCTCTGTCCGGAATTTTAGGATCCCATATCTGCTCCGACAAGCTTCCGATAACATTTTTGCAAATGTCAAGCACCCAAAATCTGCCCTGAACCATCAAAGACGTAAGCATAGATATTCTGTCGTTTCGTGGAGCTTTGTAGCAGTCCACGATCTTGACCATCAGTCTTGCTCTGGCACAGGCTACTCTCAGACCGTTTATTACCGCTTGGTTTTCGTTGTCCGCCCATGCAAATTTAATTAAAAGCGGATTAAAACGCATATATAACGTCTTTACAAACTTTATAAAAGCAGTGTAAATAGTATCGGGACCGACCTCGCCCTTGCCGCCGTCTATTTTGTGATCTGCAATAACGACAAGCTTTTTAAAGCCCTCAATAAAAGCCGTAGCCACGAATGTGGTCTTTGACTTGTTGCCGCCGAAGTCGATACCTATCTGTATTGATGTGATCTTGCTTTTGTCAAGCTGTGATTCGGGTATTATATACTTTTCGGGGTCGTTGGCAAAGCTCTGGAAGATAAGACCCTCTGCCGCTATCCTTAACCCCAGTATATCTCGCTTGTACCAGATAGATGTCGGATCGTACTGAGATTTTACCTCAGCCTTACGCTGATCTGAGATATTTATGTTATCGTCAATAGTAAAATGTGCGTAGTTGTATCCACCGAGGAATTTGCAATCGGCGGCGTCCTGCTGGTACTTGTCAATGTACTCGGTGTATATCCAGCTTTTTGGATTGTCCGGGTTAAGATCCCACCATATCTTACGCTTATCTGCGGCGATAGATCTGTTAAAAGCCTCCTGCACAAATGATTTGTGATGCAGATTGATCTCAGTACCTATCCACATACCATAAGAGTTGCCTCGTATGGACTTATAACTGCTGGCAAGCATAGCGCCGGAAAAGATGACGATCCTTGTTTTAAATCCTGTATCCTTGCCCTTTATGATAAGAGCCTCATTGCCCTTGTACTTACCCCAGCGGCATTGACCTCGAAAGAAATGCTCAATACCAAAGCCGTTACAGTCGCCAAGAATGATTTTCGCATTGCCGAGTGTTGACGCCGATGCAAGATGTATCTTGTCTTTAGTAGTCTTAAGCTCGTGACAAAAAGCAAGAACGTTGTCCACTGTCTTTCCGGCTCTTACCGCTCCCTCGGCAACGTTTATCATGCAGTCCTGTGACTTTCGGATATATGCCTTATGCTTATCGCCAAAATTGTAGGGTATGGTCTTTTTGCGTTTCTCAGGCTTAGTTGTCCTTGCCATAGATATCCTCCTCAATTTCCGACGTGTCCTCCAGCTCAGGATCAGCCTTGGGATTCGGTGACCAGTTTTCTTTGTCTTTATTCTGCAAATAGCTCAGAGCGGCGGACGGATTGGGAGCGACTTTTTTTACCCTGCGCCTGATCGTTTTGCGCCCTCTGGCGTCAACTCTAACTTCTTCCTCTGCATATTCGCCGCCCAGAGCCGCCGCAAGCAAAGCTCTCTCCACTTCGGAGTTTACAAGTTCAGGATTGTCGTCCAAAAAATCCTGAAGTTCCTTGTGCCGCTTTTTATAATCTGTGGCAAGCTTTTTCCGTTCTGCCTTGTCGGAGGTATTAATAAAAGCCTCCGACAGCTCGCCGAGGCTTTGTATATCCGTCTGTATTTTTACATCATTAATGTTGCTTACAGCTGCCGACAGCGTGTCGATAGCCTGTTTTCTCTTTACATTCACATTAACACCTCCGTTCGCTCAAACTCAAACTACACGCCCGTTTTAAGGGCTTTCTCTTTCAAGTGTGAAATTATCCTAAGAATTATTTCAAAACGTGCTATAACGCCGTTAAACGCCGCTAAAATGAAATCAAATAGCAATGCTTCGCCATTCGGATATTTTTGTTTCAAAATTCCGTTGATGTCCGGCGCTATGTAATCTGAGCTTAAGCGCAGGGGACGAATCAACCTTACGCTTATGATCAGATCTTTTCCAGTTCTGCAGCAACGTCAAAGTAATGACGCCTGCCGTTTATCTCACAGTACAGCGTACAGCGTTTACGCCGCCTGCTGTATTTAACAATGCAGTGTTCTCTGCCTTTGAGCAGTCCCTCTGTGATAGTCACCTTTCCGCTGTTTATGTAACCACGGCTGACGGTAAGATTTTCGACATCAAGTATCCACCGAAGTCTGACTTCCTCGCTCATCGGCAGCGGAGTGGGCGGTCTGCCCAAAAATCTCAATACGCCGACAGTATTTTTCACGGTGTAGTAAAGCTCGTCTGTGATGCCTTCACTGTTAACAAAAACATATGTGGGAAATATCATCCGGCGTACCATGCGCCACACGCCGCCTTTACGTTCCAACAGGTCGTGAGCAGGCGCATAGGCGTTAATATTTTTATCTCTGAGAGTGGCAACAACGTCATGCTCTCTGCCGCTCTGAACATAAATAACGTAGATCATATATCGCTCCTTTTCTCCTCAAGGAACTTAGCCACATCCTTGTAAAGATCGGGACGTTCCCTTGCCATTGCCTCGAACACCATTGACTTGACCTGTTCAAAGCCCGCGTTAAGGATATCCTCGTTTTTCAGATCCATATTCTTTTTATACGCCGCAGCCTTTACAAGGCTGGTAGCCTGTTTGAGCAAGGCTTCCGGGTCTATGTTCTTCCATTTTTCTTCGGGAGTGTTCTGTATAGATTCCAACACGTTATGCGACAGCAGCCTGATTATTCCCTCGCTGGTATCGAGAGCCGGATACTTGTTTATCTCCTCCATTATGACCCTGAAATTCTCCTGAGCCATTCTGAGGGTCTCAACAGATTCATTCAGATTTGCGGCGTATCTGCAAACCGAGGATATTGATATGGGCTGATCGGTCTGATCCTTTATATAGTCTGCGATCTCCGCATATGTAAAATCGGCTTTCATCATATCTTCGACCGTTGCTTTAAGTTCCGGCGACAGCTTGTCTATTTTAGAGTGCTTTCTGCGCTTTCTTGCCATTATCCGCACCCCCTACAGCTTTATGCAGGGGTCGTTGATACCTCCGGCAAGCAGGCTGATCCCCTTTGCCGTAAGCTTTGCCTCGAGATCGTCAAAATCGCTGTCTGCCAGCGTAGACGGCTCTTTGGACAACACCGTCCTCAGATGTATGTATCCGGCTTCATAAAGATAGTTCACGCTGTCGGTAATTTCGCCCTTTGTTATATCGGGAAGAGCATACTCAACGCTCTTAAGCTTATGATACTGATATCTGAGCATATTTATAGTGCGCATAACAGAGCCGTTATTTTCTTTAAAATTGCCTGCTCTGATAAGCTGCATCTGCTTTTCCATATCCATGCTATTTTTCTCCCTTCATTTCCATCAAGATATCCATGATCTTGTCCAGCTTCTGTTCAGTCTTAAGCTGTTCTCTGTAAAAATCCTCTTTGGTAAGATAGTTCTGCTTGACGTCGGTAATATCGGTCTTGCACTTGTCAAACTCGTCTTTAGAGACGTAATTTTCTCTGACCTTATCCAGACCGCTTTTGCATTTATCGATGTCGTCCATAGTCCGCTTTAAAAAGTAGGTTATAATACCTATACCGCCTGTAAGAACGAGCTGAAATACTATCGTAAATATCTGCTGACTTGTCATAAAAACACCCCCAATATATTTAGTACCGTTATCCGTTATAATAACTGTACCATATATATTGGGGGTGTTACAGATGAAGCGTTTCAGCGAGTTTCTGCAATTATATTTCATCAAAGGTAATCTGACCCTCGATAGGAGCGTTTTGCTTTTCCTGCCTTATCTCAGCCGTTATGCTGCGGATCGTGCGCTCAGACAGATTATATTTATTGACAAGAAACTTGAAGTTATATCCGTTAAAATCCCTGCGTATCTTTTCGTCACGTGCCGATCGGATAACAGAATCAGCTTTTGCAATGTAAATTGACAAACCACCGTAACGCTGCACAAGCTTTTCGTATGCCTGTGAGCCGATGCAGTCGTAAATATCCCGCTGCTCTGGAGTAAGGTCTTCTTCGTATATATCAAGTTCCGGCATATTTCTCACCTTGCCTTTTCGCCCGCCGCTCTGCCGAATTAACATAACGCTTGAGCTGTTCGATAAGCTTAGAACACTGTTCCTGATCTATCCACCGAAACGGCTGCTTTTTTGATGCCGTAACGCCCAGTACTTTGCCTATCACGCCAATTAGCCTGTCTCCAACGTCAGCTGACTCTGGATTAGTGTCAAGTTCCTTGAGCCTGTAGCAGTATCTCCAGCACAGCCGCTGCTGTTCAGGCGTAGCCATACCGTTGCAGCCGATCTCTTCAGCTTCTTTCTTTTTGTTTCTAGATTTGGTATTATGCAGCAGATGGTTTGGATCGGCAAGCTTCATGCGATTGATAAGTTCCGCCTGAACAGCCTTGAATTCGCTATCGTCAAGCTGTTTTACCGAATCTTTACCGGTAATGCTAAAGATCAATTCGTGCAGCATATCATCTTTATCTTTGCCGACAATACCAAGACCTGCTCCCAGACCGTAAATTCTTTTAATCTGCTCCTTTGTTGCCATATCCAAATCCTCCTGTCCTTATTTTTTAGCCGTGAATTTCGTTTTCGGCGTTCTTTCAACTACAACCGCGCTGTCAATCATATCCACAGCACGCTCCACAATCTCATCGGTAAGCCGTTCGTTATTAATCATAAGCAGACGTTTAAGATTCTGCCAAGCGACGGCTTCGGATACCAGATAAGCGTTCTCTTGCGCCGCCTTTTCATCCAGACCGCCAAGCTGCATAAGATTTTTTACGTCGGTCTCATATTTCGCACCCTTAAGCTTTTTCTCCAGAGCTTTGCGGCTCTTATCGTCAAGCCCAAGCCCGTCCAGTATCTTAGCAACGCTGCCGTCCTTTATGTACTCCTTGTTGTAAACGGCGGAAAGCAAGCGTTTTGCAGATTCTGACAAGGTGTAGGTTACGTCCTCTTTTACAACGTCGCCGTACGCTTTACCAAAGATCTCCTTAAGCATTGTGGGGTACACAAGCTTAACGTTGTCGGCGTTGGTGACTGTGATTGCATTGCCAGCATTGTCGCTGTAGACAGCAGATTTAAACTTTGTATCCTGCAGGTCGGCTTCCGAAGCCTTAAGGATATCAGCCTCGATGCCGTCTGCCTCTGATTTAAGCTCCGAAATTTCCGCCTTGATCTCAGCATAACGTTTTACCTTTTCAGACAGATCCATAAGCCGTCTTTACCTCCTCTATGATTTCTTCGGCGCAGTTTCTGCAGGTATCACGTCCCTTGATAGAGCGCACATTATCAACACTGCCACAATAGCAACAGGTAGGTCTGTGCTTGCGAATCATGATACCGTCCGCTGTCTTCTCGATGTCAACAGCCATGCCTCCCGCAAAGCCCGCTGCAAGTCTGATGTCCTTCGGGATCGTCAATCCAGCTTTGCTTGTAAGCTTTTTATGTTTTGTTTCCATAGCGTTTTTACCTCCTTGTTTTTCTGCACTCTGCATTTATCAGGGCTTGTGACCTGCGCCGATCGGCGGCTGCATTACAGGAGGGGCACAGCCCCTCTGATACTTATTATTTCTTGTCTACAATTGAGCATTCATTGCATTCTCCGTTACTGTTGCAAATATTATCACAATAGCCGCATTTATCGCAGTACGGACAGTCATCACAACACATTTTCATAAAAAAGGCACATTCTGCGCTGCCTTTCATAAAACATTCAAAATTATTATGCATATTTAGTCGCCTTTACTTTCCTCGGCTCCTCGATGCGTACCATGTCTATCCAGCGTATCTTATCAGTATATCTATGTACAAGGCAAAGCTGCTTGTCCGTCGCCTTCGAAACCATCCAGTCCGCAGGATCAAGCTTGTAATACGCTATTATTCGTTTCTGAGCTTTGGTGGGATTTTTTCCGTGCTTCATTCTTTTTGTCCTCCGTTTCACTTTTTATACCGCCATATCCATATATTTAGCGATTGCAGACAATCCCTTGGCGGTCACATTGCCGTTATCGAGGGCGTTGGAGTATAGATTGACCGCTCCTCTGATAGCCTGTGGACTTTGAGCGATACACAGTAAAAATTCAACAGCAGTAGTGTCCTCTCTGATATCCGGAAAGAGCATTTCGATGTCGCTCTTCTTTATCTGCTTAACGCTGTAAAACCGGGTATTCTTCGTCCTGTTGCGTATCTGTGCAAACTCCGCTTTCTGCTTTCCGCCAAGTCTGCTTACCGTGGTTTCGTTGCCGACAAAGCATATTCCAAGGGTCTGTCCCTTTTCGTCAAAGCAGTCGCAAAGGCTTCGGAGAGTATCAATGGCATTTCTGGTGAGATGCTGGGCTTCGTCCACGATTATCACCATGCCGTCCGAAAGCTTTGACGAGATTTCCAGCCAGAGTCTGCTCACAGAGCCGGAGGATACGTTCAGCTTAGAACCGATAAGCTCCAGCACGGATTTTGATGACTTGATGCACGGATTTACCGTTATGTATATACAGTTTGTGCCGTGCTCACGGTAATACTGCCTGCAAGCCTGTGTTTTGCCTATACCTGCGTCACCGCAGGCTATGGCAAGACCGCCCTGAAGCTGACAGTTGCGTATGATCTTGTACACGTTAGACGATATTGACGTTTCCTTATAGTCTGTGCCGACATAGATTTCAGCTGCAGCCTGCTTGGTTACAAAGTATTCAATTACTTTTTTCATCTGCTTATCTACATCGCCGTTGTAGGTACCTGACTTAATTGCAGAGTATGAGCTATCGGATATACCAATCTTTTTGCAGACTGCAGCCGCAGATAGATTTTCCGAGTACTGCAGCTGTTTTATCTGTTCCAATGCCCACTCCTGTTTAGCTGTTAGCTTTTTCATTTATTAATCACTCCTCCATTTATTCTTCCGCCTCTCGGCGTTTTCGTTCATTTTATCTATATTGACCACAATATCGTCTCCGGAAGCCTTTGATATACTTTCCGGTTCATTATCAGCTCTTATCATAATCACATTGGACGGCATAACGATCTTAAAGCTCTGCTTACCATGTGCTGCCTTGAGAGCGGCAGCCTCCATAAGGTCGATCTTATGCTCTGAGTTTAAGCCATCTGTGATATTCTGGGCCTCGGCTTTAATAAACCGTTGTACTCTGCGCTGTAAAGCCATTGCATCGGAAATCTCTTCCTTGCTTTCGGTGATGTAATCTATAAGCAGCTTGTCCGCACATTCCCAAGTCCAAAGGTAACGGTCCGATTTATCGTAAACCCTTACGCTTCTAAGATCGGCGGGATCGTATCTTACATAGACCTCCTCGCCCAGGTGACGGTAAGTGTTTTCATAGTCCATAAACCAGACCTTTTCGCCGGATATTTCAACAAATACGCCGTTGCGCTTGATCTTTTGTACCCTTGTTGATCTCATAAGCATAAGATTAAGTTCGGCTTCCGGAGCTTTGCGTATTCCTACAGACTTTATATCCATATTCCATACGTCGATACGACTCATTCCTTTGTACTTTGTCTCAGCTCCGCCATATTCCTGCATATTAAAATCACCGTCAATATACATATCAATATATTCTCTAATCTCAAAGTCGCAGGGAATCTTGCCTTCTTTAATTCTACGCTTAAGGCTCTCAGGTCGCTGCATAATAGTGCCGCCGCAGTAACCTTCAAACATTCTTGCAAACTGCATTGTGACCGTGCTAAATGTACGCTCAATAGGCTTTGCTTTAGCGTTACGGACGATTGCGTTATGCATCGTGATTCCAAGCCTTTGGAGTATTGTCGGTGGTTCGATCTCAGGGTTATCGGTTTTCCTGCTTCGATGACCTTTTCCGCCAACGTCATGGGTCAAAAACTCTCGACCGTTATCAAAATATACGGCTTTCGGAATGCCAAATCGCATAATTCCATGCCTTAATGCGATGATTGTTGACTGGGAGTTCGGACTGTCGCATATATTCCAGCCGACCAGCACTCCGCTTTTGGCATCCAAAAAGGCTGTAAGGTACAGCCTGTGGATCGTGCCGTTATCTTCATCGTAGGACTGTATATCGAACGTGTGGTTATCTGCGATCCAGACGTCGTTAGCGTGGAGACCGTCGTACATACGGCTGATATATGGCAGGCATTTATCTTTCATAGCCTTATCGCCGTCGCGCATATATGTAAGCACGGCTTGTGGTATTTCCGACTTTATATGCCGCCTGAAAGTATTGTCTGACGGGAAGTTTGATACCATTGACGGATACCACTCTTTTGCACATTCAAGCGTTAGGTCGTAACAACGCGAAACGGTAGGTTTGTTTTCGGAAAGATAGAAATAGCAAAACTGCTCCCACAGCTCCGGTGGGATACTGCTCTTACCCTTATTGGCTCCGCCTCGATTTTCACAAAGCCCCTGCAGATTATTATTTCTGTAGGCTGCATACTTGCGGTATAGTATATCCACCGACACTTTGATATCATTATGCTCGAGCTGACACTTGCCGACGTAAAGCTTATCCACTTCGGTTTTCTTTCCGGGGTATTGATCCCGGTAACGCTGCCAGTCTCTGAGGATATCTACCCAGAGTGCGATTTCATCACGCTCATCTTCGGAAAACTCTTCGATTGACGTTTTCACAGGCTTTGACGTTTTCACAGGCTTTTTGGGCTGTTTTAATGCATTTTTAACAGGCTGTGCAACAAGTTCTAAGCCCGCTTCCGCTCTTTTCTGAGCATAGTATTTTGCCTGCAGGCCTTCGGGGAGTGATGATATTGGGATCATATATTTAGGACGGTTCCTGTCGTTGATTTCGATATTGCATGACAATTTTCCGTCCTTGCACAGTTTCTTTATATATCGTTCACTGCAGCCTTTAAGATCAGCAGTTTTGGCAACCGTCAAATATTCCACATCATCACCTCCCGAAGTTACTTGACAAAACTAATGTTTTCTGATATACTAAGTATCAGAGCCAGAACGGTTGTTTACGAGGTCGGACAGAAAATCTTCTGTTTCGGTCAATACTGCAAGAATGGTCGCAACATTCCTGCGGAGCTGTTCAGGCTCTATTTTTATGTCCTCAAGGCAGCTTGCCTGAGCCAGAAGCCGGGCTTGTCCCACCGCATGAGACAGTACTTGTGTTTTAAATTCCTTGTATTTCATTGGTTACACTTCCTTTCTCGGTCTGCCATCATCAGTACCGGGAGACCGTCCCCGGCAGACCGAACCGCCTGTTGCGGCTCGGTTTCGGCTAGAAAAATCGGAATGTATAAGTCTACTCCTTCCGAAAGAGTACCCTGCGCACTTATACTGCGTTGCACAACCTTGTCGACTAGGTTGATTGAGTTGGCTTTCACATCAGGACTTGCACCTGATAGGCTTACGCTTGCGAACCTAGCACTATGCGTGAACATTTAGCCGCCCCGATTATTACCGAAACGGCAAGGTAGATAGGATAAAAAGTTATCCTAAGTGGGTCTGATACGCTCAGACGGGCGGTATCTTTATGTTGTCTTTAGACTGTGTTATAAAAATACAAAAGACGTTCCAGCTGGTGCAAACATTAAGCTCATGCGCTCTCAGCTTGCATTTACGAGTTCGCACCTTAAGGAAAGTCGGAACTCTTATAACAAAACCTGTACCTCGGCTAATTCAACCCGACGACACGTAGCCAGAACACGTGGTTTTTAAGTCATACGCTACCGATATTTTATGTCCTCGGTCTACAGACTGTATGACAGGCTTGGTTCAAGATCTAAGTCGTTACCTCTGAGCTTGCAAGCTGCAGGTGATTCACTATATCCCCTATGGCGGGCAAGCACGGCACCTGCATATTTTGGTCTGCCATCATCAGTACCGGGAGACCGTCCCCGGCAGACAGCCGAGTTACTGTCGGCTGTTTCGGCTGTTTCGTGATCTGCCGCACAGATCGTCAAGACTGCATCGCAGCACATTGGCTATCCTGATCGTAGTCTTAAGAGAGGGCGTCAAAACGCCCTGCTCTATCTTGCACACGGTCACATTGCTGATCCCCGCATACTTAGCAAGCTCTCTCTGATTAAGATCACGCTGCTCTCTAATCTGCTTTATGCTTTTCCCAATATCTGCGCTCATAAAGGCGTTCCCTCCTTTTAGCAAAGTATATATCTCTGATAAGAGAGATGATAAGGTGCATACAGAACAATCCGGATAGTGTAAGCAACGGTATGATCCAGAACTCGGAATGTCCGCTAAGACTTGTTATGGCACACCATAGCATGATAATGGCAAACATGGTAAGCACCTTTCCCTCGTCCGTAAGTTTTTTCATAATAAACCCTCCTTACTTATACATCATAACGGTGATAACGTCTTTAGCGGCAGCAAGCGGACTGTCTCCTGTGATGCCTATATCATACACATGACCGTTCTTCATGGTTACAAGCACCCACTCTTCTCCGTTGTCTTCGCAGTAAGTTATATCATCAACATCATCATTGGCGGCATGGAGCAGGAAATAGAGCTCTTTTTCTACGAATAAAGCTTTATTCATTATATATCCTCTTATTGGCGGAGTTTGTTCCGCCCTTGTTTGCTGCTCGCCGTATTTTTCAGCTATGCAATCAAGATCATCATCTATTGCTGCCTTAGCATCCTCGATTGTATTATAAGCCTTTGGCGAGAAAGCCCCGTAAGGTGATATGCAAACATAGCCTATCCTATCGTTACCTGATATCGTATAGCCTCTGTACTCATACATATTCACATCGGTTTCCTTAATCTTATACTTATTCATTAAAATTCCTCCTTTTTCGATTGACGTTTAACGCTTTTTGTGTTAAACTTAATTTATCATGGGGTAACTATGCCCTAGAGGTTACCCTATAGTAAATTATAACTAGATTTTTTCTAATTGTCAAGTGAAATTCTAACTCGAAATTAGAAAAACGCTAATTTCGTGATAAGTAACAAAGGAGATGATTGAATTTTGGATATTTTGGATAGAATAACTATGCTTTTAGGCAATCGAGAGCAAAAAGAATTGACTAATTACCTGAAATTAAATAATGTTGCTTTTTCAGAATGGAAGTCTGGGAAAAGCAAATCATATAGAAAATATCTAATTGAAATTGCTGAATTTTTTGATGTTTCAATAGATTACCTTGTTTACGGCAAAGAAAAAAGCTCACCAGCGGAACAGTTGACCGATGATGAGCAAGAGTTACTTACATATTATAAGGAATTAGATTTAATGAAAAAGGGTCAAGTCCTCGAACGTGCCAAGGTCCTTTTTGAGCAGTCAAAAATACCATTAAAAGAGCTTGAAAACAGTGTTTTCATAGAGTACTATTCGTTGCCTGTCAGTGCCGGAACTGGCGTTGATCTGGATGGCTGCGAAAAAGGTATGTTGGAGGTTAAGAAAACGCAGCTCACTCTTGAGGCTAATTTTGCTCTAAGAGTGTCTGGCAACAGCATGGAGCCTGTATTCCACGACGGAGACGTAGTTCTGATAGCCTCGCAGCCATCTGTTGAGATCGGCGAGATAGGCATTTTTATACTTAACGGGGAAGGATTTATAAAGAAGTTCGGCGGAGATCGCTTGATTTCCCTTAACCCGGATTATGATGATATTCCGCTGCATGATTATGATAGTATCTATTGCCGGGGAAAGGTTATTGGAAATGTATGATATAAAAATATGAAACTAAGCAACTTGTGCTTGATCTTCCGACTGTAGTGATTGTTCGAGCCGCACAGTGGGACATTGATAAGTTAATGGGAACTAGTTCCCATTAATCGAATTTTTAGTTCCTATATTCCCGTATAAAATATGGAAATTTTTCAATGAGATTTTTCAATTGAACATTCAAACTATTTTATAAACGTTATAGCTTTAAAATGCGTAAATACGCTGTTTTGTGACAATTTTAAAATTTGAAAACAGTTCTAAAACGTTCTAAAAAGGTAAAATTTAAAGGTCTTAAAATGCTTTTAAAATTGCATTTTAAGACCTTATTTTTTTGACATTCAATTTTCTTATCCGCAAAGCACGTCAACTTTTTGCATATTCAAACCGCCGCATTTGCGCCACTTTCGTGGGTTTTCTATGCTAATTCCGAGTTATTCCGCATTTTTGCGTTTTTCGGATTTTGCGTGGCGAGCAACAACCGTGGTCGTAGTTTGGCTCACTGCCGAAGTTTCCACACTTTCTACGGACTCCGATACATTTCCGCAGGCGGTCAGCATTACCGTGCAAAGTATTGATATGACCGTTGCTCTTTTCATATGATCAACTCCTTTCGACAAGCAATATATCACACCTTTTCTTGTAAATCCAGCCTCTTTTCAAAAGTTCTACCTTTGTGACAATTTACACAGCAAAAGCTTTAGCAAACTACATACTCATAACCGGCTCAGGTTCATCTTCAGGCTCGGACATTTCCTCATCAGGGGTGTTCTCAACCTCGATATCCGTCTGCTGAACCTGCTGAAGCTTGAGATCGTAAGCATTGAGTACAGCCTGATTTACGGCAGTTCTCGCCGACTTGGTTATGGCATGGAAGGTGTCGCTGTACTGCTTGTTGCCGTCCTTATTAGTGTATGAGGTGGAAGGCATATTGACAAACCTGCCCTTTTCGGTCTCGATGACCCTCAGTCCGTGAACGGCGAACATACCGTCCATTGTTACGCTGGCATATGCCTTGATTGCCGAATCCTCTTTGTTTACCATTCTGTTGATAGATGCGTGTATTTTCATAATTTCATTCTCCTTTACATGGTCTGTTCGATTTCATGTTCTTCTTCAAATTCTTCGTCCGGTTCGATTATTTCCGGCTTGGTTTCCCTCACTGCGATAAGCCCTATGCCCGGCAGATTTACTACCACATGATTAAACTGCTCCTTGTACTTTTCAATCTGCTCGTCGGTAAGTGAACAGCTGTCCCACTCGCCGTATTCGTTCCGGTAGTTGCCTGAAATGTAGAATGTACCGTGGACAAGAGTTTCTCCCACTATTCTGTTTGGAGCAGAGCCGTTCAGCAGAAATTCATCATTGCACCAGCAAAGAGCGTTGTTTTGGGGTTCGAAATATATAGGCTCGATGCTGCCGCCCACAACTTCTTGCATGGCATGGATATCATTGCGAATTTCAGCTTCATATGGAGCTTTTCCGTTTTCCACGATAAGAATTTTCATTATATCCGAATGATTTGTTTTATCGATATCGAAGTCTATCGGCTTGAATCCAACGCTGTCGCAGAAGTAAAAGCCTTTATCCTTGCCGTCGCAGATTTCAATGACATTGCTGACTGACATCGACTCTCCGAGATATCCGGGAGGTGTTTTGTCCGAATTGCAAAGGGCGAAAACACTTTCAAGGCTGTCACAGGTCACAGTACCGCCGTAAATCTGACGGTAATTCTCAGCTTTTATGCCGCCATGTGATTGTGTGTAGTCGTAATTCATAAAAGCGAGCTTATTACGGTCCTTTTCATGGTCGATCTGAAAAATCCTGATCTTCATCTGCGGAGCCTCGATCTGTTCAAGCCGTTCAACCGCCCATTTCGGAAGCTGCTCATAGTCGGCAACTCCGAAGAAATCCTCACGGTAGAATTGTGCTTTTTCGTCGTCCGCAAGGAACTGCCCGAATACCTTTCTGCCCGATTTTTCGGGATCGCAGCCAAAGCCGCCTGCTGCGTAGAAATACTGATTTATTGGGTCCTTGAACTGTTCGTTAAGGATTTCGGGCTTGAGGATCAACAGCTTTCTTTCGTAATCCTGCGGCTTATCGGATTGAACGCACTGTTTTTCGCCCACAAGTCCGAGCCTGTCATATCTTTTCTTTACCTGATCGATAAAGCCGTTAAGCACGGCGGGATGAGAATCAACACAGTATTCGCGCATTTCTTTTTGGGGAAGATATGAGGGGATAACAGACCTTGCCCACTCCTTGTTCTCACGGGAGAAACGACCGTCATCTTTCTTATTAAGAATGCTTGCGGCAAGCACCCACATTGTACGGTCATAACCGAAATCGGCTATGACCTTTTTAGCCCCATTTTTATTCAGAGTGAAACCGTCGAAACTATCTGAAATAGCCGATTCTATCGCTTTTTTACAGCGGATATTTTCCGTCCGGCTTTCACGGTATGCCTCAATTTCTCCGGTGAGTTTTGCGTTTTCAAAAGATTGTCTGTACAGATAACTCATACGTTTTTCACAGCTCCTTTTCTTTTAAGTCTCATAAGAGTTTTTAAAAGCCTTTCTCTTTCCTCCAGCACAAGTGACTCTACAAAGGAATCAAGCGGTTCACTTTCCGATTTGCAGTCGTCACACAGCTTCTCCTTTGTAACAGTTATCGTATTTCCCTTGGCGTCAAAGCTAAGAATATTCCCTGACCGTATATTAAGGGCAAGCCGTATTTCATAGGGTATCGTAATTCTGCCTTTCTTTCCTAACACCCGTACAATTTTATTCATCACTGCATTCCTCCGTTTCCTCGCCGCAGTAAGCATACAATGGACAATTACCACAATCATCATGCATGGAGCAAGTCCGTTCGATCTCTTCATCCGAGATACCACAATCACGGCGTTCTCTTTCGGGAGCATTACGCCATATCGTGAGAGAAACACCGCCGCCGTCGCACTCTGTTTCTACTCTTACGGGATTCCCGTTTTCATCGTAAAGTCCCGAAAATTCGGTCTTTCCATTTGTTGTGAGTACCTGTGCAAAAATTATCTTTTTCATAAAATTATACCTCCAAAATTGTCTGTTTCATCGTCAAACAGCGAGAGCTGGCGTACAGACCTTGCTCTCTCGCTCGTATCGTAATTGGATATGAGGAGTTCCGCATACTGACAGCCGCCGTCGTACCGCTGTGCCAAGTTGTTAATTCTGCTGATCTCCTCGATGCGGATATTCGGCTTGTCCCATATCTCACGAATTTCGGGACAGTCGTTGTAAGAAACAAGAAACTTGCCCTTGATATCCAGAAGAGTGTCACGCAGTCTGATATGATCCTTGGTTTTAAACCCGACGTCCTTGTAATAGTTTTCGGTAGCAAAGTACGGCGGATCGCAGTAGAAAAAGCTGACAGGGCGGTCATACTGCCGTATCAGCTTTTCAAAATCCTTGTTCTCAACTATGACTTTCTGCAATCGCCTCGCCGCCAAGTCTATCATCGGGAAGTCCGACCAAATGGAATGCGGCTGACTTGCAAAGCTGTCAAGTCCGCTTGCATAGCTGTAACGAATAAGCTGATAAAATTTTGCCGCACGATCAATGTCCCGAAATTTCGGGAAAAGATTGCGTTTATGAAGCCCTGCTATCCAATCAAAATCCTCACGGGAATTGAGGACGTACCGCAGCTTGTATTTCAGCTTATTTGGCTTATCTCTGACACAGCGGTACAGATTAGAAAGATTGCTGTTAAAATCGTTATATACCTCAAAATCCATACCGGGCGGCTTATGGAACAGAACCCAGCCTGCGCCTCCGAAAACCTCTATATACCGCTCATAGTAGGGTGGAAACCTCGCAAGTACGGCGTCTCTGAGAGCCTTTTTTCCTCCTACCCATGACATAAAACTGTTCATGTTTTTCCTTTCTGCCGTTTATACCAACAGGAGAAAAGTCGCTTTGCAAGCACCAGATTTTTGATCTGCTGTTGGCAAAACGACCTTAATAAATATTAGATTTTACGCTGTTTTCAGCCCTTGATTATCGGGTCAACGTATGAAAAAATTATTCGCTTCTGTTCAAGGTAGCCGTCGGCTTTGTTTACCTCATTGCACAGCTCCTTGTACTGCCGCTCCGAAAGTACGGGTTTTGTCGCTCTCAGCATTGCAGGAATACTTCCAATACAGAACTTGAAGTCCACTTTAGCTTTGATTTTGTTTGTATGCATTAACCCATCTCCATTTCTAAATCTTCGTCCTGTTCCGAAACGCATTCTTCAAGATTGTTCACAATGTAATCCGACAGCCATGTGCTTCCGAAATCCTCCCTCGTCCGGAGCCGCCATATTGCAAGCTTACCTACATCAAGCTGAACATCTTCAAAGGGAAACAGCAGACAGGTAAGGCCTCCGTTTTTAAAGCTATATGCCTTTTCAAACCTATTGTCATTCTGCAATATTCCGCTTTCCGTCAGCATATCGTTTATGCCGTCGACCCATTCCTGCAGATCGCCGCCGCACCCTTGCAGGACAAGTCCCTCGCTGTCATTCATTTTTCTCAGATCGTGTAAAGAAATGCTTTTGATCTCCATTATTGCAAAACCTCCTTCCCGTAATATTTTTTCAGCAGATTTATGACGAAATGCTGACCCTTTCCCGTCACAAACGTCTGCTGATAAGTCTTTTTCAGACCATTGACCTCGAATACCGACTCTTTGACCGCAAAATATCCTCGGTCGATAAACGCCTGATAGGGGAGATTATTCGCCATAAGCACTCTCATACTCTTAAGCCAGCCGTAGAGCTTGTTTCTTCCGACAGGGATATTTTCGGCTCTTGCCAATTTTGCCATAGCGTTCATGTCGATGAGATTATCGGTATTTGCAACCTGATTCGCAAACTCCACCAGCGGCTGATCGTGGCGGATACGCTCGTTCAGCTGATTTATCGCCATCATCTGCAAGCGGAAAAGATTCTGATACGGTTCGTCAAGGAACGGGAGATAGTTTTCTATGAACATTTCTTCGTTGCCGACGTAACCGCCTGTGCGACGGATAGTTGGGAGTACTTCGGTCGTGATCCATTTACGAAAAGGCTTTGCTTTAGGTTTATCAGACCTTACAAGAATTGAATACAAACCTGATTCGCTTACGACATATGCTTTCTGTTTTCTTCCGAGCGAATCGGTGAGTCCGATTGAATCGTACTCATCTTTATCAAGTCTTTTGACGACCTCTCCGGCACTGTTTGCTTTCATTTCAAGCACTCGGCAGATATCTTTTAATATCCACCAAGTTTCTCCGTTTCGTACCACAGTTCTCACTTTTCCAAATTCTTTACTTTCAAATATCTTTATCATATTATTCATTTGCATTCTCCTTGTCAATTTCTAAAATAAACCTTGCAAGAGCCTCGATAACATTCGTAGTCACGGCATTTCCTGCCTGCTTGTAAAGCTGTGCGTCTGACATTCCCGTTGCCGACACCTTGTTGAACTGCTCGTCTGTAAACCCCTGCAAACGCCAGCATTCCAAAGGCATGAGCCTGCGGATATATCCGCAGTAGATCACCCCGTGTTTATCGGTGACAGTTATCGTAAACATCGGCTCGTTTGGAAGTTTAAATCTTCGCCCTTGCTGACGAACTTTCTCCTTTTCGGGAGTAAGCACCGCAATCGGATCGCTAATCACGATCACCCCCGACTTTTCTCCTTTATGGTGACCTATACCGCTGTCCTGCCTTGACGTTATGCACCTCGCAAGCTCTGTAACTTTCGGTTCGGGATTCATATCGATACACATAGCGTGATATCCCTGATTACAGCTTGTTGTCAGCGTGTGTGCTACATCGTGACCTACACGTCCTCGTCTTGAATTAATGTTAGGGTAGGCGAGATCAATACTGTCGCCGGGCAATGCTAACTGATAGCCCGACTTGGTTTTGACCTTGATCGGAAGTCCTATGATCTCGTAAAGTCCTGTCTTTCCTCCGAAGCCTCCTGCCGTTCCCGTAAGCGTTATGCTCAGTCCGTCGGCTGAGTACACTCTGCAGCCCTCTCGTCCGGGTATGCGTTGTACAAGAGTTTTTGGATTTGCGTCCGTGAAAGACAATACTTTTCCGGCGCATTTTTCTCTAAGAAATCCGATAATGAACACTCTTTTTCGGGATTGGGCGACTCTAAAATTTGCGCTGTTAAGCACCTGCCATGCGACATCGTACCCCAATTCGTCCAGCGAACCAAGGATGGTCGCAAACGTCCTGCCTGAGTCATGCGATAACAATCCGGGTACGTTCTCAAGCAGCAGATATTTAGGTTTTTTAACGGCAGCGATTCTGGCAATTTCAAAGAACAGAGTTCCTCTTGCGTCGTCAAATCCGCCCCTTTTTCCAGCGATTGAAAAGCTTTGGCAAGGGAAGCCTCCGCATATAAGGTCGAAATCGGGTAACTCGTTTGGGTTGATTTTTCTTGCGTCATCGTAATACACCTCGCCTTCCGTATCGTACATTGTTTCGTATGCTTTTTTAGCATATCGGTCAATCTCGCAGTACCCGACGCACTCAAAGCCTCCTGCTTTTTCAAGTCCTGAGCGGAATCCGCCGATGCCTGCAAAGATATCGAAATATTTTATCATTTATCACTGATCCTTTCCTTTTTGCAATAAAAAAACGGCTAAGTCTTTTCAAAACTTAACCGTTACATTGACATATTCATTTCTTCGTTTTCTTCAAGATCTTCCGTTTCTGTAATTTCCTCGCACTCAATATTTTCCTCTGTTTGCGTATCATTCTGAGCTTGTTCCTGATCAATTTTATGGAACTGATCCACATCGGGGATAACACCGAGCATTCTTCCGTTGTCAAATTTACAATGCAGAGTACCGGCATCGTCCACAAACCGCACTGTTCCGCAAGTACCGCTTTCTACGGGACACAAGTCCTCCATGTGGTCAAGGCAAATTCGTGTTCCTTCGGGATATCTCTGCCTGAGCATTTCTATCTTCTTTTCGTTGTAAATCATATTACACCTCACATCGTCATTCCCATATCGGGTTCTTCGGTCATGTCATCGGTCTGACTACTGTTCATTTCTTCCTCCGTCTGCAAAAACCATTCGTCGGAACTCCAGAAGCTGACACAAATTTCTCCGTCGGGAGTTTTTATCGGTCTTTGCTCCAGACTCTCTCCTGCGCCGTCGCTTAGCTGCCCGGTACAATATTCACGGAAATCCTCAAGTTCATCTTCCGTAAGCTGACCGTGAACGTTTGCTGTGACCACTCCTACAAGTTCTCCGTCATGTTCTTCGACCGACATAAATGCAGAAAACACCTTTTGGTCGACTGAATTGCCCTTGTCATACCAGTTCATGAGACCCCGTTCTTTCTCCTCGGGCATTGTAAAATCTTCAATAAATCGGTTTATCTCCGATTTGTAAGCAGAAGCTTCATAGGAGGAGATTTTTTCGTATTCCTCATCAGACCAACATTCAGGTACTCTATTGATTTCAAGGGGACAGTAAAATTTCATTTCCTGCAAATGCGTCTGAATATGATTTTCGTACAACAGCTTTGCGTTTGGAATATACTGAGCGTATCTAGCGTAGGATGAGCCTTCAGCTTCGATCAGCAGACCGTCACCCTGATCCTCATCGTAGATCAGCAGACAATGATAAATATCATTGCTGTCACAGTACATCAAATCTGCGTTCTCAGCAATCAGGTCATTGTCCTGCAAGGGATGCCTTTTCAGATTATCAAACTCAGCATGAGAAACTGCTATCGCTTTCTCCACCGCACAGGACTTTGTCTTAAATTCTAACTCCTTGCGAAGCAGATTGGTGTTGATTATAAGTTTGTTGTTCATTGTGTTTCCTCCATTCGTTTTATTTTTCCTTTTTAATAGTATATCTGCCACATGGCTATCACGTCCTTCCTTGAGGAATAAAAAAAGACCGCTTTGTCGTTTATCACATTTCGTGATATTTGACAAAACAGCCTTCTAAACTTTGTGAATGTTTTTTTATAAAAAATCGGCAAGCTCAGAGCGAAATCTGCTCAAAGCTTGCCGATTTATTTGACAATATTCATTTGTCGAGGGTTCAAATCCTTCCAGTCGGTGAAAATCATGAAAAAGCATCCATGGTTTTACACTAAAATTTTTCGACTGAAAAACATGAAAAAAGCCCGTAAATACGGGCTTTTTGAGGTGAGCATCCATTTAGTCTCACCAATATGGTGCGGCAAACGGGACTTGAACCCGTACGTCAAGGACACACGCCCCTCAAACGTGCCTGTCTGCCAATTCCAGCACTGCCGCATTTGCTGTTCTTTTCGCTGAACTCTTTCGTTTTGTTCGTGTTCCGTGTCATTCAGCTTAGTTATTATAGCATTTATTTTTTCTATTGTCAAGGCTTTTTTTCAAAAAAATTCGACTATTTATAAATATACATATCACATACTTATTTATATATATTCAAATTCCGTTATTGACAAATCAGTCAGGCGGTATAACAGTTCTGTTAGGCTAGATATTCTAAACCAAAGCATACCACACGGTACATCTACACAACCTTGTAAAAAATTCAAACCACTCCGCTGCCCAAGGTGGGACAGTTTCACTCATTATGAATTTTTTCAACAAAAAAAGGACTTCATTACGAAGTCCTTTAATTATTTGTGCAAACTCAGAATTACTTGAGCTCAACAGAAGCGCCAGCAGCCTCAAGCTTTGTCTTGATCTCCTCAGCGTCAGCCTTTGAAACACCTTCCTTGATAGCCTTAGGAGCACCCTCAACGAGTTCCTTAGACTCCTTAAGACCAAGACCTGTGATCTCCTTAACAGCCTTGATAACAGCCATCTTAGCATCGCCGAATGAAGTCAGAACTACGTCGAACTCTGTCTTCTCCTCAGCAGCAGCGCCAGCAGCACCAGCAGCTGGAGCAGCAGCAACAGCAGCTGTTACACCGAATTCTTCCTGGATAGCGTCAACAAGCTCTGAAAGCTCGAGAACGGAAAGTTTCTTGATCTCTTCTACAAAATTCATAATCTTCTCTGAAGCCATGATAAAAATCTCCTTTTTATTAAATAATTTTTCGGGTCAAAGCCCATTCGTTAAGCGGCATATAAATTATGCAGCCTCGTTGTCCTTGTCCACAACAGCCTGAAGTGTTGCGGCAAGCTTCTGGATAGGACCCTGAAGGGAACCAACCAGCTGTGCGAGCAGAGTTTCTCTTGAAGGGATCTTCGAGAGAGCCTTAACGCCTGCCTCGTCGTAAACGTCCTCACCAATGTAACCAGCCTTGAGGAAGAACTTTTCGTCCTTGCAGTCCTCAGCAAACTTACCGAGTATTCTTGCAGGAGCTGTCTGGTCGTCGTTAGAGATAGCGATAGCTGTTGTACCCTCGAGTACGTTTGTGATACCGTCAAGACCAGCTTCCTTAAGAGCAAATCTCAGGATAGTGTTCTTCTCAACGAAATAGCTTACGCCAGCCTCTCTCAGCTCTTTTCTGAGCTTTGTATCCTCTTCAACAGTGATACCCTTGTAATCAACGAGTACGCCTGCAGCAGAGTTCTTGAGCATTTCAACGAGCTGTGCAACTCTTTCCTTCTTAGCGGACAATGTCTTTTCGCTTGGCATTTCAATTTCACCTCTTTGAACTAATTTACGCAAACCGTAAACTAACAAAAGAAAAATCCCTTTCGTCGCAAGACAAAAGAGATACAAAGTCATAATTACTTTGCTATTCCTTTCCTCGGCTGGACTTCCGCAGTTTCCTGCTGCCAACTGTCTTTAGATACGAATGCTCTAATATTATAACAGACCCTTGACCTTTTGTCAAGGGTCTGCACACGTTATATTGTAAACTTATTATGAACTAGCTTCGTTCAGCCTCGTCCGCATTCATCTCATACTGAACGCCGTTATCATCAGCGTCGGAAACATCTCCGTTTAGTTCCACAGATATCTCGCTGTCCGTGCCCTCATTAACGTGAAATTCATAATACTGATCGCCGTTCTCATCAACGCCTTTCTTGATATTTGAATTGTCGATATCCTGCTCTTCGCCGTTTATGAAAAGCCTTATCTTCTCGACGAGCTGTCCGTCTGTTGCGGCGTTTACTGATACCATAGAAATTGCGGCTGTTGCTGCAACGGCTGCTGCGATAACAAGTGGCTTCATTCTTTTTTTGTTTGTTTTCATCGTTATGTTCCTGCCTTTCTCTGCGTTGATCTTCTCTCTGACAGAGCCTGCAATGCGATTTGGATCACATTCTGCCGTATTGAGCGGTGCAATATCCTGCGACCAGTTATCATTTCTTTTCATTTTTATAGCCCCTTTCTGCCAGATATTCTCTAAGCTTTTTCCTCGTGCGGGAAAGTCTTGTTTTGCAGGCATTTTCTGTGATGCCTGTTTTCTCGCTTATGGCTGCGAGCCTTTCTCCGTAGTAGTAAAATCTTATAAAGATCTCTTTGTCCTGTTTTGAAAGCCGTTCAAGACCGTCGGATATCAGTTCAAGCTGCTCGGCGTTTTCCATATCATTTTCAATGCTGCCGCAGGATAAGATGTCCTCCATAAGCTCACTGCATTGGATATCCTTGCCCTTTGACCTGAGCTTGTTTATGGCACAGTTTCGTGTGCAGGCTGCAAGATACGGTGAAATGCTGCGGCTCTCATCAAGACTGTCAGCGGTCTGCCAGATACGGAAAAACACATCTGATGCTATCTCTTCTGCGTCCTCTGCAGTGAACGCACCTCCCAAAATATTTCTCGCTATCGTGTACACATAGGCTGAATAGGAGCTTATAAGGATATCCAATGCCTTTTGGGATCTCTTTTTTAGGTTTATTATCAGATGTCTGTCGTTCAAGCTTTGCACCTCCTGTCTTTTGGCTTTCACTAATATATACACGCATTTTTGAAAAAGGTAACACATAAACACGAAAAAGCTCCCCGTAACAGCGGAGAGCTTTTGTATCAAATATTTATCTTATGCTTTGTATACTTGCTTGATATCTTAAGCCTTGCCACAGCCTTGTTAAGAGCCGCCTGCGTGTGATAATATTCTGAAATGCTCTGCTTCTGCCTGAGCTTCTCCTCAGCTCTCTCCTTGGCGGCTTCGGCACGCTTTTCGTCTATCTCCTCAGGACGTTCCACAGTGTCCGCAAGAAGCGTCACATATGACGGCATTATCTCCACAAAACCGTCGCTTACCACCGCATAGTGCCACTGGTCGCCCGTTCTGTAACGCAGCTCACCTGCGTTAAGACAGGTTATCATGGGCTGATGATTAGGCAGTATTCCGAAAGAGCCGTCCTGACCCGGAAATATAAGCTCGTCACATTCTCCCGAATAGAAAACGTGGTCGCTGGCAAGTATTTCAAGCTTGAATGTCTTTACCATTTCAGCTTCTCCTTTCGGTGAGGATCATCACTCGTTTTCAAGCTGTTTAGCCTTTTCGATAACATCGTCGATAGTGCCTGCGTTAAGGAATGCAGCCTCTGGATATTCGTCCATTTCGCCGTCTATTATCTTCTTGAAACCTCTGATCGTTTCTTTCAGAGGAACATATTTGCCCTCTATGCCAGTGAAGTTCTCTGCAACATGGAAAGGCTGTGAAAGGAATTTCTGTATCTTTCTCGCTCTGTAAACAGCCGTCTTGTCGGCGTCATCAAGCTCTTCCATGCCTAGGATAGAAATGATATCCTGAAGTTCCTTGTATTTCTGCAAAAGCTCCTGAGTCTTTCTTGCAACTTCGTAATGCTCCTGACCTACTACGTCAGGCTCCAGTATCCTTGAAGTAGACTCCAGTGGGTCAACGGCAGGATAGATACCCTGTTCAACTATCTTTCTTGAAAGCACTGTTGTTGCGTCAAGATGCGAGAACGTGATAGCAGGTGCAGGGTCTGTCAGGTCGTCCGCAGGGACGTATACAGCCTGAACAGATGTGATAGAGCCTTGTTTTGTGGAAGCGATACGCTCCTGCAAAGCGCCCATTTCGTTTGCGAGGGTAGGCTGATAACCAACGGCGGAAGGCATTCTGCCAAGAAGTGCAGATACCTCAGAGCCTGCCTGAACGAATCTGAATATGTTGTCTATAAAGAGCAAAACGTCCTGATGTTCCTTATCTCTGAAATACTCAGCCATTGTAAGTCCGGTCTGAGCAACTCTCATTCTTGATCCAGGAGGCTCGTTCATCTGACCGAACACTAGGGCTGTCTTTTTGATAACGCCTGAGTCTGTCATTTCGTGCCATAGGTCATTGCCCTCTCTTGAACGCTCTCCAACGCCTGTGAATATGGAATATCCGCCATGCTCTGTGGCAACGTTTGTGATAAGCTCCTGAATAAGCACAGTTTTACCAACGCCTGCACCGCCGAACAGACCTATTTTACCGCCCTTTGCATATGGTGCAAGAAGGTCTATTACCTTTATGCCTGTTTCAAGGATCTCTGTTGCAGGCTTCTGATCTTCAAATTTTGGCGGCTCTCTGTGTATCTCCCAGTAGTCGTCAGCCTTGACAGGCTCGCCGCCGTCAATGCTCTCACCAAGGACATTGAACATTCTTCCAAGGGTAGCGTCGCCTACAGGAACTTTTATGCAAGCGCCTGTGGCAGTGACCTCCATATCCTTTTCAAGTCCGTCGCTTGAAGCAAGCATGATAGCTCTGACAGTGTTGTTGCCAAGCTGCTGAGCCACTTCCATGACCTTTGTCTTGCCGTCAAGCTGTACAGTAAGAGCGTCCTTTATCATAGGTAGCTTGCCGTTTTCAAATTCAACGTCAACGACAGGTCCCATTATTTCAACAATCTTTCCTTTTTCCATTTTAATCTCAACACCTTTCCCGAAAGCCTTAACTCTCGTCCTTTTGAGCATTTGCTCCGCTGACGATCTCGGTTATCTCCTGTGTGATAGCCGCCTGTCTTGCTCGGTTATACTGCAATGACAGCTCCTTTATCATCTCCGAAGCACTTGTGGTAGCACCGCTCATGGCGGTCATTCTGGCATTCTGCTCACTGGAGAACGCCTCTACCAAAACGCCGAATATAAGACCTTTCATGTAGTTCGGCACAAGATGATCCATTACCTTTTCAGGACTTGGTCTGAATGTTACGATATCGTGATCCTGCTTTTGCAGAGGGTGTTCAAAGTCCTCACGCTCCAGCGGGAAAAGCTTGAGCATCTCAGGCTCCATATCCATGGAATTTATCATCTTGGTGTAAATAACATAAACCTCGTCAAGATATTTTCTTTCAAAAAGATCTGTGACAGTTTCGGCGATCGCCCTCGCCCTGTAAAGGGTAGGATTTTGAGCCGTGTAAAGGAACTCGGCGTCGATTGTCACGTTCTTTCTTGAAAAATAATGTCTTCCGATCTGTCCCACAACGAAAAGGCAGGTGTTCTTGTGCTTAGCCATTTCCTGCTCTGCAAGCTTTAAAACGTTGTGGTTATAAGCTCCTGCCAGACCCTTGTCGGCTGTTACCACTATGTAGCCTATCATTTTGTCCTCAGGCTTTTTCTCCTCACGCTGGTCGAAATACTTGTGCTCGAACTCAGGCGTGTGGAGCAGTATGTGGTGAATGGTAGATTGGAGCTTTTCAAAGTAAGGCTCGGTGTTTTCAAGCCTTTTCTTGGCTTTTTTCAGATTTGAGGAAGAGATAAGGTACATAGCGTTTGTGATCTTCATGATCTCGCTTACGCTTGCGATCCTTTCTCTTATCTCTCTCATTCCTGCCATGCCTTATGCCTCCTTTCGGTGCAGAGCCTTTATCTGCCCTGCTTAAATTCCTTTGCGACAGCAACTATCTTTGCGTCAAGCTCGTCTGTCATGACCTTTTTGTCGTTTATCTCGGCAATGATATCGCTGTGATTTGCCTCAAAGTAGGAAAGCATATCGAGAGTGAATTTTCTTATCTCCTTAACAGGCACGTCAAGCAAAAGCTTGTGCTGTGCGCAGCAGAGGATAATTACCTCCTCGTGCATTGAATAAGGGTGATAGAGCGGCTGTTTAAGTATCTCAACGAGCCTGTGACCATGGTCGAGAAGCTCCTGCGTTGTCTTATCAAGCTCAGAGCTGAACTGTGTGAACACTTCCATTTCTCTGAACTGCGCAAGGTCGATACGCAGATTGCCTGATACTTTCTTTACTATCTTGGTCTGTGCCGCACCGCCTACACGGGATACTGAAAGACCAACGTTTACAGCAGGTCTTACGCCTGAGAAGAACAGCTCTGTTTCAAGGAAGATCTGTCCGTCTGTGATAGAAATAACGTTTGTAGGGATATATGCGGAAACGTCGCCCGCCTGTGTTTCGATTATAGGCAGGGCGGTGATAGAACCGCCGCCGTGAGCGTCGTCAAGTCTGCATGAACGCTCCAGCAGTCTTGAATGAAGATAGAATACATCTCCAGGGTAAGCCTCACGTCCCGGAGAACGTTTCAGAAGCAGGCTCATTGCTCTGTATGCAACTGCGTGCTTTGAAAGGTCATCGTATACTACAAGAACGTCCTTGCCCTTATCCATGAAATATTCAGCCATTGCTGTGCCTGCGTATGGGCATATGTACTGCAAAGGCGCAAGGTCGCTGGCCATAGCTGTTACAACTATGGTGTAATCCATAGCACCATGCTTTTTAAGATCCTCTACGAACTTTGCGACTGTGGAAGCTTTTTGTCCGATAGCCACATATACGCATATCATATCCTTGCCCTTTTGGTTAAGAATGGTATCAAGAGCAATGGAAGTTTTACCTGTCTGACGGTCGCCTATGATAAGCTCACGCTGACCTCTGCCGATAGGGAACATTGAGTCGATAGAAAGTATACCTGTTTCCAGAGGCACTGTAACAGACTTTCTGTTGCAAACGCCTGCTGCTTCACGTTCGATAGGGTAATAATCGTCATACTCTATCTCGCCCATGCCGTCGATAGGAGCGCCCAGAGCGTCAACAACTCTGCCCAGAAGCTTTTCGCCAACGCCGACGCCTGCCCTTTTCTTTGTTCTGACTACCTTTGAACCTTCTGTAAGACCATGGTCAGAGCCAAGAAGAACGCAGCCGAGAGTTTTTCTCTCCACATTCTGAACTATTCCTTTAACGCCTGTTTCAAATTCAACAAGCTCACCATACATTGCATGATTAAGACCGTAAATATTTACGATACCGTCATTTATGGATATTATCCTGCCTGTTTCGTTGACCTGAGTTTTCGCCTCAAAGTCAGCTATCTCACTTTTAAGCACCGAGATAATATCGCTTCTGCTTGAACCTGCCAAGCCGTTCACCTCCCTGATATCCTGTTCTGCAAAGCTTTTATCATACCCTGAACGCTCTTGTCATACTCGACCCCGTTCACTTCAAGACGATAGCCGCCCATGAGGGCTTCGTCGGTATTCACTTCCAGCAGAACATCGCTCACGCCGTATTTCTTTTTCAGCGTTTCTTTTATTTTATCCGTCTGTGCCTTTTCAGGCTGGCAGACGCAGTAAAGCTCAGCTTTAAGTATATTTTTGCTTTTGAGGACTTCCTCATCGTATGCGTCAAAAATGTCCATGATGTTATCCATGTGACCCAACTGACACATAACTTTCAGAAAGTTTCTCATATCCTCAGGAAAAAGCCTGTCTATAACTTTCTCCTTTTCATTTATTTCCACAGCAGGGCTTGCAAGAGCGTCCTTAAGCTCATTGCAGCTTTCAAAAAGCTCTCTTGAAGCCTTTACGCTCTCGGCCTTTGGGGAAAGCTCAAAAAGCACTTTGCCGCAGACTTCCTCGGGATAAAAGATCATTTGGCAGCACCTACCTCGGAGAGAAATTCATCAACAGTTTCTCTGTCGGAGTCGCCTCCCACATTTTTCTTAATGACCTTAGCTGCCGCCAGTATAGCAAGGTCTGCGATCTGGTATTTTGCGTCGTCCATAGCCTTTTCCTTTTCGTTTGCAATGGACTTTTCAGCTTCTTTCATTATCTTAGCAGACTCGGCTCTTGCATTTTCAAGCATAAGGTCGCATTCTCTGCCTGCCTGTGCTTTAGCCTTGTTTGTTATCTCAACAGCCTGACTGTGTGCGTCGGCTATCTCAGCTTCATAGTCAGCTTTTATTTTTTCAGCGTCCGCCTTAGCCTGTGCCGCACCGTCAAGGTCGCTTTGTATCTTTGCAGACCTCTCGTCCATCATTTTGCACACGGGCTTGAAAAGAAACTTTTTAAGGAGCAGATACAGTACCAGCAGATTTATTATTACCCATACCAAACTTATATCAAGACTTATCATAGCTATGCTCCTTTCATAAAGATGTTTTGTTTTATTACTTCAGGAAGAAGATGATAAGGATAGCTACGATAAGACCGTAAATAGCGGTCGCCTCTGCAAGTGCGCAGCCGAGAAGCAGCGAGCTTCTTATATCCTTTTTAGCTTCAGGCTGTCTTGCGATAGACTCTGTTGCCTTTCCTGTTGCAAGACCTATTCCGATGCCTGCGCCTATTCCTGTAATAACGGCTACAGCCGCACCAATTGCTACTAACATGATATATACCTCCGTTTTTTATTCTTTTACTTTTCTACGCTTATTCTCTTACTTCAGGAAGAAGATGATAAGGATAGCTACGATAAGGCCGTAGATAGCTGTTGCCTCTGCAAGTGCGCAGCCGAGAAGCAGTGAGCTTCTTATATCCTTTTTAGCCTCAGGCTGTCTTGCGATAGACTCTGTTGCTTTTCCTGTTGCAAGACCGATTCCGATACCTGCACCTATACCTGTAATAACGGCTACAGCCGCACCTATTGCTACTAACATAGATCATACCTCCGAATTTCTGTTATCTTAGTCGTCGTCCTCTATTGCTTCATTTATGAACAGGGACGTGAGGAACACGAAAACATATGCCTGAATGAAGCCGTCGAAAATATCAAAGTATGCCGAGAATGCCAGCGGTATCACTATCGGGCAAACGGCGTCGATAAGCTCCATGATGATATAAGACGCAAGCACGTTTCCGAAAAGTCGCATACAAAGCGACAGCGGTCTGATAACAAGCTCCATTACATTCAGCGGAGCGATTATCGCCACAGGTTTGGCAAAGCTTTTCAGCCAGCCCTTTGTTCCTTTTGCTCTTATTCCTGCAACCTCCACAAGCACAATGCTCATGATCGCAAGTCCTGCGGTAACATTCAAGTCTTTTGTAGGCGGTGTAAAGCCCAGCAGACCGATGATGTTCGCAAAGCCTATGTAGATAATGACAGTTGCAAGGAACGGAAAATACGCCATACCCTTTTCTCCAAGCTGTTCTCTGAAGAAATCTCTGAGAAAGCCTACGAATGATTCAAGCATCATCTGTTTCCTGTCAGGGATAAGTTTAAGGTTTCTTGTGAGAAGTATTGAAGCTATCACAAGTATCGCCATTATTATCCATGTTACCACGCAGGACACAGGAACGGGTATGCCTCCGAAAATCGGTATCCTGAAAGCTACTTTGTTTTGCATAGCTTCGGAAAGATTTTCGGAAATTCTCTCCAGCATTTTATCACCTCCAAAAAAATAAAACCAATAAGAATGCCAGCCTCATAAGGGTATAATAAGGTCTACACCGTTTACCCCCAGCGGTCGAATGCAATCGTCATTGATTTTATCATGATAAAACTATTTTTTGTATGCGTCCCCCTATGGGCGCAATGATGTAAGACTTGCTTTTTGTCTACGAATATATTATAATACAATCATAAGCATATGTCAAATAGATATTTTCTATTGTAAACATACTCATAGTGTATGGATAGAGAGGAGAGGAACGGTTTATGAGAGAGATAAATTTCGAGCATTATAAGATATTCTATTATGTGGCAAAGTTCCAGAACATAACAATGGCGGCGAATTATCTGTTTTTGTCGCAGCCGAGCATAAGCCGATGCGTAAAAAATCTTGAGGACGAGCTTGGGTGCAAGCTTTTTGTGCGGTCAAAAAAGGGTGTAGAGCTGACAACGGGCGGAGAGATGCTCTTTAAGCATATATCCATAGCCTGCAAGCATATATTCTCGGCAGAGGAGGAGCTTGCGCTGATAAGCGAGCGTGACAGGGCGATAGTAAGGCTTGGAGGAAGCGAGGTGGCACTGCAAAGCTTTCTTATTGACCGAATAGTAGAGTTCCACAGAGAACACCCGAAGATACAGATAAAGATAGATAGTATGTCCACCCCTGACGCTATAGAAGCGTTGAGGGCAAATCTAATAGACGTGGCGGTAGTTACCTCGCCGTTTGCAGACAAAACGGGGCTTAACATAAATGTGATAAAGAAGCTTCAGGATATCGTTGCCGCAGGAAACGGTTTTTCCTATCTTAAAGACAAGGAGATATCCCTGCATGAGCTTGTGAAATATCCTCTTATCTGTCTTAAAAACACCACCACCACCCGAAACTATCTTGACCATATATTCAGGCAGCACAATCTGCTTTTGAGACCTGATATTGAGCTTACGTCCATAAACTTTGTAATGCCAATGGTAAAGAACAATCTTGGCATAGGCTTCATGCAGTATGCCACCACCAAGGCGGAGATAGAGGCAGGGAACATTTTCAGAGTGAACACAAAAGAGCAGATACCGCCCAGAAGTATCTGTGCGGTGACGGCTTCCCAGTATGAAACTCCGGAACCTGTGCAGAGGTTTATAGACAGCCTGCTTGAAAAGGAAAGCGTGAATATATAAAAGCAATTTGGGGCGTTGGTGACAGCGTCCTTTTTGTGCTATAGAATAGAAAAAGCGGTGCAGAGTTTTACGCTCCGACACCGCTTTGTTTTGCTTTTTACAGCTCCATTATATATTTTTCCGCAGAAGAAAGTGCGTTTGCACCGTCTGCCGCTGCTGTTATTACCTGCCTGAGAGGTGTAGTACGGACATCTCCTGCCACAAAAAGACCCTTTGCAGTGGTGATCCCGTCCTCGCCAGCTTTCACATATCCGCTTTCGTCAAGCTCGCAAACGCCCTCTAAAGCTTGTGTATTCGGCACGCTTCCGATTGCGCAGAACACTCCGTCCACGGCAATGTTCTTTTCCTCGTTGTTTTGAACATATACGATGCCCTCAGCGTTTTCGCCACCTGTTACCTCTTTTATAACTGCACTCATAACAGGCACGATATTATCTGTTTCAGCGACCTTTTTTTGCAAAGCTTTATTTGCTCTGAACTCGTCACGTCTGTGGATAAGGTAAACAGTTTTTGCAAGCTTGGAAAGATAAAGTGCGTCACCAAGTGCAGTATCTCCTCCGCCCACAACAGCCACAACTTTATCCTTATAGAAGAAGCCGTCGCACACTGCGCAGTAAGAAATGCGCTGTTTCTCACCGCCTGCCACGGCAAGATGACGATATGAAGTGCCTGCGGTGTAAATAACAGTTTTTCCTTCTTTTACAGAGCCGTCCTTGAATATGACCTTCCAGCCCTCGGCTGTTTTCTCAAAGCTCTCAGCCTCACCCTCGTAAAACTCAGCTCCAAGAGTTTCAGCCTGCTCTCTGAACTTTTCTCCAAGGTCATAGCCGTTTATGCCGTAAAGACCGGGGTAGTTCTCAACTCTGTCTGTAACAGATATCTGACCTGTACCCATGTAGTCCTTTTCGCACACCAGTGCGGAAAGCATTGCTCTGCCTGCATATATCGCCGCAGTAAGCCCCGCAGGACCACTGCCTATTATTATAACGTCATACATAAAAACACATCCTTTATATATAGTATACACTCTCTGTCCCTAATTATAAAATGAAAACCGACTTTTGTCAATCAGATATAATACATAGGCTCTGAAACGTTCTCTACTGACTCTTTATTATAGAAGTCAACGAGTTGTCTGAGGGTGATAGACTCAGTGTAGCTTTTCAGCTTGTTCTCTAATCTCAGCCATATATAATCGTCAAGCACCTGTGCAAATTCTGTGTTTTCGTCATTTACTACCGCAACATCGCTTCCAAGCACAGATGGGTCGAGAGCGTCGATTATTTCTTTGAGTGTTATTTTCTCCGGCTTTTTGTTGAGTATATATCCGCCCCTAGAGCCTTTTATGCCTTTTATGAGCCTTGCCTGCCTCAGAGAAGTAAGCACCTGCTCAAGATATTTTCCTGAAAGTCCACGTCTTTCTGCCACGCTGTATACTGTCACTGTTTCGCCGTTTTCTGAGTTCATTGCAATGTCTGCAATGGCAATTATGCCACATTCTACTTTTGTTGAAATTTTCATTTCTGCACCTCCCTAGAAATGACAATCTTATCATTTCTCATGCTTTTTATACTTGTCCTATTATTCATAGTAATCCTATCAACATAATATATTTTATACTTTTTTGAGCAAACTGTCAAGAGTTTTCATAAAAATAAGGGCATATTTTAAAAGAAATGTTAAATCTATAGTAATCCTATTGACTTTATATGATTTATGTTGTATAATATCTACAGTAACAAAGAACATCGCACCTTGACGGGCTTGCGATGATGGCTATATAATAAGAAAACAGGGGGCGTTTCCTTTGAAATTCAATACAAAATTGCTCCATGGCGGATTTGAACCTGAGAAAACAACAGGCTCAACGCTCACTCCGATATATCAGGTGAGTGCCTTTGCGCAGGAGTCGGCTGAGCAGCTTGAAAAAGTATTCAATAATAAAGCACCGGGATATGCTTATACAAGAATAAGCAACCCGACGGTAGCGGCTTTTGAGAACCGAATGAATACACTTGAAAAAGGTGTTGGCGCAGTGGCGTGTTCATCAGGCATGGCGGCTGTTACGATGTCGCTTCTGAACATTCTTGAAGCAGGGGATGAGATAATATGCGGTGCAGGTCTTTTCGGCGGCACTATCGACCTTTTCGGCGACCTTGCGGCACTCGGTATCAAGACCAAGTTCGTAAAGCACGTTACAAAAGAGGAAATAGCCCCTATTATAAATAGTAAGACCAAAGCGGTCTTTGCCGAGCTTATCGGAAACCCTAATCTTGAAATAGTTGATATAAAGTCGGTGGCTGACCTTGCCCATGAAAACGGTGCAGTGTTTATTCTTGACAGTACAACGGCTACACCTTATCTTATAAATCCATTTGACTACGGTGCTGATATCGTGGTACATTCCACGTCAAAGTATATAAACGGCGGAGGAAATTCCATAAGCGGCGTTATAATCGACAGCGGAAACTTCAAATGGGATTATGACAAATTCAAGGGGTTGGCAGAATATAAGAAATTCGGGAAGTTTGCTTATATCGCAAAGCTGAGAAACGGCATATGGAGAAACGTGGGCGGCTGTCTTGCTCCGATGAACGCATTTATGAACAGCGTGGGACTTGAAACACTGGGTCTTAGAATGGAGCGATGTTGCCATAACGCTTTGAAACTTGCGGAGTTCTTTGAAAGCTGTGAGGGCATTGAAGTGAACTATCCTGCACTTAAAGCCAGCCCGTTCTATGACCTTTGTCAGGAAGAAATTGGCGGCAAGGGCGGTGCTATACTCACCATAAGAGCAGGCTCGAAGGAAAGAGCATTCAAGCTTATAAACGGCTTGAAGCTTGCAACAAATGCAACTAATATCGGAGATACAAGAACGCTGGTCATTCACCCTGCAAGTACGATCTACGCTCACGGAAGCGAGGAGCAGAAGATAAACGCAGGCGTGTTCGGCGACACAATCAGGATAAGCGTCGGAATAGAGGACGCATCGGATCTGATCGAGGACTTTAAACAGTCCATAGAAAAACTTTAGGAGGAATTTACTATGGCAGTTGACTACGCAACACTTAAAAAAGGCGGTTTCATGCGCCAGAAGCAGAAGAATAATTTTTCACTCAGACTTAGAGTTGTGGGCGGAAACCTTACGGCAAAACAGCTTGCAACTATTGCAGAGGTGTCTGATAAATACGGTGAGGGCTATGTTCATCTTACATCACGTCAGAGCGTTGAGATACCTTTTATAAAGCTTGACGATATCGACGAGGTAAAAGCGGCTCTTGCAAAGGGCGACACAGAGCCGGGCGTTTGCGGACCGAGAGTAAGAACTATCACAGCTTGTCAGGGCGCTGCGGTCTGTCCAAGCGGCTGTATAGATACATACGCTCTTGCAAAGGAGCTTGACGAAAGATATTTCGCAAGGGAGCTTCCTCACAAGTTCAAGTTCGGCATCACAGGCTGTCAGAACAACTGCCTTAAAGCGGAAGAAAATGACGTTGGTATCAAGGGTGGCATAAAGGTCGAGTGGCGTGAAGCTGATTGTATCGGCTGTGGCGTGTGCGTAAAGGCTTGCCGTCAGGGTGCGCTTACAATGGAGGACGGAAAGATAGTCCTTGACAAAGAGAAGTGCAATTTCTGCGGACGCTGTTTTAAGGCTTGTCCTACAGAAGCGTGGGATACTATACACGGCTATATAGTTTCATTCGGCGGACTTTTCGGCAACCATATCAACAAGGGCGAAACTGTTATCCCATTTATCGAGGATAAGGAAACTCTTATGAAGATTTGCGATACCGCTATACAGTTCTTTGACGATAACGCAAAAGCTGGCGAAAGATTTAAGTTCACTATCGACAGAGTAGGCAGAGAGAAATTTACAAATACTATATTGGAGGTTTATAACAATGGCTGATTTTAAAATAGACGATACAGTGGATATCACCACAGTGGTTTGCCCGACAACATTCGTTAAGGCAAAGGTAGCTCTCGAGGAGCTTGACGACGGACAGATCCTTTCCATTAAAATGAATGACGGCGAGCCTGTTCAGAACGTTCCAAGAAGCATTAAGGAAGAGGGTCACAAGATATTGAAGCTCATTGACAATGAGGACGGCACTTATGACCTTATCGTACAAAAGGTGGGAGATTAATGTCAGTAAGAGCAAATAAGGATACTTTCGAGAGTGAGATAAACGAGGCAGGAAAGCTTGTTATCGCAGATTTCTATTCAGATTCCTGCGTTCCATGCAAGCGAATGTCACCGCTTCTTGCGGAAACTGAGGAGGAGAACCCGGAGGGCATAAAGCTTGTGAAACTCAACATCAACTTTGACGGGGAAACTGCTCAGAAATATAACGTCACAAGCGTTCCGACACTTGTGTTCTTCAAGGACGGAGCAGAAAAAGCAAGACTTACGGGAGCTGTAAAGAAAGCACAGCTTGCCGAAACAATAAATTCTATAGATTAAGGAGAAATGGATATGACTATAACAGTAGCAGGCAATAAAAAGGACGTTGCAGAGGGACTTACAGTGGCACAGCTCGTTATCGACGAGAACGTTGAAACACCACAGTACGTTACAGTAACTATCAATGACGAATTTGTAGAGAGCGGTGCTTTTGAAAGCACAGTTCTTAAAGACGGCGACGTTGTAGAATTTCTTTACTTCATGGGAGGCGGACAGTAATGGCATTTACAGACGAACAGCTCGAGCGTTACTCACGCCATATCATTCTTAAAGAAGTTGGCGCAAAGGGACAGAAAAAGCTTCTTAACGCAAAAGTTCTTATAATAGGCGCAGGCGGACTTGGCGCACCTGCCGCTATGTATCTTGCCGCAGCAGGCGTTGGCACTATCGGCATTGCAGACGCGGACGAGGTAGACCTCTCAAATCTGCAAAGACAGATCATCCACACAACGCAGGACGTTGGCAAGGCAAAGGTCCTTTCCGCAAAGGAAACAATGGAGGCTATCAATCCTGACGTTAAGGTGAATACATACCGCACCTTTATCGACAGCGAGAACATCATGGATATAATCAAGGACTATGATTTCGTTATCGACGGCACTGATAATTTCCCTGCAAAGTTCCTTATTAATGACGCCTGCGTAATGGCTAAAAAGCCATTTTCACACGCCGGTATCATCAGATTCAAAGGTCAGCTCATGACCTATGTTCCAGGTCAGGGACCATGCTATAGATGCGTGTTCAAGAACCCACCTCCGAAGGACGCTGTTCCTACTTGCAAGCAGGCAGGCGTTATCGGTGCAATGGGCGGTGTTATCGGAAGTTTGCAGGCAATGGAAGCTATCAAGTATATCCTTGGTGTAGGCGACCTTCTCACAGGCTATCTGCTTACTTATGACGCACTTAAAATGGAGTTCAGAAAGGTAAAGCTCCCACAGGATACAAAGGGCTGTGCAGTATGCGGTGAGCACCCTACTATCACAGAGCTTATCGACTATGAACAGGCAGAATGTGACGGTGTACATCTATGATAAAACTCAGCAAAAGCGATTATGAAAAGATACTGCATCACGCTGAAAGCGAGCTTCCAAACGAAGCCTGCGGTCTTATCGGCGGAGTAAAAGAGGGCAGTGACAAGATAATAAAAAAGGTCTATCTTCTCACGAACATAGACCACTCAAACGAGCATTTTTCTCTTGACCCTAAGGAGCAGCTTGCTGCTATCAAGGACATGAGAGCAGAGGGACTTGTTCCTCTGGGCAACTGGCACTCACACCCTGAGTCACCTTCTCGTCCTTCTGATGAGGATAAAAGGCTTGCTTATGACAAGACAGCAAGCTATATGATACTCTCACTTATGAACAGAGATGAGCCTGTGCTCAATTCTTTCCATATCGAGGGAACGGATTCCACAAAAGAGGAACTTGTAATAGAATAGCAAAAAGTAGGGGCGAACAGCGTTCGCCCGCAATTCGTCCCCTCTCGTTTCGTAAGACACAAACAAAAAGCAGTACCCCAAAAGGTACTGTTTTTATTATTTCATCATGCAGATCAAACGGGCGAACGCTGTTCGCCCCTGCAAATGTATCAGCATATTTGCGTGTGAAAAACTTATGAAGCCTTTGCGCTCTTTCTGACCTCTGTGTAGCCTGCCGGTGACGGGATATCGTAATCGTCTGTGGAGTTTATGGCTCTCATCATGCCTGCGATAAGGTCAGGCTGTGTGATAGTGTAGTCAAATCTGTTTATGATGCCAAAGCCCTTGTTGCCGTTGTAGCCGTTGTCCCAGTATACACAAACAACGCCGTTTTTCTTTGCCGCCTTGATAAGATATTCAGCCCAGTAGCGTCTGAACTCATTGTAGTCTGCAAACTTTTCTGTCTTGTCCTGTGCGCCAAATTCGCCGATAACAACAGGGTAGCCATGACTTACAAACTTCTCGTTAAGAAGTGCCATTTGGCTGTCAACATAATCCTCCTGACCCCAGTTGTCATAATTCTTTACCGCATATTTGCCCCACTGAGTTTTTGCGGTCTTGTTCTCATCAATGGTGAAGTTAAATGGGTCGTAGTAGTGAACTGATATCATGATACGCTTGCCGTCAGCCTTGCAGCCTTTGTCTGTCGGTATCTTGAAGTTGTAATCATCTCCTGCTGTATAATCGATATTGGTGTTCCAGCCTGGGAGCAGCAGCCAGCGTTTTTCATTGTTCGAGCCTGTTGCTCTCACTGAGTCAACAAATATCTGATTGTATGCGTTGATGTTATCATATGCTTTTTCATCAGGTTTGCCGTAATCGTTGTTGAATTCCTCATTCATGGACTCGAAGATAAGGTGCTGGTCATAGTCCTTGAAACGGTCTGCTATCTGAGTCCAAACCTTGCCGTACTTGTCCTTTATCTCGGTCTGCTTGTCATCGTCCTCAGCACAAAGCAACCAACTGTGGTCAACAGTGTAATATCCGTCACCGTGCATATTCACTATAGCGAACATATCGTTGTTAACAACATAGTCAACGACTTCCTGAACTCTGTCCAGCCAGTCAGTGTCTATCTTGTAGTCAGGGCCGTCGCCTATCATGTCAAGATAAGAAACAGGTATTCTTACTGTCTTGAAGCCCTGCGCCTTGACAGTGTCGATAAGCTCTTTGGTTACCTCAGGGTTGCCCCAGCAAGTTTCGCTGGGAAGTCCGCCGCTGGAAGCTTCAAGCTGATTGCCTAAGTTCCAGCCAAGCCCCATGGCTTCTGTTATCTGTGCCTGGTCAAGCTCTGTCCACTTCTTTGCAGTGTCTTTTGCCTCGCTGTCGGAGTTTTTTCCGCAGCCTGCCACAGCCGCTGTCATAACTCCTGCAAGGAGCAGAGCGGCAGCTCTCGATATGAATTTTCTCATTTTTTATATAACCTCTTTCCTTTTTGCGTATGTAAACGATTAACGCTAATGACTATTATAGCACACTGCACAAATTTTTTCAATAGTGAAAAGAAAATTTTATTATGTGGTTGAAATGAGAAATAAGTGGCTGCATATTGCCCGCTGCGGCGAATATCCATATAAATAAGCATTTGCACTTGATTTTGTAATATTATGTGTTATAATAGTAGATAAACTTATAAGTTTACTTTGGTAAACAAAAGGGGATATTCATATGGCAGCACTTCTTATAAGATTATTTATAAAAGACAGAGATAACGTGAAAGATAAAAACGTCCGAAAAAAATATGGCTACCTGGGCTCATGTACTGGTATAGTCCTTAATATCATGCTTTTCCTCGGTAAGCTTATTGCAGGATTTGTGTCAGGGGCTGTGTCCGTTATGGCGGACGCCTTCAATAACTTGTCCGACGCAGGCTCGTCTATAATGTCGTTGGTTGGCTTTAAAATGGCAGCCAAAGCCGCAGACGAAGACCACCCCTTTGGTCACGGCAGAATGGAGTATATCTCAGGTCTTGTCATATCCTTTATTATAATGATGATGAGCATTGAGCTTGGAAAATCTTCTTTTTCAAAGATCTTTGCACACGATAAGCTTAGCTTCTCTACTATGACTTTCGTTATCTTAGCCTGCTCTGTGGCTGTGAAGCTTTGGATGTGGTATTTCTATAGAAAGCTTGGAAAAAAGATAAACTCTACCTCGCTTTTTGCCTCTGCCGCTGACAGTCTTTCCGATTGCGCCGCAACAGGAGCTGTTATGCTTGCAATGGTATTCTCTGCGTTCACAGGCATAAACATAGACGGCTATATGGGCGTTCTCGTTGCTCTCTTTATCTTCCGCTCAGGCTTCATGACCTGTAAGGACAGCGTTTCGCCGCTTCTCGGCTCAAAGCCTGACAAAGAGTTCGTTCAGGATATTGTTGATACCGCAACGAGCTTTCCTGAGATAATCGGTATCCATGATCTGCTCATACATGATTATGGCGTAGGGAATACCGTTATCTCCTTTCATGCTGAAGTGCCGTGCGAAATGGACTTTATGGCGGCTCATGAGCTTATAGATGATCTTGAGGATAGTATGAAAGAAAAATATCACTGCGCAGTGTCTATACATATGGATCCGGTGGCAGATCATGACGAGCAAACTATCGAAACTAAAAAGATAGTAACAGACGTTGTTAAGTCTATCGATCAGTGCTTGTCAATACACGATTTCAGAATGACAAAGGGAGAAAACCGTGAAAATCTTATCTTTGACGTGGTAGTGCCTTTTGATTTCAGACTTTCAGACAGCGAGGTAAAAGCAAAAATATCAAAACGGCTCACAGAATTTGACGGAAGATATAACGCTGTTATAAATGTTGATAAGGGAGATACATTATAATAAAAAAGACTTGCTTTTTTTCGCAGGATTGGTTATAATATAGGTATAACGCAAAGCGTTTGCGGTGCGTGGTCTATCATGATAGGAGGAATATAAAATGGCATTCACAGTTACAAAGGATACTATTATAGGCGATATAATGGACGCTGATGAAAATACAGCACCATACTTTATGGAAATGGGTATGCACTGTCTGTTCTGCCCTGCGTCAAGAGGTGAAACTCTTGAAGAGGCTTGTGCTGTTCATGGCGTTCCTGTTGAGGAAATGCTTGAAAAGCTCAACAAGCACTTTGCAGAATAAGCGTTTGGAACTATTTTCGCCGCCCAGCCGCCTTTTCAGGGGGCGAGCGGCGATTTTTTCTTTGGAGGAAAGCTTTGGATAAAAGACTTGTGACCTGTGCAAAGCTTTGTACAGGAGATTTTGTATGCGACGTGGGAACAGATCACGGTTATCTGCCCTGCTTTATGATAAAGGAAAATATGTGCAAAAAAGCTCTCGCCTGTGATGTTGCACCAATGCCGCTAAAGTCGGCTGAGGAGCATATCAATCGTGAGGGGCTTTCAGACCGCATTGGAACGGTGCTTTCAGACGGACTTGACAATGTTCCACCAGAGGGCATAACAGACGTTGTTATGGCAGGCATGGGCGGAGAGCTTATTGCAAGGCTTCTTGAAAAATGTCCGTGGGTGAAAAACAGCGTTAATCTCGTTTTACAGCCTATGACAAAGTGGGACGTGCTTAGAAAGTGGCTTTATGACAACGGCTTTGAGGTGAAAAAAGAGCTTGCCTGCACAGAGGGTCAGTTTGCATATTCTGTCATGCAGGCGGTGTATATAGGCAAAATGCCGTCCTATGATTGCGACGACAGATATTTGCAGTTCGGCTTTGTTAAGCCTGAGGGCGAGGGGAAAGAGTATATCGCAAGGCAGGCAAAAAGAATTTTTGTCGCAGGCAGCGGAATGATGAAGTCTGAGGACAAAAAGGAGCTGGGAGAAAGGCTTGTTAAGCTTGCACAGAGCGAGCTTGAAACGTTGAAAAAAATAAAAATGTGATACAAAAAACATGGGGATAAAATGAAATTTCTGAAAGCTTTAGGGATAGGCGTAGCGACCCAACTTTCCGTGACAATATTGTCCGTAATTCTGTTGCTTGCATGCTGTTCCGTAAGTCCCGGCGGTGCAAGCGTAATATTAAGCGGCGTTGTTACCTTGTGTGTATATATATGGTTTTATTTTAATTATAAGAAACCAAACGTGGGCAAAGCCTTTTACTGGCTCAGCTTTGCGTTTATACCGTTTGTTATACATACCATTGTTATGGCTTTTGTCTATATCCATTGCGAAAAAGATGTGGCAGAGGTTTTGTCGAGAGGCACATGGTTTCCCGCACTCAACTATATGCCCTTTGTCGCTATGATGCCTGCATTGGTGATTATCGCAGTGACAACATTCATCACGGGCTTTTACGAACTTCTTGACGCAAAGATCAAGGACAGAAATATCCCTGACAGCACATCGGATATAAAAAAAGGAGCTGACAAAAATGACGACAGTTTATGATATTTATAGTTTTATAGAGGATATAGCCCCATACCGCTTGCAGGAGGGCTATGACAACAGCGGTCTTAACGTGGGAGAAATGTCCGCAGAGGTAAGGAGCGTGCTTGTGGCGCTTGATTGCACCGCTGAGGTGGCAAGAGAAGCCTGTCAGCGTGACTTTGACCTTGTTCTCACCCACCACCCTGTTATTTTCAGAGGACTAAAGACCCTCGTGCCGAACGATCCTGCGGTCATACTTGCGGCAGGGGGAAAGAACGCTCTTTCCATGCACACAAATTTCGACTCCGCAGAGGGCGGAATGAATGACGTGCTTTGCAAAATGCTGGGTCTAAAACCTGAGAGCGCTTTGCACGAAGAGCATGGCGTTGGCTGTGGATATGTATGCGAGTGTGACGACATGAACGTCCGTGAGCTTGCACAGAGAGCAAAGGACGTTCTCGGCTGTAGAGTAGTCCGTTTCAGCGGCGGCGAGCGTGAGATAAGGCGTGTGGGAGTGTGCTCAGGCTCAGGCGGTTCGTTCCTTGCTGATGCAGCAGAAAAAGGCTGTCAGGTGCTTTTGACAGGTGACGTGAAGCATGACGTTTTTATAGACGGCGGGAATATGGGCGTTTCTGTTATAGACGCAGGTCATTTCTATACGGAAAATATCTTCTGCGAGTTTATCGCCAACGAGCTGAAAAACAAGTTCAGCGGTCTGAGAGTAGAGATAGCCGTAAGCAACAGGGATATAGTTGAAGTAATATAAAAAGCAGGTAAGTAAAATGGCATTGGACGGAATTTATCTGAGCTTGCTCAGAAAAGAATTTGACCCTCTTATTGACGGCAGGGTGGATAAGATACACCAGCCTTCACGAGAGGAGCTTATAATGACTATCCGCACTAAAGAGGGTGCGCAGAAGCTTATGTTCAGCACAGGTGCAGGCTCGGCAAGGATCCATATAACAACGGCGGATATAGAAAATCCGAAAACACCGCCTATGTTCTGTATGCTCATGAGAAAGCATCTTGCAGGGGGCAGACTCACTGCCATTAGGCAGGACGGCTTTGAGCGTATACTTTTCTTTGACTTTGAAGCCACCAACGAAATGGGCGACAGGGTGAAGCTCACACTTGCGGCGGAGATAATGGGCAGGCGTTCAAATCTTATCCTCTATCGTGAGGACGGCAGGATAATAGACAGCATAAAGCGTGTGGGACAGGAAATGTCATCAGTGAGAATGGTTCTTCCCGGTGCGCAGTATACTTTGCCCCCGAGAGAGCAAAGGCTGAATCTTATGGAATGTACAAAAGAAGAATTTCTTGCAAAGATAGCCGAAAACCCCACGGCGGAGCTTTCAAAGGCAATAATGAAAACGCTGGAGGGCATATCCCCTGTGTTTGCGAGAGAGGCTGTCTTTTTTGCGGCAAGGGGTGCTGAGATAACAGCCGAACAGCTAAGCGGCGACACTGCGGACAGGCTGTGGTTTTATTTCTCAAAAGTCCGTGACAGCATAAATGACGGCACTAACGTCTACACAGTGCTGAAAACAAAAGAGGGCAATCTGAAAGATTTCTGCTTCTGCGATATAACGCAGTATGGTGCGCTCATGGTGACAAAAAGCTTCGAGTCGCCAAGCGTTCTTCTTGACTATTTCTATGCGGAGAGGGACTCCCTTTCAAGAATAAAGCAGAAAGCCAACGACCTTTTCAAGCTTCTTATAAACACCTCCGAGAGAACTCAAAGGCGTGTGCAAAATCAGCGTGAGGAGCTTAAAGAGTGCAAGGACAGGGAAAAATACCGCATTTACGGTGACCTTATCACTTCAAATCTCTATGCGCTCCAAAAGGGCATGGCGTATGCTGAGGTGCAGGACTTTTATGACGAGAACTGCCCTACAGTGAAGATACCTCTTGACAAAAGGCTTACGCCAACACAGAACGCTCAGAAGTATTATAAGGAGTACAGAAAGCTCGACACCGCAGAGAAAAAGCTCACTGTGCTTATTGCAGAGGGCGAGCAGGAGGTCAAGTATCTGGATTCTGTTTTCGATTCTCTAACGAGGGCGCAGACGGAGGGGGATATAGCCGAGCTTCGTGAGGAGCTTTTTCAGGAGGGCTATGTAAAGCGTTCAAAGTTCAAGGGCAAGCCTCCAAAAGCTCTGCCGCCTATAAGATACCGTTCTTCTGACGGATATGAAATAAGGGTAGGCAGGAACAATAAGCAGAACGACCGCCTCACCTGCAAGGAAGCAGAGAAAACTGACCTTTGGCTCCACGTCAAAGATATCACAGGAAGCCACGTTATCGTCACCTGCGACGGGGAAATGCCACCTGACAGGACAATAGAGGAAGCGGCAATAATCGCCGCCTGCAACTCAAAGGGAAGAAATTCCTCCAGGGTGGACGTTGACTACACTTTCATAAGAAACGTGAAAAAGCCAAACGGCTCAAAGCCGGGCATGGTTATTTTTACAAATAACTACACTATCACTGTCAAGCCTGACACGGAGCTGGAGGAGAAACTGAGGGTATAATTCAGCCCCCGTATGTTTACAATACATATGGGGGCTTTTTTTGTTGTTATTTGTTGGTTATTGCTTCAACTATTCTGTCGGTTTGCTGACGATTGTTTGTGTCGTCAAGTCGATTAGAGATAAGCTGATTTATAAGATCTTCTATTTCAAGAGCTTTTGACCGATCAAATATCAGGACTGATATTTTCAGTGCTTCTCCTGATGTTGTTTTTATCGTAATAACAGTCTGAAACGAAGTTATAATAATTAAAACACCTAAAAGAATAAGTATGATAGGTGCAAGTGATGATGAAAGTGAAAGTATCTTTGAAGCTGAAATAACACTAAATCCAGACCACATAAGTATAATGCCAAACAGAAGAATCACACCTATACAATTAAATGTTCTTGTTACGGTTGCAATCTGATTTACAGGTATAACGTCAGTTTTTGTGCCTATGGCAAGAAGAGAGAAAAGAATATTCGGTGTTTTGAGTTTTACAAAATTTTGTTCGTGTGTTACCTCTCCTTTGAGATATGCCGTTGGAAGTGATATCCTGTACTTTATTGTTTTCATAAATAAATGCCCCTTTTCTTATTTTTACTAAAGCGTTGCTTTACGCTTATTATAGCATACTTGTTTTAAAATTGCAAGTATTTTTTACTTGCAATTTTAAGTCTATTATTTATGAATATTTTTAGTTAGAATTATAGCATAGGAACAAGTTTAAAAGCAGCGGGGTGTGCTAAATGTTTGAGATAAAGAAGCCGACATCATCAAATAAAACAATAAGAATGCCTGACACACTAATAGAAAAACTTGAAAAGCTTGCGGCACAGAATGATATTTCTTTTAATCAGCTCGTTATACAGTGTTGTGAGTATGCATTGGAAAATTTGAATTCTGCCGATGACACATAGGGTATAGCCTAAAACTATATCCAACAAAGTTTTAGTCTATGAGTTTATGAAAATGCCACAAAAACGGCGTTGTATCGGACTTATTAGTGGTGTAAAAAGGTTATTGAATAATCCATAGCGATATGGTATAATTATCATGATATGAATATTAAGAAAGCACAGTTTGAAAAGTTGTTAGCTGAGTAGAGCGTGTCAGGGCAAAAGCCTTGCCGTCAGGGAAGCAGGTCCAAATCCTGCACAACCGCCATTACTGTGTTTGACAGGCTTTTTGTGCGCTGTCATAAGTCAGGTATCTGCTGTGTTTTCGTTGACTATTTCTGTCTTGGGCGATGAAGATGACGGTCTGCTTTATCGCTGTGCAGGCAGTAAAGCGGATAGAATGCTTTTTCGTTTCGGCGGAAAGGCATTTTTTGCTGTGGTCGGGGTGTTCATAAAAAGTGCATTGACGGCGGAACAGTGTGTATCAATGAAAGGACAGAAAAGAATGAAGAAGAAAATTTTGAGAACAGCCAGCTTCGCTCTTGCGACTGCTCTTAGTCTGAGCGTGTGTGTAAGCGCATTTGTTTCAGACGGAACAAACAACAACGTAACAACATCAGTCCTCCCTGACAGTGCGGATAACGCAGTGCTTAACTGGGCAACTAAGGTAGGAAAAAGCTGGAACGATGGTCCGTCGCCTGTGGCTATCGTTGGAGATGATATCGTTTATACATCCGGCGACAAGCTCATGAGAATGAACAAGGAAACGGGCGTTGTGGATACAGTAGTTGGACAGCGAGCAGGCACAAACAGCTACGCTATCCAGCCTGTTACTTATGCAGACGGCATGATATTCTCAGCCTTTAACGGCGGAATTCAGGCATTTGACGCTGACACCCTCGAGTCGCTGTGGGTATACAAGGACAGCGTGGGCGGTCAGTCTGTAAGCCCTATCTACTATAATGACGGCTGTATCTACACAGGCTTCTGCAACTATGGTTCAGGAAAAAACGATCAGTATGTTTGCATAGACGTTAAGGACGAAGATCCTGACACAACAGATGAAGAGAAGTCACCAAAGTGGATATTCACAAACAAAAGCGGCTTCTATTGGGCAGGCGCATATGCAACTGATGATTTTGTCGTTCTCGGCATGGAAAATGCAAAGGCAAACACTACCGACCCTGCAAGAATAGTTACTCTTGACAAAAACTCAGGAAGCGTTATAGATACTGAGTATACAGTAGGTGGAGGAGTAAGAAGCACTATTTCTTACGATAAGGATACAGACGCTTATTATTTCACATCTAACGGCGGCTATTTCTATAAGGCAACAATAGACGATGAGGGCAATTTCACAAAGCTTGACAGCATTGCACTTGGTGGCGCAAGCACATCAACTCCTACAGTTCTTAACGGAAGAGCTTATGTTGGCGTAAACGGCTCAGGCTGGGGCGACTATAAGGGCAGTGCTATTGCAGTTATCGACCTTGACAGCTTTGAGATAGCATACAAGGCAGAAACAAAGGGCTATCCACAGACATCAGGTCTTGGCGTTGTGAATGAGAACGGTTATAACTATGTTTACTTCACAGAGAACGCATCAGCAGGCGCTATCCGCTATGTAAAGGATAAAAAGGGCGTAACAGAAGTTCTTGACGCTCAGATAGTAAATGGAAAGAAAACAGCTCCGTCACTTTTCACACCAACGGGTGCTCAGGCACAGTACGCTATAGCTGACCTTGTTGCAGACGAAAACGGCACTATCTACTTCAAGAACGATTCAGGCTACATAATGGCTGTCGGCTCAGAGGTGGAAAAGCTTGTGACCGAGAATGCTAAGACAGTATGTAAAGAGGGCGAAGCTTATGACGCTTCCGACTTGAAGGTTTACGCAGTTCTCAAAAATGGTGTGAAGAAAGACGTTACAGATTATGTGACTATCGACGATACAGCTCTTACAGCAGACGATGATTTCGTTACTGTTACATACAAGTATGGTATGTACAGAGATAAGACAAAAGAGGGTGCTGCAAATACAACAGGCGTTGCTGTTTCACCTGTTGAAACAACTATCAACGTAACAGTTCTTGCAGCAGAGGATTATGACAGCGTAAAGGCTGTTGAGAAGCTTATCAGTGACCTTGGCGAGATAACACTTGACAGCGAGAATGACATCAAGGCAGCAAGAGCCGCTTATGACGCTCTTGGCGACCTTAAAGAATATGTAGGCAATGTTGACGCTCTTACGGCCGCAGAGAAAAAGCTTGAAGAACTCAAAACACCAAGCTCTTCATCAGAAGCAGAAAGCTCTGTAAGCTCATCTGACGTATCTTCCGAAAGCACAGTATCTTCTGCAAACTCTGAGGATACATCTTCTGCCACCTCATCAGCCGCAGAGTCAGTAAGCAGTGCTGACACATCAAAGGCGGCTGACAGCTCATCAAAGACAGCAAATAACGCAGGTGCGGCTAACCCTAACACAGGTGCGACAGCAGGCGTTTGCGTAGCAGGTCTTGCACTTCTTATCAGCGGAGCTCTTACAGTTTCAAGAAAGAGAAAGTAAAAAAATTAAGACAAATAAGATATAAGTTATTTTGCAGGATACTCGCCCTCTATTTTCAGGGGGCGGGCATTTTCTGTGATATGAAAAGTGAGAATATTATGAAAAAGCATACACAAAAAAACAGGCAAATAATAATGCTGTCAGCAGCGGCGTTTTTTATCGCAGCGGCTTTTTTGTGTATGCGTTTTTATAATATGAGCAGTTATAAGACCCCTGAAAATCCGTTTTCAGCACTGTCTGAAAGCCTTGCGGAGGAGGACGGACAGGGCGGAGAGGGCTATGAAACAAGCTCTCAGCCAAAGGACGAAAGCTCAGATATGGACAGCTCACAGGCAGATGACAGTGATAACACTGATAGTAGCGACAGCAATACAGATACAACAGAAAGCTCTCCGCAGGCTGACAAAAGCGACGGAAATTCCCCGACAGTAAATGGCGGGAACACGAATGTTACCATAAATGTCCAAGGTGAAAATAAGTCTGACGAGGTAAAGAAAAAGCCTGACAGCAAGACCGAAACTGTCACAAAGAACACCGACACAGAATATTTCACCACCTCTATAAAAGAGGGCGAGCGTGTAAAAAAAGCCCTGTATAAGTTCACAATAACACATAAAAACAAGGCTCTCACAGTGCAAAAAGTTCAGGTCACCGTGAACGACAGCGTTGTAAATCAGTTTTCGGGCAGCGTTACCCTTCACGCAGGAAAAAACACTATCCGTGTTGCCTGCACCTATACCGACAAAAGCGGTCAGGTGAAAAGGGCTTATAAGGACTATACAGTTTATTTTGACAAAAAGGAGATAACCTTTGACACCGACCTTGCTGATAAGGATACTGACACAGAAAGCATAACATTTTCAGCCGCAGCTTTTTACGGCAGTGATAAAATACCTTTGACGGTTAAAGTCAACGGTGAAAAGCTTTCCGGTGGTGAAACTTTTACCGCACAGCTTTCTGAGGGCGAGAATACCATAACTCTCTCTGCGGAAAAGGACGGCTCAAAGGCTGAAAAAAGCTTTAAGATAAAATACACTCCTGCGGAGTTTTCCATCGATACCGACCTTTATGACCGCACTGTAAATGACGCCGATTTTAGCTTCTATGCGAGAATGAAAGGTCAAAGCGGCAGTGCAAAGCTAAGCGTTATTCTAAACGGCAAAAAGCTTTCGGGCAGAGATAATTATACCTGCACCCTCCAAAGCGGTGATAACCGTATAAGGCTTTATGCAAAAGACGGTGACAAAAAGATAGACAGATATTTCACTGTCACCTATGTACCCATTGCTGACGATACCACAAGACCTGAGATAACGTATATAAACGTCACCAACGGACAGACAGTGAAAGGCTCGGGCTTCACCCTCAGATTTAACGCACAGGACTATCAGGGCGGAAGGATATATGCCGACAAGACCGAGGTCTGGCTCAATGGGCTTTCTGTTGAGTGTATCGCACAGGACAGGAACTCAGCCTATTATCTCCAGCTTTCGGGCGGGGCAAATCTTCTTGAAATAAGGGTGTATGACCCAGAGGGCAGATATGTGGATCATGCCTATACCATAAATTCTGTCAGCGCACAAAAGGGCGAGCAGACAGGCGTTATAACAATGAGCTTTGACGCCGATACCATAGGGCTTGGACAGCTTGCCGCAGGCTCAGAGGTGGCAATATACGAGGGGGACACAGGCGTTGATGTTATAGAGCGTTTTCTCCAGCAAAACGGCTTCACAGGTGACTTTACAGGCAAGGGCGATCAGAGATATCTAAGCCGAATACACAAAAGCGGTGCGTTTTCAGGTGGAGCAGTAAACAGCGAGCTTGCGGAGCTTGTAAAAAATGATGGCATTGCAGACAGCAACACACAGTATGCCGACAGCCTTGGAGAATTTGACTACACCTACGGCTCAGGCTGGGTGTACACTGTAAACGGCAATATGCCTGCATACGGCATGGGCAAGGTGAACTTTACCGACGGCGACACTGTTAGGCTTGCGTTCACAGTTGCCTACGGCAGAGATATAACAGGTTCACAGGATAGCTATGATAAAACATGGTAGGAGGATATCGTTGAAAACGAGAGGTTTTCTTGGCAGATTAGTGGCGGTGTTTGCAGGGGCAGTAATGCTTCTGACAAATGTTCCTGCGGTGAATGCAGATAACGCAGATAAAAGGGACAGGATAACTGAAAGCGCAGAAAAGGTCTGTCAGTGGCAGCGTGACAAAATGGGCATTTCTCAGGACGAGAGCATTTTTTCGGGGGATTTTCTGCAAAACGCAGGCATAGGAAGCTCCGATTGGCTTGCCATAGGCATTTCACGTTTTGGTTTTGAGGAGGACTATGAGGCTTATCTCACTGCGCTTTCTCAGCGTGTGAAAGCTCTTTCAGATACCGACAACGCCACCGAGTGGCAGAGGTGCGCAATAACAGCCTCCGCAATGGGAGGCGACCCTGCCGATCTTGGGGGCATAGACCTTGTAAAAGGCGGTGTTTACGGCAGAGATGAAAATAATTCCGTAGGCAAACAGGGCCTTAACGGCTGGATATTTGCACTTTTGACCCTTGATACAATGGGTTACAAGACCCCGGAGGGTGCAGAGTTTGACAGAGAGCGTATACTTGACGAGATAGTTTCTTCACAGAATACCGATGGCGGCTTTTCGCTGTCAAAAGGTGAAAGCGATATCGACATCACCGCAATGGCTTTGCAGGCGATCGCCCCATATTACAATGATTTTTCCCGTGACGATGTTAGAAAAAGCGTTGACAAAGCGGTGGAGTATCTAAGCGGCAAGCAGGACAGCTCAGGTACGTTCGGAAGCGCAGAAGCTGATTCGCAGGTAGTAATAGCACTTTGTTCACTTGGTATCGACCCCGAAGCTGACAACCGTTTTGTGAAAAGTTCCGACCTTTTGACCGCCCTGCTTTCCTATCAGAACAGCGACGGTGGATTTTCACATGAAAAGGGCGGCGATTCTGACGAGCTTGCCACAGGGCAGGCGCTTTGCGCACTTGCGGCACAAAAGCGTTTTGAACTTACGATGCGACGTATTTACGATATGAGAGAGGAGCTTTCAGTTCTACAGCGTGAAAAGCTTGACGGAATAAACGGCAGGCTTTCGGATATCTCAGACGAGGAGAGCGCAGAAAAAGCCTTGAAGCTTTTCAATGACCTTGATTGTGACGAACGCACATATGTGAGATACGGTGCAGAGCTTGAAAATGCGGCAGAAAAATACAGCCTGACCTTGAGCGACAGGGCTTTCACAGTGGAGCTTGCACAGACAGACCATGGAAACGGTTGTGTATACAGTATCGAGAAAACGGAAATATATAAGGGCAAGAAAGGCTTTACAAAAAGCGACAGAAACAAGCTTGAAGCCCTGAGAAAAAACGGTGTTACTTCAGGGGACTGCACTGCTACGGCTGTGCTTTTAGTCCATGCAAAGGCTGACGAGAGCCTTTCCGACAGGGATAAGATAATATCAGAGCTTGAAGAAATGAACGCCAAAGCAAACGAGCTTTACAGTGAGATATCAGACCTTAACAGTATCATAAGCCGTGAGCTTTATCCTGTTGATAGTGTTGGAAAAGACAAAAAGGAGCTTTTGGAAAAGACCGCAGAGAGGATAAAAAAGCTTCCTGAAAGCGAGCGGAAAAAGGTCACTTCTGCTGACGAGATAATAAAACAGGCGGAGGATAAAAACGTGACAGTGTATGTGATATCTGCGGCAGCGGTGCTGTGCGCAGTGGGAGTTTTCACAGTGGTAAGAAAGAAGGGTAAAAAATGCGTGAGATAACAGATGAAGTGAAAAAGGTCATAATCGGCAAGGACGAAGTGGTGGATATGGTGTTTGCCGCAATTCTGGCGCAGGGTCATGTGCTTATGGAGGACGTTCCGGGCGTGGGAAAAACTACTCTTGCTGTGGCGTTTTCAAAGGCTTTGGGGCTTGAAACAAAGAGGATACAGTTCACCCCTGATACTGTGGCTTCCGACATCACAGGCTATACGGCTTTTGACAGACAGGCGCAGGGCTTTACTTTTCACAGCGGTGCGGCAATGACGAATATACTTCTTGCAGACGAAATAAACAGAACCTCAGGCAAGACGCAATCTGCCCTTTTGGAGGTCATGGAGGAGCGGGCCTGCACGGTTGACGGCAGAACATATCCTCTGCCTGAGCCTTTTGCAGTGATAGCAACACAAAACCCTACAGGCACAGTTGGCACGGCGGCACTGCCTGTTTCACAGCTTGACAGATTTATGATAAAGCTTTCAATGGGCTATCCTGACAAGGCGGCAATGCGAAGCATAATGTCAGACCGAAGCAGTTCAGACCCACTGGCAGATGTGAAAGCCGTCTGCACCGCTGAAAAGCTTATAGAAATGCAGAAAAAGGCAAAGGCTGTTTTTGTTGACGACAGCGTTTATGACTACATCTCAGACCTTTGCGACGCCACAAGGCATAATGAAAATATTTCTCTGGGCGTATCCCCAAGAGGTGCTTTGGCACTTTGCAGGATAGCAAAGGCGTGGGCGTGCTATAAGGGCAGAGAATATGTCGTTCCCCAGGACGTAAGAGATTTTTTTGTCCATGTTTGCAGCCACAGGATATCACTTTCTGCAAAGGGCAGGCTCTCAGGACTTGCGGCAGAAAGTGTGCTTGACGAGATACTTAAAAGCGTAAAATGCCCTGAGAATGAGGAAAAACGCAGATGAAAAGGCTATGCTTCTGCCTTTGCACAGCTTTGGGCATACTGCTTTTTGTGCTGAAAAAGCCCATTGGCATATCGGTGCTTGGGTTGTGCGCAGTGCTTTTTGTATTGTCAGTATGTGTAAATATATTCTCGAAGAAAAGGCTGTCAGCAACACTGGTAAGCGACGGCACAGGCTTGAAAAATAAGGACATGAGCCTTAAATTTATCTTAACAGGAACTTGCGGCGAATACAGCAGTAAACTGCGGCTTAGAAATATGCTCACAGGACAGTGCGAGGACATAAAGGTGCATTTTATCATCAGCAGAGAGCCTGCTCAGGTGGATATCACTGTAAAAAGCGACACCTGCGGAAAGATAAAAGCAGAGTTTCTGACACTTAGAGCCTTTGACTTTACAGGGCTAACATGGAAAAAGGCGCAGTGCGAAATAAAGGGCAGTGTGAACATAATGCCTGATGCTGCAGAGATAGATGAGAGCGAGGAAGCAAAGCTCAAGGAAGCCCTTGAAAGCGACTTTTTCAGCAATGAAAACGAGGGATTTGACCACAGCGAGCCTATTGGAATAAGAGAATATCGTCAGGGGGACAGCTATAAATCGGTGCATTGGAAGCTGTCTTTCAGACTTGGCGATATCTACGTCCGTGAATATGGCGAGCCTGTTACTGACAGCCTTTGTATCTACGTTGAAACAGGCGGAAATGTCCCCGCAACGGATTATGACCGCATTGCCGCAAAGGCACTGAGCCTTTCAATGTATCTTTCAGACGGAGGTATAGGGCATTACATGGCGTTTTACAGCTTTTCTCAGCAGAGAAAAGTTTTCGAGCATATCGACAGCGCAGACAGCTTCACTGTCGCTCTGGACAGCCTTCTTTCTTCACAGCCTGAGCAGGGAAAAGAGCGACTGACGGAGTTTTCAGAGCTGTTTGAAAGAAGCGGCATAAGCCGTGTTATCGAGATAAAATAGTAAAAGAGGTGACAATTTTGACAGCAAGTGTTTGCTATGTGGAAAAGCACTTTTCAAAGGGTGTTTATATCATGCAGAGCCTTTTTGGTGCAGTGACAATGCTCCTGCTGTCATTGTCGCTTGGTATTGGCTGGCGAGCCTTTGTCCTAGTAGGTGTGTGCATATTGACAGCCCTTGCAGGGGTATCAAAAAAGGCTTTGCCTATACCATTTTTCACCGCGCTATTGTCGGCGGTGATATTCCACAAGAAGTTTTTAACAAGCCTTGCAGGGCTTTTGAACTGCGTCTTGACCGCCCACGGTAAAAGCGCAGGAGTAGTGGAAATGCTTGTGGAAAAAAGCTCAGACCCATGGTTTGCTCTTTGCGTGGGTGCAGTGATAGTTTCCACAGTGCAGAGCATTTTCAGCCGTCTTGACAGCAGAGTTTTTACAGTGGCAATGCTTGCGCTGTTTTTGTGCGCAGGTATCTTTATTGATATTCCTCTGTACTATGCCACTGCAGAAGTGGCGTTAGGTATCCTTGCATTGACGTTTTCCGGCAGCATAAAAGGCGATTTGAAGCCCTTTGTGCTTATACTTACAGCATTTTGCGCAGTGCTTATAGCCTGCCTGACAGGGCTTTTTGATAAGCTTTCCAACTTTGCCTTTGCCGATCGCTTTAATACGAAAAGTGAGTACGAGATCATAATGGAGCATCCACAGCCATTGTATCTTCTGGAGAGCCGTTTTGAGAAAGAAACTAACGGCGTGTGGGGGGAGCTTAGCGGTGAGGAGAAATATGCCTACTCAGACGAGTTTTATTGGCTTGATAAGCTTGATTTCTCACCGGCTTTTCAGACCGCTTTGCTTGACAATGCCATTGATATATCCGACAGCGGCAATGTTACAGTAAACATCAAAAATGGCGGAAAGCCCCTTTATACCTATGGTATGACCGCCGCAGAGAACGCTTTTTCCGACCCAAAGATAATAGGCGGAAGCTTTGAGAACACCAAAAGCTATTACAGGCTTGCGGTGTCGGAAGGCTATCTCACAAAGCCTTTTGGCACTTTTGATACCCTGCGCACTTCTGAGCCTGCGGATTATCTTGCCGCAGAAAAGGGTTATCGTGAATATGTTTATTCCACCTGCCTTGACATATCAGCCGAGGACAAACAGCTTGCCGCAAACCATTTTGATCTGCAAGGTTCTCAGGGTAAACTGCGGTCTGATATGCTAAGCTTTTTTGTGTCAGACGCAGTGCTTGACAGGTCAAAGACCTATGGGGGCGAAAGCTCTTTTGCAGATATGCTTGAGGTAACTTGCCGTGGGGGCGAGGAGGATTTTGCTGCCGCTGTTGTGAAGATCTTCCGTGCAAAGGGCGTTCCTGCCAGGCTTTGCAGAGGATATTTTATCACATCAGATATGACCAAAGGCCTTACAGATAACTCAGCCCTGACCGTCACTTCAAAACAGCTCCACTATTGGGCGGAGTATTACAAAGACGGCATAGGCTGGCAGCCTTTCGAGGTCTGCCCCGATTATGTTGGCATGATAAAAACTGACGACAGCTCTGTAAAAGCAAAGCCCACCAACCAAGGCGGCGAAGCCCTTGCTCCCGAGGACGAGGACAAACCAAGGGAAGAGATCTTTGAGGAGAACAAGACTAAACCTGCGGAGAAAAGCTATGCGGTATACATCGTTATCGGTGCGGTAATACTTATACTCTGCCTAATTGTGGCAATAATAGCTTTGGTAAGAAAAAGAAAGTTTGCCGCTCTGCCTGACAGCAAAAAGGTGGAGAAGCTGTTCTTTGCAGGCAGAAAAAAGCTTTGCGGCAGGGATTTCTCAGACCATACGCCAAGGGAGCTTTTCGAGAGCATAAAAAAGACCTTTGGCGCTGATATGGCGGAAAGCTTTGCAGAGTGCGAGAAAATATACGAAAAGGCGAGATTTTCAAGGCTCAAGATAACCAAAGAGGAAATGGCAGTGGTTAAAAATTTCGCAGGTCAGGCAAAGAAAGCCAAAAAGCTCAAAGTTCAGGAGGGAGCAGAAAAGTGAAAAAGGATATCGCTCTGCTCATCGTCATAATTTTGGCAGCGGCAGCGGTCATAAAGGGCGTTGATATTCAGTCCGTTGACGAGTATTATAGCCTGCACAGCGACGATACCGCAAATGCCGCTCACACTGTCACTCTGACAGTGGATTGTTCTGATATTTTGGATAATTACGATATGCTTGACAAAAATCTCCGTGACGAGTGCTATGTTCCCTCAGACGGCATTGTTATGCCTGCGGAAAAATATGTCCTCCGTGAGGGCGACACCGCCTTTGATCTGTTGGAAAAAGCTACAAGGTGCGGGAAGATACCCCTTGATTATCAAGGCTCAGAGGATAATATTTACAACACTGTGTATGTCCGTGGCATAAACAATATCTACGAGTTTTCCTGCGGTCCGTCCTCAGGGTGGACCTATACGGTAAATGGCGAAAGCCCCGATAAGGGCTGTTCACAGTATGTCCTCAATGACGGTGACAGCGTGGAGTTTTACTACGTTTGCGACTATACAAAGGAGGCGGTGAAATGAGGTTGTCAGCTTTTCACCCTTTGACCGCCCTTGTGTATTTTGTGGCTGTGCTTGCGGTGACAATGTTCTGCTTTTCACCAGCCGTTGGTATATGCTCGGCAGTGGGAGCGTTCCTGTTCTGTGCCATAACTCAAAGCTGTAGACAGACCGCATCAGACCTTGCTTTCTACATTTTTCTTACCGCCGTTTTGACTGTCACAAATCCACTTTTTTCACATAAGGGCGTAACGCCGCTGTTTTTCGTAAACGGCAAGGCTTACACAAAGGAAGCCCTTTTTTATGGCTTGACCGCCGGCTTATCCCTCACCGCTGTGATAATGTGGTGCAAAGCTCTTGGAAAGGTGCTTACAAGGGAAAAGCTCCTCTACATTTTTGGCCGAAAAACGCCAAAAGCTGCCCTTGTGATAACAATGACAATGGGCTTTATCCCAAAGCTCAAAAGGCTTCACAGACAGCTTTTGGACGCTTTGAATTGCTCTGGTGCGAACATCTCCGACAGCCGTTTTGACCGCCTGAAAAAAGACTGCACAGTGTTCACAGCCCTTTGTGCAGGCACGCTTGAAAGGGGAGCGGACACAGCCGTTTCAATGAAAGCCCGTGGTTATGGTATCCGGAAACGAAGCTTTGCACACTCGTTCAAGTTCAGAGCATGGGACGGCATTTTTGTGGCGGTTTTTGCAGTTATCTTTGCATTGGTGCTGATATTTTCCGCAAAGGGCGAGCTGTCCGCCGTTTTTTACCCTGTGATAAAGCTTGAAAACAGCGTTTTTCCTGTGGGAATGTTCGCATTACTATGCGTTTTCCCGTTTATTCTTGAAGTAAAGGAGAGCATAAAATGGAAATGTTGTCTTGCGAAAATGTAGCTTTCAAATATAACGAAAGCACGGACTATGCCATTTCTGACTGCACTTTTTCAGTGAAAAAAGGCGAAAAAATAATGCTCTGCGGTGCTTCGGGAAGCGGAAAATCTACTTTGCTCAGGCTTCTGAAAAGAGAGCTTTCCCCAAGGGGCGAGCTTTCTGGAAACATCACCCTTATGGGCAAGGACAGAAGCGAGCTTTCTGATAGAGAAAGTGCCGAAAAGATAGGCTTTGTAATGCAAAACCCTGACAGCCAGACGGTATGCGACAAAGTATCGGCTGAGCTTGCTTTCGGGCTTGAAAGCTTTGGCGTGAAAAGTGGTGAGATACAAAGCCGTGTTGGTGAAATGGCGGCTTTTTTCGGTATCGAGCCGCTCTATGACAGGGATATCTCCACACTTTCGGGCGGTCAGAAACAGCTCGTCGCTCTGTGTTCCGTCATGGCCACAGACCCTGATATCCTTCTTCTTGATGAGCCTACCGCACAGCTCGATCCCGTTGCCGCAAGGGAGCTTCTTGGCATTTTAGACCGCCTTAACAAAGAAATGGGCATGACTATCATCATTGCCGAGCATGACCCTGAGGAGCTTTTTGACTCCTGCGACAAAATTTTGTATCTCTCAAATGGCAAAACCGAGTTTTTCGGTACGCCTGCCTTGATCGCAAAATATTTTGTGGAGAACGCTCTGGAGGGCTTTCTTCCCGAAACCGCCAAGGCGTTCGCAAGGCTTTGCGACGACCTGCCCCTCAATGTAAGACAAGGCAGGGCGAAGCTTGAAAAGCTTGGTGTGACGGATATTCCAAAGCAGGCTGTCACTGATACAGAACGTGCTGAGCCTTATGCCCTGCAGTGCAAAAACCTGTGGCAGAGATATGAAAAAAACTCCCCCGATATCCTCAAAGGCTGTGACCTTGGTATCAGAAAAGGGGAGTGCTATGGGCTTTTAGGCTCAAACGGAGGTGGAAAATCAACGCTCCTGCGTGTGATATGCGGACTTTGCAAGCCTTATATGGGTGCTGTATCCCTTTTTGGCAAAAAGCAGAAAGCCTATAAAAACGGCTCGCTTTTCCGTGAAATGCTTGCATTTTTGCCACAAGAGCCTGTGACAATGTTTGTAAAAGAAAGCGTCCGTGAGGATCTGTTGCAAAGCGGTGACAAAGTCACAGTGGAAAATGTTTCACAGCGCATGGGCATAGAACATCTCCTTGACCGCCACCCTTGGGATCTCAGCGGCGGCGAGATACAGAAATGTGCTTTTGGAAAAATTCTTCTTGCTGACCCGAAAATAATAGTCCTCGACGAGTGTACAAAGGGCATGGACAGTTTCGCCAAAAAGGCTCTTGGTGATATTCTTTTGGGCTTAAAAGACGAGGGCAGGACGATACTTCTCGTGACCCATGACCTTGAATTTGCCGCACAATACTGCGACAGGTGCGGACTTCTTTTTGACGGGAAGATAGTCGCAGAGGATAATGCCGTGGAATTTTTCTCCCACAATCGCTTTTACACCACCGCCGCCGCAAGGCTCACAAGGGGCTTTTTCTGTGGTGCAGTGACGTCAACAGCCGTAAGAGAACGGCTCGCAATGGTGAAAAGAGGTCAAAATGAGCAGTAAAAAACTTGTGTCAGGGCTTATCTATCTTCTTGTCATACCCCTTGTGTGCTTTAGCGGTATAATGTTTTTCAGAGAACGCTTCTATTCTTTCGTCACCGCCGCACTTGCCATTCTTACCGTGGCAGGCTATTTTCTCCACTTTGAGAAAAAGCACTCCAACAGCACACAGCTTGTGATAATAGCCGCCATGACTGCATTGTCCGTTTTCGGCAGGATAGTTTTCAGCTTTCTGCCGGGCTTTAAGCCCTGCACCGCAATCGTTATCATAACCGCTCTTTATATGGGAAGAGAATCTGGCTTTATGACAGGCGCAATGACTGCCCTTATCTCAAACTTCTATTTCGGACAGGGTGCGTGGACGCCTTTTCAAATGCTCGTGTGGGGTCTGACAGGATATTTTGCAGGAATGTTGGCTGATAAGCTTATAAAAAGCAAGCCACTCCTTGTGACCTTCGGCATAATCTCAGGAGTGGCGTTCTCTCTTATCATGGACTTGTGGAGCTGTCTGTGGGCTGATAACGCCTTTATTCTCAGCAGATACCTTGCCCTTGTCGGCTCGTCAGCCTTTTTCACCCTTATATACGCAGTTTCCAACGTGTTCTTCCTGCTGGTTTTATCAAAACCTTTTGGCAGGATATTTAAAAGGCTGGATAAAAAATATGGATTAAAAAATTAGACCGACAAAGCTTTGCCCTGTCGGTCTTTTGCTATCCCTGCGGAATGTTCACTGTTACGTCAGGGGACTTTTTGCCCATAAAAAGCTTTGGTATTATACCTGCCCCAACAGGCACGATAGCCGCCGCTGACGCCGCCACAAGAAACTCTCCAAGGCTCGGAACGGCTGTGAAAAATACCTTTTGCAGAACAGGGAGCCATATGCCTGCAAACAGCGCTGCCGCTGATATGAATACAGAGAAAAGCAGGAATGGGTTTGAAAGATAAGGCACAGTGAAAAGCGTCTTTTCTTCCGACTTACATTCAAACACATGGATAAGCTGACTAAGTACAAGTGTTATAAGCGCACCTGTTCTTGCAGTGCCGAGAGAATGGGTGTTAGTGAGCAGAACAGTGAAGCTTGCAAGGGTGCAGATACCGATAAGAAGCCCTCTTATGACGATATGCCACATAAGTCCGCCGCTGAAAAAGCTGTCGTCCTCTTTTCTAGGGGGCTTTTTCATTACCGAGCTTTCCGCAGGCTCAAGCCCCAGCGCAATTGCAGGCAGGCTGTCTGTAACAAGGTTTACAAGAAGTATCTGCGCTGGAAGCAGTACCATTGGAAGCCCCATTAAAATTCCACCGAGCATTGTTATGACCTCGCCTATGTTGCAGGAAATAAGGTAGCGCACGAATTTTCTTATGTTCTGATATATGGTCCTGCCCTCCTCAACGGAGTTCACAAGGGTGGCAAAATTATCGTCAAGAAGTATCACGTCAGCCGCCTGCTTTGTGACCTCTGTGCCTGATATTCCCATTGATACACCTATGTCGGCTTCTTTTATAGCAGGTGCGTCGTTTACCCCGTCGCCTGTCATTGCACAAACGTGCCCACGGCTTTTGAATGCCTTTACTATCCTGAGCTTGTGTTCAGGTGTCACCCTTGCGAACACACGGCAGTTTTCTATTACCTCGTCAAGCTGTTTGTCGTCCATTCTGTCAAGCTCGTCGCCTGTCAAAGCGATAGAGCCTGCTTTCATAATGCCGGCTTCTTTTGCAATAGCCTGGGCAGTGAGCTTGTGGTCGCCTGTTATCATAACTGTCTTTATGCCTGCACGCTGACATTCCGCCACCGCCTTTGCGGCTTCAGCCCTGAGAGGGTCTTTCATTGCCATTAGTCCAAGAAAAGCCCATTCTCCGTCCACCTGCTGTGAAAATGCTATCACACGCAGACCTTTTGAAGCGTATTCATCGCACTTGTAAAAAGCCTGTTTTCTCATTGCTCCGCCAAATGTCAAAAGCTCGCCGCTGTCAGAAAAAACGTGGCTGCATTCTTTTATGATAACGTCAAAAGCGCCTTTCCTGAATGCCGTTGTGCCCCCCTTTTCGTCAGCGCATATTACCGTCATGGAGCGTGTTTCACTTTCAAATGGAAGCTCGTCAGTTCGTCTGTAACCAAGGGAACTGACGTTTATACCTGAGTTTGCGCAGGCTATGAGTATAGCTGTTTCTGTAGGGTCGCCCTCTGCACAAAGCTCCCCTTGCCTGCCGCCTCTGTCACGCTTTTTTATCTTCTCAGGAGGGCAGAGCCTTGCGTTGTTGCAGGCTGCGCCGCACAAAAGTATCCTGCCAAGGTCAGGGCTTTCCCAAGCTTTGAGGGCTTTGTCATCAAAGCTTGCTCCCTCTTTTGTTACTCCGTAAGCACGGCTTTTCTCGGTGCAGGTGAAAATATCAGTAACTGTCATTTTGTTCATTGTCACAGTGCCTGTCTTGTCAGTGCAGATAACAGTGGCACAGCCAAGAGTTTCCACTGAATGAAGTCTGTGTACAAGTGCTTGACGCTTTAGCATTTTTCTTACTGCCAGTGCAAGTGCAATGGTCACAGTGGCAGGCAAGCCTTCAGGTATTGCGGCAATGGCTATGGTTATTCCTGTCATTGCCATATTGAGAACAGGCTCGCCCCTTAGTACGCCTGCAATAAAGACTACCACGCACACTGCAAGGCAGATGATAGCAAGAGTTCTGCCAAGCTCTCCGAGTTTCTTTTGCAATGGAGTTTCAGGCTCTTTTATCTCATCAAGCATGGTTGAAACCCTGCCCATTTGGCTTCGCTCACCTGTTGCCACCGCCGTGACCTCGCCAACGCCCTTTGTGACAACTGTTCCCATGTATACCATGTAATCCTTGTTCAAAGCAGTAAAATCTATCTCAGATGTACGGCATTTCTTTACCGCAGGCACAGCTTCGCCAGTGAGTGCAGATTCGTCGCATGATAACGCCCTTGATGAGTTTATGTAGCCGTCGCAAGGCACTCTGTCACCTGCTTCGAGAGTAAAAACATCTCCTGCCACGACCTCCGATGCAGGAATTTTCACAAGCCTGCCGTCACGATATACCATGGCGGTGGGAGCGGTCATATTTTCAAGCTTTTCCAGAGTTTTTTCACAGCGGTATTCCTGAATAAATCCCAGCGCAGCGTTAATGATAACTATAAGCACGATAGGCACAGCGTCAGCATATTGCCCAAGTGCTACGGATATCACCACCGACACAAGAAGTATCATCACCATAACGTCATGAAACTGTCCTGCAAAAATTTTCGCCGCAGAGGTCTTTTCCTTTTTGGCAAGGCGGTTCTCTCCGTCCGTACTGAGCCGCTTTTCAGCTTCCGCAGTTGTTAGCCCCTTTTTTGTGGTCTGGTTTTCCGTAAGCTTCTTTTCAAGTATATCCAGCACAATGTATCTTCCTTTCCGATTTTTTGGCATAGCCTTGATAACATTGTGCGAAACATTTTGACTGCACAAGATTTTTCAGTGCTTTTGCCTTTGCTTACATCATATGCGGACAAGTCCCAAAAAAGAACCTTGCGTTGTTGCCTGAAAAATCATATTGACTTTTTTAAGAAAATATGTATAATAGTATATAAGCCATGAAAATAAATATTGGCGAAAAAAATAAAGGAGGCAAATTCATGAACGATTATAACAATTTTTCTGAAAGCTATTCAAATCCACGAGTGAAAAAGCTGCGCTCTTTTGCACAGTCCACTTACGGCATGGAGGCGGCAAGCTATAAGGGCATTGCAATGAAGACCTTGTATTTTGTTGCAGTTTTCGCCGCAGGCATGGGAGCATATTTTTACATTCACAACTTCTTCGGCGGCGGTGCGCAGGCTTTTTCCACTGAGTATACTATCTTTGTCGGCGCTCTTATCGCAACAGCAATAGCAGGACTTGTGGCTTCATTCGCTCCGAAAACAACGGCGGTCACAGGCTCTATCTATTCCGCAGGCATGGGATATGCCCTCACCTTTATGTCAATGATCTACGCAATGCAGTGGAAAGGCATAATAGTTGAAGCCGTTACACTGACGCTTCTCACAGTTGCAGTGCTTGCAGTTATCTATTCAAAGGGCGTTCGTGTGGGAAGCAGAATGAAAACTGCTCTTATCACCTGCCTTTGGGTTTCTATCATTGGCGGATTGCTTTTCATGCTTCTTGCATGGCTCGCACCTCATTCAGCTATCTACACTTCGATCGTTGCAATAAACAACGGCCCTATCGGCATACTTTTCGCTGTTATTGGCGTTCTTATCGCCGCAGCGCTTCTTATGTGCGATTTTGAAACTATCCAGATGACAGTTGAACAGGGGCTTCCTGCTCAGTATGAATGGTATGCAAGCTATGGCCTTATCGTAGGCGTTATTTATCTTTATCTTAAAATACTGAACCTTCTTGCAAAGATAGCAAACAACAGAAAGTAATTTATGTGTTAGAGTATTTTATCCCTCGTCGCAAGGCGGGGGATATTTTTATGCACAAAAAAGGAGCTCCCGAATAAACGGAAGTCCCTTTTTGTGTGGGTATATTTAATTAATAGAAAGGCTTTTTTATCAGATATCCCATTTCCAATCTCTGATCTCAGGCATATCAAGACCATACTCAGCAATATACTGCTTGTGTTCAACAAGCTTGTCCTGCATGAGCCGGTGGGCTGTCGAGGACGCCAGCCCCTATATTTAGATAAGCTGACAAATAAGTATCACGCAGAAGCTTGTAAGGCAGGCAAATGCCGCAACTATGATAAGGCTTTTTTCCTTGAATGCAAGCACGCAGGCTGTTATAAGTCCTGCTATGGAAGCCGCAAGGTTTCCCGTTGAGAAAAGTATGGACGGGAACGTCATTGCTCCAAGCACAGCATATGGCACATAGTAGAGAAAGCTTTGCACAAATCTGTTTGTTATCTTGCCCTTGAATATCACCAACGGCAGGGCACGAATAAGATAGGTCACTCCTGCCATAATGAAAAGATAAATGAAGAAATCTCTTATACTCAGCATTGACCGTCCTCCTCATTTTTCACAGGCATGAGAGCCGCCATTATCCCTGCGGAAAGAACGGTGCAGATTATTATGGAAAATCCTCCGGATACCTTATTAAGAATAGGCAGCCACTTGAAACAACAGCTAAGAAGAGCCGCAAATATCGCCGCCATTGCAATGCCCTTGTTTTTCTTTGCAGGCGGTATTATTATTGCAAGGAACATTCCGTATATTGCAATGCTAAGTGCACTTATGACTATCTCAGGAAGTATTTTTCCTGCCGCCGCACCTATAAGAGTCCCCAGCGACCAGCCTGCTACAGGTAAAGCGATAAGCCCATACATATACTGCCTTGAAACTTCCCCGATATTTCCCATTGCCATGACAAATATCTCGTCTGTCACTCCGAAGCCTACCAGCCAGCGGTGTATTCCCGACAGTGACTTGTCAGCTTTCTGTGAAAGAGATATTGACATAAGGGCATATCTCAGGTTGATTATAAACTGAGCACAAGCCATTTCTATCCAGAAACCGCCTCCCGATAGCATAATGTCAAGTCCTGCGAACTGACCTGCCGAGGTCACGTTGCAAATAGAGATAAGCACAGTTTCCCACCAGCTCAGACCACCTTTTACGCCTTGAAGTCCAAATGTAAAAGATACCGAAAGATACCCCAAAGCAATAGGTATGCTGTCTTTAAGACCTTTTTTGAAACCACTCATAAATCATTCCACCGAAGCGGTGTTCCCCCTCAAATCAAAAATTATCTATCCTGCACTGACATGACGCCATTGTAACAAGTGCCGCCTTGTGGCTTTCTTCCGTTACTCCTGCGCAGGCATTTGCGTCAACTATGACTTCGCATTCAGGGCAAAAAGCTTTTATGAGCAGGGCATTCGATACCACGCAAATGTCTGTGCAAAGTCCGCAAAGCTCTATCTCGTCCCCTGCCTTTGTTATTTCAGCAAGGTGCTGTGCAAGCTCAGCCGAGCCGAATGTGCTTTTTTCATAGACTTCTGCGCTTCCACCGATAGCCTCAGCTACCTGAGTCTCAGGCTGCCAGCCCTCGGTGCCTTTTATGCAATGCTCCACAGGGAGCTTTTTTCCCTCAGGCGTTTCAAGATAATCCTTGAAATGCGTGTCAAGGGTCATGAATACAGTGCTGTCCTGAGCCTTGTAACTGCGTATTTTTTCACAGACAGCAGGAACGATCATTTCTGCCATTTTTGAACCAAGACTGCCCGTGACAAAATCATTCTGCATATCAACAACTATAAGATATCTCATATTCTATTTACTCCTTTCTCTCACGACGAAAACGTTTTGACAGGTAAGAACTGACATATTGTTTTATAAGTCCATAAAGTAACATTATAACTCTAAAATATGAATTTTTCAACGTGTGCATAAAATGGGCAAAAAAAATGCTGAGCAACGGTGCTCAGCAGAAAATAAAATAAAAAAAACTATGTGTAGAACAAAAGAAAGGAGACAACAAAACGGATGTTAAATCAAACAAATTATGTTCAATATCCTTAACATCAATTAAATTATAACCTCTTTTGTAGCGATAGTCAAGAAAAAGTTGCAAAGAACTTGTTAATTTTCTGAAAATTCGGGATTTTGCACAAATATTTCGTTGACATTATGCTAACAATGACATCTGCGTGAGGTCTGAACTTAAATCGACTTAAAAAAGTAAAATATCTTATCCATTTTTAGTGTCTGTGATGTTCAAATTTTAATGTTTAAAACAAAAAAATAAGGTCATGACAGCAGGAAAGAGAGCCGATTTTAGAATATGCAGCAGGCAAACCCGTGATAAAATGCTGCCCTCTGAAACAAGCTCCCTCTCCTGCCGCCATGACCTGCAGGGGACTACTGCTCGGTGACAAGTCTGTTGTCTTTGAAAAACAGTGAAATGCACCAGATAGCCGAAATAGCTACCAAAACGTAGATGATCCTGCTTAGTATCGCTGCAGCGCCTCCGAAAAGAAATGCCACAAGGTCGAACTGGAAAATGCCCACAAGCCCCCAGTTTATGCCGCCTATTATGAGAAGCAGCAGTGCGATCCTATCTATCATGAGAAACTCCTCCTTTGATTGTTTAAAATATAGAGCAGTCCGTCTGTCAGCGGGCTGTTAATTGTAGTATTGTCATATTTTTTTGGATTATTCATTAAACGTTTGGTAAAAAACTACTAAAAAACACAGCGAAAATTCTATATAAAAATCTGCGTTTTGTACTAGACAAAAGCAACGGGCTATGTTATAATAATTGTATGTTAATCGTTTAAGTAAAAATGTATGGTAAGGCGTGAGGCAGATCATCGCTTTGCACTATGGGGGCGTTACTTTTTTGAATAATATAGACCTTAAATTCATGTTTAAAGATACGGAATGTGTCAGAATGCAGTCGGGAAAGTATTCCTGCGTTATCGCACCAAAACTTGGTGCTGCTGTGCTGAGGCTTCGTGACGAGGAAAACGGCATAGAGGTGTTCAGATATCGTGATGACTGCACTCTCAAGACTATAAATAAGGCGAGAGAGATATGGGGACTGCCTACTCTTTTCTTGCCTAATCGCTTTGATAAGGGCATTATAAAGACCTCTGACGCAGTGTATCAAATGCCTGTAAATGAGAAAAAGCTTGATAATTTTATCCATGGCTGGGTGCATAAGAGAGAACACGAAATAGAGTGTTATTCAACACAGGATAAAAAAGTTGTGCTTGTTACTTCTTATACCTTTGACAAGAATGACGAGATGTATTCTTATTTTCCGGTGGATTTTAAAATATCCTATACGTTTACGCTTTCTGAAAACGGTCTTTTGCAGGAAATATACCTGACAAACAACAGCGACAAGGCTCTGCCTGTTTCTATATGTACTCATACCTGCCTTAATGCGCCAATGTGCGACGGTGGCAGGGAGGAATCAATGAGAATGTGCGTGCCGATAATCGAAAAGTGCGAGCTTGACAAGAGATGTCTGCCAACAGAAAAGCTTTTGCCTCTTAAAAAGAAAGACCTTGAATATAAAGAGGGTACAAAAATGCCTACCCTGCATAATATCTCAAACGATATGTACACCGCAGGCATGAACAAGCTTGACGGTAAGGACTTCCATGGCTCTTATGTTGTGGATACTGACAATGGTCATAAGGTTTGCAACGAGGTGTCAAAAGAATTTAAGTTCTGGAATATGTGGAACGATAAGGGCAATAAAGGATATTTCTGCCCTGAACCAATGACAGCTATGATAAACTCTCCTAATCTCAGCCTGCCTAACGAAGTGAGCGGATATGAGGAGATAACAAAGGGTCACACATTCAAGTGCTGGCAGAGATTCTTTACTGAATAATAGAAAATGCAGTAGGGGTGAACTGAGGTCACCCTTTGATATACGCATTTGTATGGGTTATAATTAAGAAATTAATTAACAATAGATAAATTACGAAAGGTGGAAATTATTGATGAAATTTGGTCATTTTGATGACGTGAAAAAGGAATATGTCATCAGCAATCCAAGAACGCCATATCCATGGATAAACTATCTTGGCACACAGGAATTCTTCTCACTTATCTCCAACACAGCAGGAGGCTATTCCTTCTATAAGGACGCAAGACTGAGAAGAATAACTCGTTACCGTTACAACAACGTGCCTATCGACATGGGCGGAAGATATTTCTATATCAAAGACGGCGAAACTATCTGGAATCCGGGCTGGTCACCAGTAAAGACAGAGCTTGATTTTTATGAGTGCCGTCATGGTATGGGCTATACTATCATCACAGGTAAGAAGAACGGACTTAAGGCTGAGGCTACATTCTTTGTTCCTCAGAACTATAACGGCGAAGTTCAGCAGGTAGTTCTCACAAACGAGAGCAATGAAGAAAAAACATTCTCATTCTTCTCATTTGCAGAGTGGTGTCTTTGGGACGCTCAGGACGACTGCACAAACTTCCAGAGAAACTTCAGCACAGGCCGTGTTGAGGTAGTAGGTTCAACTATCTATCACAAGACAGAATACAGAGACAGAAGAGATCACTTTGCATTCTATACAGTAAATGACGAGATAGACGGCTATGATACAGACAGAGATTCATTTATCGGTCTTTATAACGGCTTCCATAACCCACAGGCTGTTGAAGCAGGCAAGGCTAACAACTCATTTGCAGACGGCTGGTCACCTATCGCTTCACACTACAAGAAGATAACACTTGCTCCGGGCGAGTCAAAGACTCTTGTATTTATTCTTGGCTATGTTGAAATGCCTGTTGACAAGAAGTTCGAGGCTGACGGCGTTACTATCAATAAGGAAAAGGCTCTCGCAATGATCGAGCAGTATAACACTCCTGAAAAGGTAGCCGCAGGTCTTGAAGAACTCAAGGCAACTTGGGACAGACTTCTCAGCGTTATCAATGTTGACACACCTGATGACAAGGTAAACAGAATGGTAAATATCTGGAACCAGTATCAGTGCATGGTAACATTCAACCTTTCACGTTCCGCATCATATTTCGAGAGCGGTATCGGCAGAGGAATGGGCTTCAGAGATTCAAACCAGGATATCCTCGGCTTCGTTCATCAGATACCGGACCGTGCAAGACAGCGTATCATCGACATCGCTTCTACACAGCTTCCTGACGGCGGCTGCTATCACCAGTATCAGCCTCTTACAAAGAAGGGCAACTCCGATATCGGCGGCGACTTCTCAGACGACCCACTGTGGATGATCCTTTCAGTTTCCGCATACATCAAGGAAACAGGCGACTGGTCTATCCTCGATGAAATGGTTCCTTATGATAATGACGAGTCAAAGGCTAAGCCAATGCTCGACCACCTTAAGGTATCATTCTATCACATTGTAAATAACCTCGGCCCTCACGGCCTGCCACTTGCAATGAGAGCTGACTGGAACGATTGTATCAACCTTTCATGCTACTCTGACACTCCGGGCGAGAGCTTCCAGACTTATACAAACCCTAAGTTTGCAGCCGAGGGCGGCTACTCAAAGGTAGCAGAGTCCGTAATGGTGGCAACACTCTTTACATACACAGGCCCTAACTATGTGTCTATCCTCAAGCACCTTGGCAAGGACGATGAAGCTGCCGCAGCACAGGCTGAGATAGACAAGATGAAGAAGAACGTTATGGAATCTGCATTTGACGGCGATTGGTTCCTGAGAGCTTACGATTCCACAGGCGCAAAAATGGGTTCTAAGGAATGTGAAGAGGGCAAGATATTCATCGAGCCACAGGGCTTCGCAGTTATGTCTGAAATAGGCAAGGACGAGGGTGCTGACATCAAGACACTTGATTCTATCGACAAGTACCTCAATACAAAGTATGGTCTTGTTCTTAACAACCCTGCATACTCAAAGTATTATATCCAGTATGGTGAGATATCCACATATCCGGGCGGATATAAGGAGAACGCTGGTATCTTCACACACAACAACGCATGGATAATCTGCGCAGAGGCATATGCCGGCAGAGGCGACAAGGCGTTCGAGTATTACAGCAAGATAGCTCCTGCATTCAACGAGGAGATATCTGATCTTCATAAGACAGAGCCTTATGTATACGGTCAGATGATAGCTGGTAAGGACGCAAGCAGATTTGGCGAGGGCAAGAATAGCTGGCTCACAGGTACAGCCGCATGGAACATGGTAGCTATCTCACAGTACATTCTCGGTGTACAGGCTGACTTTGACGGCTTGAAGATAGATCCATCTATCCCTCACGAGTGGGACGGCATGACAGCAACACGTCAGTACAGAGGTGCAACATACAACATCACTGTTAAGAACCCTGACCACGTTTGCAAGGGCGTAAAGAGCGTAACTGTTGACGGCAAGGCAGTAGAGGGCAATGTTCTCCCTGTAGCTGAAAATGGTGCAACAGTAAATGTTGAGGTAGTAATGGGCTAAGCCATACAAATTTTAAAGGCGAGATTATGTTTTTTGGAAAGACAAAGAAAAAAAATAAACCAACTACAATTGAGCATCCTGTATTAGGAACTTTGATTAAAAAAACAGATTGGTACACAAAGAAGAGCTTTATCATTACATTATGGGATAAAACTTTTGACCTGTATCTATGTATATACTCAAATCAAAAAGATGCTGTAATTTCATTTGAACAAGAAGAAGCAATCAGATATTATCTTGATAATCAGATTCAAATCGAACGAGATATTCAAAAAATGTTGTTGAATTTTTTTCACACTTCAGATTGTTCTTTGATTGAAAAGAGTATACAAATTGAAGGATTGAATTTTACAAGGAATGGAGCTATCAGCATTGGTTTAATATCTGATTTTTCTGATGAGTTTCTTGAAAAACATATTGGAGAAGATGTTATTTTTACAGATTCTTTTGGGATGTCAGTTTATCCGATTAAGGCAGTGCTTCCAAATGAGAAAGTATATTACAACTTCAATAATAAATACGAAGGAGACCAGCTTTAATATGAATGTGTTTGACAGCATAATTACTGGACTTAACGAGGCAGTTGACTACGAAAAAGGTAAAATTTCTGCTAAAAAACAACTCTTAGAATAGAGCCTTTGCCTGATATATCTGCTGAAGATATAAAAGCGATCCGAAAAAAGCTGGGATTTACGCAGGCGGTATTTGCCGCAGTGATCGGAGTTTCGACAAAAACTGTTGAGGCGTGGGAAACAGGTACGAACCAGCCTATCGGTCCTGCACGCAGAATGATCTCACTCATTCAGTTTGACCCAGAAATTCTGCAAAGCTACCATATCGTAAATGAAAATGTTATTTAACTATGACCGCAGTTCTTTGAGGACTGCGGATCTTTTTATCCCGTCACATCAAAGACCTTTTTGATGTGTTCAACACAAAAAAGCCGCCCACCAGCGTGGACGGCTTTTGTCATATGCGAATTATTCCTGCGGACCCATTACCTTGACCATAACGGCTTTCTGTGCATGAAGTCTGTTTTCAGCTTCCTCGAATATCTCATTTGCGTGAGCCTCGAATACCTTTTCTGTTATCTCCTCCTCACGGTGAGCAGGCAGACAGTGCTGAACCATTGCGTCAGCCTTTGCAACAGCCATGATATCGTCATTTATCTGATAGCCCTTAAATGCGATCTTTCTCTTCTCTGTCTCAGCTTCCTCGCCCATTGAAGTCCAAACGTCTGTGAACAGAACGTCAGCGTCCTTTGCAGCCTCAAGAGGAACGTCTGTCATTGAGAACTTGTCGCCGTAGCCCTTGGCAAATTCAAGAACCTCAGCAGCAGGCTGATAATCCTTAGGGCAAGCGATAGAAACTTCCATGCCTACCTTAAGTCCACCAACGATAAGCGAGTTTGCCATGTTGTTGCCGTCGCCTATGTAGCACATTTTCAGACCCTCGAAACGTCCCTTGAACTCTCTGATAGTCATAAGGTCAGCAAGCACCTGACAAGGGTGGCAGAAGTCTGTCAGACCATTTATTATTGGGATAGAGCCGTATTTAGCAAGATCCTCAACCTCTTTCTGCTCAAAAGTACGGATCATGATGCCGTCAAGATAACGTGAAAGAACACGGGCTGTGTCCTGAACAGGCTCGCCTCTGCCTATCTGGAGGTCACGGTTTGAAAGGAAAAGTGCCTGACCGCCAAGCTGATACATACCTGTTTCAAAAGAAACTCTTGTACGGGTAGAGGACTTCTGGAATATCATTCCGAGAGTTTTGCCCTTGAGAATGTGATGCTCGATACCGTTTTTGTTTTCGTATTTGAGTTGGTCTGCAAGATTGAGAATGTCGAGAATTTCCTCCTTGGAAAGGTCGAGCATTTTAAGTAAATGTTTCATAATATTTCCTCCGTAATTTGATTTTTATTTGGTATTGCGTATCAAACGGGCGAACACTGTTCGCACCTACACACTTTGTTATTTCTCGTCAAGAACTTTTTTCAGTATAGCAAGTCCCTTGTCTATCTGCTCATATGAGATATTCAGCGGTGGCAAAAATCTCAGCTTATCCTTTGCTGTGAGAATAAGAAGTCCGTTTTCAAAGCACTTGTTAAGCACATCAGCGGCTTTCTTGGTTTTGAGCCTTACGCCTATCATAAGACCAAGTCCGTCAACGCCTTCAACTTCGTCTATCTGGACAAGCTTTTCTCTGAAATATTCGCCCTTTTTGCGAACTTCTTCAAGAAATTCAGGCTTTGTCACCTTGTCAAGAACTGCGTTTCCGCCTGCGCAGGAAATAGGATTTCCGCCGAATGTTGAGCCGTGTGTACCCTTGCCAAGTACCTCACTGCACTTCTTGTTAGCTAGGCACACGCCTATTGGAACACCGCCTGCAAGACCCTTTGCAAGTGTGGTTATGTCAGGCTTTACGTTGTAAAGCTCAGATGTGAGGAGCTTGCCGGTTCTGCCAACGCCTGTCTGTACCTCGTCTGCGATAGTGAGGATATCCCTCTTTGCACACTCAAGCATGATAGTGTTTACAAAGCTCTGCTGAAGAGGTATAACACCGCCCTCGCCCTGAACGAACTCGAACATTACAGCGCAGACCTTGTTGTCAAGCTTGTTGAGCTTGTCCATAAGATCGTCAATATCATTAGCGATAACATTCTCAAATCCGCCAACGAACGGGAAGAAGTAGTTGTGGAAAACCTCCTGACCTGTTGCGGAAAGGGTGCAAAGCGTTCTGCCGTGGAAACTGTTTACAAGGGTGATGATGATATTTCTCTCAGCGTCTTTGCCGTATTTGTCAAAGCTGTATTTTCTTGCAAGCTTGATAGCGCACTCGTTAGCCTCTGCGCCAGAGTTGCCGAAGAACATTTTCTCGTAGCCTGTTGCCTCGCAAAGTCTTTTTGCAAAGTCAGCCTGTACCTTTGTGTAATAGTAGTTTGAGGTGTGCTGTATCTTGTGTGCCTGATCGCAGATAGCGTTCACCCAATCCTCGTCGCAGTAGCCAAGGCTGTTTGTGCCGATACCGGAGCCGAAGTCGATATACTCTTTTCCGTCCTCGCCAACAGCCGTCTGACCATGACCGCTTTCCATAACAAGACCTATTCTGCCATAGGTCTGCATAACGTGTTCGTTGAACTGTTCTATGGTGTTCATTTTTATCACTCTTTTCAATATGTATTGATATTTTATATAAACTGTGTACCGATACCCTCGTTAGAGAGCAGCTCGATAAGTATCGAGTGCGGTACTCTGCCGTCAATGATAGTGGTCTTTTTAACGCCACGTCTTACGGCTTCAACACAGCAGTCTATCTTTGGTATCATTCCGCCGCTTATGATGCCTTTCTTTTTGAGATAAGGCACATCGCTGACGTTTACCTGTGGGATAAGTGTAGAATCATCGTCCTTGTCCTCCAGCAGACCAACTATATCCGTCATAAGAATAAGTTTTTCCGCTCTCAAGCAAGAGGCTATCCTAGCCGCCGCAGTGTCAGCATTGATATTGTAAGACTGTCCGTCCTCGCCAACGCCAACTGTGGAGATTATAGGAACATAACCGTTGTTAAGTGCGTCAACTATAGGCTTTGTCGTCACCTTTTTGATGTCGCCCACAAAACCAAGGTCAACTTCGCTGTCAAGCTTCTGCGCAAGTATCATCTGCCCGTCACAGCCGCAAAGACCGAGAGCCTTTCCGCCATGGAGCTGCAAAGCGCAAACAAGCTCCTTGTTTACCTTTCCGCACAGCACCATTTTAACGATATCTATAGTTTCAGCGTCAGTGTATCTCAGACCGTTTATGAACTTGCTTTCAATGCCGACTCTTTTGAGCATTGCATTTATCTCAGGTCCACCGCCATGAACAAGAACTACCTTTATGCCTACCTCACTTAGAAGCACGATATCGCTCATAACAGCTTCTTTAAGCTCAGCGTTTGTCATAGCGTTGCCGCCGTATTTTACAACGACTATCTTGTCGTGGTATTTCTGAATGTGCGGCAGAGCGTCAATAAGTATCTGACTTCTGATTTTATTGCTTATGTCCATTTCTCATTCTTCTTTCCTATACTGATTTTATGTCTTAGCTTCTGTAATCGCCGTTTATCTTAACATAATCATATGTAAGGTCACAGCCCCATGCAGTGGCAGTGCCGTTGCCGTCGCCGATAGAAACGCTTATTGTGATCTCGTCCTCAAGAAGAACGGTCTTAGCCACTTCCTCAGAGAACTCTATGCCTGCACCATTGTGGCAAACGTGTATCTCTCCTGCCTTTGATGACAGTGAAACGTCCACCTTGTTTATGTCAAAATCAGCTTCAGCGTATCCAACAGCGCAGAGTATCCTGCCCCAGTTAGCGTCAGCACCGAACATTGCACACTTGAAAAGCGGCGAGCATATAACGCTCTTTGCAACGATTATAGCGGTGTCAAGGTCTTTTGCACCGGTAACAGTACATTCAAGAAGCTTAGTTGCGCCCTCGCCGTCCTTTGCGAGCATTTTTGTAATGTTCATCATAACGATATAAAGAGCCTTTTTGAACACCTCGTAGCTCTCACCCTCGGCTGTTATCTCAGGGTTTCCTGCAAGTCCGTTAGCCATAACAGCACAGGTATCATTTGTTGACTGGTCACCGTCAACAGACAGGCAGTTATATGTTATCTTGACGATATCAGTAAGAGCCTTTTTGAGCATTTCGGAGGATACAGCACAGTCTGTAGTGATAACATTGAGCGTAGTCGCCATGTTAGGGTGTATCATACCGCTGCCCTTGCCCATGCCGCCAACGTGGCAGATCTTGCCGTCAAGCTCAAACTCAACAGCCACTTCCTTTTTCACTGTATCAGTAGTCATGATAGCAATAGCGGCTTTTTCGTTTCCCTCATAGGAAAGTCCCTCATAAAGCTCGTCTATCTTAGCTTCGATAGGCTCGAGAGGGAGTATCTGACCGATAACGCCTGTCTGAGCGATAAGAATTTCCTCAGGCTTAACGCCCATTTTAGCGGCAGTCATCTCGCACATTTTGTAAGCCTTTTCCTCGCCGTCAGCGTTACAGGTGTTAGCGTTTTTGGAGTTGAGGATAAAGCCCTTAGCCTTGCCGCCTGTTTTAGCAAGATTTTTCTGAGAAACAGTAACAGGAGCACCCTTGACCTTGTTCTGAGTAAAAACGCCGGCGGCAGAGCACATAACGTCAGACTCCACAAGGCAGAGGTCAGGTTTTTTTGTAGGGTTTTCCTTTATGCCGCAATAAAGACCGTTAGCCTTAAAGCCCTTTGCAGCACACACGCCGCCGTCTACATACTTATAGCCGTCGAAATTTTTCTTTGATATCTCTTTCATATTCAAAACTCCTTACAAAATTTTCACACTAATTAGATCAGGACAGATTTTTTCTATTAATTATTTCTGTAGGGGCGAACAGCGTTTGCCCGCTTATTTTTTCCGCACTTTTATATTCGCACTCATTGGTCGGGGATTGCTCTCCTTTGTGGGGGAGCTTATTGTCGCCGTTGGCGAGTCATTTGAAGACGCTTCGCTGTTCAAATGACAAAAGCGGCGGAGTTTTGTTGGTTTTTAGGCTTGGTTGAGAAATTTTACTTCGGTTTGTTTTATTTTTTTGTCCGCCGCTTTTTTTAGACCGTACTTTTGTGGAGGGGGCTCTGCCCCCTGTTGGGTTTGATTTTGCTTTTGGCTTTATTTTGCCCCCGCTGGGGCTGCTCGCCCCCGTCCCTCGGCAGGGCTAACGCCGCCCTGCACCGGCGATTTTTTTGTGCGGTGCTTTTGGTTTGTTTTTTGCTTTTTTGTTATTCCAGCCCCGTTGCTTCGTTTATCCCCAACATTATATTCATATTCTGTATTGCTGCGCCGCTTGCGCCTTTTCCAAGGTTATCAAATCTCGACATAAGCAATATCTGATCCTCATTTCCGCAGACGAATATCTGCATATTATTTGTTCCTGCCAATGTATTCGCTGCGATAAATCCGTCAGGAAGCGTTTTTGTTCCACCAAGCTCCATTACCTTAACGAAATGCTGACCAAGATAATGCTCCGCCATTATTTCATGGATATTCTCAGGTGTATACTTTTTTGTCAAACATCTTGTCACCAGCGGCACAGAAACAACCATACCATTATAATAGTCATCCACTATCGGATTGAACATAGGCTTATATTTAAGTCCGCACACCGCCTGCATTTCAGGGATATGCTTGTGCTTTTGCCCAAGTGCATACTGACGTGGAGAATACATTTCCTTTGTTTTATTTTCGCTCTCCATAGCGGCTATCATTTTCTTTCCGCCGCCGCTGTAGCCTGAAACTGCATGGCAGGTAACAGGGTAATCCTCAGGAAGCACTCCTGCCTTTACGAGAGGATAAACAAGGCTTATAAAGCCGCTTGCATAACAGCCTGGGTTTGCAACTCTTTTTGAATTGCGAATATTCTCTCTATGCTTTTCAGAAAGCTCAGGGAAGCCGTAATCCCAAGCAGGGTTTGTTCTATGAGCGGTAGAAGCGTCGATTATCCTAACATCAGGGTTTGTGCAAAGTGAAGCTGCCTCTATTGCCGCTGCGTCAGGCAGGCAGAGAAAAGTGATATCAGATGAGTTTATCATCTTTGCTCTCTCGTTCACGTCCTTGCGCTTTTCCTCGTCAATGAGCATTATCTCAACGTCATTTCTGTTCTGAAAACGCTCATATATCTGAAGTCCCGTTGTTCCTTCTTTTCCGTCAATAAAAACTCTTGTTTTCATTTTTCTTCATATCCTTCTATAAAACTTTATGATTTTGTCTGTCAATAATCTGTATGCTCATGCAAATGCAAACTTTTGTAGGGGCGAACAGTGTTCGCCCGTTTGGCTGACAGCTCTTTAGCCGTCCGCATACTTTTAATTATCATCCAGAATGTTCTTGTATTCAGGTTCTTTTTTCAGCTTTTTACGCTTTTTATCTTCCTTTGCGGCATTTATTGCGTCCTTATCCGCAAAACAGTTTCCAATACCTGCGGCAAAGCCTGCGGTCAACACAGTGAGCACGATAAAGTTCGGCACTACCGACCTTGCTTCCTCCACGAAGATATATTCTATCACCGAAACCGCTATCATCACAGGCGCAACATACCATTTCAAGCCGTAGTTCTTAGCGTGTCGGTAGCAAGCCCACCATGTACACACAGGGTACACCACCGTAAATCCCACCGCAAACAGCGGATATATCACAAAAAGCTTAGCCGTAAAAAGCCACATTATAACTGTCGCAAGCTCCCACAGCACAAGATATAGCAGTGCCGCCTTAACAGGGGAGCGGTGTTTATCAAAGCTTATTTCTGACATATTCTATCTGAGCTTTTACAGACTCAGGCGCAGGACCGCCTGCCGCTTTTCTCTGCATTACGCAGGTTTCAAGGCTGATAGCGTCATAAACGTCCTCGTCAAAGTTGTCAGTGAGCTTCTTGTACTCCTCCAATGGGAGAGTTTCAAGTGTACAGCCCTTTTCAATGCAGGTGTGAACGAGAGTGCCCGTTATCTTGTAAGCGTCCCTGAAAGGCATACCCTTTTTAACAAGATAGTCAGCGCAGTCAGTAGCATTGATAAAGCCCTTGGCTGCGGCGTTTCTCATGTTCTCAGGGATAACTCTCATTGTGGCGAGCATCGGATCAAACGTTTTAAGGCAAAGCTTAACAGTGTCGATTGCGTCAAAGATAGCTTCCTTGTCCTCCTGCATATCCTTGTTGTATGCAAGTGGCAGACCCTTCATCATAACGAGCAGTGTGTTAAGGTCGCCGTAAACTCTGCCTGTCTTACCTCTGATAAGCTCAGTAACATCAGGGTTTTTCTTCTGTGGCATGATAGACGAGCCTGTTGCATAAGCGTCATCAAGCTCGATGAATTTGAACTCCCATGAGCACCAAAGTATTATCTCCTCAGAAAATCTTGAAAGGTGCATCATAAGCAGTGAGATAGCTGAGCAAAGCTCGATACAGAAATCTCTGTCCGAAACGCCGTCAAGTGAGTTCTGTGTTATCTCGTCAAAGCCAAGCAGGTCGCAAACTCTCTGTCTGTTTATAGGGTAAGTTGTAGATGCAAGAGCACCGCTTCCCAAAGGCATGATGTTCGTTCTCTTGTAGCTGTCCTCAAGTCTTGAAATATCTCTCAGAAGCATATTTGCATACGCCATAAGGTGGTGAGCAAATGTGATAGGCTGTGCCCTTTGAAGATGAGTATATCCCGGCATAACAGTTGTGAGATTTTTCTCTGCAATGTCAAGGATAGTGTGTTCAAGCTTTTTCACAAGCTCGATTATCTCTTTTGTTTCGGCTCTGAGTATCATTCTCACGTCAAGTGCCACCTGATCGTTTCTTGATCTTGCCGTGTGAAGTCTTTTGCCTGTGTCGCCAAGCCTTTTGGTAAGCTCAGCCTCAACAAACATATGAACGTCCTCTGCAGTAGGGTCGAACTGTAATTTTCCCTCGTCGATATCCGCAAGAATACCCTTAAGTCCCTGGACTATTTTTTCGCTTTCGTGCTTTTCGATTATACCGCACTCGCCAAGCATTGTGGCGTGTGCCATAGAACCCTCTATATCATAGCGGTACATTCTTGCGTCAAAGGAAATAGATGAATTGAAATCATTGACTCTTTCGTCAACTTCCTTTGTAAATCTTCCTGCCCACATTTTTCCTGCCATTTTAAAACCGTCCTTTATGTTTATTTCAAGTTATCAAATATAAAAAATGTATGGGCAAAATGACCCCAAAGGATCATCCTGCCCCAATACATTTCAATAAGTGCGGATCAAATTTCCTTTTCGTGCTGTTCAAGCAGCTTCTGGATATCCACGCCGTTGATCTTCAGACCGTCTATCTTGCAATCGTTTATCTCAACGTTTGTAAGGTCACAGTGAATGAACTGTGAGTTCTTAAGATCAGGATTTTTAAACTCAACATTGTTCATGATAGAGCAGCCAAATCTCGAGTTGCTGAGATTTACGCCCAAGAACTTTGTGTTTACCATATACATATCTGCAAAGTCGCTTTCTTTCATGCTGACGTTGTTGAAATGTGTCTCGTCCATGTTAACGTCATCGAAAACGGCTTCCTTAAGATTTACGTTCGAGAACTTTGCTCCGCCGAGGTTTACGTCCTCAAAAGAGGAGTTCGGCAGGCTGTCATAAGAGATCTCGACCTTCTTGTCTATTGCAGGCTCAAAAATGCTGTTGTTATCTGACATATCAAAACCTCCGTGAAAAATATTATACAAACTTTTTAAGGTTATACACCTTTATGCTCTGTTGACCAGAGCGACGCTATTAGTCCTTCTTAGCGTTTCTCTTCTGCTCGAGCTTAGCTCTTACCTTGATAGGCAGACCGAAGAGGTTGATGAATCCTGCTGAATCAGCCTGATTGTAAACATTGTCCTCATCAAATGTGGCAACTTCTTCATCATAGAGAGTATATGGAGATGTTACACCTGCGTTTATCATGTTGCCCTTGTAAAGCTTCAGCTTAACGTCACCGGTAACAGTCTTCTGTGTTTCTGTAACAAATGCGCTCATAGCCTCACGGAGAGGAGTGAACCACTGACCATTGTAAACAATGTCAGCAAACTTGATTGAAAGATACTGCTTAACTCTTGCAGTTTCCTTGTCAAGTGTGATAGTTTCAAGAACTTCATGAGCCTTGTAAAGGATAGCTCCGCCCGGTGTTTCATAAACGCCTCTTGACTTCATACCAACAAGTCTGTTCTCAACAAGGTCAGCAAGACCGATACCGTTTGCACCGCCAAGCTCGTTAAGCTTTGTAACAAGCTCCTTGCCATTCATCTCAACGCCGTCAACTGCTGTTGGGATACCCTTTTCAAAGTGGATAGTTACATAAGTTGGCTTGTCAGGAGCCATGATAGGTGAAACGCCCATTTCAAGGAAGCCCGGCTTCTCATACTGTGGCTCGTTTGCAGGATCTTCAAGATCCAGACCTTCGTGTGAAAGGTGCCAAAGGTTCTTGTCCTTTGAGTAGTTTGTTTCTCTGTTTATCTTCAGAGGAATGTTGTGTGCCTCAGCATACTCGATCTCCTGCTCTCTTGACTTGAGATCCCAGATTCTCCAAGGAGCGATTATCTGCATATCAGGAGCGAAAGCCTTGATAGCAAGCTCAAATCTAACCTGATCGTTGCCCTTACCTGTGCAACCGTGGCATATAGCGTCAGCACCCTCTTTGATAGCGATCTCAGCTATTCTCTTTGCAATGATCGGACGAGCAAATGAAGTGCCGAGGAGGTACTGGTTTTCATAAACAGCGCCAGCCTGTACTGTTGGATATACATAATCCTCGATGAACTCTTCTGTAAGATCCTCGATATAGAGCTTAGAAGCGCCTGTCTTGATAGCCTTTTCCTCAAGACCGTCAAGCTCTGTGCCCTGACCAACGTTTCCTGAAACAGCGATTACTTCGCAGTTGTTGTAGTTTTCCTTGAGCCACGGAATGATGATAGATGTATCAAGTCCGCCGGAATAAGCAAGGACAACCTTTTTGATCTCTTTTGCCATAACAAAATTCCTCCATTGTTTGTAGTAAGTATGTTTGTATAATATTTTCACGGCTCTCATGCCGATAAAATTATTATACACCTTTATACAGCATTGTCAAGTGCTTTTGCATAAAAATTTTATATTTATACACATTTTAAGGCTTTTTAATGTATATTTTTAGATAATATACAATTTATTCTGTATAAACTTCAAAAGATATACATATCAAGTATTGTAACGGCATAAAATAAAACAGCTAAACCAAAAACACAAAAACAGCTTTACAAATACTTAATTCAATTATATCACTATTCTTCAAAAAAAGCAACACAAAAAAGCCCTGTTTAACGATTTTTGTACAATATTTCAAGGCTTTCAAGGGGTTGCAATTTCATAAGAAATGATATATAATATACTCAGACGTTTTCTATACGATATTGGTGTACAATAAGTATGATAAGTCTGACATAATACTGAAAGGCGGTAATAAAAATGAGCAGTTTCAACGGTTTCAAAGAGGTAACAGAAAAGCTTGACGCTATTGACTTCAATCCATACAAAAAGATAGGCAAGGAGTGGTTTCTTGTAACAGCAGGCGACGAGAGTGGCTGGAACACAATGACAGCTTCATGGGGCTTTGCAGGCGTTATGTGGGGAAAGAACACCTTCACCACAGTTATAAGACCACAGAGATATACAAAGGAATTTATCGACAAGGCAGAATATTTCACCATAAGCTTTTTCAAAGAGGAGTATAAAAAGGCACTTTCATTCTGTGGCTCACATAGTGGACGTGACTGCGACAAGGCAAAGGAAACAGGTCTGACCCCTGTGTTCGTGTCTGAAAACGGCGTGGAGGTAACAGCTTTTGCGGAAGCTGATATGGTGCTTGTGTGCAAAAAGGCTTATGTTCAGGAGATGAAGCCTGAGTGCTTTGTTGATACTGAAAACGATGAGAAATGGTATTCTGACAAGGATTATCATTATCAGTATATCGGCGAGATAGTAAAGGCATTTGTCAAGGAATAATTTAAGCATATCTGCAAAGGATAGGTAGTAATGGTACGTCTTAATGATGATAAAGAAATGGTAAAGAGCATAAAAGAGGGGCTTAAACGCACAGGTGGCTATTGTCCGTGCAGGATACAGCGCACAGAGGAAAACAAGTGTATGTGCAAAGAGTTCCGTGAGCAGATAGCCGACCCGAATTTTGAGGGCTTCTGCCATTGTATGCTCTATTACAAAAGCAAAGACTAGAAAAGGAGCTGTGAAAAATGTCTGTAAAGGTCATAACAAAGGATAATTTTGAAAACGAAGTAATGCACTCGGAAAAGCCTGTCCTGCTTGACTTCTGGGCAGCATGGTGCGGTCCGTGCAAAATGCTTTCACCACTGGTGGATAAGTATTCTGAGGAGGACAGTTCTGTAAAGGTGGGGAAGGTCAACGTTGACGAGGAAAACGAGCTTGCATCCGTTTTCGGTATCTCGAGCATACCTGCCCTTTTTGTTGTGAAACATGGCAAGGTAGTTGCTTCAACTGTCGGCTACATGCCTGAGGAGGAGCTCAAATCTTTTGTGGCTTCGGCAAAGGCGAAGTAAAAACAGTTTATCATAACATAACAAAGCATATGGGCGACCTTTGGTCGCCCGCTTTTTTTGTATCGTAATTGGACTATGAACACCGTTTGCATTTTGTCACTAGGGCAAAATAAAAGCCCTGCAAAATGCAGAGCTTTTAAATATGTTGCTTTAGGTATTATCTGTAGGGGTGAACGGTGTTCGCCCATTACGTTACCTTTTATCTCTCCTCACGGAAATAATTTATACCGCAGGACTGAGGCTGTGAACGCTCTCTTGATTTTTTCACAGAAGTGATGATAAGAACAAGAGCCGTTACAAGATATGGGAGCATATCAAAGAATGACTCAGGAACAGTGAAGCCGAGGTTTTTCGGGAAGTAGTATTTCAGCACCATGAATGCACCAAAAATATACGCTCCGTAAATAGCCCTTGCAGGATTCCATACAGCAAAGATAACAAGCGCTACAGCTATCCAGCCAAGACCGTTCACGCTGTTTGCCATCCAAACACCGCCGTTTATTACCATTGAGCAGAACGCTCCGCCTATTCCGCATATTCCTCCGCCGATAAGAACGTTTATGTATTTGTATTTCACAACGCTTATTCCCACAGCGTCCGCAACAGCAGGATTCTCACCGATAGTTCTAAGGTTAAGACCCACTTTAGTCTTTTTCAGATAGATAAACATTATCACAGCGATAACAATGCTCAGATATGTGAAAATGTTCTGTGAGAAAAGCACCTCTCCAAGAACAGGTATCTTGCTGAGAAGCGGTATGTCAATGTTTTTCAGACTGCTCATCACTCCGTCAGGCAGTTTGAGGTTGCCTGTAGGTGAAGCGGATATCATCTGCTCGCCTATGAAGTTTGAAAGTCCCGTGCCGAATATAGTCAGTGTAAGACCTGTTACGTTTTGGTTCGCCATCATTGTTATGGTAAGAAAAGCATAGATAAGGGAAACAAGCGCACCCATAAGAAATGCCGCAAGTATGGAAAGCCAAAGGCTTCCTGTCTTGTATGCTACCATAAAGCCTGCGCAAGCGCCCATTGCCATTGTTCCCTCAACGCCAAGGTTAAGGTGTCCCGCCTTTTCGTTTTGTATCTCTCCTACTGTGCCGAAAAGCAGAGGAGTACCCATATATACCGCATGGGCAAGGAATGAAATAAGTCTAGTCATTTTTCCTGCCTCCTCTTGTTACAAATCTGTATCTGATGAAGAACTCACAGCCAAGCACGAAGAACAGGATTATTCCCTGCAAAACGTCCGAGCAGTAAGGTGAAAGAACAAATTCAGACGATACCACAGTGCTGCCCTTTTCAAGGACTGCGAATAAGAATGACACCACAAGTATGCCGAATGGATTGAGGTTTGCAAGCCATGCAACTATGATAGCTGTGAAGCCTACTCCGCCTGCAACAGATGTTGAAAGTGTGTGTTCTGTTCCGCAAGCCTGCACCATTCCTGCGATACCGCAGATAGCACCGCTCAAAAACATCGTTCTTATCATTATCTTGCTAGGGCTCATGCCTGCATATCTTGCAGTTGCGTGGCTGTCTGATACTACAGTTATCTCGTAGCCCTGCTTTGTGTATTTAAGATAGATAAATACCAATACCACAAGCACCAGACCTATCAACCAGCCTATCTGCACACCGCCCAGCGAGTCAAGCCATGCGTTAAGGTCAAATCTTGCTATCTTAGGATATCCCTTTGACTCAGGATCCTGCCATGCGCCCTTTGTGAGCCAATCTATAACGTAAAGTGCGATATAGTTGAGCATAAGGGTGAGCAAAGTTTCGTTTGTGTCGAATTTTGCCTTGAAAAATGCAGGGATAATGCCGTACAGTCCTCCGCCTATCATCGCCGCAACGAACATTACAATGAAAAGCAGATAGTGAGGCATATCGTAATGATAAAGAGCGAAGTATGAAGCGAAAACTCCGCCCATTATTATCTGACCCTCTGCACCGATATTCCAAAACTTCATCTTAAACGCAAGCGTAATGCCAAGAGAAGATATAAGAAGCGGTATCATTATCTTTATTGTCTCTTTGAACGGCATAAAAGGGCTTGCGGCGTTCTTGCCGATAAAAGCACCCTTTACCATTTTCGCATAGTATGAAAACGGATCTTTGCCAAGAATAAGAATGAATATTCCGCCTGCACAAATAGCCAGAAGCACCGACAGAAGCCTTATGATAAGCTTTTGCTTGTTTGAGCGTTCAGCACGCTTGGCTATTCTTATAAGAGGCTCTTTTTTTATAATATCAGCCAATGCCCAGCACCTCCTCCATTGTCGAGCCTGTCATCATCATGCCTACCTGTTCCTTTGTGACCTTTTTGGCGTCACAAATACCTGTTATCTTGCCGTGACAAAGCACCATTATCCTGTCGCAAAGCTCCAGAAGAACGTCAAGGTCCTCGCCTATGAAAAGCACAGCCGTGTTCTTTTTCTTCTGCTCGTTAAGAAGCGAGTATATAAGATATGATGAGTTGATGTCAAGTCCACGAACAGGATATGCGGTTATGAGCAGGTCAGGCTCACTGTGTATCTCTCGTCCAAGCAGGACCTTCTGAACGTTTCCGCCCGAAAGCATTCTTACAGGAAGCTCCGTGGACGGAGTTTTTATTTCAAGCTTTTCTATAAGCTCCTTTGAAAGCGCCTTAGCAGGCTTTCTGTCCACAAAGCAAAGCTTGCCCTGCTTGTATGTTTTAAGAAGCATATTGTCCGTCATACCCACCGAAGCGATAAGACCCATTCCAAGTCTGTCCTCAGGGATAAAGCTCATGCTTATGCCGAGATTTATTATCTCCTTAGGTGTCTTGCCTATGATGTTCTCCTTGTTGTAAAGCACTGCGCCCTTTTCTATCTTCTGAAGCCCTGCGATAGTCTCGCAAAGCTCTTTCTGACCGCTTCCTGCAATGCCTGCCACACCAAGTATCTCGCCCCTGTTTATAACAAAGCTTACGTCATCGAGAGCAATGCTTCCCTCAGAGTTCTTTACCGTCAGATCGACTACGTTAAGTATCGGCTTTACGTTCACAGGTTCAGGTCTTTCTATTGAAAGCTCCACCGCCTTGCCCACCATAAGCTCAGTGAGCTGCTTTTCACTGCTCTCTGCTGTGTTTACAGTTTCAACGCTCTTGCCCTTTCGCAGTATGGTCACTCTGTCAGATATATCCATTACCTCGCCCAGCTTGTGGGTGATGATAATGATAGCACAACCCTGAGCTTTCATTTTTCTCAGGATATTGAAAAGCTTTTCAGTTTCCTGCGGAGTAAGAACCGCCGTAGGCTCGTCAAGAATAAGTATTTTAGCACCCCTGTAAAGCACCTTCAGTATCTCAACTGTCTGCTTTTCACTGACGGACATATTGTATACCTTTTTGTCAGGGTCAACTTCAAGACCAAGCTGTTCAGATATCTTTTTTATCTCATCTCTTACAGCACCCTTGCTCTTAAGCTTGCCCTTTGTGCCTGCCACAATGTTGTCTGCGGCGGAGAACACCTCCACAAGCTTGAAGTGCTGATGTATCATGCCTATGCCAAGTTCGATAGAATCCATAGGTGAATTTATCGCCTCAGGCTTGCCGGCAATGTAGATATTGCCCTTGTCAGGGTGATAGATACCCGAAAGCATATTCATCAACGTGGTCTTTCCTGATCCGTTTTCGCCCAGCAGTGCAAGTATCTCACCGTATTTTACTTCAAGATCAATGCCGTCGTTTGCAACCACGCTGCCGAAAACTTTTGTTATACCGCTGCATTTTACAGCGATCTCAGCAGATATTTCTTCACTCATACTTTCAGCTCCTTTTTATGAACTTCCTTAGATTTGCTAATGTCATCAGAAACCGACAGCAGAATTACCTGCTGCCGTATGCTCATATCATTAACAAAACAGGCGGCAACCTGCACCGCCCGTATAAATGTTTTGTTAAGCTGTTAAGCCTTATTACTTGACCTCAACGTTCTTGAAGTACCAGTTGATTCCGCCTGTGATAGTAGCGTCGTCAAGAGTTTTGCCCTCTTCGCCAACTGTTTTGCCGTCGTTTGTTTCGATAACGCCGTCAAATACGTTGAATGAGCCGTCTTCGATCTTAGCCTTAGCCTCGTCAACAGCCTTCTGCATATCCTCTGTGCAGATATCCATGTTCAGAGGAGCGATGTCTACAAGACCGTCAGCCATGCCGCCGTAGTAGTTCTCACACTTCCAGTTGCCCTCAACTATCTGCTTTACCTGATATGTGTAGTATGCAGACCAGTTCCAAAGAGTTGAAGTAAGTGTAGCCTTAGGAGCGTCCTTAGACATATCTGTGTTGTAACCTACGCCCCACTTGCCTGCGCTTTCAGCCTCGAGCTGTGGGTTAGGTGTGTCGCAGTGCTGAGCGATAACGTCGCAGCCCTCAGAAAGAAGAGCCTTTGCAGCGTTTGTTTCCTCTGTTGGTGAATACCAGCTGTTTGTTACCTTTACATATACCTTAGCGTCAGGGTTTACAGAATAAACGCCCATTGCGAAAGCGTCGATACCGCCTGTGCACTCAGAGTTCTCGCTGCCCATAGCGGAAACGTAACCGATAAGATTTGACTCTGTCTTCATACCTGCAACGATACCGGTGAGATATCTTGCCTGATAAATTCTTCCGAAGTAGTTGTTAAGGTTCTTGCCGTTGTTCTTGTAGCCTGTGCCGTGGCAGAAATAAACGTCAGGATATTCCTCAGCGAGGGATTCCATTTTGTCCATATAGCCCCAGCTTGTGCCGAAGATGATGTTGCAGCCTTCCTCGATGCACTCACGGATAGCTGTTTCTGTAGCAGCAGGGTCGCTGTCTGATACGTTGTTTTTTCTTACGATCTGATCGTCTTTAAGTCCAAGCTCCTTCTGCATACCAACGATACCCTGATCGTGAGCATATGTGTAGCCTGAACCGTCGGCAGGGTTGCCGATGTGTATAACACCGATCTTTACAGTGTCATAGCTGAGAGTTGTCGTCTGCTTGTCAGCCGACTTCTGTGATGCTTCGTCCTTAGCAGATGTACAAGCTGTAAGAGCTGTTACAGCAAGAGCCGCAGAAAGAACGAGCGCAAGAATACGTCTTACCTTCATGTTTGATCTTCCTCCATAAAATATTTATTGGTAACGCCTTGTGCGTTAGTCCCTGAAAGTGATAGTGCCGTTGTCCATAGAGTCAACGATAGCAAGAGATTCGAGCTTTACGCCCATGTCACGGATAGTCTTTCCGCCAACCTGGAAGCCCTTTTCGATAACGATACCTGCTCCCGCAAGCTCAGCCCCGGACTGCTTTACGATATCTATAAGCCCCATAAGAGCACAGCCGTTAGCAAGAAAATCGTCTATAATAAGCACCTTGTCACCTTTGCCGAGATATTTTTCAGATACCATTACGTCATATGTAACGCCCTTTGTGTAGGACTTTACTTGAGTAACGAACATTTCGCCGTCAAGATTTTTGCTTAGAGTTTTCTTTGCAAAAATAACAGGGCAGTTGTTAAAATGCTGTGCCGCAATGCAGGCAATGCCGATACCGGATGACTCGATAGTGAGTATCTTGTTTACGCCTGTTCCTGCAAATCTCTTTGCAAACTCCTCACCAATATCGTTGAAAAGCTTGACGTCCATTTGGTGGTTAAGGAATTTATCGACTTTGAGAACGTTTCCTTCCTTTACTACTCCGTCCTTAAGAATACGCTGTTTTAAAATTTCCATGATCTTTTCCTCACGATACAAAAAATAGTTAAATATATTATTTTACATCAAAAAACAACTATATAAGAAAATTATACTACACTTTCGACGATTATTCAATTGCTATGACACGTTAAAAGTTTAACATTCTATTAATTTTCAACGTTCTTTTCTATATTGTGCAATAAAAAAATCCGCCTGAGATCTCAGACGGATAAAAGTTTTATTTTTCTTTTACTTTTCTTGAAGCTATCTTAGCCGTGTTCGGCATACAGAGCATAGCAGCGGAGCTTTCGTAAATTGTGACATATATAGGAGAGTTCGTCAAATTGCAGAAAATAAGGTTTTTCGTGTCACAGTCATAAAACTCCATAAGCTCGCTGTCAATATAATATCTCCCCAGCGTATCCCATAAATCCAGCTTTTCCTTGCTTTCCGCAAGCCCCACAGAATCAATGATCAGCCCAACGGTCACATATGCAAAAACAGGCACTACCATATCTTCATTTTTGTAGAACATCTTGTTTCCATGTGGGTCAGTGCCGTAATAGCATATAACAAGAGTATCTTCAGGTAACTCATTTGCAACGTCAGCCTGTTTATTATCACAAAGCCTCTGGCAGATCGTGAAAAATTTATCAAGCTGTGCCATGAGCTTTTCTCTCTGCATTTTAGCTGTTTCAGCAAGCTCACTGCTTCCTGTTTTTTGTGCGGCATTTTCCGCAATATCGCAGTCAAAATAATCGCTTGGCGTTTTAAGCTCATAAACGTTGTTTATTGTTTTGGCAAAAAGCTTTCCGTCCTCGGAGTATACCGAGGTCACAGGAGAACTGCGTATGAATTTTCCGTCAGGGAACTTTTGACTGCCATATACAAGACCTTGAACGCAGTAAAATACTGTGTCGTCCGTGATAGGGTCAGGGAAACAGCTTTGAGCCGTGTTTGGATATGAAAAAAGCGAATTTTTCAAATTTCTTATTGCCACACGCCACTTGTCAAGATACATTTTTTCTCCCTCGCTTTCAGCATTCATACCTATATAATATCAGATAGTGTATATTTTGTCAATAAAGCTGACAGCTTAATAATAGAAAAAAGCCCCCGCTTATCGCAGAGGACTTTTTCAGATCATTTCGTTCGGCTAAAATATTTTTCGTTTGCACTGCCTGAAATATTGATCTTTAAAAGATTGTTCGTTCTCAGACGTACCAGCTCATCTATATACGGCTTCATAACAAAGTCTGAAACTCTGTTCTTCAATTTTGTCATGCCTTTAAGTACGCTATGAGCCTGAGTTATAGCAATAACGGGGAGCCTTCTCTCATCAATGTCAAGAGGAAATTCATCGTCCTTGGAAATAAGCTGTATGTCAAAATAAATAAGGTCGATATCCTCGTTAAGAAGAAGCTTTTTTCCTGCCTGAATGGTTTCTGCAGTGAAAACAGTGTTTTCCTGAGAAAGTATCTCTTCGAGCTGACAGCGTGTGTCGCTGTTGTTGCTGACGATAAGGATCTTGTGCTTTCGGTCTATTTCATCTTGGATATAGTTCTTATATTCGTTTATGCGTTTATCCGTCAGCACCATGTCGGTCACGTCCGTGAAATACGCTATAAGCACAGAGCTTACACCTGTTTCGCTGACAAATCGTAAATGCGTCTTGAACCAGTGCTTCTTGCCGTTTATCTCGTGCATACTGAGAACACATTCTGCTCTGTCCTTTCTCTCTATTGCCTTGTTCACAGTGCTTGTGAATTTCTCTTTGCATTCGCTGTCAATACAGTTCTTAACATTGAGTTTGCCGTAAATACTGCTGCCATAGCCGTATTTTTGTGAAAACGCCTTGTTTGAACATACCATTACCACTGTGCCGTTGGGAAAACATTCATATATCGTAGCAGGCTGGTCGATGCTGTCGATGTATGTCAGCAATCCTCCGCTCTTGCCCCACAGCAGGTCGTTTACTGACGCCCCGTTCTCAGGCACAGGCTGTTCCTCCTGATCTGAAATAAGCTTTTCATAGTCTGCCGCAGGCAAAGGCTTTGAATAATAGAAACCCTGAATGTAGTCACAGCCTACGCTTTTCAGAAATTCTACCTGCTCCGCTTTGTCAACGCCTTCCGCTATAACAGGGATATTGAGCCATTTGGCCATTCTGATAACAGAAGAAATTATAGTTTCTGCACGGCCGTCATACTTTGCCTTGAACATGAACATCATGTCCATTTTTAGCATATCCACCTGAACATCTTTGAGTACGTTCAGGGAAGAATAGCCGCTGCCAAAATCGTCCATGAGGATAGTAAAGCCATTATTTCTGAGCTGGCTAGTGATATCATCTATCATTACATTGTCGTCAGTATAAACGCTCTCCGTTATTTCGATGTTGAAATACTTAGGGTCAACGTCATACTTTTTCGTAAGTTCGATTATTATTTTTGAAAGATTAGGGTTGTAAAGGTTTACCCTTGAAACGTTTACAGACACAGGGAAAAGTGGCACTCCCTTGTCTTTCCATTCTTTGAGCTGTTTGCAAACGCATTCCCATATGTAGAAATCAAGCTTTGAGATAAAGCCGTTTTTCTCAAATATAGGGATAAACACCCCCGGTGAGATAAATCCCTTGGTAGGGTGTATCCACCTTGCAAGAGCCTCCGCCCCCACAGGCTTGTTTGTCTTTACATCATATTTAGGCTGATAGTAAGGCACAAACTCGTGGTTTTCAAGAGCGTCGCTCATTTCATTTATTATATTCTGCTCATTTTCAATAGAAAGCCGCATTTTGTCATCATAAAAAGCATAGCTTTTCATATAATGCCCTTTTACAGTTTTAGCGGCAAGAGCGGCACGGTCGCACATGAAGGATATTGGCAGGCTTCTGTCAGTCACCACATAAACGCCGTAAACGATCATGATGTTATAGCTTGCGGACAGTTTTTTCATGTTTTCAACAGCCTGCTCTATCTGCTTTACTGTTTCTTCCTTGCCCTGATAAGGGGTGAAGATACCGAAAACGTCAGCGTCTATCCTACCGAAGGTACAGCATTCCGTTGTTTTTGCAAAATCTCTTATACGTTTTGCAACATGCTTTAGCAGTCTGTCTCCATACGCAGTGCCGAAAAATGAATTTATAAGCTTGAAACGGTCGATATCTAGTCTTAGAAAAGCGAACTGTTTGTCAGGATTAGCCTTAAGAAGTGCTTTTGATGCACTGAAAAATTTATTCTTTGAATATATTTCCGTAAGAGAGTCGTAGTTCATAACGTTATTAAGCTCTTTGAGCAGCGATACCTGACTTCTTGCGATAACGTTTTTGAGCCTTAGCTTTATAATATCAGCGTCATAAGGCTTTGGAACAAAGTCCCACGCACCGCTTTCAAGCACCTTCTTTTCAGTGTCTCTGTCTGATTTTTCTGTTAGAATAATAACAGGTATCTGAGATAAGGTTTTATCCTGCTTTATTTTATCCATGAACTCATATCCGTCCATTTCGGGCATTATGATATCCAGTATTATAGCGTCAACTTTTTTATCCTGTTTTTTTAGCATTGTAAGAGCCTGTATGCCATTTTCTGCTTGGATCACAGTATAGTCAGAATGTAGTATGTCGCAAAGTATAGATCGGTTCGTTGCGCTGTCGTCAACGACAAGCACGGTTTTCTGTATGTCCATTTGCAGCTCCCTTCTGTCATATTGCAGTTTAATATAACGTTTTCATACCATAAGTATACAACATGTCGGAAGGATTTTCAACATTTTTTATCAGTGCTTGCAGGCTTTTTGGATTATTCGTTATAAATAGCTATTTTTGATTATCCAAAATACAAATAATTTGGTACTGTTTGCACAAGCCTTACTATTTATTATGACAAAGCTTTTCCGTTTTTGACATCATCACAAGCAGAAGTATGAAGAAAAAATGCAAGATAAACGGGCATAAGCTTAAGGCTCGCATGGTTTGCGATAAGCCCGAAAACAGGGGGCATGAAGGTCGAGCCTGCAGGGAAGAGCTAAATCAGCCCTGCCCGAAATCAAATCTCTTGTAAAGCTTTTGTATCTTAGAAGCGATGACGATAGGCGGATAACCACCGCTTATGACATAGTGTGAGTGGGCAAGATATAAAGGTCTTCGATAGTCAAACCGCTCTAAAAGCTGTTCTCTGGTGGAGTTGTAAGCGATAGGTCTGTTAGGGTCGTTTTTTATGCGTCCGTAGCAGGTGTTGAAATATGTGTCGATAAAGACCACCATGCCCGATCTTTTAGCCACCTTGCCGTTCTCCTCCGAAAGCAATGCTCCGCCACCTGTTGCAACAACGCCGCCAATGTCAGCAAATGCTGCAAGAGCCTCGGTTTCAAGCTTCCTGAAATGCTCCTCACCGTATTTGTCGAATATTTCAGGTATGCTCATTCCTGCCGTATCTTCGATATACTTGTCAAGGTCAACGCACTGACAGCCCATTTTTTTCGCCAAGATCTTTCCCACAGTAGATTTTCCGCAGCCCATAAAGCCGCACAAAAATATTGGTCTCATATTTACTATCCTTATTATAATGTATTTTACTTAAAATCCTTCTCCACAGCGATCTCCATTTCGTCTATGATAGACTGAACTTCCTCGTCTGTGTATTCGTCGCCGTCCCATATCTCGTGAGCGGAAACCGCCTGCCAAACAAGCATTGCCATGCCTCCGACAGCGTTCTTGCCCATAGCCTTGGCTTTCTGCATGAGCAAAGTCTCACGAGGGTTGTATATAACGTCAAATACCGCACCGCTCGCCTTTATAACTTCATCAGGAACAGGGCAGGCGTTTGTCTTAGGATACATTCCCACAGGGCAAGCGTTCATAAGCAGCTCGTAGTGAACGTCGGTCGGTATCTCAGTGTTTAGAACAATAGTTATCCTAGCGTCAGACTTCATAGCCTTTATCTCTTTCTCTACCTGCTTAGCCAAAGGCATATCGTTCTCCAGTACCGCAATGTAAAGGTCAGCCCCGGCAAGAGCCGCCTCAATTGCCATCATTCTGCCTACTCCGCCGCAGCCTATAAGCAGTATCTTTCCCGTGAAGTCGATATTCATTGCACGAACAGTTCTGAGAAAACCGTCGCAGTCAGTGTTGTAACCAACATGCCTGCCGTTTTTGTTGTTAACGCAGTTTACAGAGTGATAACGCTTTGCCGACTGGTCAAGCTCATCAGTGTAGTCGATAATGCCTATCTTGTGGGGAATAGTGATGTTGTAGCCGTTAAGAGAATTAAGATACTCCGCCTTGTCCTTAAGCTCCTCAGGCTTTACCTCCAGTATCTCATACTCAAACTCACGTCCTTTCAGCTCAAAAAGCCTGGCGTGTATAGGAGGCGACATAGTGTGTTTAAGCGTTTCTCCAAGTATAGCGTATTTTCTTGACATTTTACATTCCTTCTTATAAAAAATTTCTGTATATCATAATGTATATCTGTAGGGGCAACTTGCAATTTATTGCACAAACCTTAATAACCTCACAATGTACAGTAGGGGCGAACAGTGTTCGCCCGCATTGTCGCCTGAAACTGTTTCGGCAGGATAATTGCCTTTTACAGCCTTATAGTTATCTCACGGTCAGTAGGTATATACCTGCGTATCTTTACCCCCGTCAGCTCAAACATTTTCTTAGAAGCCTTAACTCCGTCAGTGTCAGCGTATTTGTCCTCCCAGTAAACGACTTCCTTTATGCCGCTTTGAATGATAGCCTTTGCACATTCGTTGCATGGAAAAAGTGAAACATATATCTTGGCATTCTGTAAGCTTCCTGCCGCATGGTTGAGAATGGCGTTAAGCTCGGCATGACACACAAATGGATATTTCGTGTCAAGAAACTCTCCGTTCCTGTCCCATGGCATCTCATCATCAGAACAGCCTGTGGGCATACCGTTGTAGCCTACTGACAATATCTTGTTGTCCTGAGAAACTATGCAAGCCCCTACCTGCGTGTGAGAATCCTTGCTCCTCTGTGCAGATAGCAGTGAAATGCCCATAAAATATTCGTCCCATGATATGTAGTCATTGCGTTTCATTTTATACACCGCCTTTTATCAGGTATCTTCATCATCAATGTCTGATATGCTCAGCATTGTCACCTTGCCGTTATCATCAAAAAAGAAAGTCGCCAAAAAGCCCCTTTTCTTGTATTTCCATGCGTCTGCGTCAGGACTGTCAGGCTCGCCGAAAACTTTTTTGACTTCCGTCTTGTCATCACCGCATTTTACCCCTGCAATGCTCATTCCCTTTTTATCGGAACTGCTTTGCGCCGCACTTATCTGACGTATCTTCGATTTCCTGTCAATATCGTCAACACTGTCCGCTTCTACCTTAACAGTGCCTATTATACTGCCGTCCTGCATAAGCGCCACCGAGAATATCCCCTTGCCGTTTGAGTTCCCCGAAAAAGGATAATCCAGCGTGTATTCATATTCCTCGCCAATATCGTCCAGAGTGCATGGTATCTGTATATCCTTGCCGTTTATCTTTATCTTCCACGCACATTTTCCACAGGCACTCAGACAAACAAGCATTGCCACCGCCAATGCCAACAGCAAAGCCCTTTTCATAGCCTTTTTCATTTTTCTCCCCTCGATATTTTAGCTCAGAGAAGCAAGAGCCTTTTCCATTGTGGCATTGTTCTCAATGTTCACAGCGTTCTTGCCCTTGAGAGTTTTCTTTACAAGACCCGTAAGCACCTTGTTAGGACCAAGCTCGATAAAGTTCTCATAGCCTGCCTTTTCCATTTCTGCAAGCTCAGAAGTGAACTTAACTGGTGAAACGATGTGCTTTGCAAGCATATCAGGCATAGCAGAAAAGTCTTCAAGCTTTGTTCCAAGAACGTTTGAGTAGAAATCTACATTTGCAGTCTTGAACTCAACTGTCTTTGCAGTTTCAATAAATTCATCAGCCGCACTCTGCATGAGCTTTGAGTGGAAAGCGGAAGCGACGTTGAGCTTTATAGCCTTTTTCTTCATCTCCGAAAACTTTGCCGCGGCCGCCTCGCAAGCCTCTGTGTCGCCAGCGATAACTGTCTGAACGGCCGAGTTGTAGTTTACAGGAACAACATAGCCTTCTGTTTCCTCGCATATCTTCTCGACCTCTTCAGCAGGCAGACCGATTATAGCATACATTGAGCCACTGTTAGCCTCTGCGGCTTTCTGCATTGCAGCCGCTCTCGCCTTGATGAGCTTGAAGCCGTCCTCCATAGTTACAACACCTGCGGCTACCATAGCAGCATATTCGCCCAGTGAGTGACCTGCTACGCCGTCAAATGTGATGCCCTCAGCCTTTGCGGCTTCAAAAGCGGCAAGCGAGCAAGCCATTATAGCAGGCTGTGAGTTCACTGTTTTGTTAAGCTCAGTGTCAGGGCCGTCAAATGTTACCGCTCTCAGGTCATATCCCAGCACCTTTTCCGCTGTGTCGAAAACCGCATTTGCAGCATCATACTTTTCGCAAAGCTCCTTAGCCATTCCTACATACTGTGAGCCCTGACCTGAAAACAAAAAAATATTTTTTGACATAAAATTTTACTCCTTTGTGGTTAAATTTATACATAGCTGCCTGATAATATCAAAGCCGCCTTATCTCATATCTGTAAATTTCTGAAAGTTTTCTTCATTCAATTATTGTTTTATGATTTAATTTTTGCAAGATATTTTCAAAAATAGACACATAATATTAACTAACGCCCTAAAACTTGTGAAAAATTCTCTAAATGTTTAAATTCATCAAGAGTTGTTCATAATTTGTTATTGACGTATCTAAAAAAACAGTTTATAATTATAATGTTATGATATGTGTTATATAGTTAAAAAATTAACTAATTATATTTTGATATAATATATTTTGACTTGCTCCATAGGAACAAGAACATTATAGCACAATTTGCGGAAATATACAATATATAATATAGAATTTTCAGGAGGAAAAATCAGTGGGAAGTAAAGTAACAGGCGTAAAGATCAAGGGCATAGGCAAATATGTGCCTGAAATGGTCGCAACAAACGAGGATTTCACAAAGATCGTTGAAACAAGCGACGAGTGGATAACTCAGAGAACAGGCATCAAGCAAAGACACATCACAAATGGCGAGCCTACATACTATCTTGGAGCAATGGCGGCAAAGGCTGCAATGGCTGACGCAGGAGTAAAGGCAGAGGATATCGACCTTATTATTGCCACAACAGTAACAGGGGATTATTTCACTCCGTCACTTTCCTGCCTTATCCAGAGAGAGATAGGCGCGATAGGTTGTATCGCATTTGACCTTAACGCTGCTTGTGCAGGCTTTGTTTACGGCTTTGACACTGCAAAGAGATATCTCCAGACAGGCGACGGAATAAAGACCGTTCTTTTGGTGGCTTCTGAGGAGCTTTCAAAATTCGTTGATTATACCGACCGTTCTTCCTGCGTGCTTTTCGGTGACGGCGCAGCCGCTTTCGTCCTTGAAACAGCAGAAGATACTACATACTCAAGTTTCCTTGGCGCAGACGGCAACGGTGCAAAGTATCTTGCTTCCCGTGCTTTGAAGTCTGAGAACGCTTTTAGAACTAATAGCGAGGAATTTGATATGGATATGCCTGAAACAAAGGATTATTTCTTCAAGCAGGACGGCAAAGAGGTCTATAAGTTTGCCACAAAGGCACTTCCAAATGCTGTTGAGCAGGCTTGCGCAAAGATAGAAATTTCCCCTGATGACCTTGATTGGATAGTGCCGCATCAGGCAAATATAAGAATAATCGAAACTGCCGCAAAGCACCTTGGCGTTTCAATGGACAAGTTCCCGGTATATATCGACCGCTACGGCAACACATCTTCCGCATCTATCCCTATCGCATTTTGCGACGCAGTTGCAGAAGGCAGGATAAAAAGAGGCGACAAGATTTGTCTTGTAGGCTTCGGCGGTGGACTTACTTATGGTGCGGCTGTTTTCGAGTATTGATAATAAATATACAGTTTATATTCGGTACATAATAAATTGTTATTATGTATTATGGCATAAAATTTGCTTTTGACAATAAGGAGAACTACTATGACTACTACAAAGACAAGAATAACTGAACTTTTGGGTATAAAATACCCTATCTTTCAGGGCGGTATGGCTTGGATAGCTGAGCATACTCTCGCTTCCGCAGTTTCAAACGCAGGCGGACTTGGCATAATCGCAGGCGGCTCTGCACCTATCGACTACCTGAGAGATCAGATAAGACAGACAAAGGCGGCTGTAAACGGCAAGCCTTTCGGTGTTAATATCATGCTCATGAGCCCTAATGCCGACGACCTCGCTCAGCTCGTTATAGACGAGGGCGTACCTGTCGTAACAACAGGTGCAGGCAACCCCGGCAAGTATATGGCTGCATGGAAAGAAGCAGGCATAAAGGTGATACCTGTCGTTCCGTCAGTTGCTCTTGCAAAGAGAATGGAAAGAGCAGGCGCTGACGCTGTTATCGCAGAGGGAACAGAGTCTGGCGGACATATCGGTGAGAACACAACGATGTGTCTTGTACCACAAGTAGTTGACGCAGTTGAGATACCTGTTATCGCCGCAGGCGGAATAGCAGACGGCAGAGGAATAGCCGCTTCATTCATGCTTGGCGCAGAGGGCGTACAGCTCGGCACACGTTTCCTTGCCGCAGAGGAGTGTCAGATAAACCCTGTTTATAAGGAGCTTGTTGTAAAGGCTAAGGATACAGACAGTATCGTAACAGGCAGATATACAGGTCACCCATGCAGAAACGTTAAGACAAAGTTCTCAAAGAAGCTTGCAAGCGGCGAAGCAAACGGCACTATCACACCTGAGGAGTTTGAGGAGATAACCCTCGGTTCACTGAGAAAAGCCGTTCAGGACGGCAACCTTGAGGAGGGTTCTTTCCTCTGCGGAGCTATCGCAGGAATGGTAAAGAAGGTCGAGCCTGCAAAGGATATGATAGAGGAAATGTTCACAGAAGCAGAAAAGCTTCTCGGCAAGTAAAAGACGGAGGAAGATAAAATGGCAACAGCATTGATAACAGGTTCCGCAAGAGGAATAGGTGCAGCAATAGCACTCAGACTTGCAAAGGACGGCTATAATATTGCTCTCAACGATATCTCTGAGGCAATGTTTGAAGATAACGATATAATGGATAAGATAAAGGCAGAGGGCGTAGAGTGTGAAAAGTTCATCTGCGACGTTTCAAGCTATGCACAGGTAGAGGAAACAGTCAAGGCAGTAAAGGCTCGTTTCGGCACTATCGACGTTCTCGTAAACAACGCAGGAATCACTCGTGACGGTCTTATGGCTCGTATGAGCGAGGAACAGTACGATATGGTAGTTGCTGTAAATCAGAAGAGCGTGTTCAATATGTCAAAATTTGTGGGCAGCGTTATGATGCGACAGAAGTCAGGCAAGATAATAAATCTTGCGTCAGTTGCAGGACTTTACGGCAACCCTGGACAGATAAATTATTCCGCAACAAAGGCGGCTATCGTCGGCATGACAAAGACAGTTGCAAAGGAGCTTGGCTCAAGAGGTATCACCTGCAATGCAGTTGCCCCCGGATTTATCAAGACACCTATGACGGACAAGCTCACAGACGCTCAGAAGCAGGCTATGATAAATCAGATAGCAATGAAGCGTTACGGCGAAGTTGACGAGATAGCAGGCGTTGTATCCTTCCTTGCTTCCAAGGACGCAAGCTACGTTACAGGACAGGTAATAGAAATAAGCGGCGGCTTGATGATGTAAGTCACTCGCCGTGACGGGCATTTTACGCCGCACGTTGCGGTATGATGTAATTTGTGTCCGCTCAGCGAGATAATGTTGACCGAATGATTTTATTTCAGCCAATAATGTAGGGGACGGCGCCCCCGACGTCCCGCCACACAATATTTGTGTTTTAGTAAAAATATGTAGGGGCGAACAGCGTTCGCCTGTTATCCCCAAAAGTTGTATATAGAATTATTGTTTATACGGCATTGGGAAATAAATGATGTTATTGTTTTAGAAATAAAGGAGTGTTTAAATGAGAAGAGTTGTTATCACAGGTATGGGTACAGTAAACCCTCTTGGCAAGAACGTAGAGGAATTTTGGGCTAATATCAAGGCTAACAAGAACGGCCTGTCTTATGTTGACCAGTTTGATACCGAAAATTTTCCTGTAAAGATAGTCGGCGCTGTCAAGGATTTTGACTGCACTGAGTATATAGATAAAAAAGAAGCAAAGAGAATGGATAGATTTACTCAGTTCGCTGTTTGCTCTGCAAAGCAGGCTCTTAAAATGGCCGGCTCTGATTTCAAGGACGTTGATCCATTTAAGGCTGGCGTTATAATCGGTGTTGGTATCGGCGGTCTTAACATGACCGAAAAGGAAGTCACAAAGTTCAACGAAAAGCCTGACAAGGTGTCCGTATTCTTTATCCCTATGATGATAGGCAATATGGCTGCCGGCACTGTTGCAATGCAGACAGGCTTTAAGGGCGATAATTTCTGTACCACTACAGCTTGCGCTTCAGGTACTCACGCTATCGGCGAGGCTTTCAGAAAGATAAAGGACGGCTACCTTGACGTTTGCCTTTGCGGCGGCTCAGAGGCTTGTATCTCTCATTTCGCACTCAGCGGCTTCAACAATATGAAGGCTCTCTCAAAGGCAACAGAGCTTGACAAGGCTTCAACTCCATTCGACCTGAACAGACAGGGCTTTGTCCTTGGCGAGGGTGCAGGCATACTTTGCCTTGAGGAGTATGAGCACGCTAAAGCAAGAGGTGCAAATATCATAGCTGAAATAGCAGGCTATGGCGCAACAGGCGACGCTTATCACATGACAAGCCCATCACCAACAGGTGAGGCTGCCGCCCATGCAATGAAGTATGCCTATGAAGAAGCAGGTCTGAAGCCTGAGCAGGTGAACTACATCAACGCTCACGGCACATCAACAGGTCTTAACGATAAGTATGAAACAACAGCTATCAAGCTTGCTCTTGGCGAAGAAGCCGCAAGAAAGACGGTCATAAACTCCACAAAGTCTATGACAGGTCACCTTCTTGGTGCGGCAGGCGGCATGGAAGCTATCGTTACTGCACTTTCTGTACAGAACGACTTTGTTCATAAGACAATAAACTACACCACTCCTGACCCTGAGTGCGACCTTGACTACTGCATTGAGGGCAACAGAGAAATGCCTGTCTATGCAGCACTTTCAAACTCTCTGGGCTTTGGCGGACATAACGCTACTATCTGTATCAAGAAGTGCGACTAATAAGGAGAAACTGATATGAGCGAAAAAATTTATGGTCAGTTTGACCTTGAAACAATAGAAAAGCTTGCCGATATCGTGAAAAATAAAGACCTCGGTGAGATAACAATAGCTGACGGCGACAAGGTGATAACAGTAAAGGGTAAGAAATGCCCTCCTCCTGCACCAATGGGAATGCCTATGCCAATGGCTGTAGGCACAGCTTTACCTGCTGCCCAGACAACACCAGAAGCGTCGGCAACATCAGCGCCGGTAACAGGCGGCAAGGCAGTTAAAGCCCCTATCGTGGGAACATTCTATGCCGCTCCGTCACCTGATTCAAAGCCGTTCGTAAGCGTTGGCGACAAGATAAAGAAGGGCGACACTATCTTCATTATCGAGTCCATGAAGGTAATGAGCGAAGTACAGAGCGAATTTGACGGCGTGGTAAGAGAGATATGCGTAAACAGCGGCGACGCTGTTGAGTTCGATCAGACCATAATGATACTTGACTAAACTGATTTGGAGGAAAGACAATGGCAGTTGTTTTGAATAAAGAGCAGATCATGGAAATAATCCCTCACCGTGACCCTTTTCTGCTTATCGACGAGGTAAACGAGCTTGAAGTGGGCAAGCGTGTAAAGGCTACAAAGTATATAAAGGCTGAGGACTTTTGGTTCAAGGGACATTTTCCGAACTATCCTGTTACTCCGGGTGTACTTATGGTAGAGATGTGTGCGCAGGCAGGTGCAGTTGCACTGCTTTCACTTCCTGAGAACAAGGGCAAGATAGGTCTGTTCGGCGGCATAAACAACTGTAAGTTCCGTCAGCAGGTAGTGCCTGGTGATAAGCTGGATATCGAGGTGGAGATAATCAAAGTCAAGGGTCCTATCGGTGTTGGAAAGGCACTTGCTTCTGTAAACGGCAAGAAGGCTGTTTCCGCTGAGATAACTTTTGCGATAAAGTAAGGTATCTCTTATTCTAGTCATAATTAGTGAGGCATAATATGTTCAAAAAAGTATTGATAGCGAACAGAGGCGAGATCGCTGTCCGCATTATAAGAGCCTGCCGAGAGCTTGGCATACATACTGTTGCGGTATATTCCACCGCCGACAGAAACGCTCTCCACGCTCAGATAGCAGACGAGGCAGTCTGCATAGGTCCTGCACCAAGCAAGGACAGTTATCTTAATGTCAGGGCGATAATCTCCGCCTGCGAGATAACAGGTGCAGACGCTATCCACCCGGGCTTTGGCTTTCTGTCTGAAAACCCGTCTTTTGCAAGAATGTGCGAAAAGTGCGGCATAACTTTCATAGGACCAAGAGCCGAGTCTATTGAAATGCTTGGCGATAAAGCGCAGGCAAAGGAAACAATGAAAGAAGCAGGCGTGCCTGTTATAATGGGTTCAGACGGCGCTATCTCAAATATCCATGCGGCGCATACCCTTGCAAGAGATCTTGGCTACCCTGTTATGGTAAAGGCTTCAGCAGGCGGCGGAGGACGTGGTATAAGGATAGTCCATTCCGACGATGAGCTTGAAGCGCAGATGACCGCCGCAAAGCAGGAAGCTCTTGCCTGCTTCGGCAATGACGAGATCTATATCGAGAAATTCATAGAAGACCCTAAGCATATCGAGATACAGATACTTGCAGATAATTACGGCGACGTTATCTATCTGGGCGAGCGTGACTGCTCCATGCAGAGAAGAAATCAGAAGGTCCTCGAGGAAGCCCCTTCCCCTGCAAGCTTTATGAATGAGGAGCTTCGTGCGAAAATGGGCAAAGCCGCTTGTACAGCCGCTAAGGTCTGCGGCTATAGGAATGCAGGCACTATTGAGTTCCTTGTGGATAAAAACGGCGAGTTCTATTTCATGGAAATGAACACCCGTATACAGGTGGAACACCCTATCACAGAGGCCGTCACAGGCGTTGACCTTGTAAAGCAACAGCTCCTTATCGCATCAGGACAGAGATTGTCTATAAAGCAGGAGGATATAAAGCTGACAGGTCATGCAATAGAGTGCCGTATAAATGCGGAAAATCCGCTTCTTGATTTCAGACCGTCACCGGGTAGGATAAAGTCGCTCTTTATCCCCGGAGGACCAGGAATAAGAGTAGATACTGCAGTTTATCAGGGCTATGAGATACCGCCTTATTACGATTCCATGATAGGCAAGCTCATCGTTCACGGTAAGAATAGAGAAGAAGCTATTGCAAAAATGACATGGGCGCTGTCTGAGTTTATCGTGGACGGAGTTGCAACCAATGTTGATTTCCAGCTTAAGCTTATAAGACGCCCTGAGTTTTTAGAGGGCAATTACGATAACGGTTTTCTTAACCGTACCGACATTTTGGCAGATGAGAGGAGTAAGGAATAATGCTTGAAGATCTGTTTTCTGTCGTTAAAGTAAGATTTAACGGCGATAAGGCGGACGATGACAAGAAAAAGACCGATATCCCAAAGGGTCTGCTTTTCAAGTGTCCAAGATGCAGAAACGTCACTTTTATGGAGGAGTTTCAGGCAAACGGAAAGGTTTGTCCTCACTGTAACTATCATTCAAGACTTACCGCTAAAGAACGTCTTGATATCACCATAGATAAGGGTAGCTTTGAGGAATTTGATAAGGATATGGTATCAAAAAATCCTATAGATTTCCCTGACTATGAAGCAAAACAGCAGGCTTTGAGAGAAAAGACCGGTCTTAAAGACGCCGTTATCACAGGAAAGGCTGCCATAAGAGGAGAGAAGATAGTTATAATCGTTATGGATTCCAACTATATGATGGCTTCCATGGGCAGTGTTGTGGGCGAAAAGATAACACGAGCTATCGAATACGCCACCGCAAATAAGCTCCCTGTTATCGCATTCACAGCCTCAGGCGGAGCAAGAATGCAGGAGGGTATAGTTTCCCTTATGCAAATGGCGAAAACAAGCGGTGCTGTAGCTAGACATAACCAAGCAGGTCTGCTTTATATCGCAGTTATGACCGACCCTACCACGGGCGGAGTAACAGCTTCCTTTGCGTCACTGGGCGATATCATAATCGCAGAGCCAAAGGTGCTTATCGGATTTGCAGGCAGACGTGTCATAGAGGGTACTATCAAGCAGAAGCTTCCTGACGATTTTCAGTCTGCCGAGTTCATGCTTGAAAACGGCTTTGTTGATATGATAGTTGAGCGAAAGAAAATGAGAAGAGTTCTCGCTCATATACTCAGACTTCATAAGCCAGCAAAGGAGGTGTCCTCAAATGAGTGAGCTGACAGCTTGTCAAAGACTTGATATAATCAGACACAAGGGCAGACCGACTGCCAAGGACTATATCCCTCTTATATTCGACGATTTCTTTGAGATGCATGGAGACAGACTTTTTGGTGATGACGGTGCTGTTATGGGCGGCATAGCCTATTTTAAGGGCATACCTGTTACAGTTATCGCAGAGGTAAAGGGCAGAGATCTTGCAGAAAATCAGAAGTGCAATTTCGGTATGCCCCACCCGGAGGGCTATAGAAAGGCTCTCAGACTTGCAAGGCAGGCTGAGAAGTTCCATAGACCTGTTATATGCCTTGTAGATACAGCAGGCGCATTCTGCGGCGTAGAAGCTGAGAAGCGTGGTCAGGGCGAAGCGATAGCCAAAAACATCATGGAGTTCATGACCCTCAAGACTCCTGTTATCTCCATAATACTCGGAGAAGGCGGCTCGGGAGGAGCGCTGGCTCTTGCAGTGTGCGATGAGCTTGCAATGCTTGAAAACGCTATCTATTCGGTAATATCACCGAGAGGCTTTGCAAGTATCCTGTGGAAGGATTCCACAAGGGAGCGTGAAGCCTGCGATATAATGAAGATAACCGCCGAGGATCTTACAAGACTTGGCGTGTGCGACCATATAATTTCCGAAGCCGACGGCGGCGCACATAACGACCCACAGCTCACTGCGGAGAATATCTCTGACTATATTGAGGGAGCTTTGAAAAGAAAATTGCAAAAAGGTCTTGACGAATTGCTTGAGGGGCGTTATAATAAGTTTAGAACTGTGGGCGAGTTTGAGGAAAGTTCGCAGGAATGAGTTTTTTTGATGATCATGCCGAATGATTTGCCGACTTATGAGCGGCGGCGGCTGACATAAATGCTGCGCTGAGCGGCAGACCCAGTAAAGTACAGAATGGAGGTAAAGTAATGGTATTTGATAAGATCAAGGACATTATCGTAGAGCAGCTCGATGTTGAAGAGGACGCAGTAACTATGGAGGCTTCTATCACAGAGGATCTCGGCGCTGACTCACTGGACGTAGTTGACCTTGTAATGAGCATCGAGGAGAGCTTTGATGTAGAGATCCCTGATGAAGAGGTCGAGAACATCAAGACTGTTGGCGATATTGTTAAGTATATCGAGAACAAGGTTGAGGAATAATCTTTGACTGTTTCAAAAAGCTGTGCTTTTGCACGGCTTTTTTTATTTTACCTGATTTGTGGAATATGCACAAAATGGGAGTATATTTATTAAAGGGTATAGACAAATGAGGGCTGTTGTGATATAATTAAATCAATGAGTAAATATTGGGGCTAAGCTCCGGAAAGGAAAAATGATGCTGCATGAAAAATCCTGCGGTGCTATCGTTTACAGAAAGTATCACGGCAACACCGAGATACTGCTGATAAAGCATATCAACAGCGGTCATTGGTCATTCCCAAAGGGTCACGTTGAAGGCGATGAAACAGAGGAAGAAACTGCCAAGCGTGAGATCATGGAGGAAACGGGGATAGACGTAAATCTTGATACCACGTTTCGGGAGATAGTGTCCTATTCACCAAGGAAGGACACGCAGAAGATCGTTGTCTACTTTATCGGCAAAGCAAAGAACACCGACTACACTCCTCAGGAAGAGGAGATCGCAGACATACGCTGGGTCGAGATAGGCAGGGCAGGACAGGTCCTGTCTTACGAAAACGACCGCTGTATTGTAAACAAGGCGAAGAAATTTATAATCTGAAAAGAGTTCCATAAAATGCGTTCAGGTGTTGAACGGTGTTTTATGGAACTTTTTGCTGTCTGTATACACATTAATAATGTGTACCCCCCAAAGTTAGTTCAGGTAGGAAAACGGGCGAACACTGTTCGCCCCTACAGTGGATATTATACAAAATTCATGTGGTCAATTTGTGCAAACAAATGATTTATGATTTAATTTGGCAATAATCCATTAATTGTTGCATTTTTTATGCAACAAAAAGAGCATTTTTCAGGGATAAGTAGAAGGCGTCTTAGATACTTGCGGGCACGTACAAGCCCTGTGACTTAGTGAATACGATGAGAGATTCTGGAACAGGCTGTAGAGTACTTGTATCAGGACGTGGGCGTGCATTGTGATATTTTGTGTATACAAAACCTAGGGCATAATACCCAGTGTCATACTCCGAATGCAACTTGAAAATTGAATAAAAAAGGCTAAAACCCACGGCAACAAAATCGTAGGGGCGAACACCGTTCGCCCGCTTGTTTTGTCGTTTCGCTCACTATATCATTTGCATTATCCGCACAAAAAAACAGGAACGAACAAAGTCCGTCCCTGTCTGCGTTTCAATTATGTAAGCGATGTGAAATCATATTTCGCTGTCATTATAGCATTCGAACACCTTTTCAGCATGAGCCTTGTCAGCGTCGCTCTGCCTTGTGATAAGGCTAACGATAGGTACAAGAACAAGTCCGAAAAGCATTGCAAATGCGCCTGCGTTGATAGGCGAGGCAAGGTTTATGCCCCAAAGTGTTCCTGTGTGACCTGCAAGGGTGTAGTATGCCATGTGTATTACTGTTATGCCTACTCCTGCGATAAAGCTTGCCATGCAGGCCGCCTTTGTTACGCCCTTCCAGAAAAGTCCGTACATAAACGGCGCAAGAAATGCTCCTGCAAGAGCGCCCCATGAGATAGACATGAGAGTTGAAATTACTGTCTGTGGATTTTCAAGGGTGATTATTGCAAGCACAACTGAGATGATAAGAAATACGGCAATGAAAATTCTCATTGTGATAAGCTGTTTTTTCTCGTCCATTTTTTCTTTCATTATAGGCTTGATAAGGTCGATAGTCAAGGTGGAGCTTGATGTAAGCACCAGTGATGAAAGTGTTGACATTGAAGCCGAAAGCACAAGAACGATAACAAGTCCGAAAAGCAGTGAAGGAAGCTTTTCCATCATAGTCGGAACTATTCCGTCAAAACCGCCCTCAGGAAGTCCGTCGACGCTCTTGACAAAAAGTCTGCCGAAGCCACCAAGGAAGTAACAGCCGCCTGCTACCACTACTGCAAAGAATGTGGATACTATGGTTCCTGTCTTGATAGCCTTGTCGTCTTTTATTGCATAGAATTTCTGCACCATTTGCGGAAGTCCCCATGTGCCGAGAGATGTAAGAATAACAACGCCTGCAAGGTTTATAGGGTCAGGGCCGAATAGTGACGAATATGCACCCTTGTCGCCATTTGCGTCAGAAATATCTCCAAGCAGGTCAAAAGAATTTCCAAGACCACCGTTTTCGCCAAGCACTGCAAGAACTACCGCCGCAATGCCCACAAGCATTACTATTCCCTGAATAAAATCGTTCAGTGCTGTAGCCTTGTAGCCACCCATGATAACATACACCGCAGTGAAAACTGCCATGCCGATTATACAATATTTGTAAGGAATGCCAAAGCCCTTCTCAAAAAGTCTTGACAAGCCGTTGTAGACCGAAGCCGTATAAGGGATAAGAAATACGAACACGATAAGTGCCGAAACTATCTTCAAAGGCTTGCTGTTGTATCTCTTTTCAAAATACTCAGGCATGGTCTTTGCCTCAAGGTGCTTTGACATTATCCTTGTACGTCTGCCCAAAACTTTCCATGCAAGCCATGAGCCTATGACGGCGTTTCCAATTCCTACCCATGTGGAAGCCACACCGTAATTCCAGCCGAATTTTCCTGCGTAGCCTACAAAAATTACTGCCGAGAAGTATGAAGTTCCATATGCGAAAGCTGTGAACCATGCTCCAAGACCTCTTCCTCCCAGTACAAAATCATTGACGCTTGCCGATTTTCTGCGGTAATAAACACCTATGCCTATCATAAGTGCAAGGTATAATACCAATACTATCCACCTTGCTGTCAATCCAATACACTCCTTTTACTTCATGTGTCGCTTTAAAGCTTTTATGCTTTTGCGTTTTTACTTGCTAAAGTACAATGATACTATTATAGTACAAAGCGGAGTATTTGTCAATACGGACAGGCATAAAAAAAGCCACCGCAAAGGGAGATTTTGCGGCAGCTTTTTTGGTGAAAATCACGAAGTTTACCTGTGTAAAACATCATCGTTAATCATGACGGTCGCTTTCGCCTGCGGTGATACAAAGGCACATTGTCACAACGCCCACAAAACCGCCTACCAGCGTTCCTGCAAAAAATTCAAGCATAAAAACACCTCCTGCGGATAGTGTGGGCATTTAGCGAAACTGTTATGCAGATAAAGTGGGCAGGGTATAGAAAACTTATTTCAGTATGCGATCTTTACAGTCAGAGCCATTACAGCGAGAAAAGCGATATTTGCGGCTGTGAAATATGCGAAATATCTGCCTTTGATATTTGGGTGGCTGCGGCATATCTGCTTGTAGGATATAAGGCTTGCCATGGAGGCGACAAGAGTGCCAAGGCCGCCTATGTTCGTTCCTATTATAAGTGCGTTCAGCTTGTTGGTGAAGCCTGAAAGGAGTATAGCGCATGGAACGTTGCTTATTATCTGACTTGCGGCAACGGCAATAAAAAGCTCGTGACCGTTTATTATGCTGCTGAGTACACTGCGGAAAATCTCTACTCTGCCCATATTTCCGATAAAGATGAAAAATCCGCAGAAAGTAAGAAGCAGTGAGTAATCAACTGTTTTAAGCACGTTTCTGTCAGCAATGGCAGAGAAAGCAAGTGCGCAGAGGGCTGTTATCTGCCATGGGATAAGCCTTGCAACTGTAAGCAGGCAAAGGACAAAAAGCAGGACGTATCCTGAAAGCTTTGTCTTGTCTTTAGTCGAATATGTATCGAAGTTTTCAGCAGTTATATCTGTCTTGACAGACAGCTTTCCTGACTTTTTACACACTGCAAGCGTCCACAGAAAAAGCATCGCTCCTGCCACAATAGTAAAGGGAAGCATAAGTACAAGAAAATCTTTCAGCTTCATATCTGATACACCAAAAAGGTATAGATTCTGAGGATTGCCTATAGGCGTGAGCATACTGCCAAGATTTGCGGCAATGGTCTGCAGAACGACAATGGATATGAGAAGCTTGTTGCCTGCTTCACCGAGAGTTGAGAGGGCGGTGAGAGTGAGGGGAACAAAGGTCAGAAGTGAAACGTCGTTTGTTATGAACATACTTGAAAAGAAGCAAAGCCCCACAAGCACTATGGAAAGCTGAAATGCGGTATTGACTTTGCTTATGATAAATTTTGCACTGCGTTCAAAAATGCCAAGACCTTTGCAGCCCTCGGTCACTGTCATAAGAGAGAACAGAAGTCCAAGTGTCCGGAAGTCGATATAACTTGCATATGCTTTGTCAGGTGTGACGAAAAATGCAGATATAACGGCTAAGAGCATTGCCACTATCAGGACGGTTTCTTTTTTAGCAAAGGCGATCGCTTTGTTTATGTTTTTCATTTTATCATTTCCTGTCGTTTATTCATATGATAAAATTATATCATGAAAATGATATTATTACAAGATTTTGAGCTGCTTTAAGAAAAAAACTTGACAAGTTTAAATAACCATGTTATGAAAGAGAAAAAGAAAAGTTCTTTTGCAGTTCTTATGCACTATGCAGGCGGACATAAGTATTATTCCTACGTTAATGTGTTCTCACAAGGCAGCGTTCAGGGTGCAGGCTAACATGAGAGTGAGCCTGAGGCGCTTAAAAAGGCTAACGGTATCTACAAGCACATGGTTGAGATGCAGCTTTGCTCGGAGAAATGGAAATACTGATATGAATAGAAACCACCGCTGGGAGGAAAACTCTCGGCGGTGGTTTTGGTTTGTGTATTATTTTGCGGAGATGTTTCCGCTTTCTGATTTTTTGATAAGACCTGCGGTGAGAGCTTTTTTCAGGGTGTAACTTATTACGCTCTCCGTTGTGCCCACAGCTCTTGTGTAGCCGAATTTCTTGGCTGTTTCTCTTACGAGGTCGGCTTCTGAAAGGCTTATCTGCTGGCAAAGCACTTCTTTCACGGCGTTTATTATCTCCTCGGAGGGGATATCCTCCATGTTTCGCTTGTTGGTATCGTCGCTTGTGCGATAGATAGAATAGCTTTCAGGGGATTGCCCCTCTTTCCAAAGGAAAACTCTGTTTTCATCGGCTGTGGCGAATGGTGAAACGCCTTGTGCGGCATCGGCAAAGATGCTTTCCATTCTTGAGCCGCTTCGTGTTATGCCCCATGCGGTGAAAACTTTTCTCATGAAAAGCTTCTCGCTTATTGGTGCTTCGACAGCGATCATCTTTTCGGCTGTTTCCCTTATTTTCTGCTTGTTTTCGGGCTTATAAAAGTCATCAGATGTACCCATTATGCCAATATCTGCGGTCACATAGGGCTGTGCAAAGGCTGATGTGAGGGCGGAAGCTTCTTCTCTTTCAAACTGCGATGTGGAATAGACGGCAGGCTTTGAGGGAGGAGCGGTTTCGGCTTCATGCTTTGGTGCGCTGTCTATGGCGGCTTTTATGTTTCCCAGAACTCGGTCCTTATCGTCAAACCAATCGAGCGTCCACACTCTCAGGATATTCCAGCCAAGACCGTTAAGCACGCTTGGCTGTAGGATAAATCTATCCTGTGCGGTTGAGCTGTGGAGAGTGTTTTCACCATCAAGGAGTATGCCCAAGAGATACTCGTTTTCGTTGTCAGGGTCGATTATGCCGATATCAACTTTGAACTCGGAGCTTCCGATGTTGCATTTCACCCCATAGCCAAGCTCTTTTATGGCTTTTGCGATACACTCTGTTACAGTGCTGTCGCTTGTGCTTTTTGTGGTGCTGTGGGCTGTTACGGCAAGCTTTCCACGCTCGGCAAACTCCAGAAAGCCTTTAAGTCCTGCAACACCCTCGGAACGTGTTCTTGAAAGGTCTATCTGCTCAGGACGGAGGACAGAGTAGACTATCATGGCTTTTCTTGCACGGGATATTGCTACATTAAGTCTTCGCCAGCCGCCGTCAAGGTTGAGAGGGCCGAAGTTCATTGAAACTTGTCCCTTTTCGTCAGGACCATAGCCGACGGAGAAGAGTATAACGTCACGTTCGTCGCCCTGGACGTTTTCAAGGTTTTTGATGAAGACCGGCTCTGGTGACTTTCTGTCAAGCTCTTCAAGCTCAGGGTGGTTTGCCCACTCTTCGCAGAGCATATCGTCAATGAGATTTTGCTGAACGGAGCTGAATGTTACAACACCTATGCTGTCATTGCGGAGTTTTTCATCGCTCATTCGTCTTATTATCTCGTCAACAACGGCTCTTGCTTCCGCCTTGTTCTGCTTTGTTCTGCCCTTGTCATAGTGACCCTCGGGGTGGATAATGCTCACCTTTGAAATGAGGTCGTTATGGGACGGGAATGTGAGAAGCTTATTGTCATAGTATTTCATGTTGCTGTAGGCAATAAGGCTCTCGTGACGTGAACGATAATGCCATTTGAGATACTGCTGCGGCATGGAGATAGCAAGGCAATCGTCAAGGAGGCTTTCAAGGTCTTCTTTTTCGCTGTTTTCTTCGTCTATCCGATTTGAGGAGAAGAAGTTTGTTGGTGGGAGCTGTTTAGGGTCGCCCACAATAACAACGTTCTCGCCCCTTGCGATAGTGCCTGCGGCTTCGGCTGTTGGCAGCTGTGAAGCTTCGTCAAAGATAACAAGGTCGAATTTCGGGAACGACGGGTCTATATACTGTGCAACTGATATGGGGCTCATTAGCATACAAGGGCAGAGCTTGCGGAGAAGATTTGGTATCTTATCGAAAAGGCTTCTAAGTGACATCATTCTGCCGTTGCTCTTTATGGCACGTTTGAGTATGCCCATTTCAGAGGTGGAAGCGCAGGCTGAGCCTTGGGCAGGTATTTTTGCGGAAAGACGAGCCAAAAGCTCCTGTATAGTCAGGCGTGAGAATTTATCGAGAGTGTCTTTGAACTGCGTGATAAGGTCGTTTGCACTGTTACTGCTGAACTGGCTAAGACGTTTATCGCTGTTTATTATCATAAGTGCAAGCTGATAATTTACTGTGCAGGAGAATGCTTTTTCTACGTTTTCGCTGTCAACATTGCCTGTGCGGTAGCTTTCGCTGACACCTGAAAGTCCGTTGTCTGAAAGCTCTTTGTCAACGCTGTTGAACTGGGCGGCATATCTAAGCTTATCGGCGTTTTCGGCATAGGTATTAAGCTTTTCTGAAGATAAGCCAAGCCAATCTGCACTTGCTTCTATGGCGGTCATGTTGGCTGAAAAGCTGTCCTCAAAGGCTGAAAGCTTTTCAAGGAACGAGTAGAGAGCCTGTCCTTCAGAAGTGCAGTTTGCTTTTCCGATAGTCTGAGCCATTTGTGCAGGGTCAGCACCCGCTTTCTGCTTAATGGCATTCATAATGCTGTCGGTTTTTGAAACGGCTTTTTCAAGGGCATTCCAATCGGTCTGCTCGTTCATGTAAATACCTGTGAGAAGCGCTGTTACATCTGACGGCAGGCTTCGCAGGAAGTCTTTCTTTTCGCTTATGGTGCAAAGCTTATCGAGAATTTCACCAAGGTTTGCTTTTGTAACGGAAGCAGGGTCTTTGGCGTGGAGCTTTATTCCCTTTGTGAGCTTTCCAAGCTTCATGGCTTTTGGCAAAAACCAGCTTTGCTCTGCCTGCTTATAGAGCATTTTCGATTCTGACGCAGGAAGGTCAAAAATGCTTTTTTCAAAATGGCTGAGGATATCGGTGCAGAGAGCGGTATACTCTTTTCCTACGGCAAGAGTATCTTTGATCTTTTGCAGGGTGATATCATAGTGAGGTGCGCAGAGAAGTCCGTCAAGAAGTTCACCGTCAGCGGTGGAAGCTTTGTATATGTGGGAAAGCATTTTTACTGCTGTCTTGTCAAGGTCGCCGCTGTAGCTATAAGCCTGTGCGAGAGTTTGTGCGCACTGAGAGGAAGCGGTGGCTTTTTGGGCAAGGTCGGCGGCTTCAGTGTGGAACTTGTCACGCTGTTCCATAGAATATGATGTAATGCCGATATCTTTAAGTGGGAAGTCGGCAAAGTCGCCTGTTTCGGCTATGGCTATTGAATATCTATGCACAAGGTCGCTGAAGCGGTCGAGAGTTTCCTTTGCTATGTTTGTGAAGATATCTTTTGAAACTGATATTTTGTCTTTTTCGGATATACTGCGCTCATAGGCTGATATAGCTTCATAAAGGGTCACACCACAGTTACGCTTTTCGTGAAGTGCGGTTATGGTATCGTTGAGCTGGGCTTTCTGAGCTTTGAGCCTTGCGGCTTCGGCTGAATACTCCTCGGGAGATTTTATTTTGCCCACTTCAAGGGCTTTGTCAAGCTCTGCAAGGACAGTGGTCTTGTTTGTTTTATTGGAGTGGAGTTCAAGGCAGAACGGGTCAAGCCCTAGGTTTGCAAGACGTTTCTGCACCACGTTGAGGGCTGCCATTTTTTCTGCGACGAACAGCACGCTTTTATCATTATAGAGGGCGTTTGCTATCATATTTGTGATAGTCTGAGATTTTCCTGTTCCCGGAGGACCATGAAGAACAAAGCTTTGTCCGCTTCCTGCTGCGGCAATGGCGGCAAGCTGTGAGGAGTCTGCACTCATTGGCACTGCCATGTTTTCAAGGTCAAGGTCGGAATCTATATTCTCAGGGGTTATGCTTATATCCTCGGGGGCATAGGTGAGAGAGCCAGCCATAAGGCTGGACACCACCTTGTTTTGGCTTATCTCCTCTGAGCGGTTGCGAAGGTCGTTCCACATTACGAACTGGCTGAACGAGAACAGACCGATAAAGGCATATTCCTCGATGTTCCAACGCTTTTTGCCCATGACCGCCTGACGGATAGTATTGAAAACAAGTGGCAGGTCTATGCCGTGTTCGTCAAGTGGGAGAGGGTCAAGGCCTGTGATACTGATGCCGTGGTCTTGGCGGAGATATTCAAGAAGCGTGACGTTTATCTGAGTTTCTTCCTGTCTGCTCCTTATTATATAGCCCTTATTGCGTGTGTTGCGGACGATATCTATAGGGATAAGCACCAAAGGGGCATAGCGTGGCTTTTCGGAAAGGTCGCTTTCATACCAGCGGAGAAGTCCCAGAGCGAGGAAAAGGGTGTTGCTGCCGTTTTCCTCCATGCTCACCTTTGCGGAGCGGTAGAGGCTTTTAAGGGCGGCGTCAAGGTCGGCTTCATTAAGGAACGTTCTTATGCGGTTGTTTTTGAACTCGTTCTCGGCGATATTTGTTACAAGGTCTTTTTCGTTCTCAATAGCGAATATTTTTGCGTCACGAGTGGAAACTGTCCACTCGGTAGGTATTTCCATGATACGGAAGTCACTTCCGCTTGCAAGCTCGTCCTCAAGCTTTCCAAGGTCGGCGGTCATAAGCTGCATGGTGTTCTTTGTGACACGGAAGTTCAAAAGAGAATTTCGCAGGCTGAAATCAAGGAGCTTTCTTTCCCATATGCGCATTTTTGTGACGGGTTTATCGTTGCCCTCTGCCACTTTACCAAGAAGTGAGCTGTTAAGCTCGGAAGGGGCGAGCATCTCTTTTGGCTTGTCGGATCCTTCTGCAAGCTGCAGACCTGAATAGGTTTGCTCGGGACGCAGTGGGATAGGTCTTATGCCACTTCCACGGGTGCGGATAATGTCTATGACGCATTGAAATTCCATGTTGCTTATATGGTCTTTGCCGTGTTTCATGGCATGGTCGAAACGCTCGACATCGTGAACGTTGCTGTCAACAAAGTCTGTACACTCCACAAGGAGCATTTCTTCGGCATTTTCTGCAATGCGCTTTTCGATGGCGGAAACATCGTCAACGCAACAATCTGCGAAAGTTTCGTTTTCAAGCCAACAGCCGCAGAATGCGTGACCTGTCATGAAAAACAGCAGAGGGTGAAGTCCCACCGCTTCAAGGCAGGCGGCATAAAGCACTGCAAGGTCAAGACAAGTGCCCATTTTTTGCTCCAAGACCTTATGCGGCAGGCGTATCCTCTGACCTATGACTTCATAGCTTGCAGGGGGATCGTTGTAGACTATTTTCTGCTGGACGAGGGCGGCAAAAATTGCTGCCATTTGAAGCTTCACGTTGTTTGGGTTGTTGGTCTGATAGCCTGTGAAAGAGGGGTCGCCTTTCCACTTTTTCAGGAACGTGGAAGCGTCATGAATAACTGGGGAGAGCGCAGGGTGATTTGGCGTAACAAATGCGGCTATCATCTCAGGCATTATGTTCAAACCGCTCCACTGATCGCAGGCGAGAAGCTCTATAGTGTTCTGATAGGTGAAGATATTTTCACCATTTTGAAGCACCTCAATGGTGATATTGCCCACAATTTTTTCTGTAAGAGAGAAAAGAAGATCTGTGTTGGTAGATATTCTCACGGGGGATATCTCGGCAGAACTTTTTGCGGGGATAGAGCCAATATGATATGTAAATTCCTTTGCAAACTCAGGCTCAAAGGTTATTTTAAGTCCGATATTCTCAAGGGCTTCCTCTGAGTTGTTGTTTACTACCAGACTTCTTATGACAGGGACATAGTTTTGCTGCATGGCAAAGTTTATAGATGCGTTTATGTGTCCGCCGACAGTGACGATATTATCCACTTTTTACCCCTCCGACAATAATTTTTTTAATAAGGAACACCGAACAAGGAGTGTGCGGTGCAGTCATATATACTTATTATAGCACAAATAAACACATTGTGCAATATTTTTCCTGAGGACAGGATATGCTATATAAAAAGTAAACCCATTGTTCATAGTATCTTTATTGAATAGGTGGGAGGGTTGTGCTATAATACACTTTGAAATTCAATAGAAAATTTGGAAAGGTGAAAGCTATGGAAAGAATACTTGATTGGAACAAATATCTTGATACTGCGGCGAAAATGGTTTCTGAGGGAATCGTTATGCTCAAAAATGAAAATAATGCTCTGCCACTTGATACAGGCAAAGAGGTGGCTGTTTTCGGACGCATACAGTTTCATTATTATAAAAGCGGAACAGGCTCGGGAGGAATGGTGAACGTTACTAAGGTAGTGAACATTCTGGACGGGCTTATTGATAACGGCGTAAAGGTCAATGAGAAGCTTCTTGGTACATACAGAAAATGGGACAAGGAAAACCCATTCGACTTAGGCGAGGGCTGGGGCGGAGAGCCTTGGTCGCAGAAAGAGATGCCACTTGACGAGGGGCTTGTCAAAGAAACTGCAAAAAGCTGTGAAACTGCCGTTGTGATAATAGGCAGGACGGCAGGCGAGGAGCAGGACAACAGGCTGGAGGCAGGCTCTTATTTGCTAAGCGATGACGAGATAGCTATGCTCACGGTGGTGAGGGAGAATTTCAAAAAAGTTGTTTTGCTTCTCAATGTGGGAAATATCATTGATATGACCGACATAAACAGAATTGCCCCTGACTCTGTGCTTTATGTTTGGCAGGGGGGAATGACAGGCGGAAAGGGTACGGCGGACGTTTTAACAGGAAAGGTCAGCCCTAGCGGAAAGCTTCCTGACACTATCGCACACAAGGCGTCGGACTACCCTTCGGACGCTAATTTCGGCAGGGAGAAAAACAGGGATATTTACGCTGAGGATATTTATGTGGGATATCGCTATTTTGAGACTTTTGCTAAAGACAAGGTGCTTTATCCGTTCGGATTTGGTCTTTCATACACTGAGTTTGAGATAAAGACGGAAAAGGCTGAGATAACAGAGGGGGCTGTGAAGCTTTCTGTATCGGTGAAAAATATCGGTTCTTACAAGGGCAAAGAGGTAATAGAGGTCTACTGCGAAGCTCCGCAGGGAAGGCTCGGCAAGGCGACTAGAGTGCTTTGCGGCTTTGAAAAGGCCAGGGAGCTTGTACCACAGGAAGAGCAGACGATAGAGATAGCAGTGGATATCGCAAAGCTTGCTTCTTATGACGATTCGGGTGTGACGGGCAACAAGTCATGCTATGTGCTTGAAGCAGGGGAATATAAATTCTATGTGGGCAGTGACGTGAGAAGTGCTGAATATGCTTGCAGTTTTGAGCAGGGTGAGGATCTGGTAACAGAAAGGCTCACTCAGTCGCTTGCTCCTGTGGAGAGTTTTGAGAGGATAAAGCCTGTTTGCGAGGGCGGAGCTTTCAGCATTGGCAGAGAGGCTGTGCCTGTATCTGAGGTAGACGAAAGTGCAAGGCGTTTGGAGAAGCTTCCGAAAGAGATAGCATACACTGGTGACAAGGGCATAAAGCTTTGGGACGTTAAGAACGGCAAGAACACAATGGACGAATTTATTGCACAGCTTTCAGACTATGACCTTTCCTGCATTATAAGGGGCGAGGGCATGGGAAGCCCTAGGGTCACGGCTGGTACGGCATCGGCGTTCGGGGGAGTGTCGGAAAATCTCAATGGCTTTGGCATACCTGCTGGCTGCTGTTCGGACGGTCCGTCGGGCATGAGACTTGACTGCGGCACAAAGGCTTTCAGCCTGCCGAACGGCACTATGATAGCTTCTTCGTTCAACAAGGAGCTTACAAGTGAGCTTTTCACTTTTATGGGGCTTGAAATGGCGGCTAACAAGGTGGACTGTCTGCTTGGTCCTGGAATGAACATTCACAGACACCCTTTGAACGGCAGAAACTTCGAGTATTTCTCGGAAGATCCTTTTCTTACGGGCAAAATGGCGGCGGCTGAGTTAAAGGGCATGGCTGGTGCAGGGGTGACAGGTACGATAAAGCACTTCTGTGCGAACAATCGTGAGACAAACAGGCATTTTATCGACTCGGTGGTATCGGAAAGAGCACTCAGGGAGATATATCTAAAGGGCTTTGAGATAGCGGTAAAAGAGGGAGGAGCTTCCTCTGTTATGACCACATATGGCAGAGTAAACGGCTTGTGGACGGCAGGAAACTTTGACCTTAACACAGTGATACTTCGTGAGGAATGGGGCTTCAAGGGCTTCACCATGACGGACTGGTGGGCGAACATAAACGTTCGTGGAAAAGAGCCTGACAAGACGGATTTTGCGGCTATGGCTAGGGCGCAGAACGATGTTTACATGGTTTGTCCTGACGGAGAAAAGAATGACGATAACACGCTTGTTGCCCTTGAAAATGGCGGTATAGAGAGGTGTGAGCTTCAGAGAAATGCGGCGAACATATGCGGATTTCTACTTCACACTAATGCTCTTAAGCGTGCGGAGGGTATAGGAGATACTGTCAAGGTGATAAACCGAGAGGACGAGGAGCAGGAGGATGACAAGCCTGTACAGTTTTACAAGGTAGACCGTGACATAACTCTTGACCTTAGTGATGTTGACACAAAGAAAGGCACTTCTTACAGCTTTGCTCTTGACCTGTCAAACTTCGGTATTTACAGGGTGATAGTTACGGCAAGCTCTACGCAGAGTGAGCTTGCACAGATACCTATGACGCTGTTCAGCATGGGAACTGCGGTGGGTACGTTCACGTTCAACGGCACTGGCGGCAAGGCTGTTTCAATGGAAAAGGAAACGCCTATGTTCTCACGCTTCACAACTTTCAGGATATACTTTGCGCAGAATGGGCTTGACCTGCACAGTATCAGGTTTGAGTTGACGGACAAGAAACGTTGATTTAAGGCTGGCATTATGTTTTGTGCAAGTGAATAAACAGCAAGATCGGTCAGTAGATCCTAAATGGGATTACTGACCGATCTTTTTGTGGTATTTGTCGGTGATCTGGGCATGAAAAAAGGACTATCAAACGATAGTCCTAAAATTGGTTGCGGGAGCTGGATTTGAACCAACGACCTTCGGGTTATGAGAACTAGCAGGCAACAAACAGCATGAGTGAAGCCCCTCGCAAAAGTAACTATAAGCCCCGTGGAGAAGTGATAAGCAACGAGGGAAAACTACTCACGGAAGCAGGCACAAGCCCTCACATGGAGCGACAAGCGACACAAGGCAAGCTCCACAAGAGCAAAAAGAAAAAACACGGAAAAAGAAAACAAAAAACACAAACAGCGGACAAAACCACAAAGAAAAAGCCCCGAGGAAAGCAGCGCATATTCTAAGAGAAAAAGAAAAAAAGCGAAGCGCTATCTATGTGGGAAATCCATCATGCGAGCGGCTAGGGGGTGAATTTTTGGGGTGTTGGAAGTGTTGGAAATGTTGGGAGTGTTGGAAAATCTATGATTTTTCAACACTCTCAATGTTTTCAATGCTTTCAATGCTCCAAAAAGAGGGGAACGCCGCTCAAGAATCCCCCTTTATTGCGAACGCAGTTCGCACCAAACACAGCGCAGGGAGCGCACAAGTTCCACAAGGGAGAAACAGCACGGCAGGGGCGACAGCACAGTGCAGGGGGAGCGCACAAACTCCACAAGGGAGAAACAGCACGGCAGGGGC